>Ga0209498_1000010_pt1 | contig 110711 bp, 109 predicted proteins | sample WalLakDeSediment_FD_184131 | JGI IMG/M metagenome (GOLD analysis project Ga0209498, IMG submission 184131) | Lake sediment microbial communities from Walker lake, Nevada to study Microbial Dark Matter (Phase II) - Walker Lake 11/02/13 Deep... | ecosystem: Environmental > Aquatic > Freshwater >... | reverse complement strand
CCATCAGATCTTAATCTCAAAATGGATATCCGCTCAATATCTTAACACCCACCTAAACATCAACACACCCCGTCCGTCATCATCACACTGCTTTCATAAAGATCATTCCTTGAACACGCTGTCAAGATATTCTTGGAAAAACGCAAGGAAAATATTCATTCAAGTCAATTAGTTGTCAAATAAATTAAACTTATTAACCTTTAATAGAATAAACTTAAATGGGTTTTTAAAAGCTTGTAAGCTTGATTTTCAATTATGACAGTTGAATACTAAAACGATGATCAATGCGCACGAAAGTTAAAAACAAAATATTTCGGGGTTGACAAGCTTGGTTTGTTTTGTATAATGGTACTACCATTTAAGCAAATGTAACAGCTCAGCATATGACTTTTAATATGTAACTTACTAATATAATGTTAATTTAATAAAAAGCCAAAAATACATTTTAATTTAAAACCCTTTAAATGGCAGGTCCATTTAGCAGTTAATCACCATGAATAATAATCTGTTTGAACCGGTAAAAGCCGGACGGGCCGGAGAAGACATTGCCCTGCAGATCCAGGCGGCAATTTTAAACGGGAGCATTACTCCTGGTGAAAAACTGCCCAGCGAAAGAGAGCTGCAGAATCTTTTCAAGACCGGACGCGGGGTTATCAGAGAAGCCCTGCAGGTACTGAGACACAAGGGGCTTATAGAGATTCTCAAAGGCTCCAAGGGCGGAGCCTATATAAAAAACCTGGAAGTTGTTAATGTCAGCGAGTCATTTGCCTTATTTTTAAGGCAAAACCAGACTGACCCGATGAATTTGATCGAATTCCGGGAAAGCATTGATTGCATTATTACAGATCTGGCTATTGCCAGGGGGACAACGGATGAAAAAACAAGCCTGGTCAGAAAGGCAGACCAGTTGGCTGAAACGGCAAAAGAGAATGGCTGCTCAATGGAAACGCTTGTTGAACTGGATAAAGAGCTGAATATTCTTTTTGCCAAGATGACCCATAACCCCTTTTTCGAATGGATCATGAGGGCAGTCCAGCTGGGGTTCAGTTCCATGGACAACGAGTTGTATGAAGATATTGAATACAGAACCAACGCGGTCATGAACTGGCAGAATACAGCCAGGGAAATCTCAGCCTCTGATCCTATCAAGGCTAAGTCATACATAAGCTATCATTACATGATTCTCAGAAACAAGCTGACTTTATTCAGACATAAACCTGCTCATGACCAGAGCATAAACAACAGCAACCCGCTTTTGATGTAATGATTCCCTGGAAAGGCTCAATCAGCAGAATTCTATCCTGGATGAGCAGTGAATCATACTGAACATATAACGCTCAAAAATTAAGGAGAAAATATATGCCCATAAAATACGATGCAATAATTATTGGAGCAGGAACAGCCGGAAGTATCCTGGCCAACCGTCTGAGCGCAGACCCGGACCGAAAAATATTGCTGCTTGAGGCCGGACGAAAAGACCACAGACTGGACTTTCGGATCCACATGCCCTCAGCCCTGTCCTTCAACCTGACCAACAACTTTTACAATTGGGGATATGAATCTGAACCTGAACCATTCATGAACAATCGCAGAATTGCTCAGCCAAGAGGCAAGGTTCTGGGAGGATCAAGTTCCATCAACGGGATGATCCATATCCGGGGCAATGCAATGGACTATGAGAAATGGGGAGCCATCAAGGGACTGGAAGAATGGGATTATGCCCATTGCCTGCCCTATTTCAAGAAAATGGAATACCGGCTCAAAGGCGCGGACGCCTACCAGGGGGACAACGGACGCCAGTATCTGACCACTCCCAAATGCGATAATCCGCTTTTTGACGCCTTTTTCAAGGCTGTTCAGCAGGCCGGATACCCTCTGACCAAGGACGTGAACGGATATCAGCAGGAAGGATTCGCAAAATTTGAAAGCACGACATACCGAAGCAGGCGCTGGAGTACGGCCAGAGGGTACCTGCATCCTGTGATGCATCGCTCTAACCTCAAAGTGATCAGCAAGGCACTGACCACCAGGATACTTTTCAAGGGCAAAAGGGCAGTGGGAGTGGAATACAAAAAAGGCAAGACCAAGTATACTGCTCGCGGCACCGAGATAATATGCTGCGGAGGGGCCATAAACTCTCCCCAGCTTCTTCAGCTTTCAGGAATTGGCAACGGTGATGAACTGAGATCACTGGGAATTCCTGTTGTCATGGATCTCCCGGGGGTGGGTGAGAATCTTAAGGACCACCTGGAAACCTACATTCAATGCGCTGCCAAAAAACCGGTCAGCCTTTATCCCGCCCTCAAGCCCTGGAATATGCCCAAAATCGGCCTTGAGTGGCTCTTCGCCAAAAAAGGCATCGGCGCCAGCAACCATTTTGAGGCCGGAGGATTTATTCGAAGCAATGATGAAGTTGACTATCCCAACCTTCAGTTTCACTTCCTGCCCATCGCCATCCGCTACGATGGCACAGCTCCAAGCGCAGGACACGGGTTCCAGCTCCACGTGGGCCCCATGTACAGTGACGCCAAGGGCCATGTTAAGATCACTTCAAACGACCCCACAAAATATCCCAAAATCCTGTTCAACTATCTGGCTACTGAAAAAGACCGTAAGGAATGGGTAGAGGCCATCAAGTGTTCACGCAGAATATTCAGTCAAAAGGCCTTTGATGAACTCCGGGACAGAGAACTCTCCCCAGGTGAAAACGTAAAGACCGATGAACAGATCCTGGACTTTGTGGCCAGGGAAGGTGAAAGCGCCTACCACCCAAGCTGCACCTGCAAAATGGGTTATGATGAAATGTCCGTGGTGGACAGCGATCTCAAGGTGCACGGGGTTGAAAACCTGCGGGTGGTGGACGCCTCTGTAATGCCTGAAATAACCAACGGCAATATTTGCGCTCCAGTGCTCATGATCGCTGAAAAGGCAGCGGATATTATTCTGGGCAATACCCCTCTGCCCAAATCCAAGCTGGATTTTTACAGGCATGATAAATAGTTTTTATTTGATAATCATCAAACAAGGAGTTTAAAGATGAGAAAACAACTAACAGGACTTGTGGTAATGGTGAGTTTTTTATTAACCATGGTCATGGGTTCCAAAGCCCTGGCTTCAAACGAAGTACGCTTTGTCTATGTGCCCTGGACCTGCGTAACCGTTAAGACCGAGGTGGCCGAGTTCATCCTGGACAATCTGGGTTATGACGCATCAAGCATGATGCTGTCCGTACCCATTGCCTATCAGGCCCTGGCCACTAACGAAGCTGACATCTTCCTGGGCAACTGGATGCCTACAATGAAAAGCATAGCCAGTCCTCATTTTGAAAGCGGCAAAGTGGATCAATTAAATCCAATCATGAAAAATGCCAAATACACCCTGGCCGTGCCCACGTATGTCTATGAAGCAGGTCTGCAGCACCTTGAAGACATTGCCAGGTTCGCGGACAGGCTGGACTTCAAGATCTACGGCATTGAAGAGGGAAACGATGGCAATGAAGTCATTGAAATGATGATCGATGAAAACATGTTCAATCTTGGTGAGTTTGATATTATTCCTTCAAGCGAGACAGGCATGCTTTCCCAGGTTCAGAGCTATACCAGAAATCAGCAGTGGATAGTTTTTCTGGGCTGGTCTCCTCACTGGATGAACAACATAATTGACATGGAATATCTCAAGGGCAGCGATGAAAAAACCTTTGGCGAAAATGACGGAACCGCAACCGTGTACATAAATACCAGGGCCGGTTTTATTGAGGACCAGCCAAATGTGGGTGAATTTCTGGGCAACTACCTTGTGCCAATAGAAATGATCAATGAAGCCATGACCATGCTTCATGAAGACAATACAATGAAAGATCTTGATGCCGGTCTTGCATGGCTCAGAAAAAATCCTGATGTATACAGAGGCTGGCTGGAAGGCGTGACCACCATTGACGGGAAACCAGCCCTTCCGGTTATCGAAGCTGCCATGGCCAGATAATTAAAAATAAAACTAAATATCGCAGGGCCTGATAACTGACATCAGGCCTTGCTGGTTAATTTAAGTTTGACCATTGATATTTAACGTTCAGTTATAACTTTCTATAGAAATTGGGTTTTTTAAAGTTGCAGGTTAAACTCTCAGAATCAGGAGCAAAGAACTGAAATGCTCAGGCCCCAGAAATTTATCCGTACCCATTTTGACCTGTGCACAGGTTGTTCTCTTTGTAAGACAGCATGTTCCATGCACATGTTCGGAGGATATAACCCCAACAGATCCATGATCAGGATCAGGCATCTTTGGGAAAACCTGGCCCATATCCCCATTGTTTGTGAACACTGCAAAAACCCCATGTGCCTCAAAGTATGCCCCACTAAAGCCATATCAAGGCATGAGAAAACAGGGGCGGTTATCATCGACCAGGAAAAATGCGTTGCTTGCGGCCTGTGCCAGAAATACTGTCCTTTGGAAATGATTTATGTGAACCCTGAAACTCATAAGGCGTTCAAATGTGATCTATGCCAGGGTGATCCTGAATGTGTTCAAGCCTGCCCTTTCAACGCCCTGGAACTTCTTAATCAGGAATAATTCATCGGAGGAAACATGCCTGATACCTCTTACATGGGCCAAATGCTGCACATTGACCTGACCAGGGCAAAATTTGCTGATATAAAAATTCCTTCATGGCTGATGAAAATTTACATGGGAGGCAAAGGAATCGGAGCAAAGCTTTTACTGGATCTTGTACCTGAAAATGCCCATCCCCTGGGACCTGAAAACATACTCATGTTCCTGACCGGTCCTTTGACCTCAACCCCGGCCCCAGCCATGCGGGCCTGCGTTGTAACCAAATCACCTTTGACCAATTCATTTCTGGATTCATATTTCGGAGGATACTTTGGACCGGAAATAAAATACGCCGGTTATGACGGGCTTATTTTCACCGGATGTTCCCCTGATCCTGTTTATCTTTATATCGACCATAAAGGTCCAAGTCTGAAATCAGCTGAAAATGTCTGGGGACAAGGCGCCATGGAAAGCAACCAGAGCATCAAGGCGCGATTAAAAACCAATGATGTCAGGATCGCAAGTATAGGCCCTGCCGGAGAAAACAAGGTGCCCTTCGCCCTGATCTGCTGTGAAACCAATCGTCAGGCCGGGCGGGGAGGAGCCGGGGCTGTCATGGGATCCAAAAACCTCAAGGCCATTGCCATCAATGGCAACAGCCTGGTGCAAATTTTTGACAAAAAAATGTTTAAAAATGCTGTCAGCGCCGCCAATAAGGAAATAAAAGCAAGCCTTGAATGTCAGGGACTTATGGCTGCCGGAACTGCCGGATCAGTTGAGTTCGCCAATGAAGCCGGGCTGATCCCTGTCAGAAACTTCTCAGACGGGACTTCATCCCTGGCTGCTAAACTCGGAGACAAGGGCCAGTCCCAAAAACTTTGGCTCAGCAGATCAGCCTGTTTCGGCTGTCCCATTGCCTGCTCTCAAATGGGTGCCGTCAGGACCGGAAAACACGCTTCATTTGTAACTGATATAGTGGAATATGAAACAGCTGCAATGCTCGGGACAAACCTGCAAATCGGAGATCCAAGGTCTGTGGCTTACCTGAACAGGCTATGTGATGAGCTGGGAATAGATACAATATCCACTGGAGCGTGTATAAGTTTCGCCTTTGAAGCCGCTGAAAAAGGATTGCTCCCAGAGCTTCCGAACCATGAGCTCAAATTCGGCAATGTTCAGGCAGCTGCCAGACTCATTGAACTCATAGCTTATCAACAGGACGAACTGGGTAAACTGCTGTCCCTGGGGGTAAAAAAAGCGTCAGAAAGGCTTGGGCCAGGGGCTGAAAACATGGCCATACATGTCAAAGGCATGGAAATGCCCGCATGGGGACCAAGGGGGACCCCAGGCATGGGTCTGGCCTATATGACCGCTGACAGGGGAGCTTGCCATCAGCGCGGCTTTCCCGTGGCGTACGAAGCAACGGGCATGGAATGGAAAGGAAAACCTGTCAAGGCTCTGGAACTGGAGGGCAAGGCAGAGCTTGTTTATTCTTTGCAAAACTATCTTGCCGGGACAGACTGCCTGGTTAAATGTGACTTCGGGTCTATGGGGATCACCCCTGAAACATACGCCCTGCTCTTCAATGCCGCTACCGGGCAAAACATTGAAGCTTCATATTTTGACCAGCTTGGTGAAAGAATCTGGAACACTACCAGAGCATTCAATTTAAGGGAAGGCATGGATACTGCTGATGAAATTCTTCCCAGGAGATTTATTGAAGAACCTCTTCCCAGCGGACCATATAAGGGTCACCGGATCACTGAAAAGGACATGAAGTATCTTTTGCGTGACTATTACAGAACCCGGGGCTGGGACAGTGAGGGAAAGCCCACCGAAGAAATTCTGAATAAAACCGGGGTAGAATTAAACAGAAAATTCAGCCTCGAATCATAGTCCGGGAATCAGAAGCAACAACCCCCTGGCCGCCACAGGTAAAATTTTCTACGTGGTTCTCTAAACTTGTTATTATAAACCCGCCTCTTAAAAACTTATCTTAATACTTTCCATCTGAAGGACTTTTTCACGCTGTTAATCAAGAGTTAATCCAGACATTTTTCTGTTGCCTTGTTTCTTTAATTTTTTTAAGCAGATGCAAACAGAGCTTCACTACAAAGGGGTATCCAGGAGATGCGTTTTTTATTCAAATTTTTTGCTTCCATATACCTTGTCATAATTTTTGCTGTGATTTCTTTTTTCACCATTATATTTTTCCGTGATAAAAAAGACAGGCTTGAGCGCATAAGCAAGAACACCGCCCTTTTCAGTCCAATTCTACTGAAAATAATGGGGATACAATTCACGGTCACAGACCATTCGCTCGGGAAAGGTCTTGCAGGCAAATCCATGGTGGTGGGTAATCATGTTTCTTACGTGGATGTCTTTGTCCTGGCAGCCATCAGACCCATGCTGTTTATTTCATCTGTTGAACTGTCCAAAACACTTTTCGTAGGCCATGTTTCCAAACTTGGAGGCACGGTATTTGTTGAACGAAGAAAATACAGAAACTTAAGAAATGAAATCAGCAACATTGCCTCGGTTCTGGATCATGGATTCAGAGTAGTCCTGTTTCCAGAAGCTGGAACATCCGATGGAACAGCGCTTCTCCCTTTCAGACCTTCTCTGTTTGAAGCGGCCATAAAATCAGACGCGGACATTGTCCCTGTCTGCATCAGATATCTGAAGATTAACGGACAAAATTTAAGCAGGAAAAATAAGGACCATATTGTATTTCATGGCGGGGTAAAGTTTATTCCCCATATTGTCCAGCTGTTCAAACACCACGATATAGAAATGGAAGTCAATATCCTAGGCAGGATATCCACCAGGGGAAAAAGCAGAAAAGAACTCGTCAGCCAGGTTTACCAGCTGATTCTGGACTGCCATCCCGGGATAATGTAGAGGTTTAACTGGCTGTTGCAAAAGAAACTTTTTAATAAGCTGACAGCGGTTCAGTTCTATCCCGCAAATGACTCCCAGCCCCTGTCCTTTATCCCATCCATATGTCCTCATCCTCAAGAGAATCGTATCGAGCTTTTTTCTGCTCTCTTTTCCTGATAATTTCCAGCGCGCTTTGAACTTCACTGATAGCTCTGAGGGTTTTAGCCTTGACCTGTTCATCGTCTGTTTCCGAAACCTGCAGGCTTGAGTATAGGTATTCTTCAGCTTTTTTCAAATACAGCTTTTTATCATTCATCTTCTTCCCCTTTTATCAGCCTGTTGAAAAAGTCCTTATTGAACAGGCCGTTCAAAAATTCCAAGTGCAAGAAGCAAAAAAAGTTCAAGGTCGCAGCGTATTTAGACATACGTAAGAGTTTGAACTTTTTGACGCAACGCAGCAATTGGGAGATTTTCAACGCCTGTTATCGCTTTTTAAAGTTCTGCCTGATATTATATTAAAACCTGCTCAACAAAAAATTTTCACAACCTAATGTTCCATGTTTGAACTTTATATGCCCGGAAGCTGATAATTGCAACAAAAGTCACCTCACCCGGATCAGACCGGGTTGCATTGTCTGGACAATTAGATAAGAATCTTCTGGCCTTTATTAATCCCTATAATTTAACAATATTCATGAATGCATACCTTCTAGGATTTTTGCTGAGCATTATTACAGCCCCGGAACTCGTGGTATTTGTGCTATTTGAAAGCATCGCCAAATCCTTTTGGTCCGCTTTTCTGATATTGATTGCCATCAGTATCGGGGGAACTTTCGGTTCAACTGTTATTTACCTGGCCGCTAGACTTGTTGGCCATGAACGTTGTCTGGAATTGATTAAAAAGCATGGCAGAAAGATCTTGCTTAAGCCTTCGGACATGGAAAGCATAGACTATTACTATGAAAGATGTGGTGGATTGATTATTTTTTTCGGCAGATGGCTGCCTACATTCAGAAGCCTGGTTTCAATTCCAGCTGGATTATCCAGGATAGCTGTCTGGCGATTCATAACTCTGACCTTGTTGGGGACTTTTACCTGGAACTTTATTCTCTGCTCAATGATATATGGTTTCCAGACGTACCTTGATTATCTGGAGGTGGGACTTGAAAAATACAGTATGGCCACTTTTACTGCTGTTCTGCTTCTTTTGGCCTATTTTATCATCCGGAGAATAAGCGAGAGGATAATTAAAGGAGCAAATGACTGGAACGATGGTTCAGAAAAAAAGTAGATCCAGGCATTCTCAGGGTGGCAGTGAACCGCATGATTTTAATTTTTCTCTTTGCAGCAAAAAAGCCTGAATCAATATTTATCCTTGCCAAATGATTTATTATGATTAAAATGTATATTCCAGCCACAAATTACCGTCTCATTAAGAGGGGGCGAAACGGCTTCGACAGGGATGATTGAAGCCAGGGTTGCAGGCCGAGGTGCTGTGAGGACCTCGTTAAACACGCAGCAAACAATTAGTTGCCAAGAACAACGAATACGCACTGGCTGCATAGACGGCCACGTTTCCTTATGGCTCATGCCTGATAAGCCTCAGGAAGCGACGACACCCATTCAGGCTGCCCGCTTAAGGCCAGGTCTTAAGGCCTTTTTCGGAAAGACAATTTAAGACTGGTCCTGAAGATGCCTGTCCGGAGGCTTACTTCAGGATGAGACAAAAATTCCGGACTATGCCTGTAGAAGCCTTGAGCTGAACATCACTGGACGCGGGTTCAACTCCCGCCGCCTCCACCATTTACAAAAGACAAAACCTTACATTAACCGTATCCATCTGCTGGACGGGCTTTCTTTTTACCTGTATTGTCAAATTCTTATAAAAAACCAGCAACATATGGAAGTTTCAATCTTTCAAGAGAAAATCTGTGTTCAGGGAGGAACTATTTTCTAATTTGCCTGTCATGCTGGTTATGAGTTCTTATCTGGCCTTGGTTGGGAAAACCATCTGACCGCCCAGATAACCAAGCCCCATGACCACTAAAGCCAGAACCAGAATGAGGAGATTATATGTCCAGCCCAAAAAAGCCACTTCCACGATTCCAGTGGCGCGCATGATAATCGCCAAAAGTCCTGCAGCCAGTAAAACTTTGGCCAGTCTAATCTTCATGAGAACCAGTTTTGGCTTCTTGAAACGATAATTAATCCACAGAGTCAAAAAACCTGTGCCCATGGCCGGCACTGTGGACAAAACCCCCAGGATAAGCATGACAAAGGCGAAGACTTCAAAATTGAGGCTTTGGGTTTGTCCCAGTATGATGTGAAGCAGGAGAAATAATAAGGCAGTGCTAAAGTAGGCTGTTGGGAAATGAACGCTGATGGGATGAGGATGTCTTCGAAGCATTGGAAAAAATCGAAGAAGTATCTTCATAAATCCTGGCAGATCTCTGGTACGCTGATCCGGCTTCAACACTCCAATTTCTTTAACGCCCTCCTTAGTAAACACTTCAGCAAAATGAGGAGCCGCTGCCAGTTGGTCTGTCAGATCGGTTCCAGAGAGATGCATCTGCATGTGTGTTCCTTGCTTCCACAAGGGGCTCTCTGACAGGTCATAGACTGTGCCTTCGAAGACAACATATACTGGACGGCCTTCTCGTCCATCCCCCTTGGCAACTTCCTCAAGAGTGAACTCTCTTTTTGTTTTTGACATAGATTCTCTCCTTTTTTCACATTTTGTCCCTTCCGGGCAGAAGTTCAATCAGGATGGGTGAGTGGAACTTATTCTATCGATATACCTCAAAAATTAGCACTTGGACTATGCCTGAATAATAGTCGTAGCCTACAAGGCTGCTTCCTCGCAATGACACCGGACCAATGTTGACGACTCATTTACGGTGGGAGTGAAAGCAAGACTTTATTAGAGTTCGCAGTAGGCAAGCAGGTTTTTGAAGCAGACCGGGGCAATCCAGGGACTGCCCCGTTTACATGCATCAAGCTGCTGCCACGCTGCTTTTTACCTGGTAGAGATGTACATCCTGCTGTGGTAAGGGGATGGATATCTCTTCCTGATCAAAACGTTCCTTGATGGTTTTGTTCAAATCAAAGAGAGTGGTCCAGTAATCCGCAGATTTGACCAAGGGCCGGTCCGCGAAATTGATGCTGCTGTCCCCGAGTTCCAGGACCCCTATGGTGGGTGCTGGTTCCTTCAGGATTCGCTCATCAGCTTCAAGTATTGCTTCCAGAACGGATTTGACTTTGTTCAGTTCATCGCTGTAGCTGACACCTATTATCATATCCACGCGGCGTGTGTCCTTTGCGGAAAAGTTGGTAATGCTGCCGCTGGTCATCGAAGCAATGCCGGACCCCGCGATCGACTCTCTCCATCGTCTGCTATCCTAGGTTGGCCGCAGCAAACTCCCAGTTAAGCAGTCTGTCAAGAACCGTCCTAACGTAGTCACCGCGACGGTTCTGATAGTCCAAATAATAGGCATGTTCCCATACGTCGATGGTCAACAGCGGTTTTAACCCTTCAGTCATCGGGGTTTCTGCATTCGCGGTCTTCATGACACTGAGACGCCCCTTGTCTTCAGTCAACCATGCCCAGCCGCTGCCGAACTGAGAGGTGGCCGCGGCTGCCAGCGCATCTTTGCAGGCGTCTACCGAACCGAACGATTGTTCCATTTTCGCCTTTAACGCGGCCGGCGGTTCGCCGCCGCCCTTTGGGGACAAGCTCTTCCAATAGAACGTGTGATTCCAAACCTGTGCGGCATTGTTAAAAACCTCCGCCCTGTCGGATCGACCTGCCGTGGCCAAGACGATCTCCTCAAGCGATTGATCCTCCATAGTAGTGCCGGCCACGAGCTTACCGAGGTTGGCAACATAGCCAGCATGATGCTTTCCATAGTGATAGCCGATGGTCTGTGCTGAAATCACCGGGGCCAACGCCCCCGCATCGTAGGGTAGTGATGGTAGAGTAAGTGGTGAACGCGTTGCCGCTATTGTTGCGGCCATTGATGGGATTGCGTTTGCAACGGTCGGCAGAAAGCCTGCAGCGCCCAGGACCACGGATCTTATAAAAAACTCACGTCGACTGAGATTTATCATAATATCCTCCATGTTTCTATTTGCATTCATGTGGCCAGTTTCGCCCGGCCATACCAGTTTCATTTCTTACAGAACAAATACTTTCATTGGTCGTATGAAAACCTCCGACATGCCTAATCTCTCTGATCCCCGCAGATCGCAGGTCACCTTTCCAATATCCCAATCAGTGCCTCATACTTTTCATGGATCAGCTTACGATCAAATTCCCAGAATTCTTCCAGCATCTTTTTATCCTCTTCATCCTTAAAATAGTTTCTGGATGCAGGGAAAAAACTGTTGTCTTCTTTATCAATATGACCGGGATAAAATTCAACAAGGGCATGAAATTTATCTGTAATTTCTTTGAGAGCAGCCTTTTCGCCATTGCGGTATCGCTTGTTGGCGTCAGCAAGGGCATTGGTTATATTTCGTGCATATTCATGTTCGTCAATCAACTCATTCATGATTTTACGATCTTCGGCGGAAAGCTTTTTCTTGTCCAGCTCCCGGAAAAAAATATCTTCCTCCTTCCCATGATGCGTACGATCAGCGTAGAATTTTATAAAATCAATAACCATATCAACCAATACAGGATTCACCTTTTGTTTTGATTGGATTTCCAACAGCATATCCTTGATGACCGACAGCATTCGTTCGATTAAACGATGTTCTATCATAAGAGTTGCTCTTGCTTGCATGCTAAAACCTTCCTTTCATTAACTGATGAATTTTGACAACATATGGGGAAAGGGGAGAGAGAAATTTCCGACAGCGCTTTATGTTTTTGTCAGCTGCCCAGTCCCTGACTTACCTTAATGTTCAAATCCGATAGCCTATATCGCTGCTGGCGGGGACGAGAGATCGTACTTACTCATCAGGAAAATGGCTTTGGTCGGGCATGCCAGCATGCATGCGCCGTCACCAATACAGTCTTCTGGCCGGACCGGTTTGGCGACTTCATCCACTATGTCCAGGACGTTCGGCCCGAGTTTTTTACAAAGATTCACACAATGTCTGCATCCCATGCAGCGCACGGTATTGATTTCCGGGATATTGCCTTTTACGAATATCCTTCCAAAAGCCTCGGCAGTTTCAACTTCAATTCTATTAGCCATGACACTTCTCCTTTTTATCTACCATGATTTTAGTTTCCATCACGCCAGTAATTATTTGCTGCAGCAATGGTCTGGAAATGAATGGCAACTACCTGCGATGCAGCAATCAGGCTGTCCGGATCATGTGCATATGCGGGTCGCAGCTTCTTTAAGACTTCCTTGTCAGGCTGCGTCTCAGTTACCCCTTTGCGTGCAAGTGCTATAGCCAGTTGAAACCCCTCTTCAGGAGTAGCCACGATCAGGGTGAGAGGGGTTTCGTTTTGTCCCTGTTTTGTCGCGCTCTTTTCCGCCTGTACAAATGGAACGACTAGAAGGCATAGCAGCAATAAAATGATGCTTATATAATTAACTTTAAAAAGCATAACTACTCCTCCAGGCAGGATCAAATTCACATTGAACAAATTAGACAAATAAATCAGGACGGCCATGCAATCCTAAATTTCAAAATTCTAAATGCACAGAAACCGGGGCCGACTTTGTAATCGTATTAAAAACCGGTGAATATTTCTGGCCCATTCGGAGCATTTCTTCCTTCTCTTGGTTTGAAACATCGGCGTCAATTTTGAAAAACACGCGAATCTTCTGATAACCGACGGGCACATCTTCAGATATGCCCAAAAATCCCTGGAGGTCTATATCACCCTCATACCTGGACTCAATGCTTCTTATTTTGATTCCCTTAGCAGAGGAATGTGCGACGATGCTCGTGGTAATACATCCTGACAGGGCTACCAGCAGGTACTCAACAGGGTTGTTTCCCTGATTGCTGCCCAGAAGTATGGGGGGTTCATCTATATTAAAAACCACTGGTTGCCTTGAAGTGTCCTCTTTGAGAGCTCCGTAAAAATCCTTAACCGTAGCCTGGCAATGAGTACCATCAATCCATTTGTTTGTTGCCCTGAACTTGAATTTTGCAATCTCCGGATTCTGTTTAATGAGATCTATTGTGCTGAAAAGTTGCTCGACATTTACTCCGTTTACCATTTTCTGCTTTTGTTCTGCTTCCATTTTTTCACCTTCTAGCAATTAAAAGTCCATTGGTTTTTATTTTGTACGTGGGTATGATTTGAAATTAGGGAGAGCACCGGCAAAATAAGTTATCCATATAGAAGCAGCAGAAAGGAGGGGTTATCTGATTTCTTTCTGCTGCTTTTTTCTTAGAAAAAACCAATTGCCTGGAAGCTGGTGTACGAAAAAATCACTGCTTTTTCATGGGCTGGTCACAACAAACCAGCTCACCATCCCCAGCTTCTTTGACTTTTACAACAGTCCCGCATATTTCACATTTATAAATTTCTCCAGCTTTGGTCATTAGAAAATACCTCCTGTAATCAAGTTGTTGAATAAAGATCCCGATGAAAAAAGTTCAGAAAAGCCATTCTTCTTCTGGTCAGTAAGCCTAAATAATACATCGCCATAAATGCCTTCAACGACACCATTCTTATTCAGGAATTTTATTTGGCGTAATCAAACTCAAAGTCGATCATCTTTTTGGCGTTTTCAACTGCAACTTCTTCCGTATCCCCACCCATGCGTACCTGTTTAATTTCATTGCCCTCGTCGTCCTTGATTACATACGAGTAACTTGAACATAGCTCATCAAGGGGTTTGACGGTGATAACGTGCTCTTTGTAATGAATGCTTTTTTCCTTCGTCATGATCGCATCTCCTTATGGTTAATAATTAGGGATATACTGCATGGTTTCGCTGCCTCAATGCCGGTGAATTTGTTAATTCAGTAATTTTTTGGCAGCTGCTATATATGAACTTATGTATTCCAGCCGTCTGCTTTTCAGATATCTCTTCAGAGACTTTTTAAATTCATGACAAGAGCAGAAACTTTCAAAACTTAATAACGCGCCATTATCATGGATCAATCCCAAGTTCCTTAAGCCCTTGTTGCTCCATTCTAAAACATCTCCATAACGAACATTGATCCTTCCATAAATTATTACATGTTCTGCGCGTGGAATTTGTGTCAGGGTAATCAAAAAACGTCCCAGGCTGCCGTTTCTACAATAAAGCCTTGCCAGAAATGGCGGACTATCCCATGTTCCCTGCAAAGTTATCCCCAGGTTAAAAAATTCCTCATTCATATATAACACACAATAATTTGCAGGAAACGTTTTACAGCTTAAAGCATTGCCTCCCGACCCTTGGTCTGAGAAAAAATTAGTATTTTGAGGTGAAACGTTCATATGGTATCTTCCTTAATTTTGAAGCAGGTTCATTGGCACCACGTTTGGCAGAAGCTCTTGAACCCTGTCCAGCAATGGCTCAATGCCCGGGGATATCAAAACAAAATCAGCAGCAACGGACTTCAGTTCATTTCTGAAATTCTCATCAGATGTGTACAAAATTATGGGAATGTCCATATTTTTGGATTTGACTTCCTGAAGCATGTTCAGTTCAGATTTAGCATCATCTGGACTGATATGCAGAATTAAAAGGTCAGGTTGTTCCTGGTCCAGAAGAGACTGGATCGGCTGATGGCCATTAGAGGTAACAACCTTGTAGCCTATGCCTTCAAACACATCCTGATAGAAAAGGCGGATGCACCATTCATCATCCACCACCAAAATCCTGTTCATATTAAACTCCACGTTGCTGGAGGCGGCAAACTACTGATAATCGTGAGTACTTACCCTCTCATTACTCAGGTCTGCCCATACAAGTTTCGGTTTTGCCGGACTGTCCGGGAATGATTTTAAATTCACCTTCCATGTCTGGGTTGTCGTTTCTGGCGATCTGTTCCAGAAGCAAAAGAACGAGATCTGAAATTCCCCGACCTTCCTTGCTTTGAAGAAAATCATGGATGTCTTTCATTCTGGCAAAGGATACAGCTCCATAAAGAGTCTCAGGCTTTGAAGGACGGTAATCATGCACGGTTATAGTCAGAATATAGGCCTTGACCCTGGTTTGATAAAGGGCCACTTGAAGACCGAACAGATTGTCCTGAACGCGTCTTTGATCATTCACCCAGGCGAGCAGTTCTCCAGTGAATACCAGGTCATCCTGACTGGTCCTTTTGATTCTGATTTTTCTCATTATATCCTCCCGTGATTTTTATCAGGACTTACTCCTGATTCTGAGCTTCGCGAATATTGATGTGATGGTCCCTGGCTTTTTCCTGACTCCTCTAAATTAAGAACTGAATTCTGGCAGTTGCCATAAGGGCAATGCACGTGACAGTCGGCCTCTGATTCATTTATCCATGTGTTTTCATCCAGCAGATAGCGGAACTGGTAAACTGTTCCGACGGTAATACGCATGGATAAATAAAATGAACCATCTTTCAGTCTTTTCATGGGCGCGGAGGTTGAATCCCAGCCATTAAACTCACCGACAACACTGGCTTTCTTTGCTTGTTTGGCAGCCTCACTTGATATTTTGAAGGTGACCTTGCATTCAGAGCATTTTTTCATGTAATTTTTATTAAGTGGCATAACTCACGCATCTCTATTTGACCTTCTTGCTGCCAAATAAGTTGCCCAAGGAAAATGACTGCTCAATATTCAATCCCTGCGCATTGCCGAAACTCTATAAGTAGCACCTTTAAGCAATAGAACTTTTCGAAACCTTTCAATAAGGGTGCCACGTTACGGCAGAGCACAACATACCAAAATAGTATAATTTTTTAAAAAATCTAATAATGTTAATATTTTAAATTTAACATGCTGAAATGGTTAATGTTTTAATGAGGGAACAAAATAAATTAAAGTCTGATTCTTGTAAGACAAGAAATGTTTCTCAAGAAAAAAGAACGCAGTCATACTGGATCTAAAGCTCTGGTTTGAAGTGCCTGTGATGACCTTATGTTATTGTAATTATTGATAATACTATAAAGTCAGGCTTTGCTGAGGTGTTAGTGATGAATGGTCTTATGGACATGGTTGCAGCGGGTTTGCGTCTGATTGTACAGAATATTTTTGTTCATTTGTGGACGATCAGTCATAAATTTAACAGGATCTGGATATCTGCTTCCGTTCATTATTATTAGCTATGCTAAAAACAACAAGATTATGCCTTGGTATCAAGGAGGATTGACGAACAGTCCAGGCACATTAGCTTAAGCTATTAGAGGATAAGATTAGTAAGGGGTAAATCCAAAACGGGGTTATCATATGAAACATTTAATTTTCGGGATCATTTTCTTGTTTTTTGTATTCTTCTCTTCAGGTTGCGCGCCTAGAGAAGAGCCTTGGCCTTATCATCAGCATCCGGGCGGTGAAGCCTGTCTGAAAGAGGACCTGAGTCCCAGCGAAGAGCAAAGATGCCGCAGGCTGCTTTTAGGTCCTTAAAAGATGTCAGATGAACAGCTGTTGAAGGCGGCATCATATGTCCCGGTCCGAAAGCTCGTAACTATGATTTTTTAACTCATTGAATGAAATCACTTTGGGCATCCGGAAAAGCGGTGGCCACTTGATTAATATTCCCTGTTTATTTGGCCACCCTCTTCGCCAGTTCGTTTGAGCGATCTCCAAGGCATCGACTGTTCGCATTACAATTTCATGCATTCGATTGATTGAGCTCTCTGATTTCTTCTTGGTCGGCGTTACCGGAATTACCGTTCGAAACACAACACATTTGTCGCAAGTTTTGGAGAAGACAAGTATGATAGGATCGTTATATCTATTTCCGTCCGCCACAGAGCGCTCCCACTTGCACGGAGAGCAGGCCTAGGAGGAGGCTACAGATGCGCCAAGTCTTTCATGGGCCTTTTTTTACCAGATGAGCATAAGTTTAAGTGTGGAAGAACAGCATCATACTTGCCATGAGTGGTAGAATTCCAAACTTATCAAAAAGTTGAAGCCTGCCCCTGATAGTCCAGCGATGCAAATAGAGGCGATGTTATTCCTTCTCCCCAAAAATACTCTCTGCCAGTACTTCGGCCATGGCGTAATCTTTCATCTCTTGAATGGTAAAGTGATCCAGGGCATGCAATGAATGACTCATTATTTCTTCAGTAACCCCAGCCTTTTTCCACAACCTCCGGCCTTCCATTGTTTTCTGGTCCATCCCAGTATGGCCCAGGGTTATTCTTGCTGGATTTTATTACTGAAAGACTTATTTAACTACTATTGGTTGGAATATTTTTGGTAGACTCAAGAATTATTTGATGGGACTACACCATGTGCATAGCCGTAAGCTTGAAAAAAACCTTACATTTTGTGTTTTGTCTCTGTGATAGATATAGATCGATCATATTTATTTTTTGCCATCCATAACATTCGCGATCTTCTGATGAACTCCTTTAAGCTATAATCAGCATCGACTACATATTAAATCCAGGCCTATGATGAGAAATTTTTACTCGTTTATAATTAATCCCTTTACAATATACAAATGGCGTTTAGCGTTTATAATATGAAGAAAAATTTACAAAAATAACTTGTGGAGTCTTAAAAATTGAAACATCCACGAATGATTACAGCCCAAGTTGCGTTTTTTCTGGCGATCCTCCGCGGTACTGGTCCTGCATACGCTCAATGGGGTCCAGGACCTGAGCATATGCACTCTTTTTGGGGTGGCATGGGGTGGATAGGTATGTTCTTTGCCCTGCTCATCCTGATTATACTCGCATTGATTTTGATCCTGACAGTCAGGTGGCTGCTTCAAAATAGCCGGTCCAGAAGTCAGATTAATGTTTCAAATAGTCCGTCCAGCAAAACTATGGAACTCTTAAAGGAGCGTTATGCCCGAGGTGAGATCGACCGCGAGGAATTCGAGCAGAAGAAGAAGGACTTGTCCTGAATCTGAAATTAAAACATCTTTTTACTACAAGAAGGAGGTTAAAGATGAAAAGCGCGACTTTTAAACAAATCACGGCCCTGGTATTTATGATTGTGTTCGTCATGAGTGCGGTTCTGGTTGCCGAAGCCCAGAGGGGCCAACGCTTCTTTGAAAGGCAGCCGGACCAGGCATATGACGAAAGCTGGGAATTCTTCGGTCCGGGAATGATGGGCGGACAAGGCATGATGAGCGGCATGGGAATGACAGGCTTTGTGGATTTCCTGCCCGGTCTGACAGAGGACCAGCGTAATGAAATACGCGCCAAACAAAGACAGGCCCGGCGGGAACACATGGATTTAATGCTGGATACTATGGATATCAGGGATGATCTCAGGCAGGCCCTGGCGGAAGAAAGACCTGACCCGGCCAAAGTTCGCCGGCTGCAGGAATCCATAAGTCAAAAACAGGGTGAAATGCTGGAATCATCCATTAAACACCGCAACGAGATTTACGATATGCTGACTGAAGAACAAAGGCAGCAACTCAGGGAACTTCGACAACGTTCCTTTGAACGGCAGTATGGTCCTCGCTGGGAGCCTTGAATTTAAAAAGTTCACCCTAATCTGACCTTATTACGACAAGCAGCCTGATGTAAAAACATCAGGCTGCTTGTCTGCCAAAAATAGTTTCTGATCTAAACCATTATTCTGCTCGATACATAATGTTCCCGGACACTGGTATTATTCATGGGGTTCTCTCGTCATGCCGGGCGGCTCCCAGGATTCCGACAACAGATGCATTTGCTCCGCGCATGAAGACAAGGCTCCAGGTAAGCCTGCCAAAGCCCCCGCGATAATTGCCGCCACCTGGCCCAGTGGCCCTGTGGACAGGATCACTATAAGCACAGCAGCAAGGACTGTAGTCGCCTTTTACCTGTCCGGATAAAGACTCTTGGGTATGCCTCAGACAGCATTGTTTGTCTGTAAAGTAAACTGAAGATCCCTCAGGAGACCCATTTCAACTTTCGGTGGAATAATCTATCATATCCCGAATGGTTGATGAGTCATTGAATGCAATAAGTGCGTCAACTTTTCCTCAGCCATCTCTGTATTTTTCAGAAAATCGATATTTTTGCAGGAAAACCTTTATTTCCTATAATGCTTGACAACAAGGATACGCAAAATTAGCTTTTTATAGTATCATTCTGAATTCCAGAGAAGAATCCTCAACTCATCGGAAATACTTTCAATATTCAGAATCATGCTCGTTTCTGTTCTTATTTCAAAGATTTTCAACTTCTTCCACCCAGGTCTGGGAAAGGGTGTCTGAATCCTGTTCATGCAAGGAGTGCATTAATGAAACTGACCCTAGTTGTGCCCGGCATGGGATCCGACCACTGCGCGGGGATCATCCGAGACAGCCTGAACCGTCTGGACGGTATTAAAGACATCTCCACCAATATTTCCAATCACAAGGTGAGAGTGAGCTATGATCCCGGGAAAACCGGTTCGGAAGCCATCCGTTTGGCAGTGGAAAAGGCCGGCTACGAAGTGGCCTCTGTTTCCGGGGAAGACGGATCCGGACCTGTAAAGCTGGTGGTGCCCGGCATGGGATCTGACCACTGTGCGGGTATCATCCGTGACAGTCTGAACCGCCTTGACGGAATAGACGAAATCAAAACCAATATTTCCAATCACAAGGTTACGGTAAGGACCGAAAAAGACGGCCCTTCAGCTGAAGAACTCAAAAAAGCCATCGAACGGGCAGGCTACGAGGTGGCTTCCGTCAGCACTGACTGGGAAACCGATGAACCCGGCTCGGATGAATTCTACCTTTCCCGAGCCTGGAAACGGTTTCTCATTGCCGCCTTGCCCACAACATTAATTATGATCCTGATGATGGTGCACATGTTCGTATCGCCAATCCCGGGATATCTGGCCGTGGTATCCATCCTGGCATTTCCCGTGGTGTTCATGTTCGGAGGCTGGGCCACCCACGTATCCGCCTGGAAGTCGCTGACCAACCTGACCGCCAACATGGATGTGCTAATTTCCATGGGCAGTCTTCCACCATACATCATCGGACTGGTGGGATTTGTCTATCCCATGACCACTTTCACTGAAATGGCCGCGACGATCATGACCTTTCACATGCTGGGCCGCTATCTGGAAAACCGGGCCAAGGGCCGCGCATCCCAAGCCATCCGCAAGCTGCTCACTCTTGGGGCCAAGACAGCCCGGGTGGAACGTGATGGCAATGAAATGGAGGTTCAGGTCAAAGAACTGGAAATCGGGGACATCATGGTCGTTCGTCCGGGAGAAAAAATCCCCACGGATGGTGAAATAGCAGAAGGCAGAAGCCATGTGGACGAATCCATCGCCACCGGGGAATCCATCCCAGTGGAAAAAACACCAGGCGATCAGGTACTTGGAGCAACCATCAATAAGGAAGGCCGGCTTAAGGTCAAGGCCACCCGTGTTGGAGCGGACACCTTTTTGTCTCAAGTCATCCGACTGGTGGAGGAGGCCCAGGGATCTAGAGTTCCCATCCAGGAATTCGCTGACCGCGTCACTGCCAGATTCGTGCCCGTGGTCATTGTCATCTCTCTGGCCAGTCTTGTCATCTGGCTGATGTTTGCGGAGTCCCTTCGACCCATCCTGGACTGGGGGGCTGGCTTTCTTCCATGGGTGGATCCGACAGCCACGCCGGTTATTCTGGCCATCCTCGCAGCCATTGCCGTATTGGTCATCGCCTGTCCATGTGCTCTGGGTCTGGCCACACCCACCGCCCTAATGGTCGGTTCCGGCATGGGAGCCGAGAGCGGTGTGCTGATCAGGTCCGGCCAGGCCATTCAGACCCTTAAGGACATCAAGGTGGTGGTCCTGGACAAAACAGGAACCATAACCAAGGGCGAGCCGGAGCTCACTGATGTGGTGGCTGCGGGAGAATATGATGAAGACAGAGTTCTTGCCCTGGCCGCAGCGGTTGAGAATGCGTCCGAGCATCCCCTTGCCCGGGCGGTTGTGGAAGGGGCCAGAAACCGGGATGTTGCTTTTGGGGATGTTGAAAATTTCAGTTCAGTGACCGCCCGGGGAGTAGAAGGCAAAGTCGACGGAAAAAAGGTGCTCATAGGCAACCGCAGGCTGCTGGACGAACACGGGGTTTCCGGGCTTGAAGCTCTGGATAAAGATCTTGACCGGCTGGAGGGAAAAGGCCGGACCGCAGTGTTGGTGGCCAGGGAAGGCGAGCTTGCAGGTATTGTCGCGGTGGCGGACGCGGTCAAGTCGGATTCCAAAAGAGCGGTCAAGGCAATGCACGACCTGGGGCTGCATGTGGTAATGTTAACAGGGGACAATGAACGGACCGCCAGATCCGTGGCCAATGAGGTGGGCATTGATGAGGTGCTGGCAGGAGTACTGCCCGAGGGCAAGGTGGACGAGATCCGCAAGCTGCAGGAGCGCTTCGGCCAAAGCGTGGCCATGGTGGGAGACGGCATCAACGACGCCCCGGCCCTCAAGCAGGCCAATGTGGGCATCGCCATAGGCGCCGGGGCCGACGTGGCCATTGAAGCAGCGGATGTCACCCTGGTCTCGGGAGAACTGCCCAAGGTGGTTGAGGCTGTCCGGCTGTCCAGAGCAACCTTTGGAAAGATCGTGCAGAACCTATTCTGGGCGTTTTTCTACAACGTGGTGGCCATACCCATTGCAGCAGCAGGCCTACTGCATCCCATGATCGGAGTCATGGCCATGACCGCCAGTTCGCTCACGGTAATCGGCAACTCCATACTGCTCAGACGGTCAAAGATTTCGCTGGACGGGCAGTGACCAAGAAGTGACCAAGACAGGGGGAAGACATCAAGGTTATGCGGAGTAAAATAATTCAGCTTAAGGGCATATGGATTGCTGGGGCATTGATCCTGGCTGCGTTGGGATGTACGGTGGCGAATGCCTCTAATTTGAAAACTTTTAATGCTTCGCTGGCTTATTCGGTAGAGCAGAGCCTGAATAGCCAGGAACCTGACATCCAGTGGTTCAGGGATCAGTTGAAGATTTCGGACAGATATGTCGAAGAACAGGAAGGTGTCTGGGGCGTGTCCTGGGCTCATTTTCTGACCATGGTCTTTCTGGGCCTGTTCGTACTTGGTTCGCTTGCAGTATGGATCCAGCAGCAAAGAAGAACCAAGGATATCCTGGAATCAATCAGAAAGGAGATGGAAAATGACGATTCTGACAATTGACGTGGAATTCAAAAATTCAGGAAAAACCGTGAAGTGGAGCGACAGTTACGACAACATCCTGGACATGGCCAGAGCCAACGGCATTGAGATAGAAACCGAATGTGAAGCTGGAATCTGCGGAACCTGCAAAGTCAAACTGCTCTCCGGAAAGGTTGAGATGGATGTCCATGACGGTCTTGACGATGAGGATATCAGACAGAATATGATCCTGCCTTGCGTAGCGGTTCCTTTGAGCGACCTAGTGCTGGAGATCTAGTTTTCATGCAGAGCGAAAGAAGGATCAACGCCTATCTGGCATTTTTTTTCGTCATTCTTCTGACAGCTTTCCTGTTCCATCAGGACCGCGCCTTCCCCGGAAGCGCCCTGGGTCACAGCCTGGGCATCATGGGCAGCATTTTCATGCTTATGTCACTGATATATTCCTTTCGCAAGCGGATCCTTAAAAAAAAGGGCACACAGAATCCCCTGAGCCGACATATCACATATGGCCTGATAGGTTCTTCGCTGGTGGTGATTCATTCAGCCCATGAAGTTTCCAGCCTGATCGGGTTACTTATATTTTTATCTGTTGTTCTGGTTGTGTTAAGCGGCATCGCCGGATACTTTTTCTTCAAAAAAGTCAACCGCTCCCTGAAGGAACAAAAAAGGGACTATGAGCTTTTGAAAAAGCATGTCAGAAGCCGGAGGCAGGAATTAATGGCAGCCTGCAGAATAGACGATCCCAAAAACTTGAATCGTTTGAGACCCCGGGTGCTCACTGGTTTTTCAGTAAGAGATGATTGTGAACTCTGGCTTGAGGAGCTGCGGGTCCTGGCGGAAAAAGAATACTCCATAAGGTTTTTTGACCGGCTGAAAGTCTTATTTTCCAGGTGGTTCAACATCCATTATGCATTCACGGTCTTTTTGTTCGCTTTGCTGATCGTCCACGTTCTGACTACAATTTACTATGGACTCCGTTGGCTGCCATGAAAAAAAATATTGTTAATGGTTTGTTCCTGGCTTTGATCGCAGGATTTTCCCTCTGGCTTTACACTTATAATGAAGCCGCCAAACCCGGTCCTTTAAGCAGCGCCCATGAATTCATTTCAGACTGTGAAACCTGCCACATCCCCTGGCAGGGAGTGAGTGACGACACATGCCTGCAATGCCATTTTTTCCCTGACGTCTCGGCGTTTAAGCCGGAACTGCGCTTCCATGAAGTGCATGAAAACTGCCTTGGGTGTCATACCGAGCACCGTGGCCGAGCGGCTGACATTTCCCAGGTTGATCACACTCTTTTCAACCCGGATCTTTCCTGCGCCAAATGTCATTTTGAGGTCCATCAGGGCAGATTCGGGGATGACTGCCGGGCATGCCACGGCATTGCTTCCTGGGAAATAGCGGGCTTCAGCCATCCCCCTGCTGAGGAAGGAAACTGTCACCTGTGTCATAAGCCCCCTGCCTCGCACATGGAAGAGGAATTCTGGAGCAGGATACTGGAAGGACATCAGATGGTCACGGACCGGGATGATCCCCCTTTTGTTGAAGAATGCCGGCGCTGCCACACCACTCACAGATGGGGGCATCTGATCATGGACCATGACCTTTGATTTCCAGAAATCAAAAAACGTCATCCACGGTAACCAGTCTGATGATGGGAGCTTGGAGTGGTTTGCGGAGAGCCATTGACTCTGTCCCAGATGCATACCGTGGAGATCCTGAGCTCGCAATGTGATTTGAAAATGAAGGAACTGGCCGAGAAGATGGGGATAACAACTTGTACCCTCACCGTTCTGGTGGATCGTTTGGAAGATACCGGGATGGGGGAAAGAAAGCCCCATGAAACAGATAGGCGATCCATCAGGGTCCTGCTCACGGAAAAGGGCCTGGCCCATGCCAAAGAACATCATAAACTGCACAACCGCCTGACTCAGGAGCTGATATCTGATATGAGTAGTGATGAAATGGAGGCTTTAACCAGTTGCCTAAAAAAATGCTAATTAATTTTTAGTAATCTACAGGGCTAATGATAGTGAGGGATCGAAGTTTAATGTCCAGTTCAATGACAGCTCCCAGCAGCATCACAAGTGGAGAAGCGTCTGTGTGAATGAAATGGTCTTGATACAGAGTTCTTTTGCTTTTCTTCCACGGCTATCTGCAGACTTCGTGCATAATGACGCACTGTGCTTTTTATCAGAATATTTTTACCAGGCCTGTCCGGACTGAGGCCAATGTTGTTGATTCTGACGGCACCCTGATCTTCACCTTTGAACAGCATAGAGGGACAAAGCTGACTTTGGAGCTGGTCAGGGAATATGGAAAACCTTGTATAAAAAGACGGTGCTTAAGAAGGATTATATCAGGTATAGCAGCTGTAATGGGGAAAACAGCATATTCACCAGACCGTAAGTTCGTAGTTTGTAACATAAAGGATGGGATGAGGATCAGGCGTCATATTTTTACCATGGAAAATTCCCGGACTCGCCCGATTGCAACGACCATTTCAGTTGCCTGGCGAACATAACGGGGTACAGACCAAGGTTTATATGGCAGCGCCCGCCTTGCAGGAAAAACCGTGGGTAGTCCCCTGTTGCTGCGGAACCCGCCTCTCGGCTGAAAACACGCAGCGCCCTCCGTCTGCTTCACCCCTTTTTGGCCGCTGGGCGTCTGGACACATGGCGATCGGGAAACCGTGCCTTGTGCATCACCCCTACCCTCAAGCTGATGCCGCCTCCAGCGGACGCTCCTGTCATTGCGTTGGGGACAGGCGCTCCTCCCCTGGTCCCGGTTCGTAACGAGGTTCGTTCGTCAGGACGGTTACCCCGGTGGTCGGATTCCTGAAGACATAGGCATACCCCGACGGCAGGTTCCAGCGCGAGCCGTCGGGAGCCTCGTAGGTTTCCACGCCTCGGATGTACTGGGTAAATGCATGGTGGGTGCGATCCCGGCTCGCTTCCCTCGCCCTCCAGGCTTCGTACTGCTGATCGCTGAGCTGCTGTCGCTCCCGATGCAGCTGCTGGAGATGATCCCCCAGTTGACGCTGCAGTGTCACTCCGTGCTGCTGGTGGCGCATTTGCATGGAGGCGTTGATCGCGTACCATTCCACGCTCACGCGGGAACTGTTCGCGACGGCGAGCAGCATCGGTGTGCGTGCGTTGAGATCGCCCCTCGCGGCACGGAGGCTGAACAGCGTACTTGGCATCCACATCCAGCTCCCCCTCACTCCCAGGTTCCTGTAGAAGAGGAGGGTGAAGTAGATGTCTTCCTCGAACGGGTGCCCATCGTATTCGTAATGGAGGCGAACACGGTAGCTCTCCCCTTGCGCCTCCATCCCCGGCATGCTCGCACCGCGGGCAGCCTCGGCTGCAAGCTCCGGCATGGGGACCACGGATTCCACCCTGACCCCACTGGCGTATCCAAAGTGCCGGGGTATCAGGATGTTCTGCACATATGTAAGCGGATCATTCACGGGCGGCGGCAGATAGACGTACCCACCGTAGACGAGTTGACCAGGGGCGACACCGGGAAGCCCCCATTCATTCCAAATATAGAGGGCCCCTGGAAGCGCGCGTACCGCAGCGGCACCTTGAGGATCGTAAATCTGGAGATCGGACACGGCGAGCGGGAGTTCGTTCATCCGCCAGTGCACCCCTCCATGGTGCTGCCAGCCGACGGGCACGAGAAGCGTGAAGGCAACGATGTTGTTGAGAGCCGGATCTCTCACCTGCAGCGGCATCAGCCGCAGGGTTTCACCGGTTCGAGCGTGAGTTTGGGAGGCCCCGACCTCCGATGCCTGTGCTGCTCCATTCCTGACTTCGAATGCCGTAACCGCAACGCCTATTGCGAGCGCCAGCCACAGAAATGCTCCCCCAATACAGGCACGTCTGAAAATGATGTGCTGCGTTGAGTTTTTCATGGTTTTTTACTCCTTATTCTTTTATTATTAAGAGAAGAAAGCTTGGTCAAGTAATCAGGGGACAGCGGCAGTGAAGTTCCCCCCGAAAACTGGACAAAGACTTAAGGTGGATTTTATTACTGAAAGACTTATTTAATTACTATTGGTTGGAATATTTTTGGTAGACTCAAGAATTATTTAATGGGACTATGCCATGCCCATAGCCGAAGCCTTGTATAACAAATAGGTTAGTAGGCCGAGCGCAAGTGAGGTGTGCGCTTGACCGTTTTGTTGGCGGGCCTGACCATGAGAATCTCAGTATTGCAGGCGTATTTTTGGCGCTTGTCCAATACGATCAGCTTGTTGGGTGTCAGCCCATTATTGGCCTATCCTAAAAGACATCATTTTTATAGAGACACGCACCGATCCCATCATACCCCGGTGTCCTCTGCAGGCAGCAGTTCTACACTGACATGGATACTGGTATAGATCGCGGGCGGCCCGAACTGGGTATAAACCGCCACGTCAGCCGCATCACGCCCATAGGCAATCGCGACCCGACCAACACCGACATCTCTCTGGGTGGGATCGAACGTGTACCAGCGATCGCCGACATAGGCTTCATACCAGGCATGCAGATCCATGGGTTCCAGTCCATACAGATAACCTACCACCAGCCGCGTCGGTATGCTGAGACTGCGGCATAAAGCAATGCCCAGGTGGGCAAGATCACGGCAGACACCATGCCCTTTCATGTTTACTTCAACGGCTGACTCCGGATATTCGCTGGAACCCGGCAGATACTGTATTGAATTGCTGATCCAGGTCTTGATGCATTCGACCTGTTCATAGCCCGGTTGTGCCTCGGCGACGATCTCGCGCGCCATCTTCCCGAATCGATCCGATTCGCAATAACGGCTGGGATAAAGATAGGTCAATATTGAATCAGGCAAATTTGGAATTTCAACAAAATAGGTCCAGTCAATCTTTCCCGGCTTATCCAGGGTCATTACGTCCGCCGACGTATCAATCCTGAATTTCTCGGCCGGTGCAACCAATCGCTGGCAAAGATTACCGAAGATATCCGTATATTCGATGATCGGTACAGTCGGCGTCAGACGGTAGGATTCCCGAGCTATCCACTGTTGCATACCGCTGCGTGGCCTCAGCATAAGAATCAGCGGCGTTGCCTCCTCTAACTGGAAATTAAGACTGCATTTTGTCCTGATCCACATTAATAATCCTGCCGTATTGGCCAAGCTTTATATACAGGTGAATATATTAGCAGAACTGAAAAAATCTGCCTGGACTGATCGTTTGATCCGGGAAGATGAACTCCAGGGGATAAGCACACCCTCCCGATTATTACTGGCCGTCTTTATAGCCTTTTTTAAACTCGGTTTTGGCTTTGGCAAAACTTTCCTTCCATGTTTCCCAGGATTTCTCCACCCCTTCTTTCAAATCTTCCCACGCGGATTCACTGGCTTCTTTCAGGTTTTCCAGCTTTTTTTCAAAATCCTGACGCTTTCCCCGCAACTCCTCCATTTTGTTCTGATATTTTACCTTTGTTTCGCCGTCAGCCTGGTCAGCCTTTGCTGTCAACTTGTCCAGTTCCGCGTTCCATTCATCAATTTTAGCCTTCAACTTCTGTACATAGGCATCTCTTTTCTCGCTCATGATTAATTTCTCCTTTATTATGGTTTATGATTATGAAGCCGCCCCCCGGACAACTCCATGCACAAAGCCCAGTTTTGCAATAACCGGGCTATTGAGCACAAATGGATAGACATGCCCATGTCCCATGCTCCGGTTCAGGCTGTTCAGAGCAAAGCTGACCGGAAGCCAGTGTCTGATCAGGGAATCAATGTCCTCCTGATGATAAGGGTCATAACCAGGGGCTGCTTCCAGGACGTTGTTTTCACCAGCCTTGGGACGGATCTGAATTCCAAACTGGTAGGCCGTCTCCAGGGTATCGATGATGTGCAGATAATGAGCCCAGGTCTCGGCCCAGTCCTCCCAAGGATGCATGCTGGCATAGGAGCTGACGAAACGCTCAGCCCAGTCCCGGGGAGGGCCTTGGCTATAATGCCTTTCCATGGCCTGAGAATAATCTTCGGTTTCGTTACCGAACATGTCGCGAAAAGGGTTCAGCCACCCTGTGTCTTTTATAAGCAGGTCCCAGTAGTAATGACCTGATTCATGCCGAAAATGGCCCAATATGGTCCTGTAAGGCTCAGCCATTTTGGTGCGCATTTTTTCACGCTCCACCGGGTCGGCCTCGGCGATATTTATGGTGATCAGGCCCTGGTCATGACCTGTGAGAACCCTTCCCATCTCGCTGAAAGTCTCTTCTTTGTCAGAGAGAAAGTCAAAGGCCAGGCCTGAATCATTCACTGTTTTGGGGACCAGCGGCAGGTCCAGGCGAAGCAGGGTGAAAATCAGCCGCCTCTTTTCAATCTCAAGGGCATGCCAGTATTTCCTGTTTTCCGGCCTGCTCAGGTTTGGGATGGTCCTGTTCAGGCGGCATGCAATACATAACTGATTTTCTGGCTCCCTGACCATCCAGTTGCACACGTTATGTTCCTGATAGTTGGCGCATTTCCGGTAAACCCTGTTTCCATTTTTATCAACAGGATGAGGGCATTCATAACCATCAGGATTGCCGATTGTCGCCATGGACATGGTTTCCGGCAGAAATCCCAGGGTGGATCCGCAGCGAACGCATTGAATGTTTTCAAAATAAACCAGGTTATTGCAACATTCGCATGAATAAAGTTTCATATAATTAACTCCAGTGCCAAATGACCGGCAATTTTATAAAAAAGACAATATAGCATAAATGTCATCTGTCCCAAATCTGCAGCATATCAAGTCAGCTCCTCGCCCAGACCTTCACGGGCAGGCAGGTGAACAGCACTCAGGCCAATCATTGCCTGATTTGATGAAATGATACAAAAATACTTGATAAGAATTTGACATTTTCCAGGAAGAATACCGCCAGGTCAACATGCATCTATCAATTAAGACTGAATAACTTTTAAGAAAAAAGACTTCAATAAACTAACCGTTTTCATCACCGTTGACTTCAATGGCTGGAATCCTGGAAAAAAAAGTGTCAAAAACAGCCTTTCCAAGAAGATTCAGTCGAATCTGCAGGTTGTCGATGAATTCGTGCAGACCCTGCTGAAAGATTTCTTCAATTGTATGATAGGAAAGATTGACGGGGGCAACAGTCGCTGCCATGAAAATAATGATTGCGACTATAGCATGTAGCTGAGAGAACCCATTGTGACTAAAAAGGATATCAAAGCATTGTCTTCAAGATAAATGCTATTAAGATATTTTCATTGTTAAACCCCCGGCCAAAACCATTGTTGAAGGTTATTTCCAGATAACCGCAAGCTTTCTTGCAAACAGCTCTGGATTATTATAAAAATATGATTATGTTATTTTTATAAATATTCATCTTTATCCCGTTAACCCGCATTAATTTTAAATAAAAAGTGATGGTCCGCCATGAAGAAATCATTGAATAAGCTTAACGCTCCAAAAGGTCTGAAAGTCTTTTCCCGCCGCGAATTTATCTACCTGTCAAGCATAGCCGGAGCAGGCCTTATAGCGGGATGCGCTCCGCATCCGGTTACCGGCCGCATGGAGCTGATGCTCATGTCTGAATCCCAGGAAATTGAACTGGATAAGCAGAACTCTCCTCACCAGATATCTGCTGATTACGGCTCAACTCAAGACAGGGCCTTGAATGATTATATCTCTTATGTGGGACAAAACATCGCCCGGACAACTCACCGTCCGCAAATGCCCTATTCATTCCATGTCCTTAACGCTCCTTATGTCAATGCTTACGCTTTTCCCGGAGGAACAATCGGCATTACCAGAGGAATTTTGCTGGATCTGGATAATGAGGCTGAACTGGCTTCACTCATCGGTCATGAAGCCGGTCATGTTTCAGCCCGCCATACCAGCCAGAGGATGACCAGGGGCCTTCTGGCCGCGGTTGTTCTGTCAGGTGTTTCAGTTGTAGCTGATTCCGACCTGGTCGCGGGTCTGGGCGGAATCGGAGCCGGTGCCCTGCTGGCAGGTTACAGCCGGAATCAGGAAAGGGAAGCGGACTCTCTGGGTCTGGAATACATGGCCAGTGCTGATTACAACCCTGAAGGCTTCATTGGTCTTATGAGCATGCTTAACGAAATGTCCGGTAAGAATGAAAGTTCCATGGCTGTTCTATTTTCTACTCATCCCATGAGCAGAGAGCGTTATCAGACTGCCATAAATGAAGTCAGGGCGAAATATGAGGCCCAGAGGCAGACTAAACCCATTTACAAAGAAAGATACATGGACAACACAGCCGCTTTAAGGCGGATAGCTCCGGCAATAAAGGCCATGCAGGACGGGGACGAGGAGATGATGAAACAAAATCCCCAGAAGGCCAGAGAACATTACCAGAACTCGCTCAGATCCGCGCCTCAGGACTATGCTGGAAATCTGAAAATGGCCAAATGTTATCTGGCCCTGAAAAACAACAGGGAGGCCCTCACATACGCCAGAAACGCCAGATCAGTTTATCCACAAGAACCACAGGCCAGGCATGTTCTGGGCATGGCCAATCTTCAACTGAAAAACTATGACCGGGCCCTGGCGGAATTCAATGATTATGAAAAAGTTCTGCCCGGAAATCCCAATACCACCTTTTTCCAGGGTCTGACCCTGGAAGGTATGGGCAAAAAAGAGCAGGCCGCACAAAAATATTACGACTATCTGCAGGTGGTAAATCAGGGCGATTATGCACGGCATGCCCATGCCAGGCTGCAGGAATGGGGGTATATTTAAAAGGCCGATACCTTAATAGTCAGTTGTTATTATTCAGCGTTGAGCATCCAAAGCTCCGTATTCGACGTTCAATGTTCAATATAGCCAATATCGTGATGAAGCTGTTGACCAAGAGGGTTCAAAGCTGAAAGTTCCAAGTTTAAAAATGAGATTGCAGGCCTCTTTTCTTATCCCTGCTCATAAACAGGCAGGGTGAAATAAAATGTGGAACCTTGTCCAGGCTGGCTCTCAACCCAGATCCGCCCGCCATGCTTTTCAATAAATTCCCTGCACAACAACAGTCCAAGGCCTGTGCCTGTTTCTCCTTCGGTCCCTTGAAGTGAAAACTTTTGACCATGGGTAAACAAGGCAGAAATGGTTTTTTGATCCATCCCCAGCCCGTTATCCTTCACAGCAACTATAACCATTGACTTTTGACATTGAGCCATGATGCTGATTTTTCCCTGTCTTTGGGTGTACTTTACAGCGTTGCTCAGGATGTTTCTAATTACCGTGAACAGCATTGGTTTATCAGCTAATATTGTAATCTCCTGGGGAACTGAAACACCCAGACTGATATTTTTTTGCGCGGCCCCAAGCTCAATCAGATCAAGGCTCAATCTGACGATTTCATCCAGCTTTAAAGGACAAGGGTCATAGGAAATCAAACCCCTTTTGACCCGGGCCCATTCAAGGAGGTTGTTCAGGAGATTATACAAATTATCAGCATTTTTCTTCATGTCCCTGGTTAATTTTCGAATATCTTCATGACTCATGCTGTCAATATGTTTGTCCATCAGCCGGATGAAATTATGAAAACCAATAAATGGAGACCTTAAGTCATGAGCGATTATGGAAAAAAACTTATCCTTGTCCGCCAGGGCCTGTTTAAGCTGGTAATTAGACTTCTTTAACTTTTTTTCTGCCTTGGTTTTTTCGTTCATTGCCCTGGCAAGTTTTATATGGCCGAAACTCAGCTCGGATATCAGATTAGCCAACCGGGCATAGAAAGTCATTGCCAGGTCAACTGTTTGCCGACTGAATCTGGGCACGCGCTCCAGGGCTTCCAGGTATTTTTGTTCATCAAATCCGTACCGCCTGGCCTGAGCCCTGAATAATTTTATATCCGGCTCTTCATCAACAAAAAGAAACTGTCCCAGGAAAATATTGCCGAGATGTTTTCCTCCCACAAATATGGGCGTAGCCATGTCCCACATATTGTTCTTGCATTTGTAGAGATTGAATCTGCCTGAAGAGCCTGAACCTGACAGAAATATATCGCTTTCAATGCAATTTTTTCGCGTTTCAGGATGTTTTCGATGAAATTGCGTACAGATGTCCTGCCATCCGTTAGCCACGAGGATTTTGCCCTTAATATCCACAATGGCGCTGCCGATCTTTGTAAGATTATAAAAATCATTCATCAAACTTTGAAGGGCCTGGGTATTTACAATGTCCTCAAGGTCCAGGCTTCCAATATCCCCTTCCGGAGAAAGAAGCACTGACAACTTAGTTCGGACTCTGGATTCACTCTGGCGCAGCTTTTCTTCCATTTCCTTGCGCTCGTTGATATCTTTGATCAGCCCGTCATAGGCCTGCAGCTTACCCTGCTCATTCAGGTTGGGGACTATGGTATTCATAACCCAGCGCAAGACTCCATCCTTGCGGATGATACGATGTTCAACAGGAGGGGTCATTTTACCGGCCAGGGTCTGGCGAACCTGCTCCAGTACCAGCTCCCGGTCATCCGGAACCACCATGTTGATCCAGAGAAAGGGATCAGACGCAAATTCCTCAGCAGTATAGCCAGTTACGGCAACGCAGGCCGGGCTGTGTGTGGTTTGCACGGCCTGGCCATCCTTGACAATAACTGTGTAAAGATAGTCTGTGAGCCTTTCTGTGATCCGTCGGAATCGTTCCTCGCTTTTCAGAAGTTCCTTCTGATCCTGAGTATTCAAAAAGAAAATATCATTGGAATTATCTGAATTGCCCATCTGGGATCTCCATTGACCGTTTTATCCCGCAAAAAATTGGATAAATAATATCGGTTCCTCGACGTTTCATGTGAATTAACTGTTCACAAAAATCCGGCAATCAAGATAGTAACTGAACCTCATTCTGATTGCTTGAATATTGTTCTTATCTCTCGCCCGCTCGAAGACTCGCTTGAGCCGCAGAACTCACGGAGAAAAGCATTTATTCATTGCCCTGAGCCGGGGCAATGAAAAAGGTCTTCCGCCCCAGGCTGGGAGCAACTTATCCATAGACCCCGGCTCGGGGGATATGGATATTTATCTCTTCCTCCTGCCTTGCTCTGCGGCTCAGGGGCCGCTTCGGACCGGGCGTGAGGCATTTCTTCCAGGATGCATTGTCTGGCACCATTGAGGCCGGAAAAGTCGTTAACAGCATGTTTAAATATGAAGAGTTGATCATGGTTAAAATCCATATAAAACGTCTAAGAGCCCTAATATCTGACCTGGACCTTGAATTTGAATCAAACAAAATAATGTTTAATTATTATCCATTTTTTTGTTTATATCAATAAGTAAGTAAAACCCGCGCGTAACCGCTCGGGTATTACTTACAAAACATGTCTGCAGGCGTCTTTCATCAAGACGCAGCCGCGGTATTGAAATGTCTGTAATTTAAAACCAGGTAATCAGAGAAGAATGAAGATTTTTTGATTGCTTTTGGGAATCAGGGATAAGAACTTAAATAGTCAGTTATTCGACTACCAGGGCGTCGGCCACAACTTCCCACAGATACTTAACCTGTATGTCCGGAAGGTCATATTTTTGAACCATGGCCTTGATCTGTCCATGACAGCTGTGGCAGGGAACTACAATAAGACTGGCTCCGCTGTTTTTTATCTGCTCTATTTTCCTTCGAGAATAATACTCACGCTGATGATCAAAAGTGGTAAGCATGAGTCCTCCTCCGCCTCCGCAGCAGTACTGGCTGACCCTGCTGGGCTCAAGGTTTACCCAGTTTGAAGTGCACTTGTTCAGAATCCACCTGGGTTCGTGATAGTAGGCGTGTCCGAACATTTCTTTTGACTTGCGTCCATAATTGCATGGATCATGATACGCGACTTTTTGGGTAATTCTTGACTTATCAAGGGTAATCCGTCCCGATTCAATATATTCCACAAGCAGATCAAAAACAGTATAAGCATTGTGTTTTTCAAAAAAATCAGGATGCCAGCGTTCCAGCCCGTACCGGGTGGCAAGATAGGCATGTCCTCACTCAGGATACATAAGATGTTGGGCCCCAAGGCGCTCCATATTGTTTACAATATTGTCCACAGCTGTTTTCAGAACAGAATCCTCACCGGAAAAAAGACCCCAGTTAACCCCTTCCCAATTACGCGCTGGAAGAGTCCAGCTCTCACCTGCCAGATGAAAAATTTTCCACCAGTGAATCAGATCTTCATTCTGGATGTTCACCAGTTTATTGTGCAGGGTGCATAAGAGCCTTGCCCCTTGTTTTTCCAGGGGAACAGTAAAATCTTCAAAACCAGTCTGTTCATTTAATTCTTCAGCCACGTCGGAAATAATGAACCCGAAATCCTCCTCAGGCAAACCCAGAATATTTCCGGTCTCAAGTAGCATCTCCAGCCCCTTGCGGATGGCTGAGGGAGTTTTATCCTTTCCGGACATCTCCCTGGAAGAACGTATCAGACCTACTATATTGATGCCCATGGGACAGGCATTCTCGCACCTTCCGCAAAGAGTGCAAAGCCATGGCAAAGAAGAATCAGCAAGCTGCTGATCCCTGCCCAGCATGGCCATGCGGACAATTTTTCTGGGATCAAAGCCGTCTATTCCGGTCATGGGACAACCAGCCGCGCAGGTCCCGCACCCAAGGCAAAAGTCTGCTATATGGCCATCAGGGCGCTTAAGCGCTGTATGCTTGATCAGGCTGGAGGAAGTCTCTGCCATAATTATCTCCTGATTCAATTTCCAAAGTTCAAGGTTCAAAGTTCAATGTTCAAGGTTCAATCACGCGCAGCGCATGACGAAACGGGTTCAAGGTTAAAAATCAATTCTAATCACCATCGATATGAATGGCTTTAATAGCCTGTTTAGTCTCCTTGAACTACCAGAACCGATGCATGGTTGGGGCAGATTGCCGCACAGGCTCCGCAGCCTTGACAAGCCAGGGGATCCACTTCCATATATCCCTGTGATCCGGGGTAGCGGGCAAAATAAGGACAAACGATCTGACACAACCCACACATGGAACAAAGTGCCGGCCTGACCCGGGCCGTGGACAGGCTTACTCTTGCATGTGGTTTATAAACCAGACGCATGGCCCTTTGGGCCGCTGCCCTGCCCTCATCAACAGCCTCGTCCAGGCTGACCGGGTTTCTGGCCAGGCCGCATATAAATATTCCTTCACGGCCGGAATCATTTGGACGCCATTTAGGATCAGCCTCAATTAAAAACCCTTCCCTGCTGGCAGCTATCCCGAACAATTCCGCCATTTCATGGCCAGAGCCAGGGCCAAGACCACTGCCCAGACCAACCAGATCAGCGCTGAACTTGACATCTTCACCCAGGTAAGGATCAAAGCCTTGCACAAAAACCTGTTCCTGTTCCTGGGTCAGTTTGGGCGGGTTATCCGGATCATAGGGGATAAATAACGCCCCAAGCTCCCTGGCCCTGGTATAAAGATGTTCAAGGTCTCCGGGGGTCATTATATCCCGGTAAAACACGATAATCTGGCACTTTGGTCTCATTTCCCGGATTTTTTCAACGCTTCTCAGGGCAGTAGGACAACAAAGCCTGCTGCAATAATTTTTATCTCCCTGCCTGGTTTCAAAACATTGAATAAATACCACGCAGTTAATGTCAGACTCGGTGATTTCAGGATCGTCAAGGCTTCTATGCAGGTCAAAAACGCTCATAACCCGGGGGTGGGAAACATCATCCGGCAATTTGCTCTGGGATCCTCCTGTAGCCAGAATCAATGCCCCATGCTCAATAACCAGGCTTTTGTCATCGCGGTCAAGGACACGAGTCTTGAAGTTGCCGGTAACTCCACTGAAATATCGAGGTTTGCTCTTTAACAGCACCTCAATATTGGGATTGCTTTGAACTGCTTGTAAAATTTCCTTTACTCTTTTCCTGGCTGATTCATCGGATATTTGCGATACATTTCCTCCGAGCAGGTCATTTTGCTCCACAATGATCACTTTGATCCCCTGACCGGCAAGGGCCAGGGCTGCTGATAACCCGGCCGGCCCACCACCGATCACCAGAACTTTGGATTGAACTGAAACGCCCTCCGCAACATCGGGCTTATCTTGATGGGTCTGTTCAGTTTTGCCTGAAGCAAGCGCTGCCAGACAAGAAACAGAAGAGGCCGAAACAAGGGATCCCGAAATATCCATAAGTCTTTTGGATCCCTCAGTAACCACGACGCCATCCTTGCTGGAAAATTCTGGTCCTTTCCAGCCTGGATCCCTGCCCACTGAAAGGACAACCAGATCAAAGTCTTCATCAGCAAGTTCTCCTGGGACAGGAGAATAGCTCAGCCTGAGTTTCCCTTGATTCTGCATTTGCAGGCTGTGGGGACGGCACCGGATAAGTCTTAATCCCGCGGATACAGCCTTATCCAGGTATTTCTGCCAGTCCCGGCCAAAAGTTCTCATGTCCATATAAAAAATTGTCGGGTTGGCACCTTTATCCCGGGCCAGCCCTGCCTGCTTCAAAGCAAACATGCAGCACGCCCCGGAACAGTGATCCGCGCCAAGACTCAAGTTCCTGGAGCCCACGCACTGGATCCAGGCTATATTCTGAACCGGAGATTTGTCTGACGGACGCAGCATTTGGCCTCTGGTCGGGCCTGAAGGACTGAGCATCCTTTCAAAGGTTAGAGAAGTAATCACGTCAGCATATCTGCCATATCCATACATTCCTGTCTCTGACGGATCAAAATAATCTACTCCTGTGGCCATGATCACTGAAGATACCTTCTCCAGACTTGTCTCCCGCGAATCCGGGCTTAGGGTGATGGCCCCGGCTTCACAGGCCTGCTGACATTTTCCGCAAAGGATGCAGCTATCCGAATCAATGGCCAGTGTATTGGCTGAAACGTTGGGGCCCGGCTTGTAGATGGCCTTTCGAAGAGACAAACCCTGGGCCAGGTCATCAGGCAGACAGACGGGACAGACTTCCAGACAATCGCCACAGCCGGTACAGAGATCACTGTCAATCCGCGCTGTCCAGGACTGAATCTGGACCTTCAAATCACCGGGATTTCCTTCAATCTCCTTTATTTCACTGCTTGGAAGAAAAGTAATATTTTTATGAAACATTCCCAGACGCATACAGAAAAATTTTGACTGGTCCCGGTCCAGCATGGGCAGCATCCGGCACATGCCGCAATGATCATTGGGAAACTGACGGTCCAGGGCCAGAAGGATTCCCCCTGAAACAGGTGCCGTGTCCAGGAGAACAACCTCATGTCCGGTTTCAGCCAGATCCAGAGATGCCCTGATTCCGCTGATTCCAGCCCCGGCCACGACAATTTTACCCGGTTTACTCATGAACCGGCCTCCGTTTTAAATCTGAGAAAGGGAATAGGCTCTTCAGGGTTTCGGCCAGGGGAATAATTCAGAGTTTTCTGAACATTCTGTCCCATGGTTCTGAACAAGTCAGCCACGGGGATTTTGCTGGGACAATAGCTGGAACACTGCCCGCATCCCACGCAGGCATGGGACATATGAACCATGCGGGTCATGTGAAACATGCTCAGGCCGGCCGGCATTCGGACCTGCCCGGTTTTTTTGGCCCTGCTGGAAACATCATCCAGGTCGCGGTCAAAAGACTCCCTGGCACAAACACACTCCCGGCAATAACATAATGGACAGGCCGTGCGGCAGTTGAAGCAGCCAAGACAATTACCCAACACCTCAAGGTATTGATCAGGATTTTTGAGAATCTCACTTGTTTTCTGAAATAACTCCTCTTTTGCCCGACCTCTCTTATCTCTCAACCGGGACAGTGCTCCCCTTTGATCAGGTGCTGTACCAAGCTTCTCCAGATCCATCGCCTCAATAAGTTCCTTCCCGATTGCGGTCATGCCGGATATGCCGATATGTTCCATAACCAGCAGGCCAAACAGGTGTATTGTAATGTCTGCCCCTTCCGGTTCAAAGGCGTCGCAGGAAAGACATGTGGAACAGGCCTGATCCTGCAGACTGGAATCGTTCAGATATAAATCAGGCAGATCAGGGCTTGCTGCCAGTTTCGCCAGATATGCATCGTTTTCCATCCTTCCTGGACATTCCATGCTGATGATTGCCAGAGATTCCAGACTGGTCTGATTCAGCTTGGCAAGTTCAACGACCCCGCGGACTTCGCAGGGCTTGAGCACCACTGCTAGGCGCTTGTCCTTAACTTTCCTGCCTATCCTGGCCGCCTGGACAGCTGCGCTTACCCCGGCCGCGGGAGCAAGGGGTATGCTGGACTGCATGGCTTCATCGCGGGTAAACAACATGGGCATGGGTAGGCCTGAACCCTTTGTGATCCCTGGAGCCATAACACCTGAAACCAGCCCCTTGTCCAGAAGTCTGCCCAGAGCCTGAGATAAGATCCTGTTGGGCTGATTGTTGGTTTTCAACATTGCGAATGATTTATCCATACTTATTTTCCTTTGGAAAGTTACTTTCTTGAACCTTGAACGCGCTTAGTCACGAGTTTCGCATCATTGAACATGGAACTCTGTTAATCTCCTGCTAAATTGAATCTAAAATCTCAAACCCTGACGGACCAAGTTTTTTAATCTCCTCAACAAAATCCTTAACCTGCTTCTGAAACTCAGTCCCCTCGCTGGCACCGATCCAATGCAGGGCAAGACGCTCAGGTTCAATTCCCATCCCCTGAAGCAGCGCTTTAAGGCCGTCTATTCTGAGCCTGGCCTTGAGGTTGCCGTTAATGTAATGACAGTCCCCCGGATGACATCCTCCGATAAACACTCCGTCTGCTCCCCTTAAAAATGATTCCACAATAAATCTGGGATCAATCATGCCCGTGCACATAAGCCGGATAATCCGGATCTCAGCCGGATATTTGAGTCTTGTTACTCCTGCCAGATCAGCAGCTGTATAAGTGCACCAATTGCAGACCAGGGCCACAATATTGGGATGAAATTCTTCATCAATGTTTGTTTGTTCTGTCTTTACAAGGTCTGTTTGTTGAGTGGTCTGTTCCATAACTTGTTTTCCCGCCTTTTTTATTCTTAACAGGAAGTTGAGATTCAGCCGGACAGCAGGGCCCGAATCTCAGCAAAAACCTGTCGGTCCAGAAAGTGATCCACGCCGGCTGCCCCGCTGGGACAAGCCGCGGAACAACTGCCGCATCCCTGGCAGAGGGCGTCGTTGACCTCTGCCACGCGTTTTTCATGGTTAAATTCTATGGCCGAATACGGGCAGACCTTTACACACATCATACATCCGGCGCACAAATCCGGATCAACGCGCGAGGTTTCAGCCAGAGTGCTTACCCATCCCTTTGAGAGCAAAGCCAGGGCCTCTCCGGCAGCGGCCGAGGCCTGGGCTACAGTATCCGGAATATCCTTGGGGCCCTGACAGCATCCAGCCAGATAAATCCCGGTGGAAGCGGAAGATACTGGGGCAAGCTTGGCGTGAAGTTCATTGAACCAGCCGTCTCTGTCAGTGGAAACACCAACCATCCTGCTCAGTTCGTGCGTTCCGTCAGCAGGAGTCAGCCCTGTGCTTAAAATGACCATATCCACGGGAGTGCGCAGCACCTGCCTGCTAAGACTGTTCTCAGCTATTACGGTCAGCCTGCCCTGATCTTTGGGATTATCCGGAATATCAGTTATCTCAGCCACGCGGCCACGGATGAAATGCACTCCCTCTTCCTGGACCCGGTTGTAAAATTCTTCGTAGTTTTTGCCAGGTGAGCGGATATCTATATAATACTCAAACACCTCAGCCCCTGTTTTTTCCCTGACAAGGTGCGCGAACTTCATGGAATACATGCAGCACACGCGGGAGCAATAGGCTTTATGCCTTTTATCCCTGGAGCCCACACAGTGTATTATGGCTACTCTTCCCGGGACTCGACCGTCTTTGGTCAGGATATTTCCTGAAGTGGGACCTGTGGCGTTGTTGAGCCTTTCAAACTGAAGGCTGGTATAGACTTCTGGAAAACGCCCGTATCCATATTGACCCAGGGGAGTAGGATCATAGGTCTTAAAACCTGTAGCCAGAATTATGGCACCAACTTCCTCCTGGATTTCCTCGGCCTGCATGCTGTGATCAATGGCTCCCCTTTCACATGCTCTGACACATTCCATGCACTCGGAACAGATACCGCAGTTAAGACATCTGCCGGCCTCCTGCACAGCAGTTTCAGGGTCAAGGACTTTTTCCACCTCTGTGAAGCCCTTCAAGGCATCTTCAGGTGAAATATGCCGGGGAACAGCCCGGCCCTCCGGCTCCAGATGCTTTGATAATGGATTCCAGTTTTCACCCAGGCTGACACTGGCGGTTTTCTTTTCCAGCAGAGGAGAATCAGGATTATCAATATAGCGCTTAATTGCTTCAGCCGCTCGCCTGGCTCCCCCGACAGCCTCCACAACCGTTGCCGGACCTGTTGCCGCGTCACCAGCGGAAAAAACCCAGGGGATTCTGGTCTGGAAAGTGTCCTTATCCACTTCAATGGTCCCGCGCCTGGTCCAGACGAGTCCCGGCTCCCTGTCTGCCCAAGGGGCTTCAACCTTCTGTCCCACCGCGGTAATGATTGTATCGGTCTGGATAAAATGTTCTGAGCCCTGCACAGATTCGGGACGACGCCGTCCGCTGGCATCCGGTTCACCCAGACAGGTTTTTACGCAATCAATCCCAACAACGCACCCGTCACCATTCATCAATTTGACAGGCTGGGTCAAATAGGAAATTTTAATCCCCTCATCTATGGCTGCTTCAATTTCTTCCTTGTAAGCGGGCATTTCTTCTATGGTGCGCCTGTAAATAATTGTCACGTCTTTAGCGCCCAGGCGCAGAGCTACCCTGGCCGAGTCAATGGCCACATTGCCTCCGCCAATAACCGCCACCCGTTCTCCCAGGTCCACCTTATGTCCCAGGTTAGCGTCCCTGAGAAATTGAACAGCGTCAATAATTCCAGAGCAGCCTTCGCCCTCCAGCCCCAGCCCGGCTCCAGCCTGAGCTCCTATAGCCAGGAAAACAGCTGAAAAACCATCGGCGCGCAGACTGTCCAGGGTAATGTCTGTGCCAAAACAGACCTCTGTGCGGACCTCAACACCCAAATCCAGGATAAAACCGATTTCACGGTCAAGAATATCCGGAGGAAGACGGTAGTCAGGAATACCTGTTCTAAGCATCCCTCCGAGATGCTTAGAAGACTCAAATATGGTCGTTCCAAAGCCCTGCTGGCGCAGAAAGCAGGCCGCAGCCAAACCAGCCGGACCAGAACCGATTATGGCCACTTTTTCATTTCGATTCTCTTCAGGAGGGGGAAAGGGTATGGCGGAAGCGCTGTCCGCAGCATACCTCTTAATGGCTCTTATTGCCACTGCCTGGTCAACTTCGCTCCGCCGGCATTTATCCTCACAGGGATGGGGACACACCCTGCCGAGAACTCCGGGAAGAGGCAGACGTTCCCGGATAAGCCGCAAGGCCTCGTCAGATCTGCCCTGGCTGATGAGCTGCACATACCCCTGAATGTTCACACCGGCCGGACAGGCCGTGGTGCAGGGGGCCCTATCCAGTTTGTCTATACAGAACGTTCCCGGCACTGCCTGGGGAAACTTGCGGTATATGGCTTTTCTCTGGGAAAGACCTTCATCCCAGTCACTGGTTACGGAAACAGGACAGACTTTGGCGCACTCACCGCAGCCAGTGCATTCGCCATCAAGAACATACCTGGGCTTTTTCAGGATAGTCACCCTGTAGTTGCCCATAAATCCCGATACATCCTTGACCTGGCTGTGGGTGTAGAGTTTGATATTTGGATTCTGAGAGACCTCCACCATTTTGGGAGTGCCAATACATGCCGCGCAATCCAGGGTGGGAAAGGTCTTGTCAAATTTGGCCATATGTCCGCCAATGGAAGTGTCGCGCTCCACCAGACTGACCTTGAATCCGGCATCAGCAGCAGTCAAAGCGGCCTGCATTCCAGCGATGCCCCCGCCGATCACAAGTACTGATTTATTCACTCCGATGCGACGAGTGGTTAAAGCCCTGTGACCGGCAACCCTTGCCACTGCCGCAGCCACCAGATCTCTTGCCTTGAGAGTGGCCCAGGCTGTATCCTCAGTGACCCAGGAAGAGCCTTCCCGGATATTGGCCATCTGGAAAAAATAGGGATTAAGGCCTGCCTTGGCACAGGCATTGCGAAAGGTGCGTTCATGCATCCTGGGAGAACATGAGGCCACCACCACCCTGTTCACCCCTGACTCCTTCACATCTTTGATAATATGATCCTGGCCCGGATCAGAACACATGAATTTATAATGCCTGGCTACAGTAACATGGGGCAGACCAGCCGCAAACTCCACCACTTTTTCCACATCCACCTTGGGGGCGATATTCTGGCCGCAATGGCAGATATATACTCCGACTCTTGGTTCTTGAATATCCATGATTCATCACCCTTCTTTAAGGGGCACAAGCAGTTTGTTCAGGCCCAGGCTGGAAACAGGAAGACCCATACCCAGGCCGGCTACCTGGGTGAAATAAAGAATTGGCAAGGGCGGCAGGTCAAAATTCGCCTGAATGCTGTCCAGGTTAAACTGACATAAGGGGCATATGACCGCGGCAAGATCAGCGTTTTTGATCTGGATGCCCCGGATTACGCGCTCAACAAGCCCGCTGACAGCGGTCTTGTGCGGAAGACTGTGAGAAGCACCGCAACAGGCGGTTCCCATGGAGTGCTCAACAACATCCAATCCCAGGAGACGGATAAAACTTTCCAGCAGCATTGGATGTTCAGTATCATCAATTTCTCCGTCGGGCCTGGAAAAAAGACAGCCGTAATAGGGTGCGACCCTGAATTTACAATGGAAACTACCCTTTGCCCAGGACTGGGCAGGAACGTCATGTACAAAAACTTCCAGAAGATGTCTGACGCGCAGCTCTTTAATGTCTGCCTGATCCAGCTTAAGACTTTCTTTTTTCAAACGCTCTCTGACCTGTTCCAACAGCCCCTTGTCCCGCAGTAAAATCTTTTTCCCTTTTTTCAGAGCGCTTATGCACCCATTACAGCCTGAAACTATTTCCAGCCTGCCAAGTCTCCCGGCCAGAGCGGCAAGCCTGGCCGCCAGCCAGACTCCCTCAGCCCTGTCCAGGCTGAATACCGCGGAAGCACCACAACAATTCCACTCAGGAATCTCTTCAAGTTCCACTTCCACCGCACTGCAGACTGCTTCAGCCGATTCCCGGTATCCGGCGGCTGTTTCATAGGAGCAGCCAGGAAAAAATAAATAACTAAGCCCCATGATTATAACTCCACGCGTTTTCTTTTCAAGAGTTTAAGAGACAGGGGTAAAGCTTGAATGACATCTCCAGGATGGCGCAAACCGTAAAAAAAGGCGATCCTGGCTTCGGAAATTCTCTTGCCGGAGCGGACCTGGCGGTCAAAGGCCTTGAAAAGATGAGGCATCTTGATTTTCTTTGGAACCAGTCCATGCTTCACGGCCATTTGTCTTAGACTGTATATGATATCAGTCACGGGTATCTCGCGGGGACAACGGCTGGAGCAGGCGTAACAGGAGACGCAGAGCCAGATGGTATTGGAAATCAAAGCTTTTTCCAGGAAACCGTCCTTTATCAGGGAAAAGACCTCTCGAGGACCGTGATCCATTTCATCAGCCAGCGGGCATGAGCCGCTGCAGGTTCCACATTGTATGCATTCGTTAATACTCAATAAAATCGAGTCTTTCTCAAATGCGGTGATTCTGTTCTGTCTGGTTTCCAAAATTATTTCCCGCTATTTCTGGATTATTATTTAGGACATATAAATATTAGATAATACCTTGACAATGAAAAGTCCTTATCAAAATACAAACCAGCTTTTTTAATTGGCGTCCGGAATTAAGCTCTTCACCCTGTCCTTAAGTTGCGCGGCCACTTCCATGGCTCTGGACCGGGAAATCTTTTTTACCTCGGCAGCCAGTTCCTCCACCTGATATTCATCCATATCCGTAAGCTTTTGGATCAAAAATGTTTCAACCTCACCTTCTTCCATTACCAGGCCACATCCTCCCACAGCTCCCAGAAACTGATCTCCAACAACAACAGGAACACATATTTTAATAAGCCCGATGTCGCATTCTTCAATAACCGGCTGGCCTGTCTGTCTGGCCTGATGAGCCAGATTCTGATGAGCCACTGAACAGACCGCGCGCAGCGATTCAGGCCTGGCCTTAATATGGGGGCAAATTTTATTAGCCCACTGTTTAAGGCCGGTAAAAGTAAAGCCTTCAGAGTCGTAGGCATTGGTGTCCAGACCGGTTTTCAGATGAAACTCCTCTTCAAGTCTTTTCCATTCTTCCTTGGACAAAAGATCAGTCATTTTCATAAGTTTTCCTTTAATGTTTATTTATTACTTTAATTAGACACATTGTTCGCCAAAAACTTCAGTATTAACTTATCTAGATAAAATCAACACTCTTTATCTCTTAAACCTGAAAAATTTTCTTGAAAAATAAAATTTAAAATAGTTAGTGAAATTAGCATGAAAGTCTCTATAATGTACATTCCAAAAAATCTTTAATCTAGTCAGCAGAAGAAAATAACTGTAAATTTATCCTGGGAAATTTTTTCAATTAAGCCTGAGAAATAATAAAACTTAAACTTAAGTAATTGTTAATTTTAAAGATATATCGCTATGTTTTTAAAAATATAAATCAAGTTTGTTAATCACCCCTTGAATAAAAGCCAGGGCTGGTATGAACTGATATTTTATTCTTTCCATTCATTCCCATAAGCAGGACTTCAAACAGTTTTGATTCTTCGGCCAGTTTGAGAGATTGATCCATGTCCATGACCAGCATGGCTGTAGCCAAAGCGTCGGCCATAACGCAGGTGCCGGCCCTCACTGTTGCGCTGAATGTTCTTTGCCTGGCGGGTTGTCCAGTGGCGGGATCAATAATATGGCTGTATTTTTGACCATTCTTAACAAAAAAATTGTGATAGTCGCCGCTGGTTGCCACGGCCTCATGTTCAATTTCAAGGATTTGCATGAGGTGTTCAGAACCAGCCCGTAGATGGGGAGAGCTGATTCCCACCTTCCACATGGATCCATCAGGCCTTGCTTTTCCCGCGTAAATATCTCCGCCAATGTCCACCAGATAAGATGGAATACCCATTTCTTTCAATACCCCGGCTATGGCGTCAATTCCATATCCTTTAACTATAGCCGAGAGGTTTAATTTTGTATCAGGATGACTCTTAATCAGACATCCCTGTTCATCCATGAAAATTTTATTCAGGCCAACTCCTTGCATTGCATCTGAAATATCGGATTGCCCTGGAAGTTCTATGTCTGTTTTTATATTGCCGAATCCCCACAAATCTATGACGGAACCCAGAGAGGGATCAAAGGCACCGCCAGTCATTTCATAAACCTTGTAGGACACCCGCATCACTTCAGTAAATTCAGGAGAAGGGCAGAATTTTGTCTGTGGCTGAATACGGTTGAACCTGGATACTTCACTCAACGGATCGAAAACAGACAAGTTATGATTAATTTTATCAAGAACAGAAATAATTTTATTTTGGGCAGTCTTTGCCTGGGACAAGGTAACGTCCGCCAGGATAACCTGGTAGTATGTGCCCATGGTCGACCCCTCAAGGACATGCTCCTTGCGCGCGGGTTCAGAACAGCAGAGCACAGGAAATAATACAGGAACCATCAGCAGTATATAGAGGCAGGGATTTTTAAAAATGCATGAGAGTTTAAAATTGTTCATGCAAACTTTCTGTCCAGCAAAAGATGGGTGAAATAACCAAAAACCGATGCCATATAGAAAGGCATTAGACTTTTCCAGGAAACTTCATAGAATATGATAGGAATAAGAAATATTACCAGGGGCACCAGAAACATGGCCCACCAGGTATGAATCCAACCCCGGTGTCTGGCCGCGACGGGAAGCAGGGCACAGAAACCCAGAACAGCCGCCCATTTATAATGTCCCAGAACCATAAGGGTCAGATTGATTACGGCCAGCAGGGAATAAAAAAGTTTCTGACCGATAGAGTCAGTATCCACATCTGGAAAAAGACTGCCAAGAACCACAAAACCCATTAACATTAATGCCGCGCCAGGCTCAGGCCTGTACCAGCCAAGCCAGCTAACAACGGCCAGTGTCCCTGCTCCAAAAATCAAACTCCAGGCCACGTGGCTCTTGTATCCAGGCATATTGTCTCCATCATTTTTTTTGACTTGCGAAATAATGCAGTGTAAAAATATCCATGATCATGTCAACTCATGTCTGGAGGAGTTAATTTTCACGGGATAAAGCCATGGATAAAAGAATACCGGTTGTTGATATTTCCCTGCGATGTCTGGATCAGTCCAGATCGTTCAATGTTCAGAAAAGAATACATGAAAAAATTGATGACTACTCTGAATATGCTTTCACGTCCATCCAAAGCTGTTCCCTGAACGTATTTTTTGATCTGTCCCAGGAGTTTGATTCATTCGATGACCTCCTCTCCATCAGTGTACTGATCCCCAAAGTATTTTTTGACCTTGATTGCAGCCTTTATCTGCTTGAGGAAAACAGGGCGAATAAAGTTGCCACCTGTTCTGTGGGAAAACCTGAACCCGGACCTGTTCAGGATAGTCAGGTTTTCTCTTCCAGTCCCAAGGTGGTTGAAGATCGTCTTTATCTGCCCATTAAGGGAAACAAGGAACTTATTGACCAATTGCCGTTTGATCCCCCGGAAGGACTTATCGGTATGCTGGAGATATTTCCCGCCATCAGCCTGACCAAACATGAAAAACTTTTTTTTGAAAAATTCGCCAATAGAATTGGCTATCAATTGCACATGCGGATGATCAGCCGGAAGAACCAGGAACACCTGCAGTTCATCAGGACATTGGTCAAGGATGTCGGCCATAATGTCATTGTTCCCAACATGTTTTTCAAATTATATTATCGACGTCTGGAAGCAAATATCAACGCCCTTGGTGAGCTGAAAGATGAGATGGCCAAAATATTGGAAAATTCTTCTCATAACAGTTCAGAACCTATTTCTTCCCAGACAATGGCCAGGATGGATTATATACACACAGGGCTTAAAGATCATTATGACGAGATACTCCGGCATTACGAGCAGACAAGTCTCTTTCTGGAGACCCTGCTTCGAAGAAGCCATTTTGAACAGGGCAAATATGTCCTGAAGAGAAAAGCCTGCAATTTTAAAAGTCAGGTTATTGATCCCCAGTTGAAACGATTTGCCCAGGAATTCAAGGAAAAAGGGATTGATATTGCCCTGGCCGGTGTACCTGACCAGGAAATTGAGGTGGTTGTGGACCCCGGACTTATCAGTCAGGTCTACGCCAACCTTTTCTCAAATGCTTCCAAGTATACCAGGGAAGTAATTGATTTTGCGGGAAACAAAACCAAGTTTATTTCCTACGGATGGGAACATAAATCCGATTATTTTGGAGAAGGCAGACATGGGATTAAACTAAATATGTTCAGCACAGGTCCGCATATGCCACCTGATGAGCGAAAAAATTTATTCAAAGAAGGCTTCAGGGCTGGAAACATCGACCAGGAGCAGGGTACTGGTCATGGTCTTTTTTTTATCAAAGAAATTATTGAGCTCCACGGTGGAGAAGTCGGCTATGAGCCTACCCCTCTGGGCAATAATTTTTACTTCATCCTTCCTTTTAATGACAAGATCTGAATTCTGAAAACTCATGCTAAAGAAAAATGAATCCACGGTTCTGTCAATCTGTGGATTAAAAAAATCGGGATCTAGCTGAAATGGGCACTTCTCCCATCATATAGGTCTTGGTCAGGCCGCGGATTATAAAAACCTTATTGTCAGCTTCAGGCTTATTATTCATGATAGACCTTCTGATGAAATAAAATATCCGGGTTTTTATCTGAATATTCTGCAGGTTCGGATAAAAATAAGCTATACAGACAAGGAAGGCAAAGGTTTACTGAGAAATTTGATAATTTTTCATGACTGGTCATGTCCTTTAAGGAAGTCTGGGACTGCTTATTGTGGATCGCGGTTTAAAGGTCAGAGTGGATCCTGAGGGAGTAAAAATGATATGACTTCGCACTGCCGGGGCAATACTGGAATTTAACAGATTGCTGGAACAAGGCGTGGATGTGCCTGGGGGATTTCATCCAAGCTGCTGAAAAATAAAAAGCCCACTCTGCCCAAGAGCAGCGTGGGCTTCAGAAATTGCGCTTCAGATATTTTAGTATCTGGTTTCTCTTTTAGGTTTGGCAATATTGACCTTGATGTTTCGTCCATCAAGCTCATATCCGTTCAAATTCTTAACAGCCTCATCCGCACCCTGATCCATTTCCACAAATCCAAAACCACGGGAACGTCCTGTTTCCCGATCTTGAATAATGTTTACTGAAGCTACTTCTCCATACTGGGAAAAAAGATCTTTAAGCTGGGCATCAGTAGCGCTCCACGGCAGATTACCTACATACAGATTGCTCATTACGATAAACTCCTGAAAAAATAATAAAAGGATATTCATCAGCCCTGGTTGCTACATCCTAACCTGTTACTTAAGCTGATGAGACGGATAAGAATATATTCTATATTTTTTGTAAAAGATAGCTTTATTTTAGATAGAAAAAAATTTTCACAGGCTGAATCACAAAAAGCCAGACCTGTACATTCAATAAAAAAAATACTTACACTATTCCACGCGATGCCAGTACTGCGTTCGTCCCAGCAGAGCAAAGCCCAGAAAACCGCGAACCTTGAGTTTTGAACCTTCATCCTCCACCATTATTTTGCAGGAATAAATTTTGCCATTATTTGGATCAAGAATGCTGCCGCCGGAATACTCTCCATCTCCGGCGGTCAGGTCTCTGAGAATGATCATACCGTTGATGGGCTTATTCTTGTTCTCTCCAGGACATTTTTCGCATATTTTGTTTTCCTCGCCAGGGGTAAGGATCTGAACCACCCTGCCCTCAAATTTACCCTCGACTTCGTAAATCTCCACAATAGACTTGGCCTCTTTAGTCTCATCATCAAAGGTTTTCCATTTGCCCACTGGAGAGCCGGCCCAGAGCGAACCTGCCAGAAACAGCATCGCTGCCGCCACAAGAACACAAACATTTGTTTTCATAACATCACATCCTTGAAGTTAGAATTTTCCCGGAGTTAATGACTCTGTCACCCCTGACCTTTATGGACAAATTTATTCCACTGTTAAGAAGAAAATCTATCCAGAAATATTTTTTTCGTCCTGACCGGAAGATTAACGCGCAAATTCAAATGATTTATTCCAACGAGTTCAGGACACTATCCACGCGGCTTCGACAGGCAGCAGCGAAATCCTCGGGATAATGACCGCAGATAAAGCGATGCTGGGCCTCGCTGAAAGACCCCGGGGACCAGGGCAACTTGGGTAAAAAAGAATAAACCAGACGCTGGGAACTGCCAGTGTCGGTAAACCGCTTGGAATACTCAATGGATGTAACCATTTTCGCTCCCAGGTCTTCCAGAATACGCAGAGCCAGTAATATGCCCCTGTCCAGCGCGGCACTGAATTGTGTATCCGCCTCCAGAATATTGCCAACACAGGCCAGAGGCATCAGCTGCATCTCCCACTGTGAAACCTGAGCTTTGGGAACAAACAAAAGAACATGTTCATCCTCATAAACAATCAGGCTTTCCTGGCCTTTCCTGCCATCAATCCGCCGATTTGAGCGCAGGCAGCGTATATAATCGTCAAAAAAATCCCGGCCTGTTTCCTGGTAATACTGGTGAACCGCTTCCGCCACCATATCTCCGGCACCAAAAGCCTGAAGCTCATCTTCCGTGTTGCGGCAGTTTTCCACAACCCTGATCTTGCAGGGTATCATAGAGTGCTGCTGATGAACCTGTTGATGGGAACCGTGCATTCTATAACGGGTTGGAGTGAAATCAAATCCGAAATTCCAGCCCCACAGGGAACCGGAAAAACGAACACTTCTATCTTTGCCGTGTACTTCAGCAAGAACCTGCTGCCGCAGAGATTCCAGCTTCTCCAGTGACATACACGTAAATGATCCATCAAGACCAAGATCCTGAGCCATGCGCACAAAAGTCCTTTGATAGTAAAGATGCCTTAATCCCCGCATATCTCTTAAGGAAAGATCCCTGATCCGGTACCTGACTGCCTCATGTCCCATATTGGAAGCGTAGTGTCCCCAGGGAATGTAGCTGTTGCGGCGTAAATATTCAAAGACAAGGGTGTTCCCGGCTTCATCAGTATAATCTCCAACTACCTCGCTGGATCCCTGCGCGCCTGGCCTCAGCAGCATTACCTCCTTATACTGATCAGGAAGGCTGGGATTGTTGCCTACTGCCTCAAACAAATCATGATCATGAATAACGGGCAAAGGTCTGTTACGCTCAGTCAATTTATATTTTAGTCCAACTGGTGTGTCTTCATCCCCATCAAAGCTAAACTCACAGGCCAGACGAGCCAGCCGGATCAGATCCTCAGGGTCTGTTGACGTGGTGGCCACGGCCAAAAGTAATGGAGCCGGCAAATCTTCAAAAAGCCTTTCCGCGGCTGCAAAAGAAATTCCTTGTTTTTGGGACCAGGAACTCAATGTCCTGGTAATGGAAATTTCCGGAAATGGACTGACGCGGATGGAGTTATGATCCCCTGCCCTGGAATCAGCCCAGGCAGAGTCTATAAAAGTACTCCCCCTGAAAGGAAACGCGTTGGGAATTTCATAAACAACAGAGGCTTGATTCACTTCCAGGTCCCCCTGGGGAAAATTGATCTTGTTTAAGACCTGTGAACCATTGGGTAAGTCTCCAAGGGGAAGCAGATAATCCTTCTGCCTCAAATTATTCACCCTGTATGAAGGCTTATGGACAGCGTATCTGAATTTTCCGCGCTGGGTCACGCAGGTACGCATTTTCATAAATAGACCCCTTGATAAAAACAGCAAAAAATTTTGATCAAGGCCAAAACTATTAACTCTGGTTTGTCAACTTATCAAGCTTTAGAACGCGAAAAAGCGGAAATGAATGCCAGGCTTCAGATACAAGCAATAAAAAAGCCCATCCCGCTTTCAGCGGGATGGGCTTTAATTAATAAGGTTTAGTCTGAAGCTAGAACCTGGCCTCTCTCTTAGGCTTGGCAACATTAACCTTAATGTTGCGTCCGCTGAAATCAGAACCGTTCAAAGCCTCAATGGCTTCTTCAGAACCCTGTTCCATTTCCACGAAGCCGAAGCCCCTGGAACGTCCGGTTTCACGATCTTCAATAATTTTCGCCGAAATGACTTCGCCATACTGAGAAAAAAGTTCTTTAAGCTGGGTCTCAGTCGTGTTCCATGGCAGATTGCCAACATACAAATTGGTCATATGAAAAAAACTCCTAAAAAAGTAAAAAAGAAAATCACCAGCCCAGGTTTCTACCAACCGACCTGTCACATAAGCTAATGACACGCAATGGATTAAAAATATTCTGATAAATTTTAAAATGCAAGTTTTTTTTAAAAATTATTCTGAATTATTTTTTGGCTTGAAAAATCTCAGCCTCAGGGCGTTGGAAACAACTGAAAAAGAACTCATGGCCATGGCTGCCCCGGCAAACATGGGACTCAATGTAGGACCTCCAAAGAGCTTGAGTACACCCGCTGCAACTGGAAGACCAAGCACATTATAGATAAAAGCCCAGAAGAGATTCTGTTTAATGTTCCTGACCGTCGCCCTGCTCAGATCAAGAGAGGTGAGCACTCCTCTGAGGTCGCCCCTCATCAGGATGATATCTCCGGATTCTATGGCTACGTCAATACCAGTGCCCATGGAAATTCCCACGTCAGCAACCGTCAGGGCGGGAGCATCATTTATTCCGTCCCCGACCATGGCCACCTTGAATCCTTTTTTCTGATAAGTTACAACTTCTGAGGCCTTGTTCTCAGGCAAAACCTGGGCTCTCACGTCATCAATCCCAGCCTGTGCGGCAATGGCCCGGGCAGTTATCTCGTTGTCGCCTGTAAGCATGACCACTTTTTTCCCGGCTTTTTTAAGTTTCTGAACTACAGACCTGGCTTCTTTTCTGATTTCATCCGCTACTCCAAGAACTAAGACGATCTTGTCATTTACGGACATCAAAAGAGGAGTTTTGCCCTGGGAGCTTAATTTTTCCCTGATTTCATCCAGTTTCTGTTCCTTGATCACATCAGGCAGACGCTCTTCAAATAGCCCAAAACTGCCTGCGACTATCTGTTCATCTCCAATAGTGGCCATGACACCCTTTCCTGGTACAGACTCAAATTCATCAGGCTGAGGAAAGCTGTCCTGAACCTCTTCCCTTATGCCGGCAACAACAGCCCTGGCCAGTGGATGCTCAGACTGATCCTCAACCCCTCCCAGCAGAGACAGTAATCTTTTCCGGTCCTGGCTTTCATCCAGAACCACAATATCGGTCAAAGCAGGTTTGCCCCTGGTCAGCGTCCCTGTCTTGTCAAATATAACCACCTGGATATCCTGAGCGGCCTCCAGGATCTCCCCGCCCTTGATAAGAACCCCAAGCTGGGCGCCACGCCCTGTACCCACCATAATGGCTGTTGGTGTAGCCAGGCCCAGGGCGCAGGGGCAGGCAATCACCAGGACCGCGATAAATATCCGCAGGGCAAAGGTAAACTCGGTCTGTCCGATAAAAAGCCAGGATAGTCCTGAAACAATAGCCAGAGCAATTACCACGGGAACAAAATAAAGACTGACTCTGTCAGCCAGAGAAGCAATCGGCGCCTTGGAGCCCTGAGCTTCTTCAATCATTTTGATAATCCTGGCCAAAGCTGTTTCTGAACCAATTTTTTCCGCTTTAAACCTGATATTCCCAGTTGTGTTCAGGGTCCCTCCGAATACTTTATCACCCATGTTTTTGGTCTTGGGTATGCTTTCACCGGTCAGCATGGATTCATCAACAGCTGAAGCACCCTTTATTACTGTTCCATCCACCGGAATTCTTTCGCCCGGCCTGACAACAAGTATCTGGCCATGCTTAATATCCTCGACATTGATGGTTATCTGCTCATCTCCCTGAATTATGACCGCCTTATCCGGACGGAGTTTAATAAGCTGCCTGATGGCATCGGAAGTCCTGGTCTTGGCCCGCTGTTCAAGAAACTTGCCCAGGGAGACCATGGCGATTATCACGGCCGCGGATTCAAAATAAAGGTCCATTGCTCTTTGATGAGGCATATGTCCCAGCGCTATCTCCATCAGATTCCAGGTGCTGTAGACCAAAGCCGCCCCTGTTCCAATGGCAATCAGAGAATCCATGTTCGGGGCAAGCTGAAATAAATTTCTGAATCCATATAGATAAAAGTGGCGTCCGGACCATACAATAGGCAGAGTAAGAAAAAGCTGGATCAAGGCGAAATTAAGTGGATTGTCATGATGGCTTATGAGGCTCGGCAAGGGTATGCCCACCATTTCTCCCATGGAGACAATCATCAGGGGAACCGCAAAGAGCATTGCCATGGCCGCCCTGGACCGCATTTCTTTCAATCTCGCGGCCATGTCATGGTCATAGGATAAAGACCCTTGTTTAATAATCTCAATTTTATAGCCGGCTTTTCGGGTGGCCTCAGCCATCAATTCAAGATCCGCCTCAGACCCGGCTTTAATCAAAGCGGTTTCATCAGCCAGGTTAACCTTTACCTCCCTGACTCCCGGCTGTTTTTTCAGGATCTTTTCCACCCTGGCAGAACACGCGGCACAGGTCATGCCCTTGACTTTAAATTTTATGGATTTTTCGTCATCATCCTGAAATTGAGCCTGGTACCCTGATTTTTTTACGGCATCGATCACAGTCTCAATACTCAAATTATTCTGAGCCTGGATATACATTGTTTCATTGGCCAGATTAACATTGACCTTGTCTACCCCCGGTACCCAGGCAACAGCTCTTTCGACTCTGGCCACACAGGCAGCGCAGGTCATTCCTTTGATCTTGAAGCTTAATTTTTTATTGGACATAAAAACCCTTGAATTAATAATGATTGATTCCTAAAATTGGCCGGTAAACATTTGTTCCCTGTAGGGCGGTTATTTAAAAAATGACTGGATGGGCGACTAGTCGATATTATTGGATCCTCAGACAAAATTAAAAATAAAGAATTCAGAAAAGAACATTCAGCTGCTGGTCATAAAACCACTGAGTCAGCGTTTACTGCCGTCAATAAACAACTGGCCCGAATATTCCCTGAAACCGGAACTTGCAATCAAACAGCATCGGATATAGTCTGTTCAGTTAAGTTGCCTGTCAAGGAGAAAACCATGAAAAAAAGAATAATCCTTAATTCTCAGGAGATCCAAAAAACCCTGGAACGAATTACCTATGAAATCCTGGAACAGGTACCTGACACAAGTGACCTGGCCTTGATCGGCATTCAGAGAAGAGGGGTTGACCTGGCCTCAAGAATAAAGACAATGATTGAAAAAAGGACCGGCCAGAATGTCCGTCTTGGCAAGCTTGATATTAATCTTTACCGGGATGACTGGACAAATTTATCCGCGGCACCGGTGATCAACAGCACTGAAATTACTTTTTCCATTACAGGAAAAGCCCTTGTTCTTGTTGATGATGTCCTTTTCACTGGTCGCACCGTAAGGTGCGCGCTGGAGGCTCTGCTGGATTTTGGAAGACCCAGAAATATAAAACTGATGGTTTTAATTGACCGTGGACACAGGGAACTTCCCATTCACGCGGACTTTGTAGGAAAAAAAATTGACACGTCTCTTCTGGAAAAAGTTGACGTACTGACCATGGAAAGAGACGGAAAAGACGAGGTCCTGCTGCTGGAGGAATCCCGGTAAGTCAAACAGGAAACTTTCTTCCGCGGGTTAATCCTTAAAGATCAGAACACATTTCCCAGGCTTAAATCCTTTCAATAATTTCCGGATTGACCCTGGATACACTGGACGTTCCCGTCAGAAGCATGGTCTGAATAAGCTCCTGCCCCATTTTTTTGAGGATAAGACTTACTCCTTCTTTTCCGCCCCCAAAAGCGCCGGTTATCAGGGGACGGCCAACCAATACAGCGTCCGCGCCAAGTGCCAGAAGCTTTAAAATATCTCCGCCAAAACGTACTCCGCCATCGGCAATCACAATCATCCGGCCTCTGACAACGGATGAAATCTCAGCGAGTACATGGGCAGCTCCCATAGTACTGTCAAGCACCCTGCCGCCGTGGTTGGAAACAACTATGGCTGAAACTCCTGCTTCCAGAGCTGCCAGAGCGTCCTCAGAAGTCATGATCCCTTTAAGAACAAAAGGCAGGTCTGTGCTTTCAACCAGCTTTCTGATCTCTTCAATGGACTTTGGACCCACTGCCTGACCCATCTGGGCCATTGTTATCAGGCCGGCACCGTCAATATCAACACCAACAGCAATGGCTCCAGCCTCTTCAGCTTTTTTAATCCTGCTGATTATTTCTTTCTGAGCCCTGGGCTTGATTATGGCAGCGCCCAGGCCATTATTTTCCTTTAAGGCTTTTATCCCGCTGTTAAACATGGACGGGTCAGCTCCGTCTCCTGTGAACCCGATAGTTCCAGCGTCAATGGAGCCGGAAACTATATGGGATACAAATTCTTCCTCAGTCAGTTTCCCGCCCATATTATAGGTTGTACCTGTCATGGGAGCTGCCATAAGAGGCAGGGAAAGCTTTTGATCCCACAAAGTCATGGATGTGTCGGTTTCTTTAACCTGGTGTATGGCCCTCAACCGGAAGCGATACTCAGCCAGAGCCTCAAGGTTAACCCTGAAGGACACACCACTGCCCACTCCCCCCATTCCCGGGACTTCACCGGAACATGCCCGTCCATCACATATTGGACAGACCCTGCAATAGCCCTTGAGTTTTTCCCGGCCAGTTTGTCTGATAGTTTTTATATCCAGACTCATAATCCAACCCAGCAAAAAAATATTGTCAACAATGTCCTATCAGGCTGTTGAAAATCTCCCAATTGCTGCGTCGCTTCTCCGGCACCCACTTAAGTTGATGTTATTCTGGCATGTGTGATTATTGACATCTAAAGTGGGTGCCGGATTGCTCCTTGCACTTGAAATTTTTGAACAGGCTGTCTAATAAGGACTTTTTCAACACGCTGCTATATCAGTTTCTTGGAACTGAGCACTGCCCTGAGCTTTTCTTCATTTTCAGGAAGCATGGGTACCATGGGAAGTCTGAACTCCTTGACTATTCTGCCCATCATGGCCAGTGAAGTCTTAACTGGCATTGGATTTGTTTCCAGGAACATTGCCCTGCACAGGGGCGCCATCTCAAAATGAAGTTTTTTAGCCAGCTCCAGGTCATTTTCCGCGTAAGCCCTGCAAAGGGAATGCATCATATTGGGAACGATATTGGATACAACAGATATTACCCCATGCCCTCCAAGGGATAACAGGGGCAATACAGTGAAATCATCTCCTGACAGTACAATAAAATCAGGTCCACATTCTTCAACTACATCGGAAACCTGCTTGAGATTTCCTGTTGCCTCTTTTATGCCAATGGCTTCGGGAATCTCATTGAATATCCTGGCAACCGTTTTGGGCATAACATTAAGGGAAGTCCTCCCAGGAACATTATAAACAAAAAAAGGAATAGAAACTTCAGATACTATGGCCTTGAAATGAGCCACCAGTCCTTCAGGAGTAGGTTTATTATAATAAGGAGTAATGTGAAGAGCCGCGTCAGCTCCGGCCTCTTTAGCGTATCTGGTCAGATCAACGGCCTCACTTGTACAATTGGATCCGGCTCCGGCAATAACCGGAACACGGCCCTTAACCTGGTCAACGCAAATACTTATAACTTTTTTGTGCTCCTCATGGGACAATGTAGCTGATTCGCCTGTTGTTCCGCAGGGAACAACTCCGTCAATGCCCTGTTCCAGCTGCCATTCGATAAGCGCACGGTAAGCTTCTTCATCAATACCGTTATTCTTATAAGGAGTTACCAGGGCTGTGAAAGCGCCGTGAAATTGCATTGATCCTACCTCCTTGAAAAAAATTCAAAAAATGTCTGAACGGTTGGGAACAGAGGAAATTGCTACAAACCAAATGTTTCAGGCATCAGCTCAGCTTTGTAAACAATAGTTGCCTTGCCGGTCAGAAAAACCTCATCCCCGGAAAAATCTATTGATAACCCCTCTCCTCCTGAAGTAGTCACCTTGACCGGAGAATTCAACAGTCCCAGGGAACCGCCCACAACAGCTGATGCGGCTGCCCCGGTTCCACAGGCAAAGGTTTCATTCTCCACACCTCGTTCATAAGTTCTCAAAAGTATGAAGTTTTTACTGGTTACCTGGATAAAATTAACGTTTGTACCCAAGGGAGAAAAATTCCTGTGAAAACGAATAGCCTTCCCCATCCTTGAAATATCGACCTTTTTTACATTTTCACAGACAACAACAACATGGGGGACCCCTGTGTTGACATAATGAATATTAACTTCCTGTCCATCTTCCAGCAAAAGGGAAATATCCAGCCTCAAATCTTTTGGAGGTGTAAGCTGTACCTTAATCTGATCATTCTCAAGAACCATTGCTTTTATTGGACCCGCGTCAGTACCGAAAATCTGTGTCCTTCCGGCAAGGCCGATTTTACTGGCCAGCAGGGATGCGCATCTTGAGCCGTTCCCGCACATCTCCGCTCTTGATCCGTCTGAATTGAAAAAATGCCACACAAAATCAAGATCATCAGCAGGGGTGGAATCCAGAAAAATCATTCCATCGGCTCCAACGGCAAAGGCTCTTGGACAGAGAGCTCTGGCCCAGCTGGACATCTTTTCCTGCGGCAGATTGAGACTTCTGTTGTCAAAAAGAATGAAATCATTCCCGCTTCCATGCATTTTATAAAAGGAAACGGTTTCGGGGTTGTCTGGCATGATCAGGCTTACCTGCGGGAAAACTTTAGCTTTGGATCTGATTTCCAAGAGATACAGCTGCCTGTCAGCTGTTCAAATAGTCCTTGAGTTCCTTACCGGCTCGAAAAAAAGGCAGTCTCTTGGGATTAACGTCAACAACTTCTCCTGTTTTAGGATTCCGGCCCTGGTATCCCTTGTACTCCTTGATCTTAAAGCTGCCAAAACCTCTTATTTCCACTCTTTCCCCTTTTTTAAGGGCGTCTTTCATGGAATCAAAAAAAACAGTAACAATGTCAGTTGCTTCATCAATGTTAATATCCCTTTCCACAGCCAGGCTTCTGATAAGTTCGCTCTTGTTCATTATCTTTCTCCTTATTTTTCTAAAGCCGTGAACAAAAAAGCTGATAATTTCTATATCCTTAAATTAAAAGCAAAATCAAGCAATTTTTTATTATGATTATCATGACAACAGAAAAGCTCTTATCAGGGGATTTATATTTCCATCCAGCACTGATTCCACATCCCCGACCTCGGTGTTTGTCCTGTGGTCCTTAACCAGGCGGTAAGGCTGAAGAGTGTATGTTCTAATCTGGCTTCCCCAGGATATGGCGTCCTTGGCAGCGTACTTCTCCTGTCTTTCCTCCTCTATCTTTTCCATTTCCAGATCATAAAGCTTGGACTTGAGAATCTTAAGGGCTGATTCCTTGTTTCTTCTCTGGGACCTCTCGCTCTGACACTGGACAACTATCCCTGAGGGCAGATGAGTTATTCTGATGGCCGAACTGGTCTTATTCACATGCTGACCCCCGGGTCCACTGGCCTTGAACACGTCAATGCGCAAATCCTCTTCATTGATTTCAATATTAATGTCATCTGAAACCTGAGGATAAACATCTACTGAAGCGAAAGAGGTATGTCTGCGCCCGGAGGCGTCAAAAGGAGAGATGCGGATAAGCCTGTGAATTCCCCTCTCTCCTTTGAGCTGGCCATAGGCGTAGTCTCCGGTTATCTGGATGGTCACGCTTTTTACCCCGGCCTCATCACCCTGAATATAATCAAGATATTCTGTATGATACCCGCTGTTTTCAGTCCATCGCATATACATGCGCAGAAGCATCTCAGCCCAGTCCTGAGCTTCAGTCCCGCCCGCTCCTGGATGAATTTCAAGAATTGCGGAATTCTTATCATCTTTGCCGCTCATAAAAGCTTCAAGCTCAATCTTGTCCAGCTTTTTACGAAACGCGGACAGATTATCGCGAAGCGCTTCAAGGATATCCTGGACCTGTTCAGCTTCAGCAAAACTTAACCATTCCAGAACATCCTGCTGCATTTTTCTCAGTTCAGTGAACTTGGATAACTCTTCTTCAAGATAGCTCTTTTCCTTGAGCACGGGAGTAAGGCTTTCCGGATTATCCCATACCCCCGGCCTGGACAATTGATGCTCAATTTCCTCAAGTCTGGCTTTTTGTCCTTCAAGGTCAAAGACGCCCCCATAAAGAAGCAAAGCGTTCCAGAATTTTATTGGATTGTGCTTTTAAATCTGAATACTGAATCATTTTCCAAATTTTCTCTTTTTTAAAAAATGCAGACACAGGGCGATTGCTGCTCCGGCCAGAAGCATAAAGTTTATCACCCAGTGCAGACGATAATAAATTGATGTCGCGTGAACCAGAGCCGCCCTGTCCAGAAGATAGGCGTCTTCAAAAAGTTCCGACTGACTGTAGACATTGCCTCCTGGATCAATAAAAGCTGAAATGCCCGTGTTGGTAGCCCTGATCACATACCTGTTTTGTTCAACAGCCCTGAGCACGCTCAAATGAAGATGCTGAAGGGGCGCGGAAGTATCGCCGAACCATGCGTCATTGGAGATATTAATGATTATGTTGGCGCCCTGTTTAACCCTTTGCCGAACAAGACCGGGAAAAATAATTTCATAGCATATGAGCATTCCCACTGCAAGATCATCTTTGATCAGAGGAGATTTGTTGATTCCCGGTGAAAAGTCCAGCTCACCTTCCACCAGTTTATCCACAAAAGGAATATAACCGCTTAAAGGAACATACTCTCCAAATGGAACTAACCGCTCTTTATCGTAATAATCATGAACAAATCCATCAGTGGATATCCAGTACGCCCGGTTATAAAGGGAATAGCTGATATCGTTCTCGTCAAATCTGTAAGCTGGAGATCCGGTAATAAGCTCCAAGGCATTTTCCCGGACAAAGTCTCTGACTTTATTGGCTAATTGTGTTGATTCCTGAAAATAAAAAGGCAGAGCCGTCTCAGGCCAGATAACCAGCTGAGGATTACCCTGAATGATCCCCTGGCCTGTCAGGTCCATATACTTTTCTACTGTCAAAAGCTGGATATCCTCTTCCCACTTGAGAGTCTGATCAATATTACCCTGAACAGCCAGTACAGTTATCTCGTTATATTTATTTTTATGATCAGGAAGAAAAAAACCATATCCAAGAATTATTATCAGCACGGCAGCCGCCCAGCACGCGGGCTTTAACTTCCCTATGGCAAACCATATCCCGCAGGCAGCCATTATCATGGCCAGGCCAAAGCTGCCCACCAGGCTCAATCCCTGAATGGTTTCAGGCCAGACCGCGAATGACTGAGCCGCCACAAACCAGGGGAATCCAGTTAACGCGTATTCCCGGATAAATTCGAGACCCGCCCACGCGCATCCGCCAAAAATACCCAGCCAGAACCAGGTAAAACTCTTTTTAACCGTATGAACAAATAACGAATAAAAGGATGAGAACAGGCCGACACAAAAACCCAGAAGCAAAGGACAGAAAATCGCCAGGAACAAAGGAAAACCGCCATAAAGACTCACCGGGACCACAACCCAGTAAAGACAGAGAGAATATGCCAGACCTGAAGCGAATAATGATCGGCCAAAAACCTGTCTGCCTGAATCAGCGTTAAAGGATATCCAGTTAATACCCAGAAAAAAAAGGAAAATCATGGGTGGAAAGTGATAAACAGGATTGGCAAATCCAAAAAACAATCCGCCCACGCACAAGAACACTGATAAGGCGAGAAAATATCCGGACTGGTTATGATTGGAGATCATCTTTAACTGTTCATTATCTTGCCGGTAAAGTCTGATGGACCTGTAAAGCTAACCGGGCATTCACCTTTTGGGGTATGGAAGACATCATTTGACAACAGGAGCAATCTCCATCCACTGGATATGTTTGGCATCAGCTTCCTTTACTGTAAAACGGAATATCCCGTCGGAAAACTCTTCTTCCTTTTGAGGGACTTTGCCCGCTATATGACATACATACCCGCCAATAGTTTCAACCTGCTCGGAGTGAATTTCTATGCCCAGCTCGTCTTTGAGTTCATCAAGAGAGGTTCTTCCTGACACATAAAACGAACCATCCTGTTGAACCTGTATATCCGGTGTTTTTGGAGGATCATACTCGTCTTCTATTTCCCCGACAATCTCCTCAAGCACGTCTTCCAGGGTGACCATACCTGAGGTTCCTCCATATTCGTCAATAACAATGGCCATATGAATCTTTTTACTTTGAAATTCCAAAAGGATTTCCCGGACATTTTTGGTTTCAGGAATAAAATACGGTGCACGCATAATATTGGTCAGGGAAGCATCCTTGTCGCCAAGAAAAAATTCCAGGAGATCCTTTGCGTGAACGAGCCCTACCATATGATCACGGTTTTCCCGGTAAATGGGAATTCTGGAATGTCCGCTCTCAATAATGGTTCTGGCCACTTCATTCATGGAATCGTTAACCTCACAGCAGACAAGGTCTGTTCTTGGAACCATGATTTCCACAGCCTGTTTCTGGCTTAACTTCAAAACATTGAGCAGCATCAGGAATTCTTCATTCTTGAGCTCCCCATCTTGTCTGGCCTCCAGGATTATTTCTTCAAGAGGAGCATCGCATCTCGAACCAAAAATCCTGCGCAGAACCGACCAGAACCTGTTTTCCGATCCATCTTCCAAACCATTGCCTCCTATTAATGTTTATTAATTGGTCATCCTGAAAATCAAAAAAAGTGAACAATCATTATATCAACAAAATAATTTATCTGAATCAAGCTGTTTAATATTAAGGAATCAGACAAGACTGCCGTAACAAATCAAACACTGGTCCGGACAAGGACTGTATCGTGAATTATTTTCATGCTTTTTTCAATAAGTTGTTTGTTATCCGGAAGGAAAAGGATTTGGCGCCGGGATTAACCTGGGAAAATCAATAAGTCATGTTTTTTTGTCTGTTAGCCGCCCGTATAAACACTTCAAGGCTGGAAAGAGCAGCCGGAGTAACACCGGAAATTCTGCCTGCCTGTCCCAGAGTTCTTGGCCTGATGCTGGCAAGTTTCTCTATGACTTCAGAAGACAGACCGGGAACCGAGCTGAAATCCATGCCCACGGGCAACTCATAATTCTCTAAATATTCAGACCTGCGCACCAGTTCTTCCTGTCTTCTGAGATACCCTTCAAACTTAATCTCAACCTGAACCTGCACTAGGATGTCGTCTTCATATCCGGACATATCCGGCCAAAAGGGAGCGAGATCGTGGATTTCAAGCTGGGGCTGTCTCAACAATTCCGAAAGACTTATGGCTTTTTTGGGAACCGAGGCGTTGATGCCTTCCAGAATACCCCTTGTGGACGCGTCAGGACGGATAACAATTGAGTCCAGGCTGCTTCTGATTCTGGATATTTTTTCATTCTTATTAATGAATATATTCCATTGATCATCTTTGACCAGCCCAATCTCTCTACCCAGAGGGGTCAGCCTCTGATCAGCGTTGTCCTCCCTGAGAAGAAGGCGGTATTCAGCCCTGGAGGTAAACATGCGATATGGTTCCATGGTGCCTTTGGTGACAAGGTCGTCCACGAGTACACCAATGTAAGCTTGACTGCGTTTGAGCACAAATTCGCTGCTTTTCTTAAAGTCAGAATAAACATTGAGCGCCGCCCAGATGCCCTGAGCAGCTGCTTCTTCATAGCCTGAAGTGCCGTTTATCTGTCCCGCGGAGTACAGCCCTGAAACAGCTTTAGTTTCAAGCGTTGCCTTCAGCTGGGTGGGAAAAATAAAATCATATTCAATAGCGTAGCCAGGTCTGACAATTATGGCCTTTTCCAGACCCGGGATGGTGGCGAGCATTTCTTTTTGAATATCCAGGGGAAGACTGGTGGGTATCCCGTTGGGATAAACCTCAAAGCTTGATAATCCTTCAGGTTCAATAAATAATTGATGCCTTTGCTTTTCAGGAAATCTGGCAATCTTGTCTTCAATGGATGGACAATATCTGGCGCCAATGCCTTTGATCACGCCCTGAAAAAGAGGCGAACGATCAAAACCTTTTTTAATAGCTTTATGGGTATGCTCATTGGTATAGGTTATATGACATGGAAGTTGGGGAAGAATACTTGATTTTTCCCTGAAGCTGAATCTGGGCGGAGGGTCATCACCCAATTGCGCCTCCATAACTGAAAAATCTATGCTGTCCTTAAGAAGTCTGGGCACTGTGCCTGTTTTTAAACGGCCAAGTTCTATTCCAAGTTTTTCCAGAGAATCAGAAAGTCCCACACTGGGCGGATCACCCAGTCTTCCGCCCTGGTAATGATCCAGACCGATATGAATCAGTCCCCTCATAAATGTGCCTGTTGTGAGAATCAAATTCCTGCATGGAATCTTTTCCCCGAATCTGGTTTTAACACCCACAACCCGGGAATCCTCAGCAATGATCTCCTCTACTGAAGCTTCCCTGATATATAGATTATCAAGATTAAACAGGGTGTTCCGGACAACTTCCAAGTATTTGCCCCGATCAATCTGAGCTCGAGTGGAACGGACAGCAGGACCTTTACTGGTATTCAGTCTTCTGAATTGAATGCCGGCCTTGTCCGCCCAAACACCCATTGCTCCGCCCAACGCGTCGATTTCCCTGACCATATGCCCCTTGGCCAGTCCGCCAATGGCCGGATTGCAGGATAAATGACCGATACGGTCAATATTGATAGTCAGCAGAAGTGTCTTAAGACCCAGTAAAGAGGCCGCATGGGAAGCTTCACAGCCCGCGTGTCCCGCGCCCACAACTATGAGATCATAAACTTCAGGGGGTGGGGATTTAGACATTGAGGCATGTTACCAGGGGCTGGCCATGTAAGCCATTACTCTGGCGTCATTGATGGTATTCTTTATGCTGGAACACTCATTTGGCTGGTGCGCTGTTCCTATCAGGGTGGCCCAGACAACCGCGTTATAATGCCTGTGTCGCAAAAAAGCGGCTACAGTTCCGCCTCCAATTCCCTGGGGAACGGGTTCCACTCCGCAAACCTTGATTATGGCCTGGGAAAGTCTGGTGACGATCTCGCTGGAAGGATCTGTAAATGGAGCTGATTCCTCCCGCAATACTGTATCATAGGTTATTCTGACCCGGTATTTTGATTCTATTTCTGAACCCACGGCTTTTATTCTTTCCATTACTTCATCCAGCTTGTAATTGGGCAGAACCCGGCAATCAACATAAAATACATCCAGGCCTGGAATGGTATTGATATTGGGGACATTGGCCTCTTTTTTGGTAGGACAGAAGGTGGAATCAGGCGGGCTGAACAATTCGCTGTGATCGGAAAAGTAATTATATAGTTCCTGGGTTCTCAAAATAAACGCTGAAGAAGCTATAAGGGTATTTATGCCTTTATCAGGTCTTGAAGCATGACATTGCCTTCCGGTGACTGATATTTTTATCCAGAGCATGCTTTTTTCAGCCACTTCAACAAGTTTTGAATCCGGAGTTCCAAAATCAGGAACCAGGTATAAATCATCCTTGCCGAAAAGATCCTTTTTTTCACTCAGAACAAAGGGCAGACCATGTTTGTTTCCGGTTTCCTCATCTGCGACCATAACCAGTCCCAGGTTGATATCCGGCTTTATGTCCAGTTCTTTGAAAGCCGCCGCGGACAAAACAGACGAAACAATTCCCTGGTGATTATCCTCAACTCCCCTTCCAAAAATCAAATCGTCTTCAATCCTGAGCCTGAATGGATCACCGTCCCAAAGACTAAGATCGCCGGTGGGCACAATATCCATATGGGAAATAATCCACAGTGTCTTGTTGATGTCCTTTCCCTTGATCAAGGCGATTATATTTGGCCTGCAGCCACTCTGAACACGCGGATCAGGGGAATTGACCTCAATTATTTCGTCAAAACCCGAACCCTGAAGATAAGAAATCAGGAAATCAGCCTTTTCCTTTTCACCATTTCCCTGGTTATCAGGACCCAGGGCGGGGATGGAGACCAGCTTTTCTTGAAGCTCAATGACTTTATTCCTTTGTTTTTCGAGATATTCGGATATCCTGCTCATAATCAACCTTATCAGCGTCTTCAAAAAAACCTGAAGGAACGTGAAGTGTTAAACTGTATGACTTCAGTCAATAAAATTGGCAGGCTGATCCTGCCAGGCAGACAGAATTTAATAAGTTAAAAAATTACTGCAACTTCAATCAGTTAACGACGGCCTCTGGCAGCGCGCTTGGAAGCCTTGAGGGGGTTGATCTTAACTTTTCCTGACTTGTCAACAACCGCCTGAATATGAGTGGCAAAATTGCAGGCACCATGGTCCCATTTTGCGGAAGGATCAGGATAGCTGGTGCAGTAAATACCGCCTTCAAATTCATTAGTCCGGTCACAACCCTCACACTTTTCAACTACAGGGAAGCATTGCCCCCCGGTATAGGAGCATCCGTCAGAAGACATGAGGGCGCAATCCACTCCTTTTTTAATAGTAACGCATTTCATAAACTCACCTCGCAAAATTAAATTCTGATCAAAAACCGTGAATCCGGTTTTTCAAAAATTCATGTTCAAGCCATTAACAATACAAGCTTAAAATGATCAGAAAAACCTTTGAACAGCCTGATCAATAAAAATTTCTTCGAAAGAATGTCAAATCAAGAAAAACGGCCACGTCCCGGGACATGGCCGTTAGCATGGGCTCGAAAAAATCTGGTTAAAAAAACTTAGCAGGAAGTACAGGATGAACACCCGCTGGGATCTACCTTGAGACTGGAATTAATCACAAATCCTGATTCAGTCATATCAACTTTGATGGGAGCGACAGTATCCAGAAGATTCTTATCAACCAGAAATTCAAAGCCTTTTACATCAAACAAATTATCATTATCTTTTTGCTCGTCCAGAGCAAGAGCCAGCCTTGGCCCTCCTCAGCCTGCTGCCAGGTAAACCCTGATGGGCGACTTATCCTGAGTTTCAAAATACTTATCCAATTGCATCTTGGCGGAATCTGTTAAATCAAACATTAATATAAAACCTCCTTATTTGAAAGAAACTATTTTTAAGTTGCCTTTATTGATTTGTCAACCTTGGCGTTATTTATTTCATTGAATAAAGCTGAGCGGCAAGCATGCCCATGAACATCAAAACGCAGCCGGCGATTTCATGTCCAGCCATGACTTCACTGAGAATAAGCCATCCTGCCAGAACCGCGAAAACTGATTCAAGACTGAGGATTATGGCCGCGTGAGCGGGGGGCGCCTGTCTCTGGGCTACTATCTGTAAGGTGAAAGCAACCCCGGCAGACATGATTCCTCCATAAAGTATGGGAACTATGCCATCAATCAGAGCTGCCAGGGAAATATCTTCAAAAATTACGGCCACTAAAAAACTTAGAAGAGAAGTAACAATAAACTGGGCCAGGGCAAGCTTTACGCAATCAACCCTGGTCACCAGCCAGCCAATGGCAAGGACATGCAGGGCAAAAGCAATGGCGCACATAAACACCAGAAAGTCTCCCAGTTCAATACTGAGTCCATCTGAAACGGTCAGTAAATACAGACCTGAAACAGCCAGAACCGCCCCTATCCAGACACCCAGGCCAGGACGCTGTCTCCATATAAGGCCGAGAACCGGGACAATAATTACATACAGCCCAGTGATAAATCCAGCTTTTCCAGCGGTGGTGTAAACAATACCCACCTGTTGCAGACTGCTGCCCAGAAAAAGAAGCAAACCGGAAATTATCCCGGCTTTGACCAGGTAACCCGATTCATTTTTCTGAAAAAAATGATCCACAAGCCCTTTTTTGTGTCTGTACCAGATCACTGGAACAAGGGTCAGGGCTCCAAGTCCAAAACGAACACCATTATAAATAAACGGTCCCATGTGATCCATTCCCGCTCTTTGCGCCACAAAGGCCACTCCCCAGATAAAGGCGGTCACAAGAAGCAAAAAATCAGCCTTGAATGTGCCGGGCATGGAGGTTCTCATAATGATTTTGTTCCAGGGGTTATCAGGTTCAGCAAATGTATTGACCTGCTTGCATATCAGAAAACGGCCTATTATTCCTTTGGGTTATTCTTGTCAAAGAGTGAGACTGAAATTTGACACTGAAGATTGAATATCTTAAAAAATCGAAAATTAAAAAAATCAGGAGTTCTTCATGATCAACATCAACGAAAATTATCTTAAGCTGAAGTCTTCATATCTTTTTGCCGATATTGCCCGGCGGGTTGAAAAATTCCACAAAGACAATCCTGACATGGAAATCATCAAACTCGGAATCGGAGATGTAACCCTTCCTTTGCCCCTGGCCTGCGTCAAGGCCATGCAAAAAGCTGTTGATGAAATGGCTATTTCCGATACATTCAAAGGTTACGGACCAGAACAGGGCTATGCTTTTCTGCGCCAGGCCATTGCCAGCTCTGACTATCAGTCCAGAGGAGCAGCCATTGATCCGGATGAAATATTTATCAGCGACGGGGCCAAATGCGATACCGGCAATATTCAGGAAATCTTTGACACCAGCGTAAAAGTAGCTGTTCCGGATCCTGTATACCCTGTGTATGTGGACACAAACGTAATGGCCGGAAGAACGGGCGATTTTGAAAATGGACGCTATCAGGGCCTGGTTTACCTGGAGTGTACCAGAGAAAATAATTTTATTCCCGCTCTTCCAGATTGTCAGGTTGACCTGATTTACCTATGTTATCCCAACAATCCCACCGGAGTTTCAATAACCAGAGATGAACTGACCAAATGGGTAGATTACGCCAGGACAAACAAAGCTTTGATTTTATTTGACGCGGCCTATGAGGCCTTTATCCGGGATCCTGAACTTCCCAAAACCATTTACGAGATAGCTGGAGCAACTGAAGTGGCCATCGAATTTCGCAGTTTTTCCAAAACAGCCGGATTTACTGGAACCAGATGCGCTTTTACTGTTGTGCCTAAAAACTGCAGAGCCTATGACAGCAAGGGAAGAGAGGTCGCGCTTCACGGACTGTGGAACAGGAGGCATTCCACCAAATTCAATGGTGTTTCCTATCCGGTCCAGAAGGCGGCCCTGGAAGTATACAGCAAACAAGGACAGGAACAGGTCCGGGCCAATATTGATTACTATCTGGCCAATGCCCGCATAATCCGTGAAAAAATGGAAAAGCTGGGTTTTGAATGCGTTGGGGGAGTTAACTCTCCTTATATATGGATCAACGGGAAAAAAGATTCATGGAGCTTTTTTGACGACCTTTTAAACAAAGCCGGGATTGTGTGTACTCCAGGAGAAGGATTCGGACTTTGCGGTAAAGGGTATATCCGCATCAGCGCTTTTAACAGCATTGAAAATGTTGAAAAAGCCATGGCAAGGATTGAAAAGGCCCTGTAAATCAAATTTAATGAGCTTAATGTTCATGGCTCGTGTCTAAAAATTCAATACTGAAAACCTGACTTTAACACATTGTTTTAACGTGTATTTTATAACTCACAATCAATGACTTTCCTGCCTGTTCAAATTGAATGTTTGACTTTTACTTTTGAGGCTTTAACCTTGAATTCTAAGCTCACTGAAACAAATTCCCTGCATTAAAATTACTGGCTGTAGGATTCAAAAAAGGGTATCCCCATGCATCCAACTCTTGACACAAATAATGTATTCTACTCATTTTCCCCGAATCTTAAACCCGCACTGAAAGTGGATCAGAATCAGGAATTTATTCTCAAAACTCTTGATTGTTTTTCCGGACAGATCAAATCAGATGAAGACCTTCTGGACCGCCTGGATTGGGAGCGGGTTAACCCTGCTACCGGACCGGTTTACGTTTCCGGCGCCATGCCCGGAGATATCATTGGATTTGATATTCTGGGAATCAGGATAGGCCCTGACTCAAGAGTTGTTGTTGCTCCTGGGGAAGGAGTGCCCGGAGAAATGATTTCCCGGATGGAAACAGTCATATTAAATCATAAGGATAACTGTTTGGATTTTAAGGGCATGGCTGTGATACCCTTTAAACCAATGGTGGGTGTCATAGGCGTGGCTCCCAAAGACAGGGAGATTCCCAATGGAACTCCTGAAAAACACGGTGGCAATATGGATTGTAAGATTATCACAGCTGGCTGCAGGGTGTATTTTGAAGTGGAGGTGGAAGGAGCTCTTTTTGGATGCGGTGACCTGCATTCAGCCCAGGGAGACGGCGAAATTGGGGTTTCAGGGGCGGAAACCTCAGGAGAAGTACGTCTTAAAGGAGCTGTTTATCCGAGACTTAAAGGGCTGCCCACTCCATTTCTGGAAACAGATGATCTGGTAGTGACCATATGTTCAGCAGAATCTTCGGATGAAGCCCTAAAAGGCGCGGTTAAGAATATGATTTTTTTTCTGAACAGGTTTGCCGGGATCTCTGTGAATCAAGCCTCCATGCTCATGAGCATGGCTGGTAACCTTTGTTTCTGTCAGGTAGTCGACCCTTTAAAAACAGTCCGTTTTGAATTTCCCAAAAGCGTTCTGCCCTCGCTGCATGTTCTTAATGGATGATTTCAACTGACCATCGCCACATCCAGTCCTGACCTTTGAGCGCTCTTCGCTCTTATGTCCACGATTTTTCCCCCGCGTAAAAACACATGATTTTGGCACTGGATAGCAATTGACATGGAAACAATAGGGGATAATATTGTTAAAAAATCAGGGAGAGAAAAACTATGAAGGTCTGGCCTGGAACACCTTATCCTCTGGGAGCCACCTATGACGGCTCAGGTACTAATTTCTCCATTTTTTCCGCTGTCGCCGAAAAAATAGAACTTTGTCTTTTTGATCCTGATAATCAGGAAACCAGGATTGAACTTCCGGAAGTTACCGGTTACTGCTGGCATGGTTATCTGCCAGAGGTTGAGTCATGTCAACGTTACGGATTCCGGGTCCATGGTCCCTGGCAACCTGATATGGGGCACCGCTGCAATCCCTCCAAACTCCTCCTGGACCCGTATGCCAAGGCAATCGATGGTCAGGTCAGCTGGGATGAAGCGGTTTTTTCCTATAACTTCAACCAGGGTCCTGACAGCCGCAATGACAAAGACAGCGCTCCCTTTGTTCCTCTCAGCGTGGTTCATCAACCCCATTTTGACTGGAATGAAGACAGGCTCCTGCGGCGGCCATGGCATGAAACCGTTATCTATGAAACCCATGTCAAGGGCTTTACTGTCCGCCATTCTGAAATTCCGGATGAAATTCAAGGAACTTATGCCGGACTGGCTCATCCATCCGCGGTTAATTATTTGAAAGAACTTGGAATCACCGCTGTGGAACTTATGCCGGTTCATCAGTTCATCCACGACAAGCACCTGATAGACAAGGGTCTGCGCAATTACTGGGGTTACAACACCCTGGGTTTTTTTGCTCCCCACAATGAATATGCTTCAGACAAGCGCCCCGGAGCTATAGTGGATGAATTCAAGTATATGGTCAAAACATTGCATCAGGCCGGGATTGAGGTAATCCTGGACGTTGTTTACAATCACACCTGCGAAGGTAATCATCTGGGCCCTACTCTCTCCTTCAAAGGGATTGACAATGCCTACTACTACAGGACCATGGCTGACGATCCCAGATATTACATGGACTACACCGGAACCGGCAACAGCCTGCACATGCGCCACCCTCATGTTTTACAATTGCTCATGGACTCTCTGCGTTACTGGGTACTGGAGATGCATGTGGACGGCTTTCGGTTTGACCTGGCCTCTACTCTGGCCCGTGAGCTGCACGATGTGGACAAGCTTTCCGCCTTTTTTGATCTTATTCAGCAGGATCCCGTTATCAGTCAGGTTAAGCTGATTGCTGAACCATGGGACGTAGGTGAAGGAGGTTATCAGGTTGGCAACTTTCCCGCGGTCTGGTCGGAGTGGAACGGCAAATACCGCGATTGCGTGCGTGATTTCTGGGCTGGCAGGGATCAGGCTTTAAGTGAATTCGCCTACCGTCTGACCGGAAGTTCAGATCTTTACGCCAACGACAGCCGTCAGCCATTTGCCAGCATCAACTTTATTACCGCCCACGACGGGTTTACCCTCAGAGACCTGGTATCATACAGCCATAAACACAATGAGGCCAACGGTGAAGATAATAATGACGGTCATGATAACGAAGGATCATGGAACTGCGGTGCAGAAGGTCCCACCGACGATCCGGAAATCCTTGCCTTGCGCGGCCGGCAGCAGCGCAATTTCCTGGCCACTATGATCCTTTCCCAGGGGGTGCCCATGCTTCTGGGAGGAGATGAAATGGGCCGCACCCAGCATGGCAACAACAACGCCTATTGCCAGGATAACGAAATATCGTGGTATGACTGGGAAAATATTGACCATGATCTGCTCTCATTTACCAGACAGCTCATTGATTATTTTCACAAACATCCTGTTTTCAGGCGGAGAAGATGGTACCAGGGCCGCGAGATTCATGGCCAGGAAATCACTGATATCGCCTGGTTCAACCATGTAGGGGAACAAATGTCTGAACAGGACTGGGGACAGGATTTTGCCAAATCACTTGGAGTATACCTAAATGGAGGAGCAATCCCCAATCCCAATCCCAAAGGAGAAACAGTAACGGATAACAGCTTTTATCTGATCTTCAATGCCCATCATGAAGAACTGGTCTTTACCCTGCCCTCTGATACCTGGGGTGTGTCCTGGCGCAAGGAGCTGGACACCAGTCAGGGCTGGGTGGAAGATGTAGAAATACTTGGACCCGGTGGCAGCCTGACCGTTGCTGCCCGTTCATTAATGGTGCTGCGCCATGTTGCCTGAACCAGTTGCTACATACAGACTGCAATTGCGTCCGGATTTCGGATTTACCGACGCCGCCGAACAGGTATCGTACCTGGCGGAATTGGGTGTAAGCCACATTTATACTTCGCCATATTTGCAGGCCGCATCCGGCAGTACACATGGGTATGACGTGGTGGATCCCACCAAAGTCAACATGGAACTGGGCGGTGAACAGGAACATCGGCGCTTCTGCGGGACCTTAAAGTCAGCCGGTCTTGGACACATGATTGATCTGGTGCCCAACCACATGGCTATTCTGGGACGTCAGAACCCCTGGTGGTGGGATGTTCTGGAAAATGGCCCGTCCAGCCCTTTTGCTGTCTTTTTTGACGTGGATTGGGAATCCTCTGAGGACCGCTGGCCGAACAAAGTTCTGCTGCCCATACTCGGAGACCATTACGGCAGAGTTCTTGAAGCCGGGGAACTAAAGCTGGTACATGAAAACAATCTATTTACCATTAATTACTTTGACCAGATCTTTCCTGTAGATCCATCCAGCCTCGGCCATCTGCTGGACTCCGCCGCCCATGCAGGAGATTCGGATCTGCTGGGTTTCATAGCAAACTGCTGTGATCGTCTGCCCCGGCCCACAGTTACCGGCCGACAGGCAATCAAGCGCCGTCATCGGGACAAGTCAGTAATCCAGAAGCTGCTGGCTGAAATCTTTCGCGACAAAGAACTTCAGGCCTTAATCGACGCGGAAGTAGAAAAGGTCAACAATGATCCTGACGCCCTGGACGCTTTGATTGAAAAACAGAATTACCGTCTGGCCCTGTGGCGCGCAGCGGGTCGCGATCTCGGGTATCGACGTTTTTTTGATATCAACGATTTAGCCGGATTAAGGGTTGAGGATAAAGAGGTTTTTATGATCACCCATTCTCTTCCTTTGTCCTGGGTGCGGAAGAAAAAGGTACAGGGACTCAGAGTGGATCATCCTGATGGCTTGCGTGATCCCGCAGGTTATTTCCAGCGGCTTCGCGAACAATGCCCGGATGCCTGGATCCTGGCTGAAAAAATTCTGGAACCCCAAGAGGAACTTACTCAAGACTGGCCCATACAAGGGACCACAGGCTATGATTTTCTTAATCTGGCTGGAAATTTGTTTATCGATCCCAGGGGAGAAAAACCGCTGACCGACTTGTTTACAAAATTAACAGGAGAAAGTCCTGACTACCCTTCCCTGGTTAAAAAGTGCAAAGGCCAGATTATAAAGGAGTCCCTGGGAAGCGACCTTAAAAGACTCACAGCTCTTTTTGTTGATGTGTGTGAACATCATCGCCGGCACCGCGACTACACCCGGGAAGAACTTGAGAACGCCCTGTTCCATGTGGCTGTGTCCTTTCCTGTTTACCGGACTTACGTGAGAGCAAAGCCTGGGCGACAAAAAAATAACTCCCCCCAGCTGAAGGTCAGCGAATCTGATTTTCGTTACATTAAGCAGGCTGTGAAAACGGCTGGAAACGACAGACCAGGACTGGATTCTGAACTCCTGAAATTCCTTGAAAAGATTCTTCTCCTGGAAGTCTCTGGAACTCTGGAAGGAGAACTGGCCATGCGCTTTCAGCAATTCACCGGACCGGTCATGGCCAAAGGAGTGGAGGATACCGCTTTTTATCGCTTCAACCGTCTCATCTGTCTGAATGAAGTTGGTGGTGATCCAGGCAGTTTCGGAATTTCACCTGATGATTTTCACAATCAGGGAAAGCTTGCCCAGGCCAAAAGACCTTTAAGCCTCCTGGCAGGATCCACCCACGACACCAAACGCGGGGAAGATGTGCGGGCAAGGCTGGCTCTGCTTTCAGAATTGCCCGATGCCTGGGGACGCGCTGTGAAACGCTGGTTCACTCAAAACAGGAAATATCACGTTAAGAAACTTCCTGACCCGAATTTTGAGTATTTTATCTATCAGACCCTGGTGGGGGCCTGGCCCATAAGTGAAGAACGGTTGAGGATCTATCTGGAAAAAGCCATGAGAGAGGCTAAGCTTCGAACATCCTGGACCAGGCAGGACAGGGAATATGAAGAAAGTGTTCAGAAATTTGCCCGGGCTATACTCAATGACAAAAATTTCTGCGCCCAGATGCAGGATTTTCTCATGCCTCTTATCCCGGCCGGACGTATTAACAGTCTTTCCCAGACGCTGCTCAGACTTACCTTTCCTGGTGTGCCCGATATTTACCAGGGCTGTGAGCTTTGGGATATGAGCCTGGTTGACCCGGACAATCGCCGTCCAGTAAATTTCTCTTTGCGGAATAAGCTTCTGGCTGAACTTTCAAATTTAAGTCCAGACAAGATCCTGGCCCGCATGGAAGAAGGTCTGCCCAAGCTATGGCTTATCCGCCAGGCGTTGCGTCTTCGCCGGAGCCGACCCTTGTCTTTCAACCCTGAAAGCTCATACCAGCCACTTTACGCTTTGGGAAAAAAGGCCCAACATTTGCTGGCCTTTCAACGCGGAGAGGAAATAATCACCGTTATACCGCGTCTTTTGACAGGGTTGAAGAAAAACTGGCAAGATACTGGACTTGAGCTGCCGCCTGGTTCCTGGAAAAATACACTCACGGGTGAACGGTTTAGCCAGGGATCCATTAAAATCTCCCGGTTGCTGGCCCGGTTTCCTGTGGCACTTCTGGCCAAGGAGGGTTGAACAATGTCTCCCGGACCCAAAAGAAATAATTACAGACCAGTTATTTTGAATAATTCCGTTTCAATGTCTGCGCCCAGGGTCTGGGCTCCAAAAGCAGACAAAGTGGAATTGCTCACGAGAAAACTTTGCCAGGCCATGCTTCCTGATAAATCAGGATGGTGGAAGGTTCAGGAGTCTCTGGTTCACGGCCAGGACTACTCCTTTCTCATTGACGGCCATGGTCCTTTTCCTGACCCTCGCTCTCCATGGCAACCCAATGGCATTCATGGCCCTTCGCGCTGGCTGGATCATAACCGTTTTGAATGGAACGATCAAAAATGGCAGCCTGGACCATTATCATCATCTTTAATCTATGAACTGCATGTGGGAACTTTCACCAGGGAAGGCACTTTCAAAGCTGTGACCCGCCGCCTGGATCACCTTCTTGACCTGGGATTGACCCATATTGAACTTATGCCTGTAGCTGAATTCTCCGGAAAACGCGGCTGGGGTTATGACGGGGTTGATCTTTATGCCCCGCATCATATTTACGGCAAGCCCGAAGAACTTAAAGAGCTCGTGGACATTTGTCACACCCGGGGCATGGCTGTGATACTGGATGTGGTATACAATCATCTGGGTCCGGCGGGCAATTATCTTTCCCGGTTTGGTCCTTACTTTACTGACCGTTACCTTACTCCATGGGGTGACGCGGTCAACTTTGACGGCCCTGAAAGTGACCAGGTGCGGCGTTTTTTTATAGATAACGCGCTGATGTGGCTGCGCGACTATCACTTTGACGGGCTGCGCATCGATGCTGTACACGCGATATTGGATACATCAGCCATACACTTTCTGGAACAGCTGGCTGATGAGGTCAAACAATTGGAAGCCCAGCTTGGCCGTCACCTGATGCTTATTGCTGAAAGCGACCTCAATGACCCGCGTATTGTCAGGCCAGCACAGGCAGGAGGCTTCGGTCTTGACGCCCAGTGGAACGAGGATTTTCATCATGCTTTGCACGCGGCCCTGACCAAAGAAAAACAGGGTTACTATGCTGACTTTGGGGGTCTTGCTTTTTTGGCCAAGACGCTTGAACAGGGGCTGGCTTATGACGGCTGTTACTCGGTTTATCGCCGCCGCTTGCATGGCCGCCGGGCTTTGGACCTCAAGGGGCACCAGATGATAGGCTGCCTGCAGAATCATGACCAGGTGGGCAACCGGGCCCTGGGGGAACGCAGCAGTCAACTGCTTTCCAAAGATCAACTCAAAATAGGAGCAGCGCTGGTACTGACCTCTCCTTTCGTGCCAATGCTTTTCCAGGGTGAAGAATGGGGAGCTTCTACCCCTTTTTATTATTTCACAGCCCACGATGATTCTGAACTGGCAGAATCAGTAAGACAAGGTCGGCGCAAAGAATTTGCCGCCTTTGACTGGCCCCTGGACGATATTCCTGACCCCCAGGCAATGGAAACTTATGACCGCTCCAAACTGCAATGGGAAGAGCTCCTTCAGGAGCCTCACTCAGAAATACTCAGCTGGCATAAAAAACTTATCGGTATTCGCCGGAATTATCCCGCATTAACCAGCGGCCGCATGGACCTGGTCAAGGTCAGCTTTGACCAGGAAAGACAATGGCTGATAGTAGAGCGCGGATCTGTTACAATTGCATGCAACCTCAATTCCCAATCCCAGTTGGTAAAACTGCCTGAAAATATTAAGGCAGGAAAAATTGTGCTGGCATCCCATCAAGGACTGACCTTTAATCAAAAGACAATCTCCATGCCGGCTCATTCCTTGGCTATACTGGATTAACCCCTGCTAAACCGTCAGCACGTTTAAGAATAACAGTTTTAACTTTAATTCTTCAGAGAGGTAAACCATGTCATCAGGCAATTCCTTTAATGATCACCCCTTTTCAATAAAAGACTGCGCTCTTATCGCTGTTGCCACCGGACGCAGAGCTTACACTCTGACTGAGCTTCGCAATCATATCCGAGACGTCAGGATAGACAGCATATATCATCACTTCTGGGGAGGCCTTCTCGGAGTCGGCTTTGAAGAACTGGAATTCAACAATGATTTCGCCAACTGGTGCCGCAAACACCTGGGTGAACCGGCTCTGGCTGAACAGCTTTCAGTAATCGATCCAGTGGAATATACTGATCTGGAAGGACTGCGCGGAAAACTGCTGGATATTATCGACGAACGGCTGGACAGCAATGATATCTCTCATTTCCTGCGCTCCTCCCGCGCTTTTGAATTCACCCGCTCTCTTCTGGTCATCTTTGACACCGGCAGAAGAATGAACCTTCCTGAAGACCTGCCCCGCGTCCTGCCTGATCTTTCCACTGGCAGCGTCTTTTACCATTTTATTGACGCTCGCCGCAGACTGGAAGATGGTTCTGATGATTTCAGGTTCTGGCTCAGCAGCTGGGGTGAAGATTATAGTGGGTTGCGCAGGCGCCTGGCAGGAATTGACCCTTTTTTCTCCAGCTTAAGTCAGGTCAGAGATGAACTGACCATGGTCTGCAGTGAATTTTTGACCAGGGAGGTTGGCTAATGAACGGACTTCTTGAAGCATACGCCGAAGTTGCCGGTCGTCAGGTCATATCACAGCTACGGCAGCTGGCCGAACATCTTAAGGGCATGAAAGTGGTCCATGTCAATTCCACCCGCGTGGGGGGCGGGGTGGCTGAGATTCTTGAAAAACTGATCCCTCTGAGTAATGAACTGGGACTTGAGACAAGCTGGGAAGTTATCACCGGAGAAGATGATTTCTATCAGTGCACCAAAGCCATGCATAATGCCCTTCAGGGACATCCGGAACCCATTGATCAGCGTCTGCTGGATGCCTATGAGCAGACCAACCGGGACAATGCCGATAAGATGCGCCCTAAGCTGGAGGAAGCAGACTTCGTGTTCATTCATGATCCCCAGCCCGCTCCCCTATTCAGCCTTTGTCCCGAGCGACGAGGAACCTGGATCTGGCGCTGTCATATTGATGCCAGCCGTCCCTTCCACCCTGTTTGGCGATATCTGCGCAGGTTTGTCAGTGATTATAACGCCAGTATCTTTTCTCTGCCGGATTTTGCCCAGGACCTGCCCCATCCGCAATACATCATTCCTCCCAGCATTGATCCATTAAGCGATAAAAATATTGATCTGCCTGAAGAAGAAATAGACCAGGCAAGGGAAAAATTCGGGATTGACCCCCAACGTCCCTTGCTCTTACAGGTTTCAAGATTCGATCGCTTCAAGGATCCGGTGGGAGTAATCAAGGCCTATCGCCTGTCCCGGAAATTCAATCCTGACCTGCAGCTTGTGCTGGCCGGAGGTACAGCCACAGATGACCCCGAAGGCGAACAAGTCCTGAACGAAGTGAAAACCGCTGCAGGGGATGACCCCGATATCAAGGTTCTGCTCCTTCCGCCGGACGCCCACAGGACCATCAACGCCCTTCAGAGATCTGCCCATATCATTATCCAAAAATCAATCAAAGAGGGTTTCGGCCTTACGGCTACTGAGGGACTATGGAAGGGTAAGCCGATAATCGGGGGTGACACAGGAGGCATAAGGCTGCAGGTGATCAATTATCATACCGGATTTCTGGTAAATACCCCTGAGGGCGCGGCGCTCCGCATCCGCTATCTGTTGCACAAGCGCGACCAGCTGGAAGAAATGGGTGCCAAGGCTAGAAAATTTGTTTTGGAGAACTTCCTGCTAACCCGTCATCTGCGTGAATATCTGACTCTTATGGTTGGTCTGCTGCACAAGGCTGATTACCGCATTGAACTGGGCTGAAGACACCCAAAATGAACAGCCGGAACATCATCCTGTCAAGATCTGCTTATGACGCGGTCATTTTCGATTTGGACGGAGTTGTAACCAAAACCGCGCAGGTTCATTTCAGGGCCTGGAAAAGGCTGTTTGATGAATATCTGAAAAATCAATCCGGAGAAAACCAGAGTCCCTTTAATGAACAGAACTATCGCAGGTATGTGGATGGGAAACCAAGACACAGGGGCATAGAGAGTTTTTTAGAGTCCAGGGGAATCAGTCTTTCCTGGGGAAAGGAAGATGATGGCCCGGACCAGGATACCATATATGGACTTGGGAACAGGAAAAATCGTTATTTCAATCAGTTGATTGATGAAGAAGGGGTTGAGGTTTACCCATCCGCTGTCCAGCTATTAAAAGAACTGCGGTCAACGGGATTTAAGACCGGGATTGTCTCTTCAAGCAAAAACTGCACTGCTGTTCTTAAAGCAGCTGGTATTTTCCATCTCTTTGACCACAAAACCGATGGTTTGGACGCCCAGGAACTGGATCTCAAGGGTAAGCCACAGCCTGATATTTTTCTTTATTCTGCTGAAAAACTCGGGGTTAACACTCAACGGACCGTTATCCTGGAAGACGCGATATCCGGAGTCCAGGCAGGAAAAACCGGCGGCTTCGGTCTGGTCATCGGCGTAGACCGGACCGGGCTAGGGGAGGATCTGAAAAAAAACGGAGCTCATGTGGTGGTTACCGATTTATCCGTAATAAAGGTGGACAATCGTTCTTCATCCAAGACGGATTCCCTGACTTCGGCGCTGAAAGATTTTGAACAATTAGCCCTCCGGGTAAAAAACAAAAAAATCGCGGTCTTTCTTGATTATGACGGTACTCTTACACCCATAGTTGATGATCCTGACAAGGCGTTCCTGCCGAAAGACATGAAAACAGTGCTGGAACAACTGGCAAAGCTTCTTCCAGTGGCCGTCATCAGCGGACGGGACCGCGCTGATGTTCAGAATCTGGTTGGAATTGAAAATATCTATTACGCTGGAAGCCATGGATTTGACATCGCCGGTCCAGATAAAAAGGAAACAAATCCGGGCAATATGGAGGATTATCTGGCCGAGCTTGATCAGGCTGACAAGAAACTCAAAGAAAAGATTGAAGATATTGAAGGCGCCTGGGTGGAAAGAAAAAAATTTGCCATTGCCTTGCACTACCGCAAAGTGGAAGAAAAAAACATTGATCAGGTAATACAGGCAGTTGAAGAAATAGCCCGGACCCACCCCAAACTAAGACAATCAGGCGGCAAAAAAATTTTTGAACTTCGGCCCGATATAGACTGGCACAAAGGAAAGGCGCTGATGTGGCTTCTTGAAAAACTTGATTTGGACAAACCTGATGTTCTGCCAATATATCTAGGTGATGACGTCACAGACGAGGATGCCTTTGATACCCTGCGAAACAGAGGAATAGGCGTGGTGGTGATGGATTCTCCCCAAAAGACAAAGGCGCGTTACCGGCTGAGGAACCCGGAAGAAGTCAGGCTTTTTCTGAACAAAATTATCTCAACCCAAAAAGGAAACGCGTGATGTCGGTCTGGTCATTGATTTACAAGGATTTCAAACTTGGACAGGAAAAACACAGGGAAGCGCTATGCACTCTTGGAAACGGCTATTTCGCCTCCAGGGGAGCGGCTTTTCATTCATCCGCAAGCGACATCCACTACCCCGGGACTTACCTGGCTGGAGGATACAACCGCCTGAAAACCGAAATTAAAGGAAAAATTATTGAAAATGAGGACCTGGTCAATCTTCCCAACTGGCTCTGTCTTAATTTCAGATATTCCGGAGTAAACTGGTTTGATTTCAGTGAAGTGAACATCCTGGATTACCGCCAGGAATTGAACATGAAAAAAGGTCTTTTGCTGCGCAAAGTTCGTTTTCAGGACAGCCAGGGCAAACGCACGGTCCTGAATGAGCGGCGCATGGTGCACATGGCCAATCACCATCTCGCGGCCCTGGAGGTGACCATTACTCCTGAAAACTGGTCAGGTGAAATAGAGTTCAGTTCCGCTCTGGACGGAACTGTAGTTAATGACGGGGTAAAGCGTTACAGAGGCCTGAGCAACAAACATCTTGAACATGTGGAAACCATGGAGACAGACCCTGAAACCATCTATCTGAAGGTTAAGACCAGTCAGTCCAAACTCACTGTGGCTCAGGCAGCCAGGACCTGTGTCTGCAAAAACGGTGACAAACTTGAAATTGAAAGACAACTTTTGCAAGAACCAGGCTACATTGCCCAGCAATTCAAGGTTAAAGCGGAAAAAGGGGTGGATATCCGTGTGGAAAAGCTGGTCACTCTTTTTACCTCCAGGGACAATGCTTCCGCAGAGTGCGGCCTGGAGGCGAAAAGCAAGATTAAGGAAGCAGGGGGTTTTGATGAGCTGCTTGACTCCCATACACTGGCCTGGAAACACTTGTGGCGTCGTTTCAGTATTAAATACGAGGAAAAAGAACCACCAGTGGAAGACCGCACAGGCATGATCCTTAATCTGCATACCTTTCACCTCCTTCAAACCTCCTCCATCAGCACGCTGGAACTGGACGTCGGCGTTCCAGCCAGAGGATGGCATGGCGAGGCCTACCGGGGTCATATCTTCTGGGATGAAGTGTTTATATTTCCTTCTTTAAATCTCAGGATTCCTGAAATTACCCGCACTTTATTGATGTACCGCTACCGCCGTCTGAATAAGGCTCGGGCCGCGGCAAAAGAAGCAGGCTACCACGGAGCCATGTATCCCTGGCAAAGCGGAAGCAATGGCCGGGAGGAAACCCAGAAAATCCATCTTAATCCCAAGTCCGGCAGATGGATTCCTGATAATTCCAGGAATCAGCGTCATGTGAACGCGGCCATAGTGTATAATATCTGCAAGTATTATCAGGCTACCCAGGATATGGAATTCCTTTGTTTTTACGGTGCTGAAATGGTTCTGGAGATCGCCCGCTTCTGGGCCAGCATTGCAACGTATAATTCTGAGCTTGACCGTTATGAAATTCTGGGCGTTATGGGACCGGATGAATATCATGAAGCCTATCCTGATGCCAGTGAACCTGGACTCAACAACAACGCCTACACCAATGTCATGGCGGTTTGGGTTCTCACTGAAGCTCTGGAAATGCTTGAGATCTTACCTGAGGACCGGAGAAGTGAAATCCTTGAGATATTATCTCTTGAAGAAGAGGAGATGAACCATTGGAAGGACATAAGCCGCAAAATCCGTCTTTGTTTCCATGATGACGGGATCATCAGCCAGTTTGAAGGATATGACAAGCTGGAAGAATTTGACTGGGAAGGATACCGCGGAAAATACGGCGACATTCAAAGACTGGACCGGATACTGGAAGCTGAAGACGACAGTACAAACCGCTACAAGGCTTCCAAACAGGCTGACGTGCTCATGCTCTTTTATCTGTTTTCAGCGGATGAATTAAGAAATATCTTTGAACAGCTGGGCTATGACTTTGAATATGAAACCATACCCAAGAATATCGATTACTATATCAAGCGCACCTCTCATGGTTCCACGCTCAGCTGGATAGTTCATTCCTGGGTTCTGGTCAGAAGCGACCGGGCCCGTTCATGGAAACTTTTTGAGGATGCTCTGGAAAGCGATATCTCCGATACTCAGGGAGGCACAACCCAGGAAGGCATTCATCTGGGTGCCATGGCCGGCTGCATCAATATAATCCAGGTTGGTTATACCGGGCTAGAAACCAGAGGGGATGTGCTGTGGTTCAGTCCTTGTCTTCCTGAAGAACTAGTAAGGCTTTCCATGCAGATCCATTACCGGGGACACAACCTCAGGACTGAGGTATTTCCTGATAAATTAAGGATCACCACCTGCAGGGCAATAGAAAAACCCATCAAAATCGGCTATAAGGATAAAACCTATGAACTTGAACAAGGCAAAACACTGGAAATAAAACTTGCCGAACAAAAGCGCTCCTGCGAGGATTAGAAAACCCCGAACCAAAAGCTGGACATGCGAAAAAATTGACGAACAGAAAATCCACAGCAAACATCGAAGAACCGTAAAAAGCAATACTCATGTCCTGGCAGAGTCAAATCTATGGCCCTTGAATCCATTCTCCGGAAAAATCTGAGAGATCCTTTTGAATATAGTTCTTAATCTTACCAAGCAGTTTTGATTCAATCTGACGAACCCTTTCCCGGGTAATATCATATTTTTCTCCGATTTTGCCCAGAGTGAGAGGTGTGTCCGCCAACAGCCTCAAATTGATGATGTCTCTTTCTCGACTGTTAATTACGGGCAAAAGCTCATGTAATTTTCTCCTGATAATCTCAGATGTTTCCTTCTTAAGAAAAATCTCCTCAGTCTCATCACCATCAGCAGGAATAACATCCCCGGGAGTTATATCAGAATCACTGTACAATGGCATATCCAGTGATAGATCGTGCTGTCCCAGCCTTTGCCCCATTTCTACGACATCCGCTTCTGAAACATCCAGGTTCCGGGAAATAGTGCCTGGATCAGGCTTGACCCCCAGGGCTTCAAGTCTTTGTTTTTCCCTGCCAAGATTATAAAAAAGATTTCTCTGAGCGTGAGAGGTTCCTATCTTGACCATACGCCAATTGCTCATAATGAACTTGAGGATATATGCCTTTATCCAGAAAGAAGCATAATAGGAAAACTTGATCCCCCTGTCAGGATCAAATTTTTTCACCGCCTGCATAAGGCCCATATTTCCCTCCTGGATCAGGTCCAGGTTGCTGTCCATCCACTGTCGCCTGAATTTCATGGCAATCTTAACCACCAGACGCAAATTTGAAGATATCAGAACAAAAGCTGCTTCCTGATCTCCCTGGTTCTGGAACCTTCTGGCCAGGTCACACTGCTTTTTAGCGCTTATGACTGGAAATCCACTCAACTTGCGCATGTAAATACTCATGGCATCCGGAGATTCAGGCAGATTATCGGAAAAACTGTCAGCTTCCGAATCAGCAGATTGAGTGTTCTTGGGGAGATACATTTTTTTGCAATACTGCCTTTTATTTTTCATGTTTGCATGACTGCTCTTTTTCATAATTATATACTCTTTCTTTCCGGCAGATACCTGGTCATGACTATCTGCCATAGCTGATTACTCCCGGCACGGAATGATCCGGCGCAGGAAAGCAGGTAAAATTCCCACATGCGTTTGAAGCGCTGATCATACTTCTTGTTTTTTCTGTTGAGTTCAGGCCATGCATTTTGAAAATTAGAATGCCAGGCCATAAGGGTTCTATCATAATTTTGACCCAGATTCTCCAGATGCTGGATATTCAGCAGTCCTTCAGCTGATTTTGAAATCTGAGATATACTGGGCAGCATGCCATTAGGAAAAATATGTTTGGTAATCCAGGGGTCACAGTATTTTTTTGATTTATTCGAGCCAATGGTCTGAAGCATGAAAATTCCGTTTTCCTTAAGACAGGAATAAACTACTTTCATAAATTTGCGGTAATTTTTATGGCCCACATGCTCAAACATTCCCACAGAAACAATCTTATCATAACTGCCTGTTATTGACCTGTAATCCTGTTCCAGAAAATTTATTGCCAAACCCTTGCAAAACTCCCTGGAATGCTTGAGCTGTTCCTTTGATATATTAACCCCTGTAACCTGACATCCGCGATTTTCAGCCATGTATTTAGCCAAACCTCCCCAACCGCTGCCTATATCCAGGAGTTTGTCCGATGATTTAAGATCCAGTTTGTCGGATATGAGGTTGAGTTTTTTCTGCTGGGCCTGATTAAGGTCGTCGGTTCCCTCAAAATAAGCGCAACTGTATTGTAGATAGGGATCCAAAAAGGAAAAAAAAAGATCATTGCCCAGGTCATAATGACGTTCCGCTATTATGCGGCTGCGCACTTTGGATTGAAGATTAAAGACAAGGCCGGACAAAAAATGAAGCTGGTATCTCAGACTACCCTTAACATGTCCTACCAGATCGCTTTTCAATAGGCGGCATATCATGTCATCGACACGCTGACAGTCCCACCAGCCATCCATATATGACTCGCCGAACCCAAGACTTTTGTCGCTCCAGACTTTTTTGAACCACTGATCATTGTATACCTGGATGTCCCATGGTTTATTACCGTTGACCGTAATGCCGGCCTGGTTCAAAAGATCTCTGATTGTTGCGGCTATCATAACTTACCTCCATATTATTATTCATAATATTGGTCAGGTATGATATGTTAATAATTGAGCATTACGGAGTTCCGGCAGTTTATTGATTTTCGCTCGTAAGGCCTTATGATTCCAGTTTCATGACATCTGATAATTGAATTTTAAACAACTCTTTTGCTGACCCTAAGCCTTAAGATAAAACTCATCTATTAAATGCTCTTTTAAAATAAACTCCTGTCAAAGTCAGTCGGTATGGGGAATTTGAGTTTTGTGATCTGCTCCTGAAAAAACTGGACCAGATCTTAAATCCCACATTCATACCTGGTCATGGCTGTCACAAAATCAGGACAGAGTTTTCGCAATTGCCAAAAGGACAGTATGCGTATCCATCTGCCTGAGATTCACTGATCCAGGTATTATCATCCATGAGATATCGAAACTGGTAGTTCTTTCCAACTGGAAGACTCATGGATAAAGAAAATGCACCGTTCTTGAGTTTTTTCATTGGCGCGGCTGTTGAGTCCCAGCCGTTGAATTCACCGACAACAGCCGCTTGCCTTGCCTTTTCACCTAATTCTCCCGGGATGTTGAAGGTCACTTTGCACTGAGAGCCGTTTTTGAGGTAAGTTTTTTTAAGTGACATGAACCCATTCCTCCATCCTGAATTTTTTCCCTGCTTTTTTGGCCTTTAATCAGGTCGAAACCCTCCCTTGACCGAAACATGCTCAACAACCAGAATTTGTTTCCCTTTAAAACTTCTGAGGCATGCCTGGAGAAGTTAAAACTTTTTTTCTGAAACATCCTTCTGAAACAATTTCCAGCCAGCTGCTTATTCAACCTTTACCTCAACCGATTTCGCCTTTGCTTCCGCTGTCTTGGGAATCCTCAGATTCAATATTCCATCCTTGTATGAAGCCTTAACTTTTTTTTCATCGATATTGTCTGGAAGAGTAAAGCTTCTTACGAAATTACCGTAATGTCTTTCCACCCGGTGAAACTTCTTTCCTTTTTCCTCTTTTTCCTGTCTCCTTTCTCCCTGGATTGTGACGACTCCCTTGTTAACTGTGACTTTGACGTCTTCCTTCTTGACATCGGGAATCTCCGCCCTGATCTCAAACTCATTGTCATTCTCAGATATGTCCACTCGCGGCGACCAGTCTCCAGCAGAGATTAATTCCTGACCACGCTTCAAAGGCCAGCTCAACCCTCTGGTATAGCGTTCAAATATGTCCTCAATTTCGCGCAGGGGTTCCCATTTAGCTAATGACATTATATTTCTCCCTTGTTGCAGAACTGTTTTATCCCAATGGCAGGCCCGCCTTCAAACCATTGAGACATAACCCACTATAGCTACAGCTTAACACCTTGAATTTTTTCATTAAATCCGTATCCAGACATTATCAGCCTGTTCGAGCCCTTTGGGAATACAAGACCATTTTCAATAACAGTGCCAGATTATTTAAAATATAACTTACTGTAATTGTTCGTATAGATTTTTCGGGAAAATTGAAATCCAGGACAAATTCTTGTATCATGAGAATTCATCTCTCAAAAAGCAAGAATCATGTCTGGTAGTGGTAAAATACCTGGAATTGAACTGATTCAGGAGACCTTGCTTGGACGGGGGATATCGTACTTTTTTAGAAGACTGTAGAGTCTGGCTTTACTCAGCCCTGAACGGCCGCAGGCCTTTTGTATGTCATTAAAGCAGACCTTCATCAGGTTCAAAAGATAGCGCTTTTCGTATTCTTCCCTGGTTAGATCGCAATAGGTCTTCCAGTCATTTTCCAGCAGCTTGGAAGAGGATTCATGACCATGTCGGGTCTGATCAGGACCAGCCGGGTGACTGGTTACTGATTGTCTGGACTTGAGAAACCTGGCGTGAAGATCCCTGGGAAGATGTGAAGGATAAAGTACTCTTTCCGTGGGAGCCGAGGCAACAAGAGCCTTTAGAGTATTGACCAATTCCCGTACATTACCCGGCCATCTGTATTTGGTGAAAAGCTCCAGCAGATCCGGAGAGGCGGTCATGTAGGGAAGCCCTGATTCCCTGGTAATATTTTTCAGGTGATAGCGGACCAGCTGGCCAAGATCTTCAACTCTTTTTCTGAGAGGCGGGATATGAATGGTTACTGTTTTAATCCGGTACAGCAGATCTTTGCGAAATCTCCCCTTGCCAGCCATTGTATCCAGATCCCTGTTACTGGCTGAGACAAGCCGGAAATTGCTGCAGGACTCATGGGTCTGGCCCAGAGGCCGGTAAGTGTGACTTTCCAGGACGCGCAAAAAGCTTTTCTGCAGGGAAAGGGGCAATTCGCTTATCTCATCAAGAAACAAGGTGCCGCCGTGGGCCCGAAGAATAAGCCCGGACTTGTCTGAAGTTGCTCCAGTAAAAGCTCCTCTGCGATACCCAAAGAGTTCGCTGCCAGCTATGGTTTCAGTCATGGAAGCGCAGTCAACCACCACCAGCTCCTTTTCCCTGCGAGGGCTGTTGGCATGCAGAGCCCTGGCAAAGAGCTCTTTTCCAGTGCCTGTTTCACCCAGGATAAGAACCTCAGCCTGAGTTTTGGCCGCACTGGTCATTTCTTCCAGACAACGCGTCAGTACCGGGCTGTTGCCTATGATATCCTCACGATGCATCGGCTGGAGTGCCAGCCGCTTGTTTCTATACTGCAGGGCCCTGATACAGGATAGTTTCATCTCCAGCTGCGTGCTGGTCTTCTTGATAAAGTCCCAGGCACCCTTACGTATGGCGATCTCCGCGTTTTCCTCCTCCAGGGCGCCGGTGATAACGATAATTTCCGGAGAATTAGGCAGATTTTTCAGGCTGGAAAGAATATCCATCCCAAAACCGTCAGGAAGCTGTAAATCAAGAAAAATAAGATCCATGTCCCTGGACTGAGACAACTTGCGCCCTTCAGTCAGGGTCGGGGCGAAAAAACTATTATGACCTTCACTTTCAAGTACATCAGAAAGGCCTATGCTGAAAAGCTCATCATCGTCTATGATCAGAATATTGGCCATGGATCATTATCCAAAATGGAATTTAATGGTTAAAAAATCAAAATCAGGTTAAGCCGCTTACAGCCTGTCAAAGACTCGATTTCCAGAATAACAGTTCCAAAACCGGGCCGGATAATTGCTCTTAATCTAATGGATAATTCAGGCCGGAGGCTTACCTGTTATCAGTCTTCAGCCAACGGCACGGTGAAATAAAATGCTGACCCCTTACCAGGGCTGCTTTCAGCCCAGATTTCTCCTCCATGTTTATTCACGTATTCCTTACTCAGGAGCAGACCAAGTCCAGTACCTTTTTCTCCGCCTGTGCCTTTTCTGGAGGAAATCTGGTCCAGGGCGAACAATGATGACATGGTGGCATGATCCATTCCCATGCCCTGATCTCTGACTGATACCAGGACCATGGATTCTCTCTTTATGGCGGATATATTAACTTTACCTTTTTGCATGGAAAATTTGACCGCGTTTGAAAGCAGGTTGCGCAGGATCATGTTGAGCATGGACCTGTCAGAAAAAATATACAGGTTCTTGGGGACCATGCATTCAAATCTGATATGTTTATGCGTGGCACATGACTTGATCATATCTATATTTTCCCTGACCACTTCAGCCAGACTTATGCAAGCCGGCATATATCTGGATGTCCCTCGCTGTATGATAGACCATTCAAGGAGGTTTTCCAGCAGGTTGTAAAGGTTCTCCGCGGACTTCCTCATGTCTCCAGCCAGGCTCTGTATCTCTTCAAGGCTCAATTTTTCAATTCTTTCCGTCAACATTCTTATAAATACAAGGAATCCCATGAGGGGAGATCTGAGATCATGAGCGATAATGGAAAAAAACTTGTCCCGTTCAGCCAGGGCTTTTTGAAGCTGCTGATTGATCAGCCTGACTTTATCCTCGGCCAGCTTGCGCTGGTTGATATTAGTCATCACGATGCGGCAGACAACGGAACCATCCGCGTTCTTAATGACTGTGGCTTCCATGAACACCCAGAAAACTGATCCGTCAGCTTTGACCATCCTGAGTTCACACGCCTGAACAGAACCCAGGGACCGGGCTTTAAAGAGTTCTTTACGGTAAAAGGAATAGATTTCAAGATCTTGTTTGTGGATGTAGCGCAGTAAAGGCTGCTTTAAAAGGCTGCTTCTGGGCGTACCCAGCATATGGGCCGAGGTGGCATTGGCTTCAAGAATCAAGCCCCTCACGCTGACAGTGATGTAACCAACTGGAGCACGTTCATACAGATCAAAATAATGATCCCTGGAGGTAGCTATCTGAGCCCGGTTTTTTTCATCCCGAACCTCATGCCTGAAAATGGACGCTGCCTTGTCCGGAGAAGCTGATTTCGTGGCTTTTTTGTTCTTGTTTTGGCCCATCTTGATCTCAGGAACTTGCGATCCGCAAGGTTTCAACTGGCCAGCTTAATCATTCAATACTTCACATCAACTCCCTCAATACGTTGCATGAAATTTCAGGAATAGCAACTTAAATTATGTAATTTATTAATACAGTGGCGCAGAAAAATGACCTGGTCTAACCTGGCCTGGCTGGAGTTGACCTGGCATAATTACCAGCTCTAATCATGAACAGCTATAGCCGGACCTGACTTTGCAGGAGATTTTGGTTCTGCCTGGGGTTCAGGATTTTCTGATACTGCCCGCCCTGATTCGTGATCAGTCAATTCCCGGCTGGAAACTGCCACTTCCAGAGGTGTTATCTTTAACTCCTTATCCAGACGCCAGCTCAATTCAATTTCAACTTTTTCCTTTTCTTCTTTCGACTTGACCTTAACTTCCATTTCAATAGACTGGCATGGCTTTAAAGAAACAGCCTCCCCTCTTCCTTCAATGGTCAAAACTCCCTGTTTCATGGCGGAAATAACATCTTCCAGAAAAGATATCACGGCTTCCTTACCCATTACACCTTTAAACTTGATTTCATCCTTACTCATGAATCTTCTCCTTATTAAATCATGTTAATCCAAACACTCAGAATCAACTTTCGCTCACTGCATACCAGAAACAATTAAACCATGGACAAAATAGTCTCCACCAGGAGCCTGTCATCAAGATAATTCTTCTGGTGTTTTTGGACCAGGGAGGTTTCCAGGACTTCCACCCCGAGATTTCTTATCTTTTTAATATCAACGCCACCCTGATACAGAGAATGATCTTTGTCCATGAGCACAAGGTCAAGAAGCCTGCCATCCGGCTCAGATTCAGTGCAGCTTTTTCTAAGATAACTAATTAAAATTTCTACCCTCTGATCCAGCGTTGTTCCGGTTTGTTCCGGGTCATGGCCTGTATTGGGAATATATACCTTTGGACAAAAATTTGCCGCAATGGCCGATCCAACCCCTCTTGGCAGAATATTGGCGATAATACTGGAATAAAAGCTGCCCATGGGGTAGCATATTAATTCAGCTTCCAGAACAAGCCTTTTAATCTTATCCTTGATCTGGGGATAAAATGGCGCGGGTTTTTTAAGACTTTTGCTCAGATATATTTCCGCGACTGGATACTTGATAGCTCTGGTTTCCTTGCCTGTAAGCATATGCTGGCCTTTGACAAGGGTATCATCCTCCAGCCGGGCGATGAGATGCAGAAAAGTGTTCATTATGGGCCGAACTGTTCCCCTGGCCTCTGCCAGCCTGGAAAAAATGAAGATCACTGGATCGATATGTCTGTCATTGGCAAAATAACCTGAAGCCAGGATAAGATTGCCAATACTGGCCCCTTTGAGATCAAAGCCCGGAGGCATTTTTTTAATAAAAAATGAAAGATGGCTGCGGATAATCTGACGCATTGGGTCATGGATTCTTCTGATAAGGGAGTGATTCCCCCTGGCCAGTGATTTAAGTTTGCCATGAAGTTTTTCATTGCTCTCGTCTTTGGGAAGCCTGTAAGCGAAAAGTTTGAATATTTCAGGATTTCCTTTGACTGTCTGATCAGCCAGAGCCATAAGCCTGCTGCGCATATCGCCTACCGCGGGCATATTGAATGCATCGCGGAGCTTGGCTGAACTGCCTCCTGAATCAAAAGGAGTAACCAGATGGATGGAATTGTGAGTGTACTTAACAAGGGCCTTGCTCATGGAATTGAGAGCGGTGCCGCCGCTGAAGAAAAGTATTTTTGGTCCCAGTTCAGGAGTCTTAAGATACCTGGCCAGCTTTAGCTGATCAGGTATGGACACACTTTTGAACAATCTTATTTTATGCATTCTGCCCTGTCTGAAAAAGATTACTTATGCCATAAGTTTTCTGATGACATATTCAGCGTATAGTTCAGCGGCGTCTATATCACAGGCCTTGATCAACCCTCTGAATCCACCAAAAGCTGAAACTTCAAAAATCATTGGGCCTTCATCAGTCTCAACCACATCCACGCATGTAAAATCCAGACCAAAAAGGGACTGGGCCTTATGGGCCAGACTGATTATCTCAGGTTCCGGCTGATAAGTCTCGTACCTGCCCCCGGAAGAAGTGCTCGTGCTCCATCCTCCTCCCTGGCGCCTGGCATAAGTTCCAATGTATTCCCCTCCCAGAAACGCTACTCCGAGATCTTTGCCCGGGATATTGATCAGTTTCTGGATATACATGGTAGTGTTGCCCATTGTCTGAAAATTTTCAATTCTTGAACGGCAATTTTCATCATCCTCAACCAGAATCATGCCTCTGGCCTTGCTTGAATATAAGGGTTTGAAAACAGCCTTTCCAAACCTTCTGACCACTTTCACGGCCTGATCAACATCTTCGGTGATGAATGTGGGAGGCATGGCAATGTCTCCTTTCTGAAGGGTAACTGTACAGCTGAGTCTGTTTATGGCTGCCATGATTCTTTCAGGACGGGAAAAGACCGGAATTCCTATTTTGCAGAAAAACCTGAGCATTTCCAGCCTGTTGAACATATCCGGAGAATAATCAGGTCCGATTTTCTTGATGACCAGAGCATCCAGCAAGGCCAGATCAATATCCCCCAGGATTAGAGACCTGCTGCTGAAGTCCATGGTCAGTTTGGACATTTCAACCACGCACCTGAAGCCGGTTTTTTTCTCCAGAACATCAGCCAGTTTTTCAGTGGACCAGCTTCCGGGGTTCCCTATTACGGCTATTTTTGGATCGCGCATTTTCTTTCCTTTCTTATAGCTTGCTGGAACCTGACAGTCTGAAAAAAAACCTGATAATCTATCAGGGAACATAATCCAGGACCCTGCTGAAAATGCAATTAAGAAAACACTCAGAGTTAATTATTAAAGAAGTATGATGAAAAAGACATTAATTGTTATTAAAATTTTGAATATCTGAAAACATCTGCTGGAAAATCAAATCCCTCCCACGGATTACCCTGGTGAGAGATAAGTTTTTCTGCCAGATATAAGGCTCTGTGATACATGCTGCCGGCAAACTCCCGGTCAAGGACAAATCTGGTTGAGGTGAAAAAAGACCTGATCAGCCCCAGGGCAAGCCTTGCTTTAAAAAATCTGTCTTCATTTTGAAGGGCGAACTCAGAGACAAAATTGAAAAAAACCTGATTCAGCCTGTTAACGTTATTCCTGAAGCCAGGATCAAAATTAGGCTGGCGGAAATTGGATATCAGAAAAACCGAAACATCCTGAACATAATCATTATAGCAGGATCTGTGCAGATCAATAAAGTAAATCTGCTGATCCTTCTGATTGTATATAATGTTGTTGGAATTGAAATCACCATGAATAAATACTGAAAATGGCGAGTCAATGCTGTTTTCTATCTCGGTAAGCAGCTCAATTAACTTATTCAGGGATGGAGTCAGCAGAGAACCAATAATGGCTTCGGAAAAATCGAACTCCGGGTGAACCATGAGCACATCATCCACCCTGTCGATGAGCTGGGAAACAAATCTGGCGTTGACCGGTTCATAACGCATTGTTTTTTCCCAGATCAAACCAAGGGTTTCTTTTAATAAAAAAAAGGCGTTTTCCTGGACCTCATCATCCTGAAGGGTCAGGGTTTCCTGGAGCGAACAGCCCTGAAGAAACTCCAGCAGCATTGAGGCGTTTCCTCCGGCCTGATGATAACTGATCACCCTGGGGACCAGGCTGGGAAATATTTCTCGCCATATTTCAATATTTGCCTTTTCTTTGGCAATCTTTTCCAGCTTTCCTTCTTTGAACAGAACACCCCTTTCCCCGCTCACAGTTGGATCAATTATCTTTCCTATCCTGCAGCCGGAGCGTGATTCCCAGATTGATTCAAAATCAACGTCAGCAATGGGTATCTCCGTGTTAATGGAATCAAGGCTCTCCTTGAGGGCCTGGTATTGATGAATCTTCAGCTTTTCACCAAACACGGAAAAAATAATGGCCTCACCAATATTTAATAGAGAGTCCCCCATTCTTTCCAGGTACCTGAAGATAAAAATGCAGGTAACCAGATCCTGCTTGTTTTTTTCCTGGTTCAGCTCATCAATAATGGTGTCAAAGCAGTTTTTATATAACTTGTCTATTATGAACTCGGTTCTGCAGATTTTAAGAGCCAGATTCAGATCCCTCTTAAACAGGGCGGGATTTATAATTTCAAGGGCAGCCAGCATTTGCTCAAAAAAAGGCCTGAAATTATAGTCTCTGATTATTTTTGTGTCATTGAGATATCCAAGCTGGCCAACAATATTCACAGCGAAATCACTTATCCGCTCAAGGTTGTTGCTTATAATATTGACGGCCCGGATAAAATCCATTCTCTGCTTATTCAGATTTTCAAGGCCGTGAATGCGTGAAAAACAGATATTTTCTATAACCGCCTTATAGTTATCAATATGGTCGTCCCTTGACTTGACCCTGTCAGCCAGGCCTAATTGGGGATCCAGAATAAATTTAAGGGTGTTTTCCAGTTGTCTGGTCACTTCCAGGACCATAAACTGCATTTTTTCTTCAAGCTCTTTGAAATACCGCATTTATTCATCCTGATCAGAAACAGAAATTGATTCAGGGGAGTTGACTATAAACCTGGAGCCTTCCTTTTCTTCCCATCTGAAGACAAGGCTCAGTTCTACTTCTCCGTTTTTTAGTCCGGCATTGATCTTAAACTTGATCAAACCGTGGGGCTCTAAGCTCAGGCTGTTATCTTTATATGAAAAGTTAATGGTTCCCTGTTCAAAACCGACTTTGAGCACCTCCAGATATTTGCAGATTGTTTCGCGGTCCTGGAGGGATTCAAGAAGAAACTTTTTATTTCTGCTCATGGAAAATCCTTGATTCAGGTTAAAAAGATATTGATCAAAGACCTATTATTGATTCAAACGTTCCCTGTACTCCTCAATAATTTTTTCCCGGCTGAAATTGCCCACAATCAGAGATTTCCTGATGGACAAATCCTCCCAGGCGGATTGAACTCCAATATCCCGGTAATATTTGGCTGCCTCTATCTGGGTGGGGTCCTTGATCTTCTCCGACATATGGGTATCGTCGCCCATAAACAGGAGAAGTTTCTTTTTCCGGATCCCCCTGGATTTATTCTGCCGGTTAATAACGTTGACCAGGAATTCCGTATACTCCTGTGACTGTGGATTCCAGACCTCATAACCGTCCACGTCATAATCGCAGAGCAGTATCGGCCAGAACTGCTCTGGATGGGGAACGATTATTCCGCAGCCAAACTGCCTGGCCTCCTCGATTACTTCTGAAGTCCGGTAAAAATAGGACAGATTGAAATTACTCTTAACAATCTTTTTGACCGCTTTCACAAACACCTGAACCCTGTTGATAAAGTTATCCGGGTAGATGAATCTTTGAGCGTCGATATAGTCCCGGATCAGCTTATTTTTGATAATTTCACTGTTCACAACTGATTCATTCTGTTCCAGCTGCACAAGAAGCTTTTCGGCCTGAATACGGGCAAAATTGATCACGCTTTCGCCCACTCCTGTACCTTCGGCAGCAAGCTGAAGGTAGTCGTCCCATTTGGGGTTGATAAGCATGTCCAGAAATTCATAAAACTGGCCAGAACGGTATTTGAATGTATGCTCCAGCATTGATTTCAGTATATCCGCGTTTTCGAGCTTTTCAGTTTTAAAATGCAGAAGAAGCTGGACCTTGCGCTTAAAACCTCTGGAATAACAATCAACTTCCACTCCTGAATATTCTCCGTCATAACTCATTATTATATTATGCTGGGTTGGAATAATAAGTTCATCGGTTTTATTGGGAAAAGTATTCTCAACCCTCTTCCTGATGAATTCCATGGGAATATGCTCAGGATGCCAGTGCACAGCCAGTACTGTTTCCTGTCTTGGAAAAACTTCCAGGGGGGTAATCAGTCTTTCAGTCTGATCAGAAGTGATTTCAAGGTTGGTGACTTCTTTAAAAATCCTGACGTCAAATTCAGTGATTTCTTTACTGACCTTTTCAGGATCAAGTTTCTTTGCTTTATCATCTTGTTTCAGCAGTTCTATCTTTTTTGTCTTTGATGCCATTTAACGACCTCTGAAATTCTGCTTATCTGAGCGGTTCTCGTCTAAAAATCATTGCCGGGAAGGCTTATTTATACCGATCATGACAATTCCTCATCAAGCTGGTCAGATCACTAAAAGCCTGTCTGAGCTTTACAATATCCTTGTGTTCATACTCCCGAATCATTTCATTTACCTTTTCCAGAAATGAGGAATAATGCTCATCTCCGTATCCTGAAAAACCTGTCATAATTCTACAGTCATCAGCAAAAAGTCTTATTTCCTCCTGTGAAGGAAATTGATGGCTGGTTATAACTTCATGCAGAAATTTGAATGTTTGTTTCATCCTCTTCTTAAGTGCTTCGTATGAAACAGGGTTTTCATTGACCGGTTCAGAATCTGATGACTCCTGTTTTTCAAATTCCATTTCTAGGTCCATGGGAGGTTCACTTTTCAGTTTGGTCTTGAACATGACCTTGCTTTCTTTATTTTTAAAGGTGATTTTAATCTTTTTGATTCCAGTCCAATCAAAAACATCACCTCCCAGTTCAAGACTGCCGTTTTCAATTCCTGTGGCCAGGTCCCTGAGAAACTCAGCAGTCTGTTCATTGGTCATGAACCCGTTGTATTTTTTTTCGGCTTTTTCCATAAAGATCTTTGAGCGGTGTACTGAAAATTGGAGTGGTTATCTATATTTTTTTATGAAAAGTTTAATTACCACCAAGCAGGGTAAAAGTGAATAGCGCTGGAAAGATTGTAACAATCCAGTAATAATTGCCAGCTCTCACAAACATAAATACAGAAAATAAAAAAGTTATTGATCTGTATTGCCTGAGTCTTTGTCAGCCAGGAAAGGAACTGCCCCCACGCTCAGGGTGATAATCATGCCCAGGATGACAAAGCCCATGGCGAAAATCCCCTTGTCTCCGAAATGGCCGAGCATGGTTGGAATAAACCCTCCCCCGGCCAGGACAGCCGTGGGAACTATAAGGGATATGGCGATGGGCCTTGATTCCGGTGAAAAAGACCTGGACAGCGCCGCGAACCCGGCCGGAAAATAACAGCAGGCCATGGTCGGCTGAATAATTACCGCGGCGGTCAGCCAGTTCCCGGGCAATACACCTAAAGCCATGGTACTTATTCCTGTCAGGCCCATGAATATAAGTAAAGCTCTTTTCACTCCCAGTTTGTCAACCAGCATCCCTGCCCAGAAAACCAGAAAAATTCCTGATACCCTTGAAATGGACAAGAGAAAATTCACTGTCCCGGGATCAAAATCATGCGAGGTGATCAGATAGAGAGGAGTCTGGGCAAAAACACCCTGAGTGGAGCCGATGGCAAGGCTGAAAAAAAGGGCAAGCACCCAAAAGGCCGGAACTGAAATCACCTTAAAATAACCTGAACGGTTTGGACGCAGACTTCTTTCTATTCCACACCGGCAAAACCTTATGAATAGAATAACGGCCACAAGAGCGTAAATCCCGACAAAAACCATCATCCAGCGCCATCCAAGCCCTGTCCGGATAAAGATCTCCGCCAGAATAGGTGCCATTACAAAACTTAAATTAGGAGCGATCTCATGGATGGCAATGGCTTTGCCCCAATGATTTGGATGTACCAGAGAAGTCATGAGAGAGAAACCCGACGGGAAATAAAGCCCCCCGAAAAGACCAGCGCAAAGAAGGCTCATGCGCAACCAGAGAATGGAAGGGCTCATGGCTGCCAGGAAGAGACAAAAGCCTATTCCCAGGGCGGAAATAATGACCACTTTGGTGTGGGCGATACGCGAGGACACAAAGGCCGAACCAAGCAGAGCTATACTGTAGCCCAGGGATAGAAGCAGGAATAGCTCTCCGGCCTGAGCCTTGGTTAATTCAAAGTCCTCAAGAATGAAAATCAAAAAGGGAGACAGAATTATTCTGGTAATAAAATTGAGAAAAAATATGCCCGTCAGGGCAAGGAGAGGAGGTATGGCTTTATTGAAATCAGGGGCTGACATCACAGTCCAATGGCGTCCAGAAGAAGATTATCCCTGTGGATGGCTTCCGGATAAAGACACTCTCCAAGCAGGTCTTCAATTTCTGATGACTTTTTGCCCATAATCACCCTGAGTTCCGAAGCACTGTAATTGCTCAGTCCCACAGCTGGATTTCGTGAACTGCCCTTTTCAACAACCCTGACCAGCGATCCTTTGCCGAATTCACCTTTGATATCAACAATCCCGGCCGGCAGAAGACTTTTGCCCTTTTCAAAAACCGCTTTCGCGGCCCCTTTGTCTATTTCAATTTCACCACTGGGCTCAAGATTGTAGGCGAACCAGAATTTGCGGCTGGAAATACTCTTAGAGCAGGGCATAATCCATGTTCCAAGATCCTGACCTTCAAAGGCCTTTTCCAGACAAAACCTGTCTTTGCCGGAAAGAATCAGGGTCGGCACTCCCAGCTGAGCAGCCTTCCTTGCGGCGAGAAGCTTGCTGTACATTCCTCCGCTGCCCTGCCTGGTCTTGCCCTTGCACATCATTTCAATGGGAGCGCTGCTGATATCTTCCATACACGCGATTCTTTCCGTCAGAGGATTTTCAAGTGGATTATCCTGGTATACGCCGTCAGCGGATGTAAGATTGATAAACAGGTCAGCTTCAACAAGGTTAAGTATCAGCGCGGCCAGGGAGTCATTGTCTCCAAACTTGAGTTCCTGCACCGCGACTGTATCGTTTTCATTAATAATGGGGATTGCCCTCCAGCTGAGCAGCTGCAGCATGGTATTGCGGGCATTAATGAAACGCTCTCTGCTGTTGAGATCATCTCTGGTCAGAAGGATCTGGGCTGTAACCTTTCTATACCGGCCGAAAACCTCGTCATAAGCGTGCATGAGCCTGCTCTGACCTATGGCCGATGCCGCCTGCTTGAACACAAGGTCACTTTTTCCCTTGCACGATGATAGAACTGTGCATCCGGCTGCTACAGCCCCGGAAGAAACAAGAATTATATCCACACCCCGATCATGAATCAAAGAAATCTGGTCCGCAAGACGGTTGATTACCCGAAGATCGAGACCCTCTTCAGCCGTAAGCACCGCGCTGCCAATCTTGATCACCACCCTGCCGGCCTTTTTAAGCACCTTCAATCTTTCTTCCTTTTGGGAATTCATATCAATATTCTCATACTGGGTGTTAAAAAATTGGGGGAATATGCTTTAGCACAGTCAATTCATAATACTTCTTCCACATTGATTGCACAAGCCCTTCCACACCTGTCCCGTTCAGGGCTGAAATATAATGTATTTCTGCTGAGATTTCAGAGAGATTCTTTTTTATCCTGTCCAGAAACTTTTTGTCGGCTAGATCAATCTTGTTGATTACAAGTATCTGTTCCTTTTGACTTAACTCGGGTGAATACCTGGCCAGCTCCCTGTTGAGAAGTTCGAAACCGTCCATGGGCCTGTCAGGATCAATATCCTCGATGCTTAACATGTGAACAAGAAACTTGGTTCTCTCCACATGCTTTAAAAATCTGTGACCAAGTCCATGTCCTTCATGAGCTCCTTCAATTAGGCCGGGAATGTCAGCTATGACCATGCGCGCACCCTGATCGTTATCAAGAACTCCCAGATTGGGGGTAAGGGTAGTGAAAGGGTAATCTCCAATTTTTGGTCTGGCTGCTGAAATCATGGAAATCAGGGTGGATTTCCCTGCGTTGGGAAGGCCAAGTATTCCAGCATCGGCAATAACCTTTAATTCCAGACGAAGCTTGAATTCCTGTCCCTCTTTTCCTGGCTGGGCAAATCTGGGAGCCCGCATTGTAGAAGACTTAAAATGAGAATTTCCCTTTCCACCCTGACCCCCTCGGGCTACAAGCACCTGCTCATTGTCCCTGACCAGATCGGCCACAAGCCTTTCTCCATTTTCAGATATTTCATAAATCATAGTCCCTGGAGGCACTTTAACCACAAGATCATCACCGCCCCGTCCAAAGCGCTGCTTACCCATGCCTGGCCGGCCGTTTCCAGCCTCATGAACCCTTTTGTGCCTGAAATCGTAAAGGGTGAGGAGTTTATCATCCGCCTCAAAATATACGTCCCCTCCCTTGCCGCCGTCACCCCCGTCAGGTCCTCCCATGGGAACATACTTTTCCCTTCTGAAGGAGACACATCCGTCTCCTCCTTTGCCTGAGCGAACAATAATTACTGCTTCATCAACAAATCGCATAATTTTTCCAAAACTTAAGTCAGAAACAACATTAAAAAAAAAGCCGCCCGAAAATTCAGGCGGCTAAAAAATAATATGAATAAAAAAAAGGCTTACGCAATGGCCGGAACAATGCTGACCCTGGTCCTGACCTTTTTTTGTCTGGTGTATTTTTCATACTTAACCTGACCATCGATCAGGGCAAACAAGGTATAATCCCTGCCCATGCCAACGTTTTCACCAGGGTGAATTCTGGTACCCAGCTGCCTGATGAGAATGTTTCCGGCTTTGACAGCCTGGCCGCCGAATTTTTTAACCCCTCTTCTCTGCCCCTGGCTGTCTCTTCCGTTTCTGGAGCTTCCGCCAGCTTTTTTATGTGCCATTTTTATAACCTCCCGGGACTAAGCCTCAATGGTCTTTACCCGCAGCCTGGTAAAGTCCTGGCGATGTCCCTGTTTCTTACTGTAACCTTTACGGCGTTTTTTCTTGAAAACAATAATCTTTTTGGCCCGTTCATGGCTCAGAACATCACAGACTACCCTGGCCCCCTCAACATAGGGCTGGCCGAATTTGACTTCAGACTGACTTCCCGCTGCCAGGATTTTGTCCATGACAATCTCTGACCCGGCTTCATCAGCAAGTTTAGCCACCTTTATCTGCTGTCCCTCACGAACGCGGAACTGTTTACCACCAGTTTCTAATATAGCGAACATTTTTTACCTCCAAAATGGAAAAAAAAACTTTTACACGCAAAGCCTGGATATAGTCAAGAAATATCTTGTTAAAAATTCAAAAGATAAACTTCTCAGACCGCTCTGGCCAGGAAAACAACCCTGACCTCTGAGGCGCCCGCCCTGAGCAGGGCTCTGGAGCATCCGTCCAGAGTAGAACCTGTGGTCATTATATCATCAACCAGAAGAATCCTTTTATTTTTGAGTTGATCATCCCTGACTTCAAACACTTTTTTCAGACTTTTAAGTCTCTGCCTTCGCTCCAGTGAACTCTGGGGAGGAGTATGCGCTGTTTTAACAAGGGTGTCCTTCAGGACCCTGAGACCTATCTTCAGGCCAAGAATCCTGGACAGCTCCAGACTCTGGTTGAATCCCCTCTGCCTGAGTCTTTTGGGGTGCAGGGGAACTGGAATTATGAAATCAATACTTTCAAGAGGATGCCAGCTTGCTGCCTCCATGAGAAAATCAGCCAGAACATTGCCCAGACCGAGATCACTGCTGAATTTGTACCTGAGAATAATTTCTTTGAGCAGATCCTGATAAACAGAAAAAAAGGAGATCCCCTGCCAGGGACGTGAATGCCTTCTGCAGTCAAAGCACAGATGAGTGGACCTGTTTTCCAGGGCATAAATTCTGGCGCACATCCCGCAAAAGCCGCCTTTTCTGGCTTTTAACTTTCGTGAACAATCATGGCACAGGATGCTTTCCGGACTGGCTTCTTCAATCACAGCTCCGCATATGGAGCATCTTTTGCCGGCCAGAAAACGAAGTCTGCCGGCAAAACCGGGAATAATTCTGAAGAAACTCTGAGTGCGGGGAAACATATTATGTCAGACCTTGTTGAGTCATTTTAAGAAAATTCAAAAAACCTGAACCGGGAGACTTTAATCAAAATGACGGTAACGGAAGTGGTGGTTACTATCTGAAAGAGTCTTTAAATAAAGAAAATCAGCGAGCAACTCGGGCAAGACAGATTAGGGCGATTACGACAACGACTGCGACTGCGATTACGACAACGACAACGATTACGACAACGTTTACGACAACGTTTAGGATTTATTTTTGCTGGTGGTTTTACAGGAGTAAAACGCTTACAAAGTACTTCAGAAGTTAAAAAGCAAGAAAATGATTAAATCAAACCTGAAATGCCAAGTTCATGCCTGACAAAATCAGATATTCTGGAACATGCTTTTGAGTCCTTTTCCAGGTCGCCTTTTTGATCGATTCCCAAAAGGCACAGATCAGCAATTTTCAGGCTGAAGGGATCAAGAAAATATTTCAGGGTAAGCAGGCTGCCCCTGAAAAGGGATTGTCCCTGCTTTCGCCCGGCCACTAGAAGGCAGAGGGCTTTGCCGGATTGTTCCTTTGGGCCTATTTTTATCCATCTCTCATAGAAGCTCTGGCTTCGGTCAATGAGTCCTTTGAAATGGGCTGGCAGATGATAAAAATATATTGGTGAGCAGAAACATGCTGTTCTGGCCTGATCAATCATTTTGAGAAGATGCTCACACTGGTCTTTTTGGCGCAGTACGCACTTGAAATCAGGATCTGAAGCGCATTTATGACAACCAGTACAGGGCAGGATATGGTAATCACGCAGATAGAGCAGACGGGGATTAAATCCCATCTCTCCGGCTGTCCGGACGACCTCAAGTGCGGCATGATCAGTGTTTCCGCCTTTTCTTGGGCTGCAGCCAATAATAAGCACTTCATTTTGTTTCATACAGTTACGATATCTTAATTAAAAAAAGGATTGTTAAGCTTTTCATCCTTCACGCTGGTCTCAGGTCCATGTCCGGAATAGATCGTGGTTTTGCCGGGCAGGGTGAATATCTTTTCCCTGGCGGACTTTACCAGAACTGAAGCGTCTCCCCCTGGAAAATCGGTTCTGCCCACTGAACGGAAAAATATCAGATCCCCCACAAAAACCGCTTCAATTTCCGGGAAATAGAATGAAAAACTGCCGGGAGAATGCCCGGGAGTGGACAGAATATGACATGGACTGCCCAGAAACTCTGTTTCGCCTTGTTTCAGGGCCTTAAAATCAAAATCAGGAGTCCGGGGAAATCCCATAAAGCCACCTCCCCCGACCTCTGTTTTTATCAGGAATCTGTCTTCCTGGGGAGCGTAAATTGGGGCACCTGTTGCAACGGACAATTCAGAATTGCCCTGTATATGATCAAAATGAAGATGGGTGTTTAAAATCGTTGTGAGCTTTAATTTTTTCGCGTTTAAATAATCCACTACTTCTCCTGGATCTCCTCCTGGATCAATAACTATGGCCTCCTTATCATTATAGAGCACGTAACAGTTTGTTTCCAATACACCCAGGCTGAACTGCCGTAAATTTAGCATAATAACAAATCCTCTTTTTTTCAACTATTTGATATCATTGAGCATTCAACATTTCAAAAGTACTTTTCCGCGAAAACTGCATTTGCTCACGCTTCAAAGGCCTCAACCATCAGCTCGGCCAGCTCTTTTCTGGATGATGATCCGCCCGCGGCCGGATGCCCCAGGGCAATGACCGCCATAAGTTCTAGGCTGTGGCCATCAGTGCCTAGAACTTCATGTACCTGATTCTCCTGATTTATTATCTCGCCAAGCCATACTCCGCCCAGATTTATACCGTGAATAGCCAGAAGCATGTTCTGAATGCAGGCCCCTGCTCCCTGGCAGTCCTTTTCATGATGATACTTGGTTTTCTTATCCAGAAATACCGCTATAAGCACATTGGAAGCGCGGACAATATGGCCGTATTTAGTGCAATGCTCAAGGGCCACTTTTCTGGGGTCATTTGAGGTTATGACCAGAAACCTCCAGGGCTGATTATTCAGACCGCTTGGCGCCCATCTGCCGGCTTCAAGGATTTTCACGATATCCTGGCGGGAAATCTCGTCCCTGGTGAACTTTCTGATGCTTCGCCTCTTGAGTATAGCTTCCATGACATCCATAAACAATCTCCATGTTTCTGTTCTTTGACCTGTATCTTTTTGTCTAAAATCGAAAAACTTAAAAAAACTGGACAGTATCATGAGCTTTATATAGTTTTCATCCGGAATCAAAGGCTTGCCCAATTAAAACTATACAGGTTCACGAGCTGGTTTTCAACCGCAAACCCGCTCTTAAACAGGAATTGTTCATTTTATGGGACCAAATCTCGATAAAAGCGATCTGATCCGGTACGAATCCATTCTCAAAGACTCCCTGTCCTCATTAATTAAATTCTCATCGTACAGCCTTTATTTCCCCAGAGAAATACCTCAGGGCATGATTCAGGGTCAGGATACATTGCCCATAATTGAAAAGGACAGGGCTTTATTGCCATTGGAGTCGGATGGAAGGTTTCTGGGAGTATTCCTGGCCAAAGGAACAAGGCAGCAGGATCTGAAATCTCTTCAAAAACACTTTAAAACTTTAATCAACCTGAGCCTGGAAAAGCTTATCCTGTATAAGAAATGCGTGCTGGATGAGCTCACCGGACTTTCAAATCAGGAACATTTCAGTAAACTTGTACAAAAAGAAGTGGAAGCGGTCCTGTCAAGTATTACCCCTGGTCCGGAAGCAACCATGGATAATGGACCGACTCAGCATAGCGCGTCTTTTTGCGTCATGGTTCTGAACCTGGACAGGTTCAAGGAGATAAATGACACCTTTGGTTTCGCCTTTGGAGATGAGATTCTGAGAAATGTTTCTTTCAGCTTTAAAAGCCTCATTCCTGAACAGGCTGTTCCGGCAAGGCTTTACGCGGACAATTTCGCCTTTTTCTGGCCCCAGACCTCCCCCAAGAAATGCCTTGACCTTGCCCGGACCATAAGAAAAAAAATATCTGAACTGGTATTTGAATTTCATGTTTCAGGTGAAAAGCTATCCCTGACCGCCAGAGCGGGAACTTCTTTTTTCCCTCAGGACATAAAGGGTCCTCAGTTCAGAAAGACGCCCTACGAGCTTTCAAGAATTATTCTGGAGAAAGCGAAACAGGCCATGGAAATGGCCGGAGAAAACGGGCAGGATAAAGTTTATTCCTTTGGACAGCTTCTTTCACATGGAGGAGTGGTGCTGGAATGTCTGCCCTTTGACCGTTTGTTGATCAACCTTGGTAAAAATGTTGACGCCGGGGAAGGTCAGAAATTCATGGTCTGGTCCAAAAAATACAATGGCCAATCAGCGGTGATCAAAGAACCGGAAAAAACATCCATGGGACACTATCCCCCGATTCACAAGGGAGAAATCGCCATCCTGGAAGTCCAGGACAGGATATCCATTGCCGAAGTTCTTTATCTTAACGATCCAGCCTGGCGTATTGAGTCCGGTGATAAGTTAAGTCTGCTGTCTGAAAAAGACAGCCTCCTGGAAAAAGAGGGCCTCAAGAGTGAGAATGTCAAACAAAAAGACATTATAACCGGTTTATACTCATACCGAGATTTCATTTCCCTGTGGAGTCAGAAAAGATCAGAATCTGATTCATTCTGCATGGCCATGATCAAAATACAGGGTTTGTTCAAAGACAAAAATGATCCGGGAATCAAGGGGGAAAACCTGATTCAGGAAATCGTCAAATCTCTTAAAATCAAGCTGCCTCATGAACCTCTGGGAGGAAGATACAGCTCCACCTGCCTGATATTTTATCTCCCTGACAATGATCAGGCCCAATTGTCCAGCGCTTTTGCCGAGCTTTGCTCTGAAATCAACCATCAGCATGAAGTGACCATCCTGACAGGAATTTGCGCTTTTCCATATCTCAACTATTGCAGGATCGACACATTGGAAAACTGCCGTAAGGCACTGGAACACGCCGGGCTTGCAGAATTTCCTTATGTTGCCTGTTTTGACAGCGTAACTCTGACCATAAGCGCGGACAGACTTTTTACCCAGGGCGACAACTTTTCCGCCCTGGAAGAATACAAAATGGCCCTGGCCGCGGATGAGTCCAATACCCTAGCTCGAAATTCCCTGGCCATATGCTACGCCAGGCTTGGCAGACTTGAGCTGGCCAGAAAGCATTTTCAGGAGATTACCAGTCTTGATGAAAACAACCTCATGGCCTGGTATAATCTGGCCTGCGTCTGTCTGAAGCAGGGAGAAATAAAGGAAGCTGAAAAGGGTTTTTTAAAATGTCTGGATATAGATGCAGATCATGCTTTCAGCATGTTCAGACTGGGCCAGCTGGCAGAAAAGAACAATCTTCTGGATAAAGCCGCCCAGTTTTATAACCAGGCCATGCAGACCTCTGACGGACAGGATCTGGCTCCAAGACATCTGGCCAGGCTGGCCTGGAAAAAAGGGCAAAAGGAAGAAGCCAGGGAATTTCTGCACCAGGCCCTGATCAGCAATCCCAGGGACGCCTTTTCCCTTAGCCTCATGGCCAGAGTTTATCTGGACAGCGGGGATGATCCTCAGATAGCCGAATCCCTGGCCAGGCAAAGCGTTGCCCTGAGACCGGATGTTTCAGGATTCTGGCTTGATCTGGCTGAAACCCTCAAAGCCCAGGGCAGAGATGAACAGGCGGCCATGGCCAGGTCCAGGGCCTTTGCCTGATTTTAGACATCATGAATGAAAACCAGACATACGAGATAACCATCAGGGTTTTGCCTTCAGACATTGATGAACTGGGGCATGTGAACAATATTGTGTACCTGAAATGGGTGCAGGAAGCTGCCATTGCCCACTGGCAGGCCCTGGCTCCGGCAAAGGATCAGGAAAACACTCTGTGGGTGGTCCTGCGCCATGAAATCGACTACAAGGCTCCTGCTCTGGCAGGAGAGGATATTATCGCCAGAACCTGGATAGGCCAGGCTAGAAGACTCAGTTTTGAGCGAAACACGGAAATCCTGCGCAAGCAGAACCAAAAGCTCCTGGCCAGAGCCCGGACAATCTGGTGTCCGGTAAATCCTGAGACCGGCAAACCCCAGAGAGTCGGGCAAGAGATCAGAGAGCTTTTTTCAACACCCACATCCGAATAGTTCATGTAATACTTCAAGAAACAGCAATTAGTGACTTACTGCTGAAACCCTGTCACAAAAAACAAGAAATTTAGACAGGATTAACAGGATTTGCAGGATAAGCAATCAGCGGCCGGAAGCCGCAGATTGCATTAGCCATCGTCAAAGGCGATTGAGGCCCTTTTAGTCCGCCTTCCGGGCGGGATAAAAATTCTTCTCTCTTAATCCATCTCTTAATCCTGTTAATCCTGTCAAAAAAGCTCTTTTCTTTATTGGGTTGCGGGCATAGCTCGCCTTATTTCTTTTACTGTTTTCATGTACTTCCCAACCCAATTCACTTGTCCATCTGTTCAAAATATGTCAGTAAATACTCAAACGGCACTTATCCGGCCTTTCCGGCCTTGACCTGTCCTCTACATTTCCAGGGCTGATAATCATGCACACAGACCTGTCCTTTATCACCAATGAGCCAGGCCAGAGCCTGAAGGACCGCTTTCAGGTCCTTATCAGATACACTGATTTTTTCGACTGCCTGGCGGGCTATTTTTATGCCAGCGGATTTCACGCAATTCTTCCATTATCACGGTTTGCACGGCAGACCCAAACGTTACAGCATTCACGTCAACGGACCCTGGTGCATGACTTTTGAATGGCAGGACGGTCAGGCGTTGAGAGTGGATCTGGAACAATATCATTGAGGTGAATTATGGGGGAATATAAGGTCCAGCGTCCATTAAAGAGAGCTCCGGTTCATCCGGGAGAAATACTGCGCGAAGATGTTTTGAAAAGTCTTGGCCTGAGCGTCAGTGAAGCAGCCAGGAGGATGAATGTGTCCCGGCAGCAGCTTCACCGGATACTGGCCTGTACTCATCCTGTCACAATTGAGATGGCCCTCAGAATCGGCAGGTTTGCCGGTAATGGGCCATGGATCTGGCTGCGCATGCAGGCAAGATTTAATGCTTGCAAAATGCGTCAGAAAAAGCCGGAAATTATTGTTTAGCCTTATGAACCTGCTGGAGCACATTGAGCTTTAATGGATAAAAACCTGGTGGAGACGTGCTCTGGTACAGGTGCTTTAAAACAGACGGAAATAAGAAAAGGCAAAATTTGATTAACTAACTTTTCTGTAATGGTTAATTCATTTATTCTCTAATTAAAGCAATCTGTTAAGGTGATTGGCTAGCGGATGGATGAAGGATATCAAGAAAACAACTTTATAATCATTTGTTCGCTTTCTGAAAGCCTTCTTGACGTCATAACGTTATGGAACTATAACGTCATAAAGATTGGAGGTGACATTATGGCAATGCCAGCAAAAAGGGCCACCGTGTATTTCGATCCTTCCATACACAAGGCACTGAAATTAAAATCAATAGAGACATCGAAATCAATTTCAGATCTTGTCAATGATGCTGTCAAGGCAGCGCTTGCGGAGGATGCAGAGGATATATCCGCTTTCGAAGAAAGGATGAATGAGCCGTTGATCAGTTATTCCGAAATGCTGGAAAGGCTGAAAAAAGATGGCCGTATATGAAATATTTTTCAGGGAATCGGTTTGGAAAGAACTCAAAAAGGTACCCAAAGCCGACCTGAAAAAAATCCTTTCCCGAATTGAGCAACTTGGAACTGATCCTCGGCCAATGGGGTGTGAAAAGCTCACAGCCCATGAATTATACAGGATCCGTCAAGGGAATTATCGTATCGTATATTCGATCCAGGATAACGAGCTTACGGTATGGGTGGTTAAAGTCGGCCACCGGAAAGATGTATATCGCTGAGCGAACAAGCGCCTGTAGCAGGCCGCGATAGATTGATAGAAAGCATTAAGGGACAGACAAGATCTTCTTTTATTGTCTTGCTGGCTGAAAAAATGGGTATAAATACCATTGTAACTATTGACTGAGATTTTTCTGTTTATCGAATAAAAGGTCAAACGGCATTTAAAGCAATATTATTATAAAAGCTCGCACAACCACAACGTGCACAGGAGCATAAAGGGACAGGTTAATAATTGAAGTTTTTTCCATTAGAATTATATAATTTAATGGAGGGATAGTATTATGGTAAAAATAAATAAGATCATGTGCGCGGTTGATTTTTCAGAAATCAGCCCCAAGGTGGCTTCTTACGCGGAACTCCTGGCCAGGACCTTCAACGCTTCCTTGTGGGTGGTATATGCCACTCCCGGCCTTACCGAGTATGTCTCTTATCATGTTCCATCCACGCCCATTGATAAACTTGAAAAAATTGTGGCTGAGATTTCCGCCCAGGCTGAACAGGACATGGATGTATTTGTCCGGGAAAATTTCAGCAGTATCAAAGTGACAGGCAAAGTCTTGAGTGGATTCGCCCCTGATCAAATACTAAAATTCGCCAGTGATGAGGATATTGATCTGATTGTTATGGGTACGCACGGCCGCAGGGGCATAAACAAGGTCTTATTCGGCTCTGTAGCGGACAGGGTAGTTAAAACAGCTCCCATCCCGGTGATGACCATCAGGCCTTGACAGGTTATAAAACAAGGAACAAGGGGAAAGGTTAATAATTGACAGTACAAATCGAATAGCCCTATCAGGGTTCTTTAATAGACAGCAATTTCTCCGTGCTCCAATGCTGCCGGTAAGTCTGGACGTTACTCGTTTCATATTCCAAGGGAGGGGTAATGAAGATTTCAAGAGTTACTATATTAACGCTTGGCGTAGTCGACTTAGGCAGGGCTACAGAATTCTATAAAGCTGTCCTTGGCACACCGGCAAATCCAGTCTACGCAAAAAGCCGCGCGGCTGACCTGCACCCTTAGAGCCAAACCCTCAACTGGCCAAGAGCGTGCAGGCATGTCCGAGAGTCACCGATCCGTTTTCACCATTCCCAACATCAGGTGGTTTTTGCTGTTTCGCCTGCTCTTCAATGCCCGCTTTTACTATCCTGTCTTCACGGTCATTTTTCTGGACTATGGGCTGACCCTGCCCCAGTTCACCATCCTAAACGCTGTCTGGGCCGTGACCATCGTCCTGGCCGAGGTCCCTTCCGGAGCCATGGCCGATATTTTTGGACGCCGCAATCTGATGGTCCTTGCCGGGATTCTAATGGTCCTGGAGATGGGCATCATCGCCCTGGCCCCGGTGGGACAGGGGGCGCTGGTTTTTTTCCTCTTCCTGATAAACCGCGTCTGCAGCGGCCTTGCGGAAGCTTCCGCGAGCGGGGCCGATGAAGCCCTGGCATACGACACGCTCAAGGATTCCGGACAGGAGGATGAATGGCCCAAAGTCCTGGAGAGGCTGGGCCGAATGATGGCCGTGGGCTTATTTTTGGCCATGATCATCGGGGCTTTTGTCTATGACCCGCAATGGGTGGGGGCAGCTTTGAACTTCCTGGGGCTGGACGTGAGCTTGACCCGAAACGATGTGATCCGTCTGCCCATTCTGCTGACCTTGCTGAGCAGCTTCGGCGTCCTTTACTGCGCCTGGAGGATGCGCGAGGCCAAGTCCTTTCAGAAAACACCCTTTTCCTTTGAGCAGCTGAGACATTCTTTTGTTCGCGTGTTTGATGCGGGAGGGTGGATTCTGGAACATCGTTTCGTTCTCTCCGTGATTCTGGCCGGCATGATTCTGGACAGCGTCGCCAGGCAGTTCGTGACCCTGGGTTCAGAATATTTCCGGTTCATCGGGATTCCCATCGGTTTTTTCGGTCCGATTTGGGCTGGAATGGGTCTGCTGGGATGGTTGTACGCCAAATGGGCAAGGATGGCAGTGGAACATTTATCCCCGCTGTTCAACCTGTACCTGCTTGCCGTGATCCTTCTGACGGCTTTGGCCGGGGCCAGCGCGGTCATTCCCATCTACGGACTGGCTTTTGTGGTTCCCGTGGATGCCATGATGCTCTTCGTGGGGTTCTTGCAGAGCCACTATGTCAACCGTGAGGTGGACTCCGCCCGGCGGGCCACTGTACTCAGCTTCCAGGGCTTGGCCTTGAATATCGGCTATGGACTGACCAGCATCTATCACTCGGTGGTCATACTCGGCATCAAGAGAGGTTTGCCTCCTGAGGCGGCCGCGGATTCAGGTTATGTTTTATCCGTATCGCTGCTCTGGTTGCCGTTCCTCCTGATTGTTCTGCTTGGAGCGCTGCTCTGGCTAGGCCGTTGCTGTCTGAAAAACAGCGAAGTAATCCACCGGGCTGGATGAAAAAGTTTTAAATCCTGTGTTTGTGAATATTGTGGTTGAAAAATTGGAGGCTGAACATCCTATCAGTTAAAATGCTTATCCCGGGTAGCACGCTTTACGGCATTGCAACTGGCCCCAA
>Ga0209498_1000009_pt1 | contig 110880 bp, 103 predicted proteins | sample WalLakDeSediment_FD_184131 | JGI IMG/M metagenome (GOLD analysis project Ga0209498, IMG submission 184131) | Lake sediment microbial communities from Walker lake, Nevada to study Microbial Dark Matter (Phase II) - Walker Lake 11/02/13 Deep... | ecosystem: Environmental > Aquatic > Freshwater >... | reverse complement strand
ATGAACCCTGAGGTGCGAAGCCTGGAGGTGTTGCACAAATACCGGCTGGAGCCTGAAGTATACAGCCTGAAACTCTTGCACAGGGTGGCACAAGCTGTCAGGAACTTTGAAGCCGTCAGCCAGGAATGTCCTTTCCTGATACACCTGAAACTCGACACGGGCATGCACCGGCTGGGTTTTCTTCCGGGAGAGCTCGACGAGCTGGTAGAGGTATTGAATGGAAATCCGCTGATTCGTGTGGCTTCGGTTTTCTCACATTTGGCGGCCAGCGACGACCCTGCCCATGATGACTTCACCCGCCGGCAAATTGCCGCCTTCTCAGATATGTGCCAGAAATTACAGAAGGTTTTGGGCTATCAGTTCCTCCGCCACATCAGCAACTCAGCGGCCATAACCCGATTTCCGGAGGCGCAGTTCGACATAGTTAGGCTGGGTATAGGACTTTATGGGGTTTCGTCAGAAACTGCCCTGCAAGACCTGCTTCAGCATGTGAGCACCTTTCGTTCGGTAGTTTCGCAAGTAAAGCAAATCCCTTCCGGAGAAAGCATCGGCTATAGCCGAGCTGCACGCACCTTTCATGATACCGAAATTGCCATTGTACCCGTAGGCTATGCCGATGGCCTGAACCGCCGGCTCAGCAATGGGATCGGGCATTTGTTCATCAAAGGCCACAAAGTACCCATTGTGGGTCAGATCAGTATGGACATGTGCGCCGTGGATGTTACCGGACTGGCCGTTTCAGAAGGAGAGGAGGTAATCATTTTCGGAGAGGAACTGCCCATTGCAGAAGTTGCCCGGGCTTTGGAAACAATACCCTATGAGGTGCTGACCTCGGTATCGCAACGGGTGAAGAGGGTGTATTTTCAGGAGTAGAAGAGAAGGGTTGTTTGCTTCGCGTTGTCAGCTTCGCGTTGTCCGTTTCACGTTGTCTGCTTCGCGTTCTCAAGTTTTCCAGTTCTTTTCAACATAGGTAATAAATCTATGGATTTTCATTCCAAGGATATCAAGTTTCTGGACAATTTCATCCCATCCGTCCTTGGGGTATGCTACGTGAATAAACTCTGCCTGTGATTTGGCCTCAAGATTTGAGGAGTAACTATAAACTAAAAATTTAATAAAATCTGGTTTATACCTTCTTCGGCCGTAACCTTCAACTATTGTGTCTTTGGTCGTTTGCGAGGAGCGCCGGATTTGTCCGCCGACTTCGTAGCGGTCAGGATTGGGAAGTTTTAAAGAATTTTCCCTGATCCTCACTGCAAGATTAAACGATACCTGGTAAATCTCCAGGTCCTGATATGATTTTGGCTTTGGATCCATAACATTTTGGTTTTCCCATTAATCTTCCTCAAATTTAATGAAAGATAAAAAACTTTCAAACGCGAAGCGGACAACAATGACAACAATGACAACAATGACACCCTGACAACGCGCAGCAGACAACCATGACAACGCGAAGCGGACAACAATGACAATGACAACGCGCAGCAGACAACACTTTGTTTAAAAATCTTGCCGAAAATAACTCCATTCAACAATTTGTACTTATATTTGTACTCTTGAATGTACAAAATAATCAATATCATGTTAACAACAACAATTTCCGATTTTAGAAAAGATATTAAAAAGTATCTTGACCGCGTGACTGAAAACTTTGAAACCCTGATTATTAACAGAGGCAAAGACAGTGGTGTAGTTATTATGTCATTAGACGAATATAATTCGCTAAATGCAACCTACCACGAATTGTCTTCCAAAACAAATGAGAAAAGATTAGATTCGGCCATTGAAAAACTTAAAAATGGCTCATCATTTCAGAAAGACCTTTTGGAACAATGAGATACATATTCGTAGATGAGTCTTGGGAAGATTATTTGTATTGGCAAAAGACTGACAAGAAAATTTTATCGAAAATCAATGATTTGTTAAAAGACATTTCACGATCTCCTTTTTCGGGCAAAGGAAAACCAGAGCCTTTGAAGCATAAATATAAAGGATTTTGGTCGCACAGAATTGATGGTGAACACCGTTTGATATATAAAGTGAAAGACGATGAAATTTTAATTGTGAAATGCAGATTTCATTACGACTAATAAAAAAACAATTGCTAATAATGACAGTACGCTGGTATGCGGACACGCCCTGACAATCCCGCACGTGCGGGAACAACGCGCAGCGGACAACCCTTACAACTCTTATCTCCCCACCCAATTTCTGAGTATCTGTCTTCCCCCGGGCGTCATCACACTTTCGGGGTGAAACTGCACCCCATGCAAATCGAAGGTTTTGTGCTGCAAGGCCATGATGCTTCCTGAAGCATCAATAGCGGTTATTTCAAGCTCTTTTGGGAAAGTCTCCGGGTCGGGCACCCATGAGTGGTAACGGCCGGTTTCTAGCACATTGGGGCAGTTACGGAAAAGCAAGGCATCGGGTTTTACCACTTTCGTGGGAATGGCCACCCCATGCAGCACCTGCTCGAGGTTTTGCAATTTTCCGCCAAACACTTCCGTAATGGCTTGATGCCCCAGGCAAACGCCCAGGATGCTTTTTTCGGCCGCATAGCGCCTGATTAGCTCACAGGTGATACCTGCTTCTTCGGGTAGTCCCGGCCCGGGCGAGATAATGATCTTGTCATACAGGCCAACAGCTTCAAGGCTAATCTGGTCGTTGCGATGCACCTCCAGCAAGTGGCCATCGGGCAACAGGCTTTCAACAATGTGAAACAGGTTGAAAGTGAAGGAGTCGTAATTATCGAGGATCAGGATTTTCATAATTTCACGCAAAGATCGAATTTTTTTTCACGCGGAGCTAGCAAAGTATTTCACGCCAAGCCCGCCACGTTTAATTTTCACGCGGAGCACGCAACGTATAAGTTTGCGTACTTTGCGATTTTAACTTTGCGCACTTTGCGTGAACCTTAGCAACCCAAAAACAAATTTACGAAATTTAAGCCTGCGAATATTTCCTTACATTTGCTCAAACACTTGTAATCATTAACATTTAACCAGTTATGAAAACCATAATCAACACCCCTAATGCTCCTGCGCCGGTTGGCCCATACAGCCAGGCAGTACTCATCAACGAAACCCTTTTCGTGTCGGGCCAGATTCCCATCGACCCCGCCATTGGCAAAGTGCCCGAAGGCGACGTACAGGCCCACACCCTGCAGGTTATGAAAAATCTGGAAGCCATTCTGAAAGCCGCCGGCATGGATTTTTCAAACGTGGTGAAGACCAGTATCTTCTTGAAGGATATGCACGACTTTCCGAAGGTAAACGAGGTTTATGCCGGTTTCTTCAAGGCTGATCCGCCCGCCCGCGAAACTGTGCAGGTGTGCGCTCTCCCGCTCTTCGTAGATGTGGAGATCAGTTGCATTGCCGTGAAGTAGAAGCTCTCTTTGTAGCTCAAAATAGATTAAAATAGAATTCATTTTCTTCGGTTTTTTATCTGGGTGATAGAGCTTGTTGAGCTTCGAGCGGGGCTGTGGAGAAGTTTCAGTTGCTTTATATTTTTTATGCTCATCGGTAATAATCTCATTCCCGGATTAATTTTCTTTGGTTTTTTGATAAAAAACCGTATTTTTAAAATTCAAAAAGCGGGAGGGATTATGCTAGTTAAGACCTTTGGAAGTGCTGTACATGGCGTTAGCGCCACCACCATAACGGTAGAGGTGGATGTGGGGCAGGGGGTGAATTTCTTTATGGTGGGCCTGCCCGACAGCGCCGTGAAGGAAAGCCACCATCGCATCGACACTGCCTTGAAGCACAACGGACTAAAAATCCCTGGGAAACGCATTGTGGTAAACATGGCCCCGGCCGATATCCGCAAGGAAGGTTCGGCCTACGACCTTACCATCGCCATTGGCATCCTGGCAGCCAGCGGGCAGATTGGCGCCGAAATGGTGGGCGAATATGTGATCATGGGTGAACTCTCGCTCGATGGCAGCCTGCAGCCCATAAAAGGCGCCTTACCCATTGCTATAAAAGCCCGCGAAGAAGGTTTTAAGGGATTCATCCTCCCTGCCCAAAATGCCAGAGAAGCAGCCGTGGTGAACAAGCTCGATGTGCACGGGGTGGAGAATATCCGGCAGGTGATTGACTTTTTCAATGGTGAAGCCGAGCTGGAAAAAACCGAAGTCAACACCCGCGATGAATTCTTCTCCAAACTCAATGATTACGAGTTCGACTTTTCAGATGTTAAAGGCCAGGAAAATATAAAACGGGCCTTTGAGGTTGCGGCTGCTGGAGGCCATAACCTCATTATGATCGGGCCTCCCGGCTCCGGTAAGACGATGCTTGCAAAAAGGTTACCTGGGATTCTGCCGCCGCCAACACTGAAGGAAGCTCTTGAAACTACCAAGATACACAGCGTGGCGGGCCGACTGGGGAAGAACGCCTCCCTTTTGCCTGTCAGGCCCTTCAGGAGTCCGCACCATACCATTTCTGACGTTGCCCTTGTCGGTGGCGGATCTTTTCCTCAGCCGGGGGAAATCAGTTTGGCGCATAATGGCGTACTTTTTCTTGATGAGCTGCCCGAGTTTAAGCGTACGGTGCTGGAGGTGCTGCGGCAGCCGCTCGAAGACCGGGTGATGACCGTGAGCCGCGCCAAATTCAGCGTGCAGTACCCGGCTAGTTTTATGCTCGTGGCAAGCATGAACCCCTGTCCCTGCGGGTATTACAACCATCCGGAAAAGGACTGTGTTTGTGCGGCAGGAATGGTGCAGAAGTACTTGAACCGTATCTCCGGTCCGCTGCTCGACCGTATCGATATTCATGTGGAGGTGACGCCCGTGCCTTTCAAGGAATTGAGCGAACTGAAATCCTCCGAGCAGAGCGCCGAGATCCGCGAGCGGGTAATTCGCGCGCGTGAGATACAAGAAGAGCGCTACCAAGACTTCGACGGCATTTATTGCAACGCCCAGATGAACACAAAAATGCTGCGCGAGGTATGCCGCATCGACAGCGCCGGCTCATTGCTGCTGAAAACAGCCATGGAGAAGCTGGATCTCTCGGCCCGGGCCTACGACCGGATACTCAAAGTATCGCGCACCATTGCCGACCTGGATAGCAAGCCCGACATACTGCCAGAACACCTGGCCGAAGCCATACACTACCGCAGCCTCGACCGCGAGAGTTGGGCAAGTAACTAAGAAAATATTCCCCGAAAAGGGGCCTTAGGAAGGATTGCGGCGGGTGTAGGCCCAAACATTGAAGAAGCTGCCATCGGCAGTGCGTACGGTTACCTTTTCGCGCTGGTACACGTGGGGCACTTCTTCCCACAGATCGGCCTTTTCGAGTTGCTCAAATGTGAGATGTACCACCGAGCCCTGCACACTCTTCCCTTCGGAAGGCATTATGTATGGATACTCATGGTCATTGATAAGCACCCAGTCTTTGAGAACTGCCTTTGAAAATACAGGGAGGTTGACGCCGAACAACTCTTTCTGGGTTTTTCGCTTTAAAAGCGATCCGTAAACAAATACTTTGTAGAGTATCATAGTAATCAACGGTTTGAACAAAGAATTGAGCCTTGGGCTTAAAGTTAATCAATTTATCATCAAATCATTAAAAAAATGGCTGCAATGCCAATTATTGAGCCTTTATTGGCATGGGTTTGCAGAGGTTAACGGCGAAATTCTTATTTTTGTCATCTGTATATTCCTGAAAAGAAAATCAAATAAAAATCCATTTTATGAGCAAAGTAATGATTATTGGAGCCGGCGGGGTAGGCAACGTGGTGACCCGCAAATGTGCTGCCGTTCCGGAGGTGTTTACCGACATTATGCTGGCCAGCCGCACCCTTGAGAAATGCGATCAGATTGCCCGCGAAATTGGTGGCGACCGCGTGAAAACCGCACAGGTTGACGCCGACAACGTGCCCGAGCTGGTTGAGCTGATCAACAAGTTTAAGCCCGATATGGTTATCAACGTGGCTTTGCCATACCAGGACCTTACCATTATGGAGGCCTGCCTCGAAACCAAGACCCATTACCTCGACACCGCCAACTATGAGCCCAAGGATGTGGCTAAGTTTGAATACAGCTGGCAGTGGGCTTACCACGACCGCTTTAAGGATGCCGGCCTGCTGGCCATTTTGGGTTGCGGATTCGACCCCGGCGTAACCGGCGTTTTCACAGCCTATGCCGCCAAGCATTACTTCGATGAGATCCACTACCTCGATATAGTGGATTGCAATGCCGGTGACCACGGAAAGGCTTTTGCCACCAACTTCAACCCCGAGATCAATATCCGCGAGATAACCCAGAATGGCCGCTACTGGGAAAAAGGAAAGTGGGTTGAAACCAAACCATTGGAAATCAACAAGCCCATCGAATATCCCGAAATCGGACCCCGTGACTCCTACCTGCTGTATCATGAAGAGCTGGAGTCGCTGGTACAGCATTTCCCCACGTTGAAACGCGCCCGCTTCTGGATGACCTTTGGCAAGCAATACATTAACTACCTCAACGTGCTGCAAGAGGTTGGCATGACCAGCATTAAGCCAGTCAATTTCAAGGGTCTTGACATCGTTCCGCTTGAATTTCTTAAGGCTGTGCTTCCCGAACCATCGTCGCTGGGCGAAGGTTATAAAGGCCAGACCTCCATTGGCTGCCAGATCCGCGGCATTAAGGACGGCAAGGAACGCACCTACTATGTTTGGAATAACACCGAGCACGCCGCTGCTTACCGCGATGTGAAAGCCCAGGGCATCAGCTACACCACAGGCGTGCCGGCCATGATCGGTGCCATGATGGGACTCACCGGAAAATGGACCGGCAAAGGCGTCTTCAACGTAGAGCAGTTTGATCCGGATCCGTTCATGGAAGCCCTTCCGAAGTACGGACTGCCATGGCACGAGCGCATTGATGAACCACTACCCGTTGAAAAAAATTGATGATTAATGAATTATGATTATTCACTTCGTTCATGAGCTCTCCCGCAAGTGCGGGATCGGTTGTTGAATTGTGATTGATGAATTATGATTAATTGATTGTGATGGCAAGGGTTTTGGGTACTATTTCAAGATCGTAAATCGCAAATCCCTGCCAGCCGGCAGGCTGGGTTAATCCTTGTTCTTAAATCAAAACGAAATTTCAAAAAATAAGATGAGCGTTGACTTTAACAAGGTTCCCTCGCCCTGCTTTGTGCTCGACGAGACGCTGTTGCGGATAAACCTGGAGATTCTGAAGCTGGTGCAGGAAGAAGCCGGTGTGGAGATCATATGCGCCCTGAAGGGCTATTCGATGTGGAGTACTTTTCCGCTGCTGGCAAAGTACCTGAAGGGAGCCACGGCCAGTTCGCTGAACGAAGCCCGCCTGATTTTCGAGGAGATGGGCGTGAAGGCACATACCTATTGCCCGGTGTTCCTGGAAGAGGAGTTTGACGAACTACTGTTTTACAGCAGTCACATTTCGTTTAACTCCCTGAGCCAGTTCGAACGCTTCAAGGACCGAGTGAAGACATTTCATGAGCATATTTCCATGGGCCTGCGCATTAATCCGGAGTATTCGGAGGTGGAAACCGACCTGTACAACCCAGCCATGCCCGGCTCACGCCTGGGCATAACGGCCGATCAGCTGGGCGACACGCTGCCCGAGGGCATTGATGGGCTGCACTTTCATGTGCTTTGCGAAAACGACAGCTTTGTGCTGGAGCGCACCCTCGAAAAGGTGGAGGAAAAGTTCGGGCATCTGATCCGTCAGGCCAAATGGTTCAATATGGGCGGCGGTCATCATATCACACGCAAGGATTATGATGTGAAACATTTGGTTTGTATGCTTACTGATTTTAAGGAGCGCTATCCAAACCTGGAAACCGTGATTCTGGAGCCGGGCGAAGCCGTAGGCTGGCAGACCGGTTACCTGGTTTCCACCGTGCAGGATATTATCGAGAATAAGGGCATCCGGGTTGCCATGCTCGATGTGAGCTTCTCAGCACACATGCCCGATTGTCTCGAAATGCCTTATAAGCCCCGGGTGCTGGGCGCAACCGATGCCATAGAGGGTAAACCTGTGTATCGCCTTGGCGGAGGAACCTGCCTTGCCGGCGACTACATGGGTATGGGCGATTACAGTTTCGGCAACGACCTGAAAGTCGGTGACAAGGTGGTGTTTGACGACATGATACATTACACCATGGTTAAGACCACCTTCTTCAATGGGGTCAAGCACCCATCTATCGGTATATGGAAAGCCAATGGCGAGTTATCACTGCTGCGGCAGTTTGGCTACGAAGACTATAAAGGAAAACTGTCTTAAACACTGAGACAGTTATTCTTCGCTGTATCTGACCCTGCGGTCAAACCTTCTTTCTTCCCTGCTTGCTTTGCGCGAATGGCGAATATATTCAAATAACCAGCCAAAAAAGAAGCCAATACCAATCAAAACCGGAAAAACGACAAAGGCTCTTCCGGCCAGCTTTAACCCCAGCAGGTTTATATCAATTTCGGCCTTGTTTTGTAAAACAAAGACTACCAATAGTATGGCAATGATGCCATACACAATCCATAAAAAGGTATTTGATTTCTTCTCACTTTTCATATGTCAGGTTAATTTTTGATTTCAATAAAGGTTATTCGCGCAATAAAATTGCTGCAAGGTACGAACTTACCTGAGTAAATAGGCTATGGTTACGCCAAGGTAGTTTCCGATAGCATACCCGATAATACCAATGGTCATCCCTGAAACTACCACCTGCCGGTTACCAATGGCACCGGCAATGACCGGCACAAAGGCCGGTGAGCAAATAAATGCTGTGGAGGTGATCATGGTGGTGTCGGCATCAATCTTAAATACCTTGCTGAAGAACATATGCAGGAACAGCGACCCGAAAACGGCCAGGGTAACATACCCAAACAGGCCGGGCGTGATGCCTGCAAAGTTACGAATGTCGGCCATGGAAGCCACCACAATGCTGAAGACCAGGATCAGGTACATGCCGGCATCGAAGGTCTTGTCGATACGGTTTATGCCGGGTATAAGCGAGGCAATAATGCCCAGGGTGGTAATGGTAAGAATGACCACCACCATTTCGGCGCTTTTTGGGAAAAGAGAGCTCAGGCCCACAGCGGCGCCAAAAATAACAATGGCGACTCCAAAAGCCTTGAGCAGCGGAAACAGCTTTTCGCGCCGCAGCGAATGGAAGAAGGGAGGCTTGATTTTTTCTTCGTTTTGCATATCAGCCTGGGCCATGACCGGAAATTTTGGCAGGAATTTGTGGAAAACCCTTTGTCCGATCGAGACAAGAAATGCCAGGTAAAACACGCCCACTACCAGGTCATAGGTATGGGTGAGGATATAGATTTCAGGGTCCACATCAAGGGCCATTTTTATGGAAGCCAGGTTGGGCGTGCCTCCGGTATAAACGCCAATGAGCATGCCCGCCACTTTCCACAGGTCTTTGGTGCCGCTGTCCTTAAAAATGTAGAACCCGGCAATGATAACAGTAACCACAGCTACCAGTCCGATAACAAGTGAAAGCAGGGTCTTGCCGGCCACCTTTTTCCACTGATTGATGTTGGTGGAAAAAAGCATAAGCGGAATGGCCAGCAAAATGGTGATGGACATCAGCAGGTCGCGAATCTTGTATACCCTGAAAGCCATAACATCCCTGGCGGTGACCTCTCCGCTTTCTTGCAAGGCTTGTACACCGGCAAGGTCGATCTTTGGCTGGGTGAGCATGATCTCATTTAATATTGCACCAGGGCTGGGAATTAAACCAATATTTCCAAGCACAAGTCCTATTACATAAGCAATAATAACCGATCCGATACGGTCGGCGGTCCGGTAGCGGTAGGTCAGAAAAAGGATGAGCAGGGGAGTCAAAACATAAAACAACGCCAGCAATAACATCTCCATGTTTCTATCATTTAAGTTTGACTAGGTGAAAAGAACTGAATAAAGTTAAGATTTTTTGGAATATTGATGCTTCCCGCGAAGGCGGTTGGATAAAATATTTAAGGTTGTTGCACTTCAAGCCCCTTAATATTCGTAATTTTAAAGCCTTAATAGTTTTTTAAAAACCCAAAAAAACAACACCATGAAGCATTTTTCCGCTCTGGTGCTTTCGGTAATTATGGCCCTTGCTGTCATTACCGCTTGTGCACCCAAAACCGACGAATACACTGAAACGATGAAAGCCAACCTTGACAAATTCAAAGAAGTAACCCTTACCACCGACCTGTCGTGGCTGAGCGAAAACGAGCGCGAGATCATAAGCATTTTGATGGAAGCCGCCGACATTATGGATGAGATTTTCTGGATGCAGGCCTATGGCGACAAGCAGATGCTCATGGACCAGATCGACAACGAGCACGCCCGCAAGTATGCCATGATCCATTACGGACCCTGGGATCGTCTGGCAGGCAATGCGCCATTTGTAACCGGTTTTGGCGACAAACCAATGGGCGCCAACTTTTATCCGGCCGATATGACCAAAGAGGAGTTTGAAGCCTGGGATGAGCCTACCAAGAACAGCCTTTACACCCTGATTCGCCGCGACGAGGCCGGTAATCTTTTGGCAATTCCCTATTCGCAGGCTTTTCAAGAACAGCACGAAAAAGCTGCCGGACTGATGCGCCAGGCTGCCGAACTGGCCGAAGACGAAGGTCTGAAAAATTACCTGCTGGCGAGGGTGGAAGCCTTACTAACCAACGACTACCAGCCCAGCGACTACGCCTGGATGGCCATGAAGGAAAGCAATATCGACTTTATTGTCGGACCCATTGAAAACTACGAAGACCGTCTGTTTGGATACAAGGCGGCCCATGAGGCCTTTATTCTGGTGAAAGACCCCGTTTGGAGCGCCCAGCTCGACAAGTTCAACGCCATGCTGCCGGGCCTGCAGGCCGGATTGCCGGTACCCGCAGCCTACAAGGCCGAAACCCCGGGCTCTGATTCAGATATTAATGTGTATTATGCCCTCTATTATGCCGGCGACTGCAATGCCGGAAGCAAGACTATTGCCATCAACCTCCCCAACGATTCGGAGGTGCAGCTCAACGCCGGCAGCCGCAAGCTGCAGCTGAAGAACTCCATGCAGGCAAAATTCGACAACATACTGGTACCCATCGCCAATATGCTTATCGACGAGAGCCAGCGCCACCACATTAAGTTCGATGCTTTCTTTGAGAACACTACTTTTCATGAGGTATCGCATGGCATGGGAGTGAAGAATACCATTACCGGCCAGGGCCCCATGCGCGAAGCACTGCGCGAATACTACAGCCCCGTGGAAGAAGCCAAGGCCGACATCATGGGCTTGTACCTGGTTACCAAGCTTTATGAAATGGGCGAAATTACCAGCGGAGAGGTGATGGATAACTACGTGACTTTCTTTGCCGGCATCTTCCGCTCGAGCCGCTTTGGCGCCAGCAGCGCCCACGGACGGGCAAATATGCTTACCATGAAATATTTTGCTGACCGCGAGGCCTTCGTTTACCAAGACAACGGCACCTACCTCGTCAACTTCGAGCTCATGCGCGATGCCGTTTATTCGCTGCTGGCCGATGTACTTATGGTGCAGGGCGACGGCAACTACGAGGAAGCAAAACGCTGGGTGGATGCTGACGGAATAATGACCGAACAATTGCGCCAAGACCTGGAAATGGTCAATGCCGCCGGTATTCCAGTGGATATCGTGTTTAAGCAGGGCAAAGAAGTGCTGGGTCTGTAAAAATTTTTTTATAAGAATAACTGAGGCTGTCTTTAATTCAGGATTCTAATGGTCACAAAACACAAAGGCAAAAGATTCAATTCTTGATATTCAGTTTTTGTGTTATTTAATGTTCCTGCCTGCCAGCAGGCAGGATTGCGCTTTTGTGGCAATTTATTTTCTGGTTTTCGAGACAGCCTTTTTCTTTTTTTGATGAACAGAAAACAAATAATTCGAAAAACGACAGAATTTACCAGGGAAACCCTCTCGGGAGATGGAAGCGGGCACGACTGGTGGCATGTGTACCGGGTATGGAAAACTGCCCTGAGGATTGGTCGGATGGAGATGGCCGATCTTTTTGTGGTAGAACTGGCAGCCCTGTTGCACGACATTGCCGACTGGAAGTTTCATGATGGCGACGAAAATGCCGGGCCAAAGGCCGCCAGGGCCTGGCTTGAAAAACTGGCTGTGGAAGAGGAAGTCATTGCCCATGTTTGTGAGATCATTGCCGGAATTTCGTTTAAAGGGGCCGGGGTGAAAACACCCATGCAAACCCTTGAAGGCAGGGTGGTGCAGGATGCCGACCGCCTCGATGCCATTGGCGCCATTGGCATAGCAAGGGCTTTTGCTTACGGCGGCAGCAAGGGAAGGGAATTGCATACACCCGGCGAGAAACCGGTTTTGCATCCAACCTTTGATGCATACAAAAAATCAAAAGGACCCACCATCAACCATTTTTACGAAAAGCTCCTTTTGCTTAAAGATCAGATGAATACCCATGCCGCCGGGGAAATGGCGTTGGAACGGCACCACTATATGGAGCAGTTTCTTCATAGATTCTTTGATGAATGGGAAGGTAAATGCTGAGTTTTAGAGAAAATTGCCTGTCCATCTTTATTTAAAAAGCATTATTTTTACACGTTACGTTAAACCCTTTTGTTTCAGGGAAGTCACAGTCTAATTAACTTAAACCGGTTTTCATGAGAGCTATAAAAATATTTGTTGCCCTGGCATTGCTGACCCAAGGCGTTTTTGCCCAGCAACCTTTTGATTTCTCTGAGGGATCTGTCATTGAGCGCCTGCAAAAAGACGTTTACACCCTGGCTTCCGACTCTTTGGAGGGCCGCGAGGCCGGCACCATTGGCGAACGCCGGGCCGCCGAATACCTCAAGATGCGCATGCAGGAAGCTGGGCTCAAGCCATTGTTTGGAGAGACCTACTTTCAGGAGGTTCCTTTCCCCGGTGAATTTATTACGGGGCCCGACAACTTCCTGGTATTGGATGGAAAGGAATACAAGTTTGAGAAAGACTTTTTTGCCATGCCCAACACCGGTAATGCTTCGGCCAACGCTCCCACCATATATGCCGGCTTTGGTCTGGAAGGTGTGGAGGGAATCGATAATTACGCAGCCCTTGGCAATGTGGCTGGAATGATCGTGGTGCTGGAGTATTATTCACCCGAAGGGCTTGAAGAGAAACTGGGTATCAACTCGCGCGACGCACTGGCCAACAAAATTGAACTTGCCGTAAAAAAAGGTGCTGTTGGAATCGTTTTGGTCAACGGCCTTTCGTGGCGCACCGACCCGCGCATCAGCCTGCGTATGAACGTGCCGCGCGAAGACCTTCCGGTTGTTTTTGCCACCTCTGAAATAGCTGAGAAAGTAAAGGAAAATCCCGGAATAGAAATTTTTATGTCGACAGAGTTGGAGCGCGAGATACACACCGGCATCAATGTGGCCGGATATTGGGATAACAACGCGCCCACCACTGTGGTGATTGGCGGGCATTACGACCACCTGGGCTTTGGTGGATCGGGATCGCGTAGCCCCGGTGAACGCCTCATTCACTACGGTGCCGACGACAACGCCAGTGGCACCGCAGGCGTTTTGGAAGCTGCCCGGTACCTGGTAAACTCCGACCTGAAGAAGCACAACTATATTTTTATTGCCTTTACGGCAGAAGAAAAAGGCTTGTTGGGAAGCCGCTATTTTGCCGAAAGCGATGCCTACGATATGGAGAAGGTGAATTACATGCTCAACTTCGATATGCTTGGCAGGCTCAACGATTACAGTCTGGCGCTGATCGGAACCGGCACCACGCCAATGTGGGAGCCCTTGATCGACCGGGCTGCCCCTGAGCATTTCAATATTCGCAAAAGCCCTGGTGGTCTGGGCGGGTCAGACCATACCGCTTTTTACCTGAAAGACATCCCGGTGCTGTTTTTCTTCACCGGCATTCACGACGACTATCACCGGCCCGGCGACACGCCCGACAAGGTAAACTATCAGGGAACCTATGAAATTCTGAGCTTTTCCTACGACCTGATGCGCCTAATTGAAACTGAAGATCGTTTGGCTTTCACTCCCACCCAGACAACAGATACGCGACGCCGACGTTCCGATGGCGTTACCCTGGGCCTAATGCCCGATCATGCCTATGAAGCGCAGGGGCTGAGGATACAGGCCGTGATCGACGACCGCCCGGCCCAGAAAGCGGGAATACAGAATGGTGACGTAATCATCCGCATCGACGAAGAGGAAATCAAGGAAATCCAGTCGTATATGCGTGCCCTTGGAAACCTGCAGGCGGGGCGGGTCACTTCCGTTACCGTGAAAAGGGGAGAGCAGGTGCTTACCTTCGAGTTGCAATTATAAGAAGTGTTGTAGTTGTTTTAATTGTTTTAATAGCTTTGGGTGTTCCCATACTTCTCCGTGATCAATGTTGGCATTGTTATCATTAATTTGTTTGATAATCACTTAAGAAAAGCAAAGACGATCAGATTTTTTGTGCTTTTTCTTTGCTTTCATGACAACTGAAGAAGAGGCTTTTTGGAGTCCCTTTCTGAAACTTAAAAAATTAAGCTTTGGCTGAAAAAAGGATTGCAGTGGTTGGCTCGGGGAGCTGGGCCACTGCCATTGTAAAAATTTTGCTCCACAATGTGGAGAAGCTCAACTGGTGGGTGCGTGAGCAGGAGATTGCCGAACACTTGCTCACCTGGCAGCACAACCCCAGGTACCTGAGTTCTGTTACTTTCGACACCACCCGGCTATTTATCTCAAATGACATTGAAGAGGTGCTACGGCGCTCCGATGTGGTGCTGTTTTGTGTGCCGGCGGCTTTCCTGCACCACTCCGTAGGCCATGTGAAGCCTTCCCTGCTTAAAGAAAAAATTGTGATCAGCGCCATTAAAGGCATTGTTCCCGAATTCAACAGCATTGTGCTCGATTACTTTAGGAAACAGTTCAGGGTTCAGCCCGGGAATTTTGTGGTGGTGAGCGGCCCCAGCCATGCAGAAGAGGTGGCGGCCGAAAAGCTTACCTACCTCACTGTGGCATCTGAAACACCGCGTTTGGCTGTGGTTGTTGCCGGCCTTTTCTCTTGCAGGTATATTTATGCCACCACTTCCGATGATATTTATGGCACCGAATACGGTCCGGTAATCAAAAACATCATTGCCATTGCCAGTGGCATTGCCGCCAGCCTGGGCTATGGCGACAACTTCCAGGCGGTGCTAATCAGCAATGCCATACAAGAAATTGAGCGCTTTATGAAAGCCGTACATCCCATCGACCGCGACATAAAAAGTTCGGTGTACCTGGGCGACTTGCTGGTAACCTGCTACAGCCGTTTCAGCCGCAATCGCACCTTCGGAACTATGATTGGCAAAGGCTACAGCGTAAAATTTGCACAGGTAGAAATGGAAATGGTGGCCGAGGGGTATTATGCGGCCAAATGCATAAAGGAGATTAACGAAGAGCTGGGCGTTTATATGCCCATTTGCGATGCGGTGTACAATATTCTGTATAAAAACCTTAAGCCTTCGGCCGAAATGGCTGAGCTAAGCGGAAAGCTTTCCTGAGAAAAGCCCCGGAATACCTTAGGTGTTCCGGGGCTTTTTTTATTACTTACCAGTGTAGCTTAGCTGGTTTATTTAAACTCCATATTGCTGCGACGGGTAATTTTTTCGCAGAAGTGGCATTTCAGCCTCAGGTCCTCCTTTTCAACTACGGTAAACCGGGTGGTAACCTGCTCGATATTGGTTACGCAGTTGGGGTTGAAGCACTTCACGATGCCGTTCACATGGTCAGGCGTTTCCACAATTTTCTTGCTGCTCACCCGAAAATCCCTGATTTCGATAATAGAGGCATGAGGTGCCACCAGTGCAATCTTATTCAGCTCTTCGGGCAGGAAGAACTTGCTGCTAACCTTTATCAGGCCTTTGGTGCCATATTTCTTGCTTTCGAGGTTGGTGGCAAAAAGCACCATATTGTCGAAGCTGTCGAGCTTCAGAATGCGAATAACCTGGAAAACAGCATGTGAGGGGATATGGTCAATCACGGTTCCGTTTTCGATGGCCGAAACCTTCAGTTCTTTAATTTTTTCGTTCATTTTTTTGATCGTTAAAGTTTTTACCTGCATTAATTTAGTGTAAGCCCAGGATAAGAGCCATAAGCGCCTGGCGCACATACACCCCGTTGAGGGCTTGCTCAAAATAATACGCTTTGGGGCTGGAGTCAACGTTTATGTCGATCTCAGAAACTCTTGGCAGGGGATGAAGCACCCTAAAGTTGTCTTTGGTGTTTATGATCATATCATGATGCAGGTTGTACGAATTTTTGATACGCTCGTATTCCAGCGGGTCGCTGAAGCGCTCACGCTGAATGCGGGTCATATATAGCACGTCGGCATTTGGAATCACCTCTTCCATGTCGGTATACTGGTGGTAGGTGAGGTTTTTCTCCTTAATATGCATTTTTACCGAGCTGGGCAGTTTGAGTTCTAAAGGTGAAACCAGGTGAAAAGTTGTGTTAAAGTTGCAAAGGGCGATCACCAGTGAGTGCACGGTTCGACCGTATTTGAGGTCGCCCACAAAAGCCACATGCAGATTGTCGAGTGTCTCCTGGGTTTTCAGGATGCTGTAAAGGTCGAGCAGGGTTTGCGTGGGATGCTGATTGGCCCCATCGCCGGCATTGATAATGGGCACCGGGCTGATCTCTGAGGCAAAACGGGCGCTGCCTTCAATGGGGTTTCGCATTACGATCAGGTCGGAATAGTTGGCGATGGTCAGAATGGTGTCGCGCAACGATTCCCCCTTTTTCACGGAAGTGTTGCTGGCTTCCGAAAAGCCAATAACCTTGCCGCCCAGGCGGTTTACGGCGCTTTCGAAGCTTAGCCGGGTGCGGGTAGAGGGTTCGAAAAACAAGGAGGCTACCACATAGTCCTGAAGTATGGTTTGCACCGGGTTTTTCTCAAACTCACGGGCAAGCTCCAGCACGCGCAGTTGCTCTTCCTTGGTGTAATCGTTAATGGAAACGAGGCTTTTGTTCTTCATTGTTACTTAGGTTATGGTTTAGGTTCTGAATTTTCTCTTAAATATAGGCAAAAAAAAAGGGGCAAAAGCCCCTTTTAAGATTATTTACAACCACAGTCGCTTTTGATTAACCTCTTGCTTTTCAGAAAGTCGCAAACAAGGTTGCAAAATGTGGGAGCCCCGATTTCCTGCAGCTCGTATTCCACTTTTACTGTGGGCTTATTGATTTTTACAATACGGGAAAGATCAATAGGGGTGGCAATAACCACTGCATCGCAGTCGGTATTGTTAATTGATTTCTCCAGGTCAGCTACCTGCTGATCGCCATAGCCCATCGCCGGCAGCAAGGTGCCGATGTTGGGATAAATTTCGAAGGTTTCGGCCAGTCTGCCTACCACGAATGGCCTGGGGTCAACCAGCTCGGCAGCACCATACTTTTTGGCAGCCACTGTTCCTGCACCAAGTTTCATATGGCCGTGGGTAAGGGTGGGGCCGTCTTCAACCACCAGCACACGCTTGCCTTTGATCAGTTCGGGCTTGTCAACGGTTAGGGGGGAGGCGCCATCAACCACAATTGCATTTGGGTTAACCTTGGCAATACTGTCGCGAACGATTTGAATGCCTTCAGGACCAGCGCTGTCCATTTTGTTGATCACAACAATGTCGGCCATGCGCAAGGTTACTTCTCCGGGGTAATAGTTTAATTCGTGGCCCGGGCGGTGGGGGTCAACCACAGTCACCATCAGGTCGGGCTTGTAGAAGGGGAAGTCGTTGTTTCCGCCATCCCAAAGGATCACGTCGGCTTCCTTTTCTGCTTCGCGCAGAATGGCTTCATAGTCTACACCTGCATAAATCACGTTTCCGCGCACCACGTGGGGTTCGTATTCTTCCATTTCTTCAATGGTGCACTTGTGCTTCTTCAGGTCTTCCACCGTGGCAAAACGTTGCACTTTCTGGGCCACCAAGTCGCCGTAAGGCATTGGGTGACGAATAGCTACGACCTTAATGCCATGCTCCATCAGTACCTCAATGATGCGGCGCGAAGTCTGGCTTTTGCCGCAACCGGTGCGAACGGCGCCAACTGCAATAACCGGCTTGGTGCTCTTGATCATAGTTTCCTTTGGGCCGATAAGTAAGAAGTCTGCCCCGGCGGTGTTTACGATGGCGCCAACGGCCATCACCTCCTGGTAAGAAACATCGCTGTAGGAAAATGCACACACATCTACATCCAACTCCTTGATAAGGCGCGTAAGGTCTTCCTGGGCAAAGATCGGAATCCCTTCAGGATATTGCGCCCCGGCAAGTTCTGCAGGGTATTTGCGTCCGTCAATGTCGGGAATCTGCGCAGCAGTAAAGGCAACCACATTGTAGTGGTCATTTCCCCGGTAATACGTGTTGAAATTATGGAAGTCCCTTCCGGCAGCTCCAATAATGATCACATTTTTCCTGTTCTTAGACATAAGATGAGTTTTTATTGTTTAGTGCTTCAATGAGTTTGCCCTTGAAAAAATCCCCACAAATTTACTTGTTTAAGTTTTTCTGCCAAGACAATAGAAATTTTTTTTTGCCGGATGATTCAACCTTTGTCCCGGCCATAAGTGCAAAATGTTTATCCTAAACAGCCACCACAGGGCTTTTTGCAAACAGAAATCCTCCGGGTTGGCAAGGAAAAATTTGTTAGCCTTTTTTATTCTTTTATTTTTGTAACATTCAATAAGCGCTAAAAATCAATTAATTTCAAAAATTATGGCAAGAAATTTTTTTCTGACAGTAATAGTTTCCGCAGGATTTTTTCTGCAGACATTTAATAGTATGGGCTGCACCAGCGTGCTTGTTTCGCGCGGTGCCAGTGCCGATGGAAGCGTAATGACCAGTTTTTTGTATGATGTGGCCGGTTTTGTTCAGCCGGTACATTTTTATCCCGGCGGAACCTATGACCCGGGCGACTCGCTCGATATTTTTGGCTTTCGCGAAAGCGAATACCTGGGCCGCATTAAGCAGGTGGAGCGCACCTATAAGGTGATCGGCAACATGAACGAGCACCAGGTGGCCATTGGCGAAACTACCTTTACCGGACGCTCTGAACTGCATGGAGGGCCGGGGCTGTTCGACTATGGCAACCTCATCTGGACTACCCTGCAGCGTGCCCGCACTGCCCGCGAAGCCATCCTTGTTCTCGATAACCTGGCCCGCACCTATGGATATAAGGATACTGGTGAGACCTTCTTCTTTGCCGACAAGGAAGAGGTGTGGATAATGGATTTTGTCGGGAAAGGAAAACATGGCAGTGGTGGCGTTTGGGTGGCCGCCCGCGTGCCCGATGGTTACATTGCAGCCCATGCCAACCAGTCGCGAATCAGAGAGGTAAACTGGGAAGATCCGGAAAACTGGATGTGGTCGGAAGATGTGGTTGACTTTGCCCGCGACATGGGCTGGTTTGAAGGCGATCGCGCTGATTTCAGCTTTCGCGAAGCCTACGATCCCATTTCCCTTAGATCGCTGCTGCTTTGCGAAAGCCGCGTTTGGAGCGTATACAACCGGGCGGCACCTTCGCAAGACTTTTCGGCCGACTACTGGCGCGGGGTGCCCGATGCGGAGTCTTATCCGCTGTTTATCAGGCCCGACCAGAAAATCAGCGTGGAGGGCATGATTGCCCTGGTTCGCGACCATTTTCATGACACGCCCTATTACACCCGTGAGGGTTTTGCTGCCGGCCCATACGAGAGTCCATATCGCTGGCGCCCGGTAGTGTTTGATCTCGAAGGCGACACCATGCAGTATTCCTGGGAACGCCCCATCTCGCAGCCGCAAACAGCCTTTTCTTTCGTCACACAGTCGCGCAACTGGCTGCCCAATGCCGTGGGCGGCATTTGCTGGTATTCGGTCGACGATACTTACTCTACCGTTTTTGTTCCGCTTTATATGGGCATGACCAGGATGCCTGTTTCCTACCGCACCGGTTCGCCCATTGCGTTCGATTGGAACTCGGCCTACTGGGTGTTCAACAAAGTGGCTAATCATGCCTATCCGCATTACAGCTTAATGATCCCAGAGATTCAGAAGGTTCAGCTTGAGCTGGAAAATCGTGCCCATGCCATGTCGCGTGCCGCCGACCAAGCTGCAAAAGCCCTGTATGAAACCAACCCCAGCATGATGCACGAATACCTGAGCGACTTTAGTGTAAACCTGGCCGAAGGTGTAGTGGAACGCTGGCGCGAACTGGGGCATTACCTTTTTGTAAAATACAACGATGGCTACATCAGGCCAACCGACTCGGTGAGCTCATGGCCCAGCGGAATGGATTATCCCGACGATTTCAAGAAAAAGGCCATTGAAGAACGGCCCGGATATTACGATGTGAAGCACCGAAACGCCGGAGAGCCTTTGAAGTAAGTTTTTGCTATTAACCAGGAAGGGAAGTTTCTGCCTGCCAGGAATTTCCCTTTTTTATTGGAATTGGAACACATATTTATTAACTTTGTGAGTGAACTAAAAAATCTTTGAATGAAAAAGCTATTTTTAATACTACTGGTAGCGGGCTTTTTGACAGCCTGTGCTGGACAGGGAAGCCGTCAGGCCGAAGAAGTGCAGGCGCCTGTTGAATTGGAAGCCGAGTTGGAAGATGCTCTTGAGAAAAACATTGAGTTGAACGAGCGCATTGAAACCCTCGAAAGCGAACTCGACAGTTTGTTGAATAACATTTAAACGAAATAATTATGAAGAAGATATTTTTTCTTACCGGCATAATGCTGGTATCGGTTGCATTGCTTGCCCAGAACCCGCGCTCGCAGCAGGGGCAGGGCAAGGAGAAGCAAGAAGAAGTAAAGGAACAGGTGCAGGAACGCGCCCAGCAGGGTCAGCAAAGGGGACAGCAAGCCCGCGAGCAGGCTCAGGAAGCAGCTCAGCAGGGCCGTGAGCAAGCCGAGCAAGCAAGGGCCCGGGAGCGTGCCCAGCAAGGAGTAGAACAGGCCGAACGGGAGGTGGAGCGTGCCGAAGAAAACCTTGAGCGCGCAAAGGAAGAAAAAGAACAGGTTGAAGCCCGCGGGCATGCCTATGGCCGTGATAAAGGAGGGTTAAGTGGCCGCGACTTTGGCCAGGCCCGCGCTGCCGCTGCACGCTCCAAAGAAGAAAAGGAAGAGGTTACACGCGAAGTGGCCCTTGAAGTGGAAGAAGGCGTGCGCCGCACCAGGACAAGAGTGGAGGAAGCCCGCGAAGTGTTGGAAGAAAGGGTGAAGAACCGCGAAATTTCGGAAGAAGAATATGAGAAAAGGACTCGCCGCATTGAAGAGATTGAAGAGGAAGTAATGCGCATTGAAGAGGCTCGCAAGGAGACCGAACGTGTTATTCGAGAGCGCCTGCCTGAAGTAGAGCGCCAAAGGCTTTAGCATTAAAAAAAATAATGACTCCCCGGGTTGATTTTCGGCCCGGGGTTTTTTCTGCAAAAAATATGGCAGTAAAAAATTTCTGGGATCAGCGTTATGCCGAGAAGGGATTTGTGTATGGCCACGAGCCAAACGAATTTTTTCGCAAGGAGATAGAAAAGCTAAAACCCGGACGGCTTCTGCTTCCCGGCGAAGGGGAGGGGCGCAATGCCGCCTTTGCTGCCTCGCTGGGATGGGATGTGGTGGGCTTCGACCAGAGCCGCCAGGGAAAACAAAAGGCTATGGAACTGGCAAAACTGAAAAATGTCAGTTTTGACTACCAAGTGGCCGACATTGAAACCTTCGATGCCGAAGATGAATCATTCGATTGCCTGGCGCTGGTCTTCGTGCATTTCCCCGAAAGGGAAAGAAAAATGCTGCACAAAAAGCTACTCTCTTTTTTAAAACCCGGCGGAGTGCTTGTTATTGAGGTTTTTTCAAAAGATCAACTGGGAAAAAAATCGGGCGGGCCGCAACATTTGGATTTGCTGTATTCAGCCGCAGACTTGGAGGAGGACTTCAAGCAACTGAAAGATTTACAGGTTTTTGCCATGGAAACCCAGCTGAAAGAGGGGCGTTACCACGAAGGAATGGCTGCAGTGATAAGGCTTACCGGAAAGAAGTAATTTTCAACCAAATTTCCCTAATTTTGCAGCCTGAAAAATTGTACCGCGCATGAAGGCTGAAGAAAAGATATTACTGGCTGTAGCCGAAATAATTATGGAGCAGTTTGGGCAGGAAGCCCCTGCCTCTGCCCTTACCCTGCAAAAGACCCGCAAGGAATTCGAAGGTGATTTTTCCTTTGTAGTTTTTCCCTTTGTGAAAATGGCCCGCCGCTCGCCCGAGCAAACCGCTGAGGCGATTGGCAATGCATTGCTCGAAAAAGTGCCTGAAATAGTTTCCTTCAATGTTATTAAGGGCTTTCTGAACATGAGTCTGGGCGGGCAGTACTGGCTCGATTTCCTCAGCCGCGAAATGAACAACGCACGCTTCGGCCTGCGCGAGCAACAGGGGGGAGCGCCCGTTGTGGTAGAGTATTCTTCGCCCAACACCAACAAGCCCTTGCACCTGGGGCACATCCGCAATAATTTGCTGGGGTATTCCGTGGCCTGTATTCTTGAAGCTGCCGGTGAGAAGGTGCATAAAGTGAATCTGGTAAACGACCGTGGCATTCACATTTGCAAATCGATGCTGGCCTGGATGCGGTTTGGCAATGGCGAAACGCCGGCCTCTTCGGGTAAAAAGGGCGACAAACTTGTTGGCGAATATTATGTACGCTTCGAAAGTGAGCTCCGGGCACAGGTGAAGGATATGATGGAAAGCGGCGGCATTGGCGAAGAGGAAGCCCGCAAGACCGCACCCTTAATGCTTGAAGCCCAGGAACTGTTGCGCAAATGGGAGCTTCGCGATGAAGAAACGATTTCCATCTGGGAAAAGATGAACGCCTGGGTTTATGAAGGCTTCGATGCCACTTACCAACGCATGGGAGTTGATTTCGATAAAATTTATTATGAATCAGAAACGTACCTTCTCGGAAAGGACTTGGTGAATGAAGGTCTTGAAAAGGATGTTTTTGTCCGCCGAGACGATGGCTCCGTTTGGGTCGACCTTACCAGCGAAGGCCTCGATGAAAAACTGCTGCTGCGCGCCGATGGTACCTCGGTATATATGACCCAGGACTTGGGCACCGCCCAGCTTCGCTTCGACGATTTTAAGGCCGAAAAAATGATTTATGTGGTGGGCAATGAGCAGAACTACCACTTCGACGTTTTACAAAAAGTGCTTAAAAAGCTGGACAAGCCTTATGCCGAGGCCATATTCCACCTGAGCTACGGAATGGTGGAACTGCCCGAGGGCAAAATGAAATCGCGCGAAGGCACCGTGGTCGATGCCGACGACCTGATGGACGAAATGGTGGAAACAGCCCGCCGCACTACCGAAGAGCTTGGCAAGACCAAAGATTTCAACGAAGAAGAAAAAGCGAAACTGTTTTATATGATCGGCCTTGGAGCGCTCAAGTATTTCATTTTAAAGGTCGATCCCAAAAAGAACATGCTCTTCAACCCGGCCGAGTCTATAGATTTCAATGGCAACACCGGTCCCTTCATTCAATACACCCATGCGCGCATTCGATCCATATTGCGTACGGCTGGACAGGAGCAGGTTGAAGCCATAAAAATATGTATGCCAGCCGAAAAACTCAATTCCCGCGAGCGTAATCTGCTGCGGAGCCTAAATGAATTTCCGCAGGTGGTGGCCGAGTCTGCTGCCGAACTCAGTCCGGCGCAAATCGCCAACTACACCTACGAGCTTTGCAAGGAGTTCAACCAGTTTTACCACGAGTACAGTGTGCTAAATGAGCCCGACGATCAGGTAAGCGATTTCCGCATAAAGCTTTCGCAGATGACTGCCTGCACCATTAGCAATGCCATGGGCTTGCTCGGCATTGAAGTGCCCGAGCGTATGTAGGTATATTTCCCTTCCCGGGAAAGAAAAACCCGCCATCCGAAAAACGGAGGCGGGTTTTCAATATCAAGGATGCGGTTTAGTCTTTTTTCTTTCTCAGGGTCATGGCCTGCACATTGCCTTCGGTGTCGGTCGATCGCCAGACTTGCTTATTACGGCTCGATTCAACCACGATCCAGGCTTTTCTGAACTGTGCTCCCTGCCCCCAGATAAAAATTACCTCGCCGGTGTTATCCCAGCGGAAGTCTCCGGTGTTGGTGGCGTCAAGCTGTGTTATGGTACTGGTAAAGGTTTGCTGTCCGCGGCCATTCCGGTAAAAAATTATGGTACCCGCATTTTCCATCTTCGTTTCACTACCGTTGGCAAGCAAAACCTCGTATTCTTCAATTACCCATTCACCTTCTATGCGCGAAGCCAACTGACGGGCTGCACTGCAAGAAACCATTACAAGCGTTGCAACCAATAAAATAATTCTCGAGGTAGTTTTCATATATCTCTATTTTTTTAAATGAATTTAATTTATTAACTCAAATATATTAAAAAAATCTGAGTTTTAGGTTCTTTGAAGTACTAAAAACCGCCCTGCAGGTTTTAAAATGGCAGGGCGGTTTCAATTTCCAGGGTCAATCCTGGTTTATTAGTTCATAAAAATAGGGCCGTCGGGACCAAGCGGAATACCAAAAAGCATCCATATCACCAGCATTCCCACCCAGAAGATGGTTAGCATTACCGTGTAAGGTATCATGGTAGATATAATGGTACCGATGCCGTATTTTTCATCGTATTTCTGGGCAAAGGTTACAATCAGGGCAAAGTAACTCATCATGGGCGTAATGAGGTTCGTCACCGAGTCGCCAATACGGAAGGCGGCCTGTGTCAGGCCCGGGTGGTAAGGTGGATCGATAAGCATAAGCATGGGAATAAACACCGGTGCCATGATGGCCCACTTGGCCGAGGCACTTCCCATAAACATATTGATAAAAGCCGAGAGAAAAACAAAGGCCACAATGAGCGTAACCCCGGTGAGGCCAATGCTCTGCAATCCCTGCGCACCCTTAATGGCCACAATGATACCCAGGTTGCTGTAGTTGAAGAAATAAACGAACTGGGCCGCAAAGAACACCAGCACGATGTAGCTGCCCATGCTGGCCATCGACTGGGAAATGTGCTTGGCCACATGCTTATCGTTCTTAATGGTCCCAACCACAATGCCATAAATTAGTCCAGGGATAAAGAACATAAGAAGGATCCCGATAATGATGCCTTGGAAAAAGGGTGAGTGCAGCACCGAGCCGGTTTGTGGGTCGCGGAAGATACCCCATGAGGGCACTACGCTTAGGGCCAGCAGCGCCAGGGTAAGCAGCAGTCCGTATCCTGCCCAGCGGAGTCCTTTCTTTTCAGTGGAGGTAAGCTGCTCAATGGGAAGTTTTTCGGCGTTGCCAGTATATTTGCCCAAGCGGGGCTCCACAATTTTCTCTGTCACCCAGGTGCCGATAATGATCACCAGGAAGCTGGAAAAAAACATGAAGTAGTAGTTCACCGCCGGGTTTACTACCATTTCTGGTATGATCATTCTTGCTGCCGACTCGCTGATACCAGCCAGGATGGGGTCGATTGAGCCAATAAAGAAGTTGGCCCCGAAGCCCCCGCTTACGCCGCAGAAGGCGGCAGCCAGACCCGCCATAGGATGGCGCCCCAGAGCGTGAAAGATCATAGCTCCCAGCGGAATCAACACCACATAACCTGCTTCAGAGGCCAGGTGCGAAATAAGGCCGGCGGTCACAATAGCACCGGTTACCAGCTTGGGCGGAGAACTGAGCACCAGCGAACGGATCATTACCGTAAAGAGGCCCGAGCCTTCGGCTACCCCGATACCTACCATTACCACCAGCACGTAGCCAAGGGGCGGGAATTTCAGAAAGTTGACAATAATATTGGTGTAGATCCACCTGAATCCATCGCCGCTGACCAGGTTGTTAACAGTAATCAGGGTGCCGTCCACCGGATGCACGGCACTTACCGAAAACACGGCAGAAACCCACGAAAGGATCATCACCGCAACGGCAAGCAAGAAAAACAGGGTGGCAGGGTGGGGCAGCTTGTTGCCCACAATTTCGATGTAGTCGAGCGATTTGGCAAAGGCCCGCGAAGAGAAACGTTTAATAGCTTTCAAATAGTCCTTCATTCGAGTGATGTTTATAGATGACAGCCCTGAGGGCAATTTTTCCGTCCGAAAGAGGTTAACTTAAAAGTCGACTTATGAGTTAGCCTCTCTTAAGCTATTGGCGGCAAAGATAAAATATTTGTTTTGATTACAGGGCTAAAAGCCTAAGTCGGGATACTTTTCAGGCAATTCTTCCCCAGTTTTTTCATCCTTCAGAAACTGGTCGAACCACTGCATGGTACGCACAATATAATCGAGGCGATGGGTATTGCGGCGGTTGCCATGACCTTCGCCCTTATACCAGATAAGCCTCACGGGCGTCTCGGTGTGCATTTTTATGGCCCGGTAGAGCTCGAGGCTTTGCTGGGGATGAACACGTGGGTCAGAATCTCCGTGCAGAATCAGGATCGGTGTTTTAGCCTCATGAGCATATTTTATCGGGCTGGAAGCATACACACGGTCAACGTCTTCATGGTTCCAGAAACCCCAGTGCACGTAGTAATCTTCCCAAGGAATGTCGGTAGTATGGCGTTTGGAAACCTGGTTGCTGATGCCCACAAACATTACGGCGGCGGCAAAGCGATCGGTATGTCTTGTGGCCGACCATGCGCTGAAATATCCGCCGTATGAGCCTCCGCCAATGCCTACGCGCTGGCGGTCAACATACCCGATATCGATCAGATGGTCGATGCCATCGAGCACATCCTCGTATTCTACTCCGGCAAGGTCGCCATATCCCACCATGGTAAAATCTACGCCACGGCCCGAGCTGGCGCGGTAGTTGGGTGCAAACACAAAGTATCCGCGGGCGGCGGCCACCTGTCCCCAGGTGCCGTAGCCGGAAAGCCATCCGTTCTGAACTGCCGCCTCAGGGCCTCCGTGGATGTAGGTAATCAGCGGATATTCTTTTCCTTCCTCGTAATCGAGGGGATAAATAAGCACGCCTTCTATGCGCATGCCGTCGCGGGCATGGTATTCGAGCTTTTCCTGGCGGGCGAGCCTGATATTTGCCAGCCAGTGGTTGTGATTGGTATGGCGGGTAAGGATTTTGCGGCGCAATTCGAGTGTGAAAAGATCAGCCGGATGCTGTGGGGTATGTCCTGCAAGGGCCACCATGCCATCCAAATAACTAAACCCGCGAAATATCAGTTGGCCAGGTCCGATGAGAAGGTCGCGTGCACCGCGGTCCACGCGCTGCTCGCTAAGGGTAATGTCAACTCCTTCTTCAGCAGCAAACAAAACGGTGTTGTTATCCTTCCAGGTGTGGCTGATCACTGAAAGCTCCATGCCTTCCACCAGGTTGCGCAGCTCATTGAACTTCTTGTCGGTGGGCACATCCATAACAAAAAGGCTGCCTACAACGGCATCTTCCAGCTTGCTGGCCGACTGAAAGGCGATCATCTTTCCATCGGGGCTCCAGGCCATGCTGCCAAGCTTACCGGGGTTTTCCAACAGCAGGGTCGTTTCGCCGGTCTGCATGTTTACCAAGTGAATGCGCTTGAACATATAACTGTCGTCCACCAGGTTCTGTGGGGCAATGGCTGCGGCAGCCCATTTTTTGTCGGGGCTCAGGGCAAAGTCGAAGACTGTTCCATTGCTGGTAACTTGCCTTGCTTGGTGAGTGGCGGTATTATATACATACAGGTTGATGTGTCGCCACTCTTCTTCAAAAACTTCAATATCCATTCCTTTGCGGCGATAGTCGGCAATGGCCGGATCGGCAGAGCCCGTGGCAGTAATGGCCAGGGTGTTGACATCGATAAATTCGTAGGCGTTTACTCCCAGGGCGTGACGGGTTATGGCAAAGGCTTCACCACCTTTGATGCTGATGCCATATACCTGTGTGCCGGGCTGATCGGGAAAATTGGCCCTAAAGGTGATGGTTTCGCCATCCGGCGCCCAACCTATGCCAAACAGGGTGCGTTTGCCGGTAATGAACGGCCGGGTTTGCTGCATTCGGACATCGTAAACGAAGAGTTCGCGGTAATCGCCTCCGGCGGCATCCGTAAAGGGCCTGGGCACATTTACCGTAAAGGCAATGTGGTTTTTGTCGGGCGAGAGGGCAACCTCGGCCACCGATTTTACATCAAAAATATTGTGCGTGGTCAGCACTTGCTGGCTGAAAGATTTCCCCGAGAGGGAGAAAAAAACAAACAGCAGCAGGGCAAAAAGTCTGTATTTCTGCATGATGATGAGATTTGGTTTGTTGTAATTGGGTTTTCGGTGGTAAAAATAAAAAAATCCTCAGAAAGCCGTAAAAATCTTTGACTTCTGAGGACCGAAAGTTGTTTTTGGCAGACAGATTATCAGTTTAACTCTTCGTGCCACACAAAACTGTCGTGAAAAGTTTCGATCAGACCTTCCTCGGGCTTGCTTTCAAACAGGCCGAATAAGGTGGATCCGCTTCCACTCATGGCGGCATACAATGCGCCATTTTCATAAAGTTTTATTTTTATCTTCCCCAGAAGGGGATACTTTAAAAACAGGCTTTTTTCAAAGTCGTTCTTCAACTCCTCTTTCCAGCTTTCGATGGGTTGGGCCACTATTTCATGAAGCGCTTTGCGGGGACCCTGGGGTACTACTCCGGTATAGGCTTGGGCGGTGCTTATGTGCACCTGTGGCCGGATGAGCAATAAGTGCAATCCTTTCAGCGAAAGTGAAACGGGTTTCAGAATTTCGCCGCGGCCGCTGGCCAGCATGGGCTCGTTGCGGATAAAGAATGGGCAGTCGCTGCCCAGCTTTGCTGCCATTGTTTCCAGGCCTGAATGGTCCAGCTTCAGGGAGAATGCCTGGTTCAGCATTTTCAGGGTGAATGCCGCATCGGCGCTACCGCCTCCCAAACCCGAACCTGCCGGAATGACTTTGTGGAGGTGAAGGGTGACTTCAGGAATGCGAAATTCGTTGTGCAACAACCAGAAAGCTCGCTCACAAAGGTTGGGCTTGCCGTCGGAAGGGATTTGCAACCCGCTTGATGTAAAAGAAAATTTCCTGTCGGGCGCTTCGAGTACTTCCAGTGCGTCTGACAGGCTGATGGGAAACAGTACCGATTCAATATTGTGAAATCCGTCGGTGCGGCGGCTCAGGATGTGCAGGCCCAGATTAATCTTAGCGTTTGGAAAGGCAATCATGCAATTGGCATTTTGGCTTATCAGGGCCCGTCTTCATCCCATTCAATTTCAAAGCGGGTATCAGTTCTTCTTCTGCGGCGGGTATTTTCGCGGGTGTCGGCTGCATTAATGCTGTCGGGTGCTTCCGGTTGCTGGCTGCCTCCGAACTCTCGTCTGAAGGCGTCGCGCAGGTTTTGCCCCTCACGCCTGAGGTTGTCACGCATTTTTTCGCGCACGCCCTGGGTGTCGTAGCGAAACTCCGGCTCGTCGGTGGTGCCGGTAAGGCGCAGAAAAAGGGTGGTGCGGCCCAGTCCATCGTCGATAATGTCGCCATACTGCTCCTGGGGGTTGCGGCTCTGGCGGTTCTTGCGCGAAAGGATTTCGCTGAGCAGTATCTGCAAGCGGTAGTCTATTTCGTTTTCGAAGGTATGTTCGCCCGAGAGTTTCAGGTTCAGTGCGCTGGAGCTGACCTCCATGTCGGGGATAAATATTTTCTGGTCTTTGATCCTGATCTGGTTTTCGAGCGTCGAGAAGGTCACCCTGTCCAGGTCGTCGACCCTGAGGAAGCGCGAGAGGGCCAGCATGGGTTCAAAGTCGATGAGGGCACCCTGCTCCACTCGCATGTTGGCAATGGTTTCTATGCTTCCGTAATCTACGTCGAGCGTTGGTGTCCAGCGGCCCGAAAACTGCACATCGGCCGTCATATTTCCGAAAATGTGCTCGTCGGTAATACTCTCTTGCCCGAAATTACCCATTTGATAAAAAAGCTTGTTGATATCTACCCCGTTTATTCTGGCTTCACAACCTACGGTAAAGTAGTCGTCGCGTATTCCGTCGATGTAACCAGAAGCCATGATTTGCCCATCCATGGAGCGGAAAGCCACATCCTGCGCCAGAAAGCGTTTGTTTTGCAGGTTAGCCCTGCCCATCACATGGGTTGCTTCAAATTTCCTGAAAGTAAGATGCACCACATTGGCTTCGAGGTTAAAACCCAGGCGGTCGGAAAAGCTCAACCGGTAGGTAGTGTCGGTGCCACTTACGCTATATTTGAGCAATTCGTTGAAATTGAGGTTGTTGCTGTAAAGGCTGGCAACAATGTTTATTTTTTCGTTTTCGAGAAAAAGGAATGGCAGCACGTTACGGAAGTAACCCTTTAGTTCGAAGTCACTGCTTCCGGCATGGCCGCTGAAATTTTCGATTACCAAGTCGTTGTTGCTGAAAAGAAAGGCACCATTAAATTCGCGAAAGGCCAAGGGGTTTTCCTTTATTTCGAACGATAAATTCTCATAGTTGAAGGTGCCGGTGGCTCTGGCCGATACGAAGTCCTGGCCAGTGAAGCGATTTTTTTCGCTCATGCCACCCTTGAAGTTCAGGTCCATATGTATCCTGCCCTTTGCCTTGCTGATGGTGTCGATGCGAAAGAGTTTCACCAGATCGCCGGCATCTGCGTCGGCAAACATTTTGAAATCGAGCCTGGGCTTAGTGAAGTCGAACATGGTGAAATTGCCGCGTAACACCCCCTTGTTGATGGTGGTATGGAAATCGGAAAACGAAAGGGTGGAGGTAGAAAGTCTGTTTGCCGTTCCGTTGTTGAAGCTTCCGTCGAAGTTCATTTTGCGTAGGTCGAGGCCGCTGGCCCTGTGGAGCAACTCCCCGCCCGACACGTTGAAGACGATGGTGATATGTGGGTTTTCTGCCGCATTCAGCAGGCCTTTAATTTCGGCTTCCGCCTTCAGGTAGCCTTTGCCGCGGTAACCTTCCACGTAGGGCAAAAGTGTTTCCGGTAGGTCGCCCATTAACTGACCAAGCAGAAGCCGATTACCGGCAATGTAGGTATCGAATTGCAGGCCTTCTTCCAGGTTGGCCATACTGCCGGTAACATCGAAGGCATTCTGGTTGATTTTAAGATTACCTTTTTTAAAAACAAACTCCCGGTAATCGTTAACCTCCAGAATCATGTCGAGCTCCAATGGTCTTTCCCTAATAAATACCGCCGAGTCGATGGCCAGCATATGGGCCATGAGATTTCCGCGAGCGGCCAGCTGGAAAAAATCATTGCGGAAATTTCCGCTCATGGTGGCCCTGCCAATGTCGAGGTCAACGATGTGGTTGCCGGCATGGTCATGATAAATAAAATGCACACCATTGAGCAACACTTTTTTCAGGTCGAAGGCAAATTCCCCTTCCGCTGAATCTTCATCTTTTTCCCAGATTTCGTAATTGGGTTTGCCTTCCTTGCTGATCTCAAGGTTGAGTTTTGCCCGGTTTACCTCTACCTCGCGTATGGTATAGTTGCCAAGCAAAAGGCCCCAAAGGTTGAACTTCAGGTACACCCTGCCGGCTTCGAGCAGCAAATCATCGCTGAGCTGTTTGCCGGGCTCTGCAACTTTTATTCCTGAGAAGGTAACCGAAGCCAGCGGAAAGCGACGGATCAGGTCGAGTTTAATATTATCAACCACAACCTCCGTTGTGAGGTTGCGGTTGATGTTCTCTACCACAATGTCTTTGATCCTGCTTTGGAAAATCAGGGCCAGCAGACTCAGGATCAGAAAAAGGGCTACAATAAACAGTCCGCCCGATATTCCTGCAATTTTCAGGAATTTCAGTGTCATCTGTTTTTTACTGAGCCCAGTCTGCTCCATAGGTTATTTCTGTGTTTTTACCCGAGCATTCTCAGGTAGTTTACTTCTTTTTCGGTAAGGAAACGCCACTTTCCGCGGGGCAGGTCTTTTTTAGTTAAGCCTGCAAAAACCACGCGATCGAGTTTTGTTACCTTGTAGCCAAACTGTTCGAAGAGGCGCCTAACCACCCTGTTTTGTCCCGAGTGTAATTCAATGCCCACCTCCTTCTTGGTTTCTGCCTTATCAATATATGATACGGCATCTGGTACCACAAGGTTATCGTCAATCTTCACGCCATTGGCAATTTGCTCCAGATCGGCTTTGGTAACGGCCTGATCGAGGTGTACGTGGTAAAGTTTTCTTACGCCATGCTTTGGGTGGGTGAGCCTTTTGGCCAGTTCGCCATCGTTTGTAAGCAACAGCAGTCCGGTGGTGTTGCGGTCGAGTCTTCCCACGGGGTAAACACGCTCACGACCGGCATTTCTGATCAGCTCAAGCACAGTTTTGCGGTCCTGGGGGTCGTCGGAAGTGGTTATATAATCCTTTGGCTTGTTAAGCAGAATATAAACTTTCTTTTCGTTAACCAGACGCTGAGTGCCATACATCACTACGTCGCCGGGCTTCACTTTAATGCCCATTTCGGTAACGATTTTGCCGTTTACGGTAATAGCGCCGTTTTTAATAAGCATATCGGCTTCGCGCCTGGAGCAAACGCCTGCATTGGCAATGTATTTATTCAGTCTGGTGCTGTCGTCGAGGGGTGTTCTGCTGGTATCCCTACTGCCGCGGCCGGGTTTGCCTTTGGCGTAAGGCCGTCCGGAGGCCGGGCGGTCTTTTGAATAGCTACGTTCGCCACGCTCGGGACGGTCGCTAGAATAGGGCCTCTCTGAGGAATAACTGCGCTCGCCCCTGCCGGAACGTTCACCGGAATTAGGTCTATCGGATGAAGGTCTGCGTTCGCCGGTCTTTTGGCGATCCTTTGAAAAAGGTCTTTCTCTGGAGAACTTGCGATCGCCAGTTTCGGGACGGTCTTTTGAGTAGGGTCTTTCCCTTGAGAATTTGCGGTCGCCAGTTTCAGGACGGTCTTTTGAGTAGGGTCTTTCCCTGGAGAATTTGCGGTCGCCAGTTTCGGGACGATCTTTCGAATAGGGTCTTTCCCTGGAGAACTTGCGATCGCCAGTATCGGGACGGTCTTTCGAAAAAGGTTTGTCTTTGGAGAATTTACGATCGCCTGATTCGGGACGATCTTTTGAATAAGGCCGATCTTTTGAATAAGGCCGATCTTTTTTGTAAGGGCGGCCTTCTGTGCGGGGCCTGTCGGAACGGGCCTCACGGCCGGTGCTTTTTCCGGTGTTTTTTGAGCCAGGGCGGCCCGGACGTGCGTTACGCCGGTCTCCACCGGGCCTGGCAGATGTGTTTCTCATTCGTTTCTAAAATTGAGGTGTTAAAAAATCAACGGTAAATCCGTTAAAAAAGTGTCAGGTTTGGATCCTGCCATGGTTTTATTAATTCAGGAGTGTTCAGTGCCGCGCTGTTTACTTTGGGCGACACCCTGTAGCTTTTCATTTCCCCGTAAGGGTATGGAGCCAGAAGCTCGCTGAGCCTGCCGGATTCTGCTTCGCTGAGCCATGCCCGGCTGCCCTCTCTGTCGAGGATAACCGGCATGCGGTCGTGAATGCCCTGCAGCAGCTCGTTGGCGCTGGTGGTAATAATGGTAAATGCAGTGGTGTTTGTGCCATCGGGTAGTGCCACCTGGTCAAAAAGTCCTGCAAAGGCAAAAAGGTCTTCATTTTTAAGCATAAAGCGCCAGGGTTGTTTGGTTTTTCCAAGCTTTTCCCATTCAAAAAACCCATCGGCGGGTATCAAACAGCGTTTTCGCGGAAGCAGAACTGAAAACATTTTTTTGTGATGCAGCGACTCAGAACGGGCATTGATCATAATGGGCGGCGTTTCGAGAGTGCTTTCCCAGCGTGGCTGCAGCCCCCAGCGAAAATGCTGCAGCCTGTCAGGCTTGTCCATTGCGATAACCGGCAGCACCTGGGTGGGGGCAGCATTGTAATGCCCGCCCTGAAAGGCCGCAGGAATGGTAACGCTGAAATGATCGCCAATTTCTCTTGCTTTTTTACTTATCGAATAACGGCCGCACATAATAGTTGGTTTCTACAAAAAAAGGCGCTGGAAGCGCCTTCGTAACTTTTCAGAATGCCTGGCTTAGCCGGCTATCTTGTTCAGTTGGTCAAAAGCGCCATTAACTTTCTCAAGCAATTCATCAAACAGTGCCCGGTAATAGTTTCGCAGGCTTTGACCGTTTTCATTCACCTCAGGATTATTGATGCGGGTAATAAGGCTCTCGCGATACTCGATCATCTCGGTTATGATCTGATCCAGCTCTTCTTGCTTGTCCTGCTGGGTATATTGGTGAATCATGCAGGTACCGATCACTTCGTCGATCAGGTAATTAAGGTCTTTCTTAAGGTTTTTGATGCTTGCCATTGTTATTTATTATTTTGGCTGCAAAATTAACAATAGTTTTTGAGCCTTTACAGAAAAAAATTCAAAAAATTGGGATTAATTGAAATCAATCATTTCAATATCGTAAACCAGCACTGCATTTGGCGGAATGGTAAATGAGCCATTTGGACCATAGGCCAGACCAGATGGAATGATCAGGATGCCATTGCTTCCCCTGTTGAACATTGGAATTCCATATCGGAATCCCAGGATGGTGCTCTGCAGGTGAAAGGTGGCGTAGTTGGCACCTCCGAAATCTTTTCCGCTAATCAACTTTCCGCTGTAGTTAATGATCACCGAGGATGTTTCTGTTGGGAATGCCCCATTGCCTGTTTTGTTGATCACATAAAAAACGCCCGATTCGAGCTCGTGGGCGTCGAGGTCGTGTTTTTCAATGTATTCAATTATTTTCTTGCGATCTTTTTCTGCTTGCTTTTCGGGGTCGTCCGAGCCACAGGCGGTTACCAGTATAGTGACTGCAAGCAGGGCCAGCCATTTGACCGGGCTTAGGATGCTGAAATTTTTCATTGGAGGTAAACGGTTCAAGTACTTTTTATTAGGTGCAAATTTACAAAGAAAATTTGAGAGCTTGAGTTTAAAAAAGAAAAAGCCGGACTAGCCGGCTTTTTCTTAGAAAACAAAACCAAAAGAACACTGAACAAAAGTTAATAAAGGAAACCGGAAAAAGGATTAGTCTACATTATCGTGAAGAAACGAGTTATTCGATTTTATCTGTGTTGTATTGTCGTCGCCTTCGTTTAGCGTATACCTTGACACCTGCGACTCTGAGCTGAGGGGGGTGTTGTTTAGCACTACGTTTCGTCTTACGAAAGCCGGCTGCCTTTCAAGGTCTTGCAGGCCTTCGGGAGTTTTGAGTTTCATGCTGAGTTCGCGCAGCCTTTGTTCGCGTTCCCTCATTTTGCGTTGAAGTTCGGCTTCCGAAACAGGGTTGGCGGTGGGCTCGTCATCGTAGCGGGTTTCGTGTGCGGGCCGTTCGAAGCTCTGCATCCTTGTTTCAGGTATGGAGGTGGGCTTTTCGCTTTCCGAAACGGGGAATTCGAAAGTTACGGGTGCCTGCTCCGGTCTTACCTCTGGCTTGCTTTCGGTGGGCTTCTCAGCAGAGTTAGCCTGCTTGATAAATGGCTTGCCTGAGTTGTTTTCGACCTCGCCGGAATGTTGGTTAACTGTAGCAGGGCTCTGGTTCATTTTTACCACCGTTTTTTCAGGCATCTGTTCGGTCTGAAAAGCTTTGCCAGAAGCGAAGCCGGTGGCAACCAAGGTTACATTAATCTTGCTGCCAAGCGATTCATCCTTGCCAAGGCCCCATATAATTTCGGCGGTAGAGCCAGATTCTTCCTGGATGTAGTCAGTGATCTCGGTGATCTCGTCCATAAGAATCTCTTCGGTTCCGCTGGTAATGTTTAGCAGAATATTTTTTGCACCCCTGATGTGGTTGTCGTTGAGCAGGGGCGAGGAGAGGGCCGTTTCTATGGCTTTGATGGAGCGATTTTCGCCTTCGGCACTTCCACTTCCCATGATGGCCACGCCACTGTTCGACATTACGGTGCGCACATCGGCAAAGTCAACATTGATATTCCCGGTAAGGGTAATGATTTCTGCAATGCCTTTGGCAGCCGTGGTGAGCACATTGTCGGCGCGGGCAAAGGCTTCGCTTACCGAAAGGTTCCCGTAGAGCTCGCGCAGACGGTCGTTGCAGATTACCAGCAGGGTATCTACATGCTCCTGCAGCTGTTTAATGCCTTCTTCGGCTTGCTGGCGGCGCTTGCGGCCCTCAAACATAAACGGAATGGTGACGATGCCAACGGTGAGGATGCCCATTTCCTTTGAGGCGTTTGCAATTACGGGGGCTGCGCCTGTGCCCGTGCCCCCGCCCATTCCGGCGGTTATAAACAACATTTTTGTGCCTTTGTCAAGCACTTCCTTGATGCGGTCCAGATCCTCAATGGCGGCATTTTTACCCACTTCTGGAAGGCTTCCTGCCCCACGGCCGTCGGTAAGGCTTACGCCAAGTTGTATTTTGTTGGGAACTGGGCTCGTCTCGAGCGCCTGGCTGTCGGTATTGCACACAAGAAAGTCAACACCTTCAATACCTTGCTTGAACATATGGTTCACGGCATTGCTGCCACCGCCACCAACTCCCAGCACTTTAATAATGGATGACTGGTTCTTTGGCAGGTCGAATTTGATCATGTCTTTGGTCATAATTTTCGGGTTGAAGGTAAATATTTTAAGCAAAAAGGTAGGGCAGAAATTTGTTCTTTTATTAACAGTTTTTTCCGCCTTGTTGTTAATAAGATCGGACTAAATGGGTTGATCTTTTTCAAAGAATTCCATACCTTGATTAAATAACTTAGAGAAAATATTCCCTTTTATCAGGGGCCTGGGTGTTTTGGGATTTTGCCCTCTCTTTCTAATCTCTTTATTATCAAGACCTTTTATTACCAGTCCGATGCCAGTTGCATGCATGGGGCTTCCGTTTTCGCCCGAAAGCGTCTTGGCCAGGTGTTCGTTGGGGTAGCCAATGCGCGTATCCATGCCGGTAATAAACTCGGTGAGCTGTGCAGCGTGGCGCAGCTGACTGCCTCCACCTGTTAACACAATGCCTGCTATAAGTTTTTTCTCGAAGCCCGAGTTTTTAATTTCGTACAAAACGTGTTCAATAATTTCTTCCATGCGGGCCTGGATGATGTGGGCCAGGTTTTTGCGCGAAATTTCCTTCGCGCCACGTCCCCTGATACCGGGTATGGAGATGACCTCTTCGTCTTTGTTTTCGCTGGCCAGGGCAGATCCGAACATTTTCTTTAGCTCTTCGGCCTGGCTGCGAATGATGGAGCACCCCTCCTTTATGTCGTCGGTAATTACGTTGCCGCCAAGGGGAATCACCGCAGTGTGGCGTATGATATCATCTTGAAAAATGGCAATGTCGGTGGTGCCACCGCCAATATCGACCAGTGCCACGCCTGCTTCTTTTTCTTCGTTGCTTAGCACCGATTCGGCCGAGGCCAGGGGTTCAAGGATCATGCTTGAAATCTCAAGCCCGGCTTTCTTAACGCATTTTTCAATGTTCTTCGCCGCAGCCACCTGCCCGGTGATAATGTGGAAATTGGCCTCCAGGCAAATGCCCGACATGCCAATGGGCTGGCGCGTGCGCTGCTGGTTGTCGATAATGAAATCCTGTGGAATCACGTGTATTATTTCTTCCCCGGGAGGCAGCACCAGCTTGTACATATTTTCGATCAGGCTGGTCACATCGTCCTGGCCAATCTCCTCTTCAAGGCTGTTTCGCATAATGCTGCCGCGGTGCTGAAGGCTGCGGATGTGCTGTCCGGCAATGCCCACGTTTACCAGCTTTATATCGATGTCAGAAGCTTTGCTGGCCTCCTCCACAGCTTTTAATATTGAATCGACTGTGTCCTGTATATTTTCTACCACTCCGCGGTTCACTCCCAGGGAGTCGGACCGCCCGAGACCTAAAATCTCTACCTTCCCATATTCGTTTTTCCGGCCAACGATGCAAGCGATCTTGGTTGACCCAATGTCTAATCCGGCGACAATTTCTGATTGTGTCATAACAAATCTATTTTGAACAAATTACCTGGTTACTATACTTCACATTTATCCTTCTGTAATGGCTCCATCCTGTTCTGGTAAGGCCATTCTGGTAAAAAGCCATCAATTTTTTGAATTTATGCTCCATTTGGTCAATACCTCCAAACTCTACTATGTGCCCGCCGTTTTTCGGGGTGAGTTCGAACTGTCCGTTGGGGGTTACATAAATATGATCTATAAAGGCATTCCAGAAGGGGTCGTTTTCAATAAAAATGGCCAATTGATGCAAATTCCGGAGCCTTTGCTCGTTCGACGATATTTCGCCATGGCCCTTTTCCTCAAGCAAATCGGTAAGTGGTGAATACCCGGCATTAATATGGCCGGTGGCAATCAACACTCTTGCGGTATAATCGTTGCTGAGGGGCATCATACGGCCTTCACGGTCGATATAAAACCCCTGGTTGTGGGCATTGATAACCCTTATTATGGGCTGCCGCTGGGTGATGCTTACATGCAGCTCTCCATTGATGTTGCGAAAAACACTGGCCTTTTCCACATAGGGTATACCAGTAACCACCGACTCTATCTGCCTCAATTTGCCTTCGACCATGGGTTTGCCTTCAATTTCGCTGGTGGCATTAAGCACCTTGGCTCTCACCGTTTCGGGCTGAATGAAATGATGTCCACAGCGGTAATCGACACTTACCTGCAATGGGCTGCTTGGGAGCTGGCGGTTTTGCTCCACGGCAAAGCCCAGCAGTACAAACAAACCTGCCGGAATGGCAATCAGAAGCAATATGTTGAGTATTTTTCTGATCATAATCCTTTATTTTTCAAAAACATAGCAATATCAGGCACAAGGCGGTCAATATCGCCGGCACCCATGGTAAGCAACACCTCCGGAGGATTATTCTCCAGCTCGGGCAGGATGTCTTCTTTTTTTAAGAGTTTTTTTTCGGTCATGCCGATTTTATCTAGCAGTTTGTAAGATGTTACGCCTTCTATGGGCAATTCCCTGGCGGGATAAATGTCGAGCAGCCAAAGACGGTCGGCCAGTGCCAGGCTTTGGGCAAACTGCTGAGCAAGGTCGCGGGTGCGGCTGTAGAGGTGTGGCTGGAAGATGGCGGTGATCTTTCGGCTCGGGTATAATTCTTTTACTGCCTCAATGCAAGCCCTTATTTCTTCCGGATGATGGGCATAATCATCAATAAATACCGTTTGCTTACCTTGGTAGCAGGTTTCAAAGCGGCGCTTCACGCCCCTGAAGGTAGAAAATGCAAGGGTAATGTGGCTGACGTCAATGCCCAGGGACCATGCAATGGCGGCAGCTCCCAGCGCATTTTCAAGGTTGTGGCGCCCCGGAAGGCCCAGTGCAAACTGGCCAGTCTTCAGCAAGCCATCAATGGCTGCAAAGTAGCGGCCTTCTTTTACTTCAATGTCTTTTGCCATGAAATCGGCTGCCTGTTCCGTGTGGTAAGTCAAGGTGCGGCCTGAAAAGGTCTGACCTGCGTTCAGGCCTTTTTTCAAAACCATTGTGCCGCCAGGCTTAATACGTTTTGCAAACTCAGCAAAGCTGTCCTGAAGTGCTTCCTCCGTGCCGTAAATGTCGAGGTGGTCGGCGTCCATGGCGCTGATGAGTGCAATATCGGGCTTGAGATTCAGGAATGAGCGGTCAAATTCATCGGCTTCTACCACCATCCATTCCGGCTGCTCATCATCCAGGTAGTTGGTTTGGTAGTTGGTGCTTATTCCACCGAGGAAGGCAGTGGTTCTGATGCCGGCAGTTTTTAGAATATGGGCCACCATGGTGCTGATGGTCGTTTTTCCGTGGGTTCCGGCAACGGCAATGGTGGGCAGTTGGCCCGAAATAAGGCCAAGCAGTTCGGCACGTTTGATCAGGGGCACGCTTTTCGCGGAAAGCGCTGCAAACAAAATGGTGCTTTTTGGCACTGCCGGGGTGTAAACAGTCAGGTCGATCTGCGGGGGAAGTATGCTTTCCTGGTCATCAAACCAAACTTTGATGCCTTCATTTTGCAATGCCTCAGTAATGGGTGAGGGGGTTCGGTCGTAACCACTTACGGCTATTCCCCGGGCATGGAAATAGCGTGCAAGGGCGCTCATGCCAATGCCGCCAATACCCAGAAAAAAGATGTTATGTAAGCGGTTCAGGTCCATTTTATTTTGTTTTTATAAGACTCATAGCCACGCCGGCAATTACATCTGCGGCATCGCGAAACGATAGTCCTACCAAGCGTTCCTTAAGCCTGAATTTCTTTTCTTCGTCCTTCATCAGGTCGAGTACCAGGGGTCCCAATTTTTCGTTGGCCTCATTGTCTTTTACAAGTATGGCGGCGTGGTGGTTTACCAGTGCCAGCGCATTTTTTGTCTGGTGGTCTTCGGCCACATTAGGCGAAGGGATAAGAATGGCCGGCTTTTGCACGGCGCAAATTTCAGATACTGCAATGGCACCAGCACGGCTCACCACGGCGTCGGCCGCCGCGTATGCAAAGTCCATGCGATCGATAAACTGGTTCACATACACGCCCTTTTCATAACCCTTGGCTTGCTCCAGGGCCTGCTGGAAGTAACTGGTGCCTGTTTGCCAGATTACCTGTATTCCGTTTTGCGTGAAAAGCTGCAGGTTTTTACTTATGCTTTCGTTGATGGTGCGGGCGCCAAGGCTACCACCGGTAATGAAAAGTACTGGCTTATCCGGCGAAAAGCCAAAGAAAGCCAAGGCTTCTTCGTATTTTCCTTCCAGGCTTACTATATCTTGTCTTACCGGGTTTCCGGTAAGGAAAAGCTTTGACTTGTCAAAAAAGCGCTCCATGCCATCGTAGGCCACGCAAATCTTGTTGGCTTTTTTGCCCAGGATGCGGTTGGTGAGGCCCGGGAATGAATTCTGCTCTTGGATAAGGGTGGGAATGCCCTGTTTTGCTGCAGCCCTCACCAGTGGTCCGCTGGCATAACCTCCCACGCCGATCACCACATCGGGTTTGAAGCGTTTTACAATGTTTCTGGCCCTTATCATACTGTCGCAAAGTTTAAAGGGGACCTCCAGATTTTTCCAGGTAAGCCTGCGCTGCAAACCAGAAATATTGAGTCCGATAATATGGAAACCTGCCGCAGGAACCTTTTTCATTTCCATACGGCCTTTTGCCCCTACAAAAAGAATTTTGGCATTGTACACCTTCTTTTTGATGGCCAGGCCAATGGCAATAGCCGGGAACACATGGCCCCCAGTTCCTCCGCCTGCAATGATTACCCGCAGTACCTCAGCTTGTTGAAATTGTTCTTCCATTTAACTCGTCTTCTTCAATCTTTCTGCTAACACTTAAAATGATACCAATGGCCAGGCTCGAAAACCACAGCGAGGTACCGCCCATGCTGATCAGCGGCAGGGGCTGGCCCGTTACCGGGAAAATATTTACAGCTACAGCCATATTGATCATGGCCTGAAATACCAGGCTGAAACTTAAACCTGCCACCAGCAGTGCCCCGAACGTGCCGGGGCTTTGCTTGGAGATTTTTATTGCGCGGTAAAACAGGATGAGATACAGCAGCAGCACAAAGAAACCTCCGGCAAAGCCATATTCTTCAATTATGATGGCATAAATAAAGTCGGAGTAGGCATGCGGCAGGAAATTACGCTGGGTTGAATTCCCGGGCATTTTTCCAATGACGCCGCCGGAGGCAATGGCAATTTTGGCCTGCTGGGTCTGGTAAGTATCTCCTGTATTTGTGACAAAAGTTACCACGCGGTTGCCCCACACAGAAACCCTGCTTTCGGGCATTTTTGAAGCCACAAAAACAAAAAGCAGAAGGCCTAACAGGCCAATGCCGCCAAAAGCGGCGAGGTATTTTATGTTGACTCCGCCAATAAACATCAAAATGATGCTGGTGGCGAAGAGAATGGCAGCAGTGGAGAGGTTGGCTGGAAGAATCAGCATTGTAATAATCAGTACAGGTACCAGCACCGGCACAAAGGCTTCCTTAAAGTCTTTAATGGAATCCTGTTTCTTTGTCAGCATCCTGGCTACATACATTATCAGGGCCAGCTTGGCAAAGTCGGAGCTTTGAAAACTTATGTTGATAATTGGGAGGGTAAGCCAACGACTTGCTTCGTTAATGTTGGTGCCCCTTACCAGGGTAAGCAGCAGCAAGGGTGCCGCCACCCATAAGGCCAGTTGAGAGATGCGCGAGTAATAGGTATATTTAATGCGGCTGGCAAGTAACATGAGGCCCAGGCCAAGCAGCATAATAATAAAGTGCTTAATGATGTAATACTCCGTATTTCCCGAACGGTATTTATAGGCCAGGGTGCCGGTTGAGCTGTAAACCGCCAGCAGTGATAAGATGGACAGGAAAATTACCACCATCCAAATGGCCCTGTCGCCTTTTATTTTTTCCAGCACTTTGATCATTATACTATTTTTTTACAAATCATATACTGCCTGCTTGAACTGCTTGCCACGGTCCTCGAAGTTTTCGAAGAGGTCGAAGCTTGCGCAGGCCGGCGAAAGCAGCACCACATCGCCTGGCACCCCTGCCAGGAAGGCTGCCTTTACGGCATCGCGGGCGGTTCGGGTTTCAAAAATGGCGGGGACTATGGCTCCAAACACTTCTTTTATGCGGCTGTTGTCCTTACCCAGGCATACAATGGCCTTTACCTTTTTCTCCACCAGTTCGAGCAGTCCGCTGTAGTCGTTGCCTTTGTCCTGTCCGCCGACCACCCAGATCACCGGCTTGTTCATGGACTCCAGGGCATACCAGGTGGAGTTTACATTGGTTGCCTTGCTGTCGTTAATGAACTCAATGCCACGCACAAAGCCAAGGGGCTCCAGCCTATGTTCCACGTTTTGAAAGTCGCTCAGGCCTTCGCGTATCACTTCCTTGCGGATGTCCAGCAGGCGCGCGGCAATACCGCTTGCCATGCTGTTGTAGATATTATGTCTTCCCTTCAGGCTCAGTTCAAGGATATCCATTTTGAATTCCCCAGTATTTAAGTTAATATTCAGTTTTTTGTCCTTATCGGTCCAGGCTCCTCCCTTTAGTATTTGTATAATGCTAAAAGGAATCAGCCGTGGTCCATCATCTTTTTGCATCATCTTCTTTTGCAGCACCGGGTCGTCAGCACAAAAGATGCAGTACTGTTCGGGTGTCTGGTTTTGCATTATGCGAAGCTTTGATGCCATGTATTTTTCAAAGCTGTGGTCGTATCGGTCGAGGTGGTCGGGTGTTATATTGAGCAGCACGGCTATATCTGCCCTGAAGTCCTTCATTCCATCTAGTTGAAATGATGAAATTTCCAGCACATACACATCATGCTGCTGCTCGGCTACCTGCCAGGCAAAACTGCTGCCCACATTACCGGCAATCCCCACGTTTAGTCCCGCTTTTTTCAGGATATGGCCTGTAAGTAGGGTGGTGGTGGTTTTTCCGTTGCTGCCAGTAATGCAAATGGTGCGGGCCTTGGTGTACCTGCCGGCAAACTCAATTTCTGAAACCACCGGTATGCCTTTGGCGCGAATGGCTTTCACCACCGGCACCCAATCGGGAATGCCCGGGCTTTTCATCACCTCGTCTGCATTCAGGATATTTGACTCCGAATGCGTCCCTTCTTCCCAGCTTATTTCATTATGTAAAAGAGCGTTCTTGTAATGTTTTTTAATGGGCTGCAAGTCCGATACAAACACTTCCCAGCCTTTTTTGCGGGCCAGAATGGCCGTTCCTGTTCCGCTTTCTCCTGCTCCCAGTATGACCAGCCGCCCGCTCATTTTTCTACCTCAGTTTGAGGGTTATTACACTGAACACCGCCAGTATGATACCTACAATTAAAAAGCGCTGCACAATTTTGGCCTCGTGGTAACCCAGTAACTGGTAGTGGTGATGCAAGGGCGCCATTTTGAAAATGCGTCGTCCTTCGCCAAAGCGTCTTTTGGTGTATTTAAACCAGCTCACCTGCATAACTACCGACAGGTTTTCTATGAAAAACACCCCGCAAAGCACCGGTATGAGCAGCTCCTTGCGAATCACTATGGCAAACACTGCAATAATGCCACCCAATGCCAGGCTGCCGGTGTCGCCCATAAAGACCTGGGCCGGGTAGGTGTTGTACCACAAAAAGCCAATGCAGGCGCCCACAAAGGCAGCAATAAAGATTACCAGCTCGCCTGTCATGGGTATGTACATGATATTCAGGTAGTCTGCAAAAACGGTGTTGCCCGAAACATAAGCCAGCACCCCAAGGGTTACCCCGATAATTGCCGAGGTGCCAGTGGCCAGCCCGTCGAGCCCGTCGGTGATATTTGCTCCGTTCGAAACCGCCGTAATAATAAGGATGACAATGGGGATAAATATCAAAAAGGCCCATTTGGTATAGCCCGCGCCCAGAAACCTGAGCAGCACGGCATAATCGAATTCATTGTTCTTAAAAAAGGGGATAGTGGTTTTGGTAGATTTTACAGATTCCTTCGAGAAGGTTGCTGCCGGGCTTGCTGCATCATCAATTACCAGTATTTCGCTGGTAGTTTCAAAAGCAAGGGTCTCGGTACCTTTTTCGCGAATCACTACCGAATCGTTGAAATACAGGGTAGCGCCCACTATGATACCCAGGGTGATCTGCCCCAGAATCTTGAACTTTCCGTGGAGGCCTTTTTTATCTTTTTTGAAAACCTTGATATAATCGTCAATAAACCCAATGATCCCTAGCCAAATGGTTGAAACCAGCATCAGGATAATGTAAATATTATCGATTTTGGCAAATAGTAGTGTGGGTATCACAATGGCAGCAATAATAATGATACCCCCCATGGTTGGGGTACCCTGCTTTTTCATTTGCCCTTCCAGTCCGAGGTTTCTCACCACCTCACCCACCTGCTTTTTTTGTAGTAGGCGGATAATGCGGCGGCCCGAGATCATGGTAATGAAGAGTGAAAAGATCACCGCCATGCCTGCCCTGAACGAGATATACTGAAACACCCCCGTTCCGGGAATGTCAAAGGCTTTATCCAGGTATTCGAACAAGTAATACAGCATCTTTCTGCTCTTTTCTTTTTTAAGTTTCTCAGGCCAGGTATTCCAATAAAATTTCCTTGTCGTCAAAAGGGTGTTTTACCCCCTTGATCTCCTGGTATTTTTCATGTCCTTTTCCGGCTATCAGGATAATGTCGCCTGGGTTTGCCATAGCGCAGGCGGCTTTAATTGCTTCTCGGCGATTTATCACGGTAATGGTGCTGCGGCTGCTCACCGGGTCGAGGCCGGATTTCATGTCTTGAATTATTTTTTCCGGATCTTCGAAACGGGGGTTGTCGCTGGTGAGTATCACCTTGTTGCTCAGCCTGGCGGCAATAGCTGCCATGGCCGGTCGCTTGGCAGCATCGCGGTTTCCTCCGCATCCCACCACGGTAATGATCTTTTCTGTTCCCGTGCGCAGGCTTCCGATGGTGTTCAGCACGTTTTCCAGTGCATCAGGGGTGTGGGCGTAATCCACAATACCAATAATATGATCCCTTCCAGCGAAAAAGTCGAAGCGCCCTTCGGCAGGGCGGCAGCTGCTAAGTGCGGTAAGCACCTCTTCGGATTCTTGTCCCAGCATAAGGGCCGCGGCATATACCGACAACAAGTTGTAGGCATTAAACTCCCCCACCAGCTTGCACCAGACCTCCCGGCTCTCGATCAGCAACTGCTGGCCAGCAAAGCCATTTTCGAGGACCTTGCCCTTGAAGTCGGCCATGGCGCGAAGGCTGTAGGTCTTTTTGACGGCGCGGGTGTTTTGCAGCATTACCCAGCCGTTCTTGTCATCGGTGTTGGTAATAGCAAAAGCCTTAGCATCGAGTTGGTCGAAGAAGGTTTTTTTGGCTTTCAGGTATTCACTGAAAGTTTTGTGAAAATCCAGGTGGTCGTGTGTCAGGTTTGTGAAAACGCCACCGGCAAAATGCAACCCGGCAATACGCTGCTGGGCCAAGGCGTGCGAACTCACTTCCATAAAGGCGAACTCACAGCCTGCATCCACCATCTGGCTGAGCAATTCGTTGAGCTGTACCGGGTCGGGGGTGGTGTAATTTGCCGGAATCTCCTCTTTGCCCACCAGGTTACGAACCGTGGATATCATGCCACATGCATATCCCAATTGGGTAAACAAGTCATATAGCAGAGTTACCACCGTAGTCTTACCATTGGTTCCTGTTACTCCAACAAGCCTTATCTTTTCGGAAGGATTGCCGAAAAAGTTAGAAGCCATAATTCCCAGTGCCTGGGCCGAATCTTTTACTCTGACGATCGTGGCCTTTTCGCTGATTATTTCTGGCATTTCCTGACAAACGATTCCCGTTGCGCCGTTTTCAATGGCTTTTTCAATATACAGGTGCCCATCGGTAGTGAGACCTTTTACAGCAATAAACAAAGTACCCGACCTCACCTTGCGCGAGTCGAACTCCACGGCAAGCACTTCCCTGTCGAGCCTCCCATGGGTTTCGAGCAGTTCGGTCTTATATAATATGTCGCGTAAGTTTCTCACTTTGAAAAAAATCAGTTCAGTTCAACGTAAATCTGGTTGCCCGGGCTAACCCTTAGCCCGGGTTGCAGGCTCTGACGCCTTACAGTGCCGCGGCCGCTGAAGCGCACCCTAAGGCCGGCGTTTTCCAGCACGAAAAGGGCATCTTTAAGTCCCATGCCTACTACGTCAGGCACCAGGTTGTCAATAAAATTCTTTTCCCAGAAACTCACCGTGTCGTTTTTGGCTACGGTGGTGGCCCAGGTGCTTTGAATATTGTCAATAAGCTTGCAGTCGAAGGCTGAATAGATGGTGCGGATATCTTCGGCATTGCCATTACGGAACGACGGCAGTGAGGCCAACAGATTTTCGTAATCGGGCTGGGGGTAATTCAGCTGGGTAGCAAAAATTTTGTCGGATATTTCCTTGAAAACGGGTGCAGCAAGTTGTCCGCCACTATATAAAAACCCTCTTGGGTTGTGTATTACCACAATAATGCTGTAGGCAGGCTGGTCGGCGGGGAAGTAACCTACAAACGACGAGCGATAGGAAGTGCGGCCATGCACGTTTCGGTAACCCTGGCTGGTGATGGCCACCTGCGCTGTGCCTGTTTTCCCTGCAATAGGGTAGAGTGGGCTGTAAATATTTTTTGCAGTGCCATTTTCGACCACTCCAATGAGCATCTCCCGTATTAGCTCGAGGGTTGAATTGCTGGCAATGCTGCGGTTTATTACCTGCGGCTGAAATCGCCTTATAGTTTTTCCGGTTTGCCTAATTTCTTCCACAAACATGGGCTTCATCATGCGGCCGTTATTGGCCACTGCATTGTAAAGAGCCAGGGTTTGCAGGGGGGTGAGCGAAACGCCGTAGCCTATCGACATCCACGGAAGTGAAACGCCCGACCATGATGAGCTCTTTGGGTCGCTGAGGAAAGGCTGTCCCTCGCCGGTGATTTCCAGGCCCAGGGGCTTATCAAGGCCCATAGCCTTTAGCCTGTCAACAAAGTGCTGCGGTTTGTCCTTGTAGGCTTTCACCACCAGTTGCGATATGCCCACGTTTGAAGAAACCTCGAAGGCATTCCTGGCTGTGATGCTTCCGAAACCGCCCTCCCTGGCATCACGCATTACGCGGTCGGCATACGCAATGGTTCCGTTGCCGGTATGTACAATTTCCTCAGACTTCACTTTGCCATCTTCCAACAGCGCCATCATGCTGGCAAGTTTGAAGGTTGATCCGGGCTCAGTACTTTCGCCCACGGCATAATTGAAGGTTTCTTCGTAGTTGCCTGAGGGCCGGCGGGTAAGGTTGGATATAGCCTTGATCTTTCCGGTAGAAACTTCCATGAGCACGGCGGTGCCAAACTCCGCTTCCGACTTGTTAAGTTGCCTGAGTAGGGCATTCTCAACAATGTCCTGCATACTTATATTTATGGTAGTGATGAGGTCTTTGCCATTTTCTGGCTGAATCTCGTTTTCGTCGTTAATGGGTACCCAGTTACCTCCGGCCGTGCGCTGCATCAGCCTTTTCCCTTGAATACCTTCCAGCTCACTGCGGTAGGCGCCTTCCAGCCCTACATAAACTCCTTCGCGCTCGTAGCCAATGGTGCGCTGGGCCATGGTGCGGTAGGGCATTTCGCGGCGGGCCCGCTCAATAGGGATGAAGCCTCCGCGGAATTTTCCCAGCCTGAAGAGCGGAAAGTTGCGCAGCACCTGTAGCTGATGGTATGAAACATTGCGCTTAACAAGGTAATAGCGGTCGCCTCTGTTGCGGGCATTGGTCAGCTCAGACAAATACCGTGCTTTCGACCTGTCGCCAAATAGTTGTGAAAGCATCAAAGCCAACGAATCGATACCCTGCCTGAATACCACATCGGAAACAACCTCTTTGCTGAGATCCATCCTGATTTCGTAAATGGGCACGCTGGTGGCCAGCAAGCGGCCGTCTTCGGCACAAATGTCGCCTCTTATGGCATCTATGTTTTCGTAACGCATGGTCGAGGCCTTGGCCATTTCACGCCATTTGTCGCCTTCAACGGTTTGGATATAGATAACCTTTACCAGGATGGCCAATCCCAGCACTACCATGGTAAAATAAACCAGGTAAAGGCGTTGCATTATGTGCTTCTTCTCGTCCATTGCTAGTTTGCCTGCGTAATTTGCTAGTTCAACAACTTTCTCAAAATACTCGCATTGTTTCTCTGGTCTTTAACCTGCCGTGGTGGTACGGTGGACTCCACAAAGCCCCTGCTTTGCAACCTGCGGGCGATTTCCGACTGGTTGCTCAGGTACATCAGCTCCGACTTGGTGAGGGTGTGGCGGGTGCGCAGCTCAACGATCTCTTTGCGCAGGGCTTCAACCTCTCGTGCTTGTTTCTCAGCGTAATAGGTGTTTGAAATAAAAAAAAGGGCCAGCCCTGCCAGAAAAAAGAAAAAAGGCAACAAGGCAGCCACCTTGTCGCGGGTCAGCATGGTGCCATCGAGCATCGACTGGATGAAACGCGAAACAGCCCCCTTTTTGGTTGCTGTTTTTTCCTTCTTCCCCTTTCTGTATTGGTTTTCCCCCATTTGTTTCCCCAAAAATTGTTATTCTCTTTTTTCTGCTATTCTAAGCCTTGCGCTGCGTGCCCGGCTGTTGCGATCCATCTCTTCCTGTTCTGGCATTATGGTTTTTCCTACAGGCACCATGGGTGTGAGCGGGTTGCCGTAAAAGTCCTTTTCAATTTCTCCCCTGAAATTGCCCGACTTCATAAAGTGTTTTACCAGGCGATCTTCGAGTGAATGGTAAGCTATTATCACCAGCCTTCCCCCGGGTCTGAGCACGTCGACACTTTGCTCCAGGAACTCCTTCAGGGCATCCAGCTCCTGGTTCACCTCAATTCGCAGGGCCTGAAAAACCTGTGCAAAAAATTTGTTTTCCTTTCCCCTGGGAGCCAGTCTGGTAAGCAGGGCAGTGAGCTGTGAGGTGGTATCTATGGTCTCGATTTTTCGCTGCTTGTCAATGGCACCGGCAATCTTGTAGGCATTTCGCAGTTCTCCGAAAAGGAAAAACAGGTCGGCCAGTTTTTCGGTAGGATACTCGTTTACTACATCCCTTGCAGTGAGTCCGGCTTCGCGGTTCATTCGCATGTCGAGCGGCCCCTCAAAGCGCGTGGAAAACCCCCTTTCGGCCTGGTCGAATTGATGCGAAGAAACGCCAAGGTCGGCCAGGATGCCATCCACGGGCAATTGCCCGTAAAGTTTCAGGAAGTTCCTCATATACCTGAAGTTCTGGTTCAGGAAAAGGATTCGCCCGTCTTCGGGTACGTTGGCAGCTGCATCCTTGTCCTGGTCGAAGGCAATGAGTTTCCCTTGCGGAAGCTTTTCTAGGATGATTGCCGAGTGCCCACCACCACCATAGGTGGCATCCACATAGCGACCGCCGGGGCTGATGTTCAGGCCATCAACAGCGGATTCTGCCAGTACGGGGTCATGATACACTTTCATCTCCGGATTGGTTGGTTATTTTACCCATAACATCCTCTGCCAGAGAGGAAAAGTCTTCCGGTTCGTTGTTCATCATCGACTCATACACATCCTTTGCCCAGATCTCAATTCTTTGTCCGTAAGCAAAAAGAACGATTTCCTTATCAATGCCCGCGTAATCGAGCAGGGTTTTGGGCAGCAGCAGCCGACTGGCTGCATCCAAGGCGATGTCGGAGGCGCCCCTGAAGAAGTAGCGCACAAACTCGCGGTTCTTTTTGTTGTAAAGGTTCAGTGAATTCACCTCCCGCGAAATATTTTGCCACTCGCTCTGCGGATAAAGCGTAAGGTTCCTTTCAAAACCGCGGTTAATGACAAAACGCTCCTGGTCGCCTTCCGATAGTTGCTTTTTCAAGCCGGAGGGCAACATGAAGCGGCCTTTGGAATCGACCTTACAATCAAATTCTCCAAGCAGATAGGTCATTCTCCCACATTTTGGTTTTGGTTTGTAAATATAAAGCAATTTTTACCACTTTTTACCACTTTTTACCACATTGTTGATAACTTTCCACCTCTGAAAGGCACCATTTTTAAGGAAAAGTTTATAAACGACTGATAATCAATGAAAAATATATTTAACGCATTTACACTTAAAACACATGTTTTTGGAATACAGATTATTAGCTGTTGTAATGTTATTTCTTGAATTATCCTTAATTTTGTGAATGGTGTACCTGTCTTTCAGGTTATCCTTCTGCGCGGCCCCAGGCAAGGAAACTAAGGGCTTTAATAATTTTTAAATCTATGACAAACAGTCAGTTGACGGAAGAAAAGGAAGAGATCAGGGATTTTCTTAATGTGGACAGTGTTTTCCGGAAAAAAGGCAGGAAGATCTATCCTTACATTCCTGGTTTTTTGATTCGGTATATTGAGCGCATTGTCCATCAAGATGAACTGAATGCTGCCCTGAAGCGGCTGCAAGACAAAAAAAACGTAGAATTTCTGGAGCATGTTCTCTTGAATGAGTTTGGAGTGGAGATTGAGGCCAGAAACTTTGAAAACGTGCCGGCACAGGGAAGGTATATCATTGCTGGCAATCACCCGCTTGGCGGAATGGATGGCATGGCTCTGATGCAGGTAGTGGGAAAGAAACGCCCCGATCTGAAATTTCTGGCCAACGATATTTTGCTTGAAATACCCAATTTGCGTGAGTTGTTTGTGCCTGTTAACAAGCATGGCCGAAGCACCCACGAGACGGTGCGCATTATGGATGAACTTTTTAGTTCAGATAAAGTGGTGCTGGTTTTTCCGGCGGGGCTGGTTTCGCGCAAGCAAAAAGGAGGTATTTCTGACCTCGAATGGAAAAAGACTTTTATTACCAAAGCCATCAAATACCAGCGGGACATTATTCCGGTGCATATTGATGGAGAAAACTCACAGTTTTTCTACAACCTTGCTCGATGGCGTAAGCGGCTTAGAATCAAGGCAAATATTGAAATGCTTTATCTGCCTGATGAAATGTTCAAGCAGAAAAACAAAAAAATTACGATTACCTTTGGCGAACCTGTATCATATGGTACCTTTACCAGTGAGTTAACCCATAAGCAGTGGGCTGACCGCATGAAAGCACACGTTTACGGTTTACCCGGGGGTAACTCGCAGTTTTAGGTTTAATGATTCCAAAAACGGAGAAATAAATATGAAGGAGTTGGAAGAAGGCCTGATCCCACCCTTAAGCAGGGATCTGTTAAAGGCTGAACTTACCAGGGAGCGGTTTCTGCGAAATACCAACAATGCTTCCAATGAAATTTATGTGGTGAATGCCAACAATTCGCCCAATTTAATGCGTGAAATCGGCAGGCTGCGCGAGCTTTCTTTTCGCACAGCCGGCGGAGGCACCGGCAAGGCGCTCGACATCGACCACTACGATACCGGCGCCAATCCCTATGAGCAACTGATCGTTTGGGACCCATCAGCCCAGGAGATTCTCGGGGGTTACAGGTACATCATGTGCAAAAATGCCCCTATCGACAGCCTTGGTATTCCCAAGCTCGCCACATCGGGTATGTTCCGGTTTTCTGAAAAGTTTCTTTCAGATTACATGCCCTACACCATTGAGTTGGGCCGCTCCTTTGTGCAGCCTGCCTATCAGCCCGCGCGCGAAAACCGCAAAAGCATATACTCGCTCGATAATTTGTGGGATGGCCTGGGCACCTTGATGGTCGATCATCAGGATGTGCGCTATTTCTTTGGGAAAGTGACCATGTATACCCATTTTAATGTTTTTGCCCGCGACCTGATCCTCTATTTCCTGGGCAGGTTTTTTCCCGATCCCGACAAACTGGTTTATCCTTTAAAGCCGATTCAACTTCAAACTCCTGTTGAAAAACTGGAAAAGGTTTTTTCCGCCGAAACCCTGGAAGAGAATTATAGGCTGTTATCAAAAGAAGTAAGAAAGCTCAAGGAGAATATTCCACCACTCATCAGCGCTTACAGTGCCCTCAGCTCTACCATGAAAACCTTTGGCACGGCCATTAACGAAAAGTTTGGCGGTGTAGAAGAAACAGGCATATTGATTACTATTGCTGACATTCATGAGGGGAAAATTGAGCGCTATGTAAGAAGTTACATCGAATCGAAAAAATAGAAACTGATCTTCACCAAGCTGTTCAGTTTTGTAAAACATTGAAATGGTAATCCGCACGGCCGAATTTATTAAAAGCTCACCATCACTGAGTGAGTGCCCTGAATCAACGCTTCCGGAGTATGCTTTTATCGGAAGGTCGAATGTGGGCAAGTCTTCGCTCATTAACATGATTACGGGTCACGGCAAACTAGCCAAGATTTCCGGTACGCCGGGCAAGACTCAGCTTATCAATCATTTTCTGATTAACGATTCGTGGTATCTTACCGACCTGCCCGGGTTTGGCTTTGCAAAAGTGCCCTTAAAAATCAAGCGCAAGTGGGATAATATGATCCGCAACTTCTTACTGAAGCGCTCCAACCTGGTTTGTTCCTTTTTACTTATCGACATCAGGCACGAACCTCAGAAAAACGACCTGGATTTTATGGCTTGGATGGCTGGCAGGCAAATTCCCTTTTACATTGTTTTCACTAAGGCCGATAAGCTTTCGCATAACCAGCGACAGTCGGCTGTTGCGCAATACATGAAAGTTTTGTCGGAACAATGGGAGCCCCTGCCGCCTCATCTGGTTACCAGCAGTGAGGCTAACCTTGGCCGCGGAGAGCTGCTGGCACTGATCGAATCATTCAATCAGAGCTATGTGGCCGAAGGCCTGGGGTAATCATGGCCTGAATCCTGAATGGCTCAGTATCTTTTGCGAATCATGCTCCCTGAATAAGTCCTGCAGGCTAAGGGCCTGATTTTTTTTCATGTACTCCCTTACAATTTGCCAGCCAATATATGCTGCCGTTCGCGGGGGTGCGTTCCGTGTGAAAGGGGCAGTAAACGGTGCATCACCAATAAACTTTATGATAATCTGCCGGTCGCTCGAGTAGAGCATTTCGTTCTCGAGAAAATATGACCATACCCGCCCTATGTTGGCTTGCAGCCAGCTTAGCTGTTCGTCGCTGTAGGCAATTTTCAGGGTGTCGTGATGTTGAGGCAACATGCAGTCGAGAAAATACAGCACCTTACCTTCGTATATCATAAAGTCGAGAAAGCGTTCGGGCATAGCGGTGACTTCCTGCAGGTGTTTCTCGCCCAGCATTTTCATCACGTCGATGGCCACAAAAGGCGGCTGCATGGCAAAGGTTTGATAAGCAGGCACCCCAATCTTGGGATAATAATGATAGTCTTTGCCCAGGTACATGTCAAGGCCAATTACCATGGTGTTTTCGTAATATTTAACAGGGTAGTTGAAGTCGAGACCCGAAATGTAGGTAAAGACCGTGGGCAGGGGATGATTCGGGTAATGGTATTTATAGTAGCTGAATGCCGTGGTTAACTCTTTTTCAAGGCTTTCCACCCCGGGCCAAACCTCCTTTGTGTCGAGGTATAATTCGCGGGTTTGCGGGTCGGTAATATAATCGAACAATTGCTGCTGCCCGACTTCAGTGTTTATTTCATCACCCAGGAAAATGTTGAAGCGGTTAATGAAAGGGTCGATATCTTCCCTGAGGGTGTATGGGTTTAGGTTAAAAAGCACTTCTTCGTAACGCCCTATGGAAACGGGATCGATGCTGATGCCCGATATATCGGCTTGGTAATGAGGTTTTTTGCCAAAACCACCACAAGAAACCAAGGCAATGGCCAAAAATAGAAATATGGGAATCCTGGACAGAAGGAGGGCTTTGATTTTCATGTTGGTAAAGGAATTTTTAGTTTAAATGCCAAAACTAGGGTTTTTGAAAGTGCAAAAAAATAAAAAATAATGGTTAATATTGTATGTAATTATAAATGTCAAAATTATGAAAAAAATACTCTTGTCGGTTTTATTGGTTGCAATGCTGGCTCCTATGGCGATGGCCGTTGATATGGGTGGGTTTCGTTTTGGTTTGAAAGCATCGCCATCGGTGGCTTGGTTGAGGCCCGAAACTAGCGGATATGAGCATGATGGCGTTCGCCTTGGGTTTTCCTACGGATTTATTGGCGATGTTGCCCTGGGTGATTTTTATGCCTTCTCAACGGGATTGAATATTAATATTATTGGCGGGAAACTGATGTATCCTGAATTATTATCACCCACCGATCCTCCCGTCGATATGAGCAGGAATTATAACCTTCAATATCTTGAAATTCCTCTTACTATAAAGATGCATACCCAAGAAATCGGTTACCTGACGTATTACGGCCGGTTTGGGTTTGGTGCAGGAGTCAATCTGCGTTCCAAATCAAAAGACAGCTATAACAATGTAACCATTGAACAAGATGACATTAAGAGCGAAACTCGCCTGCTTCGCGCTTCGCTCATTGTGGGCTTGGGCGTTGAGTATTCGCTGGGCGGCAAAACCGCATTGGTTGGCGGGGTGACCTTCAACAACGGCTTTACCAATGTGCTGAAAGGCACCAACGAGGCCCTGAATAGGAAACCTAGCGCCATCAATAATTTCCTTGAGCTTACTTTTGGTATAATGTTCTAAATCTTTTCTGATGAAGATTGCCCTTGCCCAGCTTAATTATATTGTAGGGCATTTTGAGCACAATACACATTTGATGATTGATGCCCTGGCCCAAGCAAAAAGCCGGGGCGTTGATTTAGTGGTCTTTTCTGAACTGTCGATTTGCGGATACCCGCCGCGCGACTTGCTCGAAATGGATCATTTTGTTGACCAATGCGAAGAGGCTGTGAAGAATGTGGCCGATCATTGCTACGATATTGCCGCAATTGTGGGTGCCCCAAGCCGGAACCCCCATGCATTTGGCAAAAGGCTGCTTAACTCGGCATTCCTTTTAAGCAAAGGCGCAGTAGAGGCGGTTTACCACAAAGGTCTTTTGCCCACCTACGATGTGTTTGACGAATACCGCTATTTCGAACCTGCCTTATCATTCAAAACCATCCCCTTCCTGGGAAAAAGAATTGCCCTCACCATTTGTGAAGATTTGTGGAACCTCGATGAACCTGCGCTCTATCGCATGAGTCCTATGGATGAGCTGATAAAGGAGAAGCCCGATTTGATGATTAACATTTCGGCTTCGCCTTTTGCCTGGAGCCATCTGGCCGACCGCCATTTTACCTTCAGCGAAAACGCCCGAAAATACAAACTGCCCCTCTTGGTTTCCAACCAGATGGGCGGACATACCGAGCTTCTGTTCGACGGAAAGTCGGCTGCTTACAATCCGATGGGAGGGATGGTGGGCTATATTGATTCCTTTTCAGAGGGAATACATGTGTTTGATCTTGGAGAGGTTGCTGGCAGTACGGTAGGGCCTTCAGTGCTTTCTTTTAGCGAAAACGAAAAAAATGAGATCATTTACCGGGCCCTGGTGTTTGGCATAAAGGAATATTTTGGCAAGCTGGGGCTAAAAAAAGCCATTCTGGGTTTGTCGGGCGGGCTCGACTCGGCCCTGACGCTGGTGCTGGCAGCCGACGCTCTTGGCCCTGAAAACTGTCGTGCGGTGCTGCTCCCGGGGCCCTATAGCAGCGACCACTCCGTTGCCGATGCCGAACTGCTTGCCCGAAACCTGGGGGTGCCTTATGATATTATTTCCATAAAGGAAACGGTGGATGCCCTGCAGCAATCGCTTGAGCCATACTTTATAGGAACCTCGGCTGGAATTGCTGAAGAAAACCTGCAAGCCAGGGCCAGGGCTGTTATCCTTATGGGGCTGGCCAATAAATTCGGGTATGTGTTGCTGAACACATCCAATAAGAGCGAAGCGGCCGTGGGTTATGGCACCCTTTATGGCGATATGTGTGGTGGACTGGCCGTGATCGGCGACATTTACAAAACCGAAGCCTATAGCCTGGCACACTTTATCAACCGCGAAAAGGAAATTATTCCGGCTAATACCATCGACAAGCCCCCTTCGGCTGAGCTTAAACCCGATCAGCGCGATACCGATTCACTCCCTCCTTACGTAATTCTGGATGATATTCTTTCCAAATACATTGAAAGGAGGATGTCGACTGAAAAAATCATTGCCAGCGGCCATGATCCAGAACTCGTTAAGAAGGTGCTGCGGATGGTAAATAATAATGAATACAAGCGCCACCAAACCCCGCCTATACTCCGTGTGTCGAAAAAAGCCTTTGGCAGTGGCCGTAAAATGCCCCTGGTGGCCAGATTTCCTGAATAAGAAAAGGGCTGAAAGCACTTGCCTTCAGCCCTTTTCTGGATTTATTCCCAGCTTAGATGGCTTCCACAGCCTTGATTTCGGGGATGGCCTTTTTCATGGCCTGTTCTACGCCGTTTTTCAGGGTCATGGTGCTCATGGGGCACGAGCCGCATGCGCCAAGCAATTCAACGTTTACTACATTGTCATCGGTTAATTCAACAAAGCGGATATTGCCTCCATCGGCCTGCAGATAAGGACGAATCTGGTCAATTACATTCTCCACTTTTTTAATCAATTCAGGATTTTGGTTCATGGAAACGGGTTTTAATGGTTTATGAAATTTCTTTTTTAAACGGGTTTGGCGGCCTGCAAACTTTCTTTTTTCGCGTTAGTAATGGATATTTGCTGAGCTAGTTTTTCGGCCAGACTATCAAAATATGGTTTTGACAGGCTTTCGGTATTCAACACCTCGGGCTTGCCGCTGTCGCCGGCTTCACGCACCGATTGTATCAGGGGAATCTGACCCAGCAGCGGCAGGCTCATGGCTTCGGCCATTCTTTTGCCGCCTTCTTTTCCAAAGATGAAATATTTATTTTCGGGCAATTCGGATGGAGTAAACCAGGCCATGTTTTCAACCACTCCCAGCACGGGCACGTGTATGTTCTCGTTCGAGAACATACTTACCGCTTTGCGGGCGTCGGCCAGGGCCACTTCCTGTGGGGTGGTGACGATTACTGCACCGGTAAGGGGCACGGTTTGCACCAAGGAGAGGTGGATGTCGCCAGTGCCCGGCGGCAGGTCAACTATCATATAGTCGAGCTCGCCCCAGTGAGCATCGGTAAAGAGCTGCTTGAGCGCGCCCGAGGCCATTGGCCCTCGCCAAATCAGCGCCCGCGAGGCATCCACAAAAAAGCCAATAGAAAGCAGAGACACTCCGTATTTCTTCAGCGGAAATACCTTGGTTTGACCGTCAATTTCCACAGCCGAAAGTTGTTCATTAACAGCTTCGAACATCAGAGGTATTGAAGGCCCGTAAATGTCGGCATCAACCAGGGCGGTTTTGGCTCCGCTGCGCGCCAGGGTAATGGCAAGATTGGCTGCGATGGTCGATTTGCCCACGCCACCTTTGCCGCTGGCCACCGCCACAATGTTCTTAACACCTTTGAGCAGGGGCTCATCGTTTTTGCGAGTGCTGGTAACATTGGCAGTGAGGTTTACAGTAACTTCTGCTTCCGTGCTTACCAGCTCATGTATGGCCCGGATGCAGGCGTTTTTGATGCTCTCCTTAAGGGGGCAGGCCGGGGTGGTTAATACCACCGAGAATCGCACCTGGTTTCCTTCTATTTCAAGGTCGCGAATCATACCAAGGCTTACCAGGTCTTTCTTGAGGTCGGGCTCAATAACCTGACCCAGAGCATTTAAAACTTGTTCCGTTGCGATTTTCACGGTTATTTTTATTTAGACTGTGTAAAAGTAATGCTTTTTTTGCTGTTGGGCAAAATGGGGCGAGAAAAACGTACTTCAATACTTTAATTCGGTGGCCGGGTCCCAGAAATACTTTTTGAGTTCTACGATCTTGTCGTCTTCCACCTTTATGCCTTCCGACTCAAGAAGTTGCTTCATGATGCTGGGCCCTCCGAAATGATGCTTGCCGGTGAGCATACCGTTGCGGTTTACCACCCTATGGGCAGGAACGTACTCTGCAGTGCCGTGCGAGCTGTTCATAGCCCAGCCTACCATGCGGGATGAGCCGGCACTGCCAAGGTATCTGGCAATAGCACCGTAGGAGGTTACGCGCCCGTAAGGGATCAACCTCACCGCCTCGTACACTTTTTCGAAAAAGGAGGGTTCAGCCATTTTTTCTACTGTTGAGCGAAAACCGTAGGTATTTGATGGGAATGCCTTCGGCCCGGTAAATGCTTTCGTAGTGTGTCTGTGTTTCTTTGATCAGGGGCTCGTCCACGTTGCCTTTTTCGTAAAGGTCGCGGGTATGGTAAATCAGCTGAAGGTCCAGTTCGCTTATGACCTCCAGGGTGTATTCAAACAGCTCAGTATTGTCTGTCTTTAAATGGATGGGGCTTCCAGAAGCCAAAATGCGGCGGTATCTTTCAAGGAATTTTGGAGAGGTGAGCCGTTTCTTTTCTCGCGACTGTCTGGGTTGCGGGTCCGGGAAGGTGATCCAAATGCCTGATATCTCGTTATGATCAAAAAAGTAGTTAAGCCTTTCTGCCTGTATACGTAGGAAGGTTGCATTAGAAATGCCTTCTACCAGTGATTGTCTGGCGCCTTTCCAAAGGCGCTCTCCCTTGATGTCGACGCCAATAAAATTGACATTGGGAAACTTACGGGCCAGGGCAACGGTGTATTCTCCTTTGCCGCAGCCTATTTCGAGCACAATGGGGTGCTGGTTTTTAAAATACAAAAGGTTCCAATTGCCTTTAAACGAATGATCTTCGACCGGGTAACGGTCGTTGGGCTGAATCACGTTCGCAAAGGTTTCGATCTCGGCAAAGCGTTTCAGTTTTTTCTTTCCCACGACAAAAACAAATGGTTTAATCAGCAATTAGCGGTGAAGGATCCAGGCTGTAGAGTTGATCTCCTGCTGCACGCGCGGCAGGGCTGCTTCGGCTTCGGCCAGGTCGTAAAAAAAGGCATAGCTTACGCGGTGAAAACCGCTGGAGGTTGTCATAAATACGTTTGCCTGGCTGGCGCCCTTGCCTTTGAGTTCTTCCACAAAACGGCTGGCCTGACCTTGGTCCTGAAAAGCGCCCACCACAATATGGTACACCTTACGGCCGGCTTCGACCTGGGCAGGGGCTTGGGGAGCAGAGGTTACAGGGGTTGCTTCAGCAGCCTCTAAGCTTTCGGTGGATTCAGCAGGCGTTTCAGCGGCTTGCGAGGAGGCGGGAGCGGGAGCCACTGTTTCCGTTTGCGGTTGCGCGGCCGGGGCCTGGCTTTTTTTTCCAAAAATAAAATTCCAGTTAAAGGCAAGAATGATAAGTATAACCAGCAAAGGAATTATTACCCAGGCCAGCCATTTTATGACGGGGGGCAGGTCTTGTTTCACGGGTTCTTGGGCAGCAGCCACCGGGGCCACTTTTTCAGGTGTTTCTTCTACGTGTTTGGAAATCGGTTCGGGGGCAGGGGCTTCAACCACTTCTTCCTTTATTTCGGGCTGGGGCTCTACCTGCACAGGCTCGGGTGCCGGGGTTTCGACAAAGGCAGGCTCTTCCGCAATGGACGGGGGCGGGGGTGGGGGCGGGACAACGGTTGGTGGGCTAACCCGGGTCGGTTCGCTTATAGTGCCCATGCCGGCCGAGTCGGCAAGGTAGTTTATGGATTTGTCAGCCTCAAAAGCGACATTCCCTTCGGCGTCCAGGCTGAAAACGCCCACGCGTTCCAGTTCTACCTTTTGGCCCGAGGAGAGGGTTTTCTTGATTTCGGAAACAAAGTCATCAATGAATTTTTTTACCTGATCCGAATCCTTATGCTCCTTGGCTGCCATGTGGCCTGTGAGAGGGGTGTCGCCATCCTTTTTTGTGGCATCAAAAGCAATGACTTTCGATGGGGACTCAATTTTTTTCTCTTCCGGGATAAAACGCGCCGGAATGTATTTGGTTGAAAACTCGCCAAATCCGGGAAGGATCACATGTTCATGATCGAAAAGCAATTCGCTGATGTAGGTTCCGATTTTCATAAGTATAAATTTTTTTCCTGCTGTTGCCAGTTTTTCGGGTTTTGAAAAATGGTCGGGTTTGCCTGCATGGCCATCTGTAAACCAGTTCTTTCAGAAAACAGACAGCGCTTTTTATTAAACGTCTAAATTAAGAAAAACTATTTACAATATGTAGATTCTACGCAAAATTGCAGGTAAAGTTACCCGGTGTTTTACACCCAGCCCGGGGGAATCTTCTCAAGGTCGTCTGGGGTGTCGATGCCTGGCGACTGGCGGGTGGTCTGGGCCACCCTAATTTTAAAGCCGTTTTCGAGCCAGCGAAGTTGTTCGAGTGATTCGGCCTTTTCAAGCGGGCTCAGGGCCAAGCCAGCCAGCAGTTTTAAAACGCCGTGGCGGTAGCCATACATTCCCACATGCCGGAAATATGTATGGGCTTTGAGCCATTCGCCCTGCTCCTTACCCCTGATGAACGGGATAGCCCAGCGGCTGAAATAAAGGGCCCGACCCCAGCGGTCGAAAACAACTTTGACAATATTGGGGTTAAAAAGGTCTTGTGGGTCTTCAATTTTTTTTGCCAGGGTGCCGATGCTGGTGTCGGAATCTCTGAAAAGAAGGCCCAGCAGTTCAATCTGTTCGGGCTGAATAAAAGGCTCATCGCCCTGGATGTTGATCACCACATCCGATTCGCTGAGTTCCAGGTTGTCGGGCAGTAGGTTTGATGCTTCGAGGCAGCGGTCGGTGCCACTTTCATGGTGGCTGCCGGTCATCACAGCCTTTCCAAAGTTTTGCACATGATTGAGTATGCGCTCATCGTCGGTGGCCACTACCACCTGGCTCAGCAGCTCGCATTTCGAGGCCTGCTCGTACACCCGCTGTACCATCGATTTTTTGCCGATCATAGCCAATGGCTTGCCCGGGAAGCGGGTGGATGCATAACGGGCAGGTATAATGCCAATAAACTTCATGCCCGAAAAGATTAAAACAAGCCGTGAATCTCGGCGTCGATGCGCTCAATAATATGCCCCAGGTCGTCAGGTTTTTCGCTGAATTTGATGGTGTCAACGTTAACTACCAGCAGTTTGCCCAGGCCATAGCCGTTTATCCATTCTTCATAACGTTCGTTGAGGCTTTTAAGGTAATCGAGCCTGATGGAGTTTTCATAATCGCGCCCCCGTTTCTGAATCTGGCTTACGAGGGTCCCTACACCAGCCTTAAGGTAAATCAGCAGGTCGGGCGGTTGAATGAAGGAACTCATCAACTCGAAAAGACTTTTATAGTTGTCGAAATCGCGTGACGACATTAAACCCATTGCATGCAGGTTGGGCGCAAAAATATTGGCATCTTCGTAGATAGTGCGATCCTGTATCACCGTTTTAGTGCCCTTGCGAATATCGACAATCTGCCTGAAGCGGCTGTTGAGGAAATAAATCTGCAGATTGAACGACCAGCGCTGCATGTCTTCATAAAAATTGTTCAGGTAGGGGTTGGTGTCCACGTCTTCGTAGTGGGCCTCCCAGCCGTAGTGTTTCGAAAGAAGACCTGCAAGCGTTGTTTTTCCTGAACCAATGTTTCCGGCAATGGCAATGTGCATGGCGATTGATTTTCTTAGGTTAAAAACTAAAACAGCCTGCCGGCTGCCTGATAAATACGGATCTCGTTTCCGGTCTGAACCCATATCCTTGAGCCACGAACCAGTCCCGACCTGATTTTTGTTTCAGTTAACAAAAATACTGTTTCCTCCTGAAGCACAAAATCAAAAACGATCAATTCTTTTTCAGTAAACCAGATAATATGGTTTCTCTGTACCTGAAACCTTTCTATCTCTTTTCTTTCAATTAAAAAAATAAAGTTTCCAAAGATGTCAAATACGGCAATGCCGGCATCGGGCTCGCTTACATAGAGTCTTCCGTCGGCTTCGGTAATAAATGCTGGCTCGCCGAATGCAGGCAGGGCTTCGAAAAACGGGAGGCTTTGCGCCTGAAGGCGGAAGCTCTGGTTATATAGCTGCAGGCGCATTTCGTGGGGTACGAACACCCAGAAGCCGCCCTGAGCGGAGCTGCAAATGGCTCCGGGAAAGCCCGGCAGGATGCCGGCAGCAGAATGGGGGGCTTGCTTTTCGGCCAGGTTGCGGTCGAGCCAAACGATGTGCTGAAAATCGCGGTGATAAACCAGCACGTTGAGTGGGTCGCTGGCATCAACAAAATGGATGTTCCCGTATCGCGGATTGGAATAATGCCGGTAAGTTTTGCCCGCCGGTTCGTATTTGGTGAGTCCCTCTCGGTTGGTCCAGTAGAGGTTGCCCAGCGGATCGGCAGTAAGAAAATCGCTGTCGGCGGCAATGCTTTCCACCAGGCTTAAGCCGGGGATTTGCTGGGCAAAAGCTACTCTGCCTGCCATTAGCAAAATAGTGAAAAGAAAAAAATAAATAGACCAAGACCTCACTCGTTTATGAATTTAAGGATCTCGTCAACGTATTTGCGCTCATTGTAAAGGCGCGGCACTTTGTGTTGTCCACCCATTTTCCCCTTCGACTTCAGCCATCGGAAAAAGGTTTCGTGAGGCACGCTGTGCACCACCGGCAACTTTAGCATAAGGTTGGAGCTGCGTTTGGCCTCGTAGTCAGAGTTGAGACTTTGCAACTCCTTATCAAGCACTTTGGTAAAATTTTCGAGGCTGTCGGGCTCCACTTCAAACTCAATAAGATATTCGTGGGCGGCCGATTCATTGTCTTTCAGATATACTGGTGCGGCAGTGTATTCAGAAATAATGGCCCCTGTGGCATGGCAGGCCGCATCCAGTGCCTTGTCAGAGTTGTCAACAATCACTTCTTCGCCAAAAGCATTGATAAAGTTTTTGGTGCGCCCACTAATTTTGATGCGATAAGGCGAGAGGCTGGTAAACCGAATGGTGTCGCCGATTATGTATCGCCACAGGCCGCCATTTGTAGTAATTACCAGCGCATAGTTGGTTTCGGTGTCTACGCCTTCCAGGGTCACCACCCTTGGATTAGTCTTTCCAAACTCGTCCATGGGAATGAATTCGTAGAAAATGCCAAAGTCGAGCATCAGCAGCATTTCATCGGAGCAGGCGCGGTCCTGTATGGCAAAGAAGCCTTCGGAAGCGTTGTAGGTTTCCAGGTAATACATTTGCTTTGAAGGGATGATTTTCTGGAATTGCTCACGGTATGGTATAAAGCTCACGCCGCCATGGTTGAAAAGCTCCAGGTTTGGCCATACCTCCAGAATGTTGTTGCGGCCGGTAATTTCAAGAATTCTTTTTAACAGCACCAAGTTCCATGAAGGCACTCCGCTAATGCTGGTAACATTTTCGGTAATGGTGGCTTTGGCAATCTTGTCGAGCTTCACTTCCCAGTCATCGAGCAGGGCCAGCGAAAGTCCGGGGGTACGGAAAAACTCTCCCCATGAGGGGAAGTTCTGCAGCAAAATGGCCGAGAGGTCGCCGAAATATGCTCTGTTGTTAAACTCGCTCACCTTGTGGCTACCGCCCAGCACCAGGCCCTTGCCGTTAAATACCATATTTTCCGGACGGTTGTGGCAGTAAAGGGTCATTACATCTTTGCCTCCTTTCAGGTGGCAATCTTCCAGCGCCTCATCGCTTACCGGAATAAACTTGCTTTTGTCGCTGGTGGTGCCGCTCGATTTGGCAAACCACCTGATCTCTGTGGGCCAAATCAGGTTATTCTCGCCCTTGCGAAGCCGCTCAATGTAGGGCTTCACATCCTCGTAATCCTGCAGAGGCACTCGCTCCTTAAAATCCTTGTAGCTGCGCATGCTTGCAAAATCGTACTTTTTGCCCCATTCGGTGTCTTCAGAAAAAGTAATGAGTTTCATCAGCAGGTCTTCCTGTACCTCATGGGGGTTATCCATAAAGTATTCGATCTGCGAAATTCGCTTTTTCAGGTACCAGGAAATTACAGAATTAATAAAGGACATGTGATTAATTTTCAGATTTTGGGATAACATGCAAAAATAAGGATTTAGCTGCAAAATGTAGCCAAAGCAATTATTTTTACGTATAATTTATCGGCAGTTATTTACAATTCGCATTCCTTAAGGGTAAAAGTTTTATATTTGATAAACCGCAATCGACCATTATATACACAGCTGTTATGGATTTTGTTAAAACGTTTTGCTACGATCCCTCGCAACCTCTGGCTGATTATGAGACAGATAATACCGGCCCTTTTCGCAAGAAAAAGGATACCGAAGAGATTTTTCAGGAAGGGATATTGCGCTTGCGCGAATTGCAAAATATGATGTACGCCCAGGGCAAGCATGGGGTGCTGATTATATTGCAGGCCCTCGATGCCGCTGGCAAGGATGGCATCATCAAGCACGTAATGAGCGGCGTTAACCCCCAGGGCTGCCAGGTGAAAAGTTTTAAAACTCCTTCGAGTGAAGAATTGGCGCATGATTTTATGTGGCGCTGCTTCAAGGAATTGCCCGAGAGGGGCAACATCGGTATTTTTAACCGCTCGTATTACGAAGAAGTGCTTGTGGTGCGCGTACATCCAGGGTTTTTGCTTAAGCAGAACATTCCTGGGCTCGATCATGTGGACCATGCAAACCAGGCCTTTTGGGAAACCCGCTTCCGCGATATTTCGAACTTCGAACGCTATTTCTCGAACAACGGCTACCTGGTGCTGAAGTTTTTCCTCAATGTTTCACGCAAAGAGCAGAAAAAGCGTTTCCTTTCACGGATTAACGAGCCTTCAAAAAACTGGAAATTCACCATGGCCGATGTAAACGAACGCCAGCACTTTGAGCAGTACCAATTTGCCATTGAAGACATGCTGAAGCACACTAGTCAAGACTTTGCCCCTTGGTATGTGATTCCGGCCGATAAGAAATGGTTTATGCGCACGGCCGTTTGTCGAATTATTGTCGACCAAATGGAAAAGCTCGATCTGGCCTATCCCGACGCCGGGCCTGCCCACCTCCAGGACATTGAAAAGGCGCGCATAATGCTTGAAAATGAAGGGGAGTAAATACTAACTTTTGATTATAATCGTTTAATTTGCATATATCCTCTGCCCATTGAGATTCTTCCGAAGCATAGCCGGTTTAGAAATTTACTCCAGCAAACAGCGCTGGAAACTGTTTCTGCTTTTATTTGCCGCACTGATTGTATTGGTTTCGCTGTTTTTTACTGATATCCTGGTGAAGAAGGTGGCCGAAGACGAGCGCCAGAAGGTATTGCTCTGGGCCGATGCGGTGCAGCGAAGGGCCAACCTGGTGGTATATACCGAAGAGCTGTTCGAAAACATTAAGGATGAAGAACGCAAGCGGGTAGAGCTATGGGCCATGGCCAACCAGAAGGTATGGGAGCCCACTACCGAAAATGTCGATAACTTCTTTCTTGAGATCCTTCAGTCGAATACCACCATCCCAGTATTAGCCACTGACGACCGCGGAAACGTGATTACCCATCGCAACCTGGACCCCGAATTTGGCGATCCGCGGGCTTTCGATGAGCAACTGAGAAGCTACTTTTCCGTTTATGAGCCCATACCCATCACCTATTACTCCGGTTTTTCATACGAAACCCTTTATATCTATTACCAAGACTCGCATGTCTTTACAGAGCTGCAAAGCCTTTTCGATGATCTGATAGAATCTTTTATCTCGGAGGTGGTGGTAAACTCGGCCAATGTGCCCGTTATTATTGTTGACAACTCGAGAAGGAAAATCATAGCGGCAGGCAATATTGACCAGCCCGAGGCCACTGATTCGGTGGCTGTAAGACAGGTAATCGAATCGCTGGCCGACAAAAACCCGCCCATTACAATACAGCTTCCAATGTTCGGAACTTGTCATGTTTTCTACACCAACTCCTTTTTACTTACCCAGCTCAAGTATTATCCCATTGCACAGTTCTTGGTCATTGGCATTTTTCTGATCGTGGCCTATATACTGTTCAGCACCTCTCGCAATGCCGAGCAAAACCAGGTGTGGGTTGGAATGTCAAAAGAAACTGCCCATCAGCTTGGCACCCCGCTCTCGTCGCTTGTGGGCTGGGTGGAGATTCTGAAAATGAAAGGTGTGGACCAAGGCACGATTAATGAAATTTCGAAAGATGTAAAAAGGCTTGAAAATATCACCGAGCGTTTCTCGAAAATCGGGTCTCCTGCCAAACTGGTTCCGATCGATATTATTGAAACCACCCGCGAGGCGGTAGAATATATGAAAAACCGCACCTCAAAGAAGGTGAAGTTCAAGATCCTTTCTTCCGACAAGGAGGTGATGGTACCACTCAACACCAATCTTTACGAATGGGTCATCGAGAATATTTGTAAAAACGCAGTGGATGCCATGGACGGGGTTGGAAACCTGACCATCGAATTAGAGGATCAGCCCAGGAATATAATTATTGACATTACCGACACTGGTAAAGGTATAGTGGCATCAAAGCATAAAACCGTTTTCACGCCCGGTTACACCAGCAAGCAAAGGGGCTGGGGTCTTGGCCTGTCGCTCAGCAAGCGCATCATCGAGAATTATCACAAGGGCCGCCTGTTTGTCAAAAGGTCAGAAGTTAACAAAGGCACTACCTTCAGGATAATTTTAAATAAATAGAAGCTTGTTTCTTTGATTTGGCAGTTCCGCTGTGGTTTTTCTTCTCCATCTTGTTTTTTTTCTCAACTTTGTGTTGTAAAAATTTTACTATGAAACACAAAGCAGCTATTTTACTGATTTTGTTTTTTGCCTTTTTCGCAATGGGGTTTCACTTTTTTAGCGTGGACCGCATAATGCTGCAAATGCACAGTCAGAGCCTTCACAAAGGGAAAAGGGCAGATGTAAAGGCAGATCTTTTTTACCACTCGCTCGATGGCAGGCTCGTTAGCCGATACACCGAGCCGGTGGAGCAGGTAATGATTACAAACAACAAGGGCGAACTGGCCATTTACAATGAAAAGGACAATACGGTCTACCGCACCCAGAGCCTGGAATACAGCTCTGAGAATAACCTGATTTATTTCTTTCTGCAGGGAAAAGCCAGCGATCTTGGTCTGGGGCAAATGGGATTTCAGTTAATGGAAACTCTTTTTGAAGACGGGCTGGTGATTACCAGGTGGTTTCCGCCTTCAGGGTTGTATCATCTTTTTAATTACGTGGAATTGGTGCATGAAAACTATATGCCAATTTACAGCGGTTATTACGATGCCAACAAAAAACTTGTTAAAAAAGTTTTTTATACCGATTACCGCGAGTTTCCCGAAATATCCCTTCCGCTTACCATCACCGAATTCAATTACCTGCCTGGAGGCGACTCCATTGTGAATAGAGTGAAATTTTCCGACGTGCAGATTAATCATCGTGCCGTGAGTTCGTGGTTTAATTTTAGGATTCCCGATGACGCAAAAATCATTGAATAGAATTGCCTGTTTCAGCTTTTTGATGCTCTTGCTGGTCGTTGCCCAGGTTACTCCGGGCTACTGTCAGGTGGTTCGTTCTGATGTTGAATTGCTTTCGGAGAATATTTGCCCGGGCTGCGATCACCACGCGCATGGCCGGGTTAGCCTGCTTCAAACCCGGTCGGGTTCGTGGTTGGCACGAAACAACCCGGTGTCGCTAACTTTCTCAGGGTTGATGTTCGTATATCAACGTTACATCTCGCCCCAGCTGCCTTCAGAGTGCCTGTATGAAGCCTCTTGTTCGCATTACAGCAAAAGCCTGATAAAAGAGTACGGTATGATTAGGGGGGTGTTTTTTACTGCCGACCGGCTGACCCGCTGTAACCGCGTTTCGGCCCTCGATGTCAACCCCATTGTCATTGGCGAAGAGTCGGGCAAAATTAGGGAGTCTGTTGATATTTACAACCTTCACCAATGATCAGATTCCTTCTTCCAACATTTTTTGTGCTTTCCTTTCTGAATTCGGCTGCCCAGGAATCGGTTCGGGGTGAGCTGCATTTTGTGCGTCATTTGATAAGCCGCAACGAACTGAAGGAGAGCCTTTTTGTTTTGGAGAATATGGAAGTGCAGGAAGCTTCCCTGATCGACTCTGTCAATTATTACCATGGCTGGATTCGCTATCAGCAAAAGGATCTATTGCCTTCAGCGGCATTTTTGTTAAAGGTGTCTTTTGATAGTCCCTTGTTTGAGAAATCACGGTTTTTTGCTTCCTACAATCTGGCGCATGCTGGCCAAACCAGCGCCGCCGATTCGGTGCTTGGGCAACTCCGTTTTGACCAATCCGGGTTGCTTTTTGCTTTGCAAAACTTTGAAAGGGCAGGGATAGCCTTATTGCGCAGAGATTTCGATGACTTCGGCAAGCGATCCAGCCTTTTTTTGGGTTACTATAATGCCTTTGCCTTACAAGAAAGAAATCTGACAGAATATGCAGCAGGATTGCAGCAACAGCCCGGGCGCTCCGCAGCGGTGGCAGGCCTGCTTTCGGCTGCCGTGCCCGGCCTTGGCAAAGTGTATGCTGGTAAAACGGCCGAAGGCATTGCAGGATTTCTTTATGTAGGTGCCATGGCGCTGACATCTTACGATTTTTATCGCCGGTCAGGGCCGGCCAACGGTTTTTTTATTTTTTCGGCTACCGTCACCGGCATTTTCTATGTAGGGAATATCTGGGGCAGCGCGGTGGCAGTTACCAGAAAGCGTAATGAGTTTAACCATGAAATGGACCAGCGGATTCTTTTCGATATGCATATTCCTTTGCGCAACATTTTCCAGTAAGGGGAATGAATTTGGGCAGGATGCTGCACTGCACAGGGGCGACAGCTTGTTTGCCCTTGGGAACTTTTTTGAGGCGGCCATTGCCTACGAACGCGCCTATTTTTTTTCAGCAGGCCAGCAACAAAAGACTGCGGCCAATCTTCGAAAGGCTGCAGCACTTAAGCAAATGGGAGAACATGCCAGGGTGGTTACTGACCTGCAACGCTCGCTGCCTTTTGCTGGCGATGAAGCCCTGCGCAGGGAAATCCTTTATGAAATGGCATTTTCTGCCTACCTGTCATGGTCATATCCTTTGGCCCAATCTCTTATTAGCCAGCTCGAATTTCAATCTCCTCAGGGGGTTGATATTGCCGCCTTTCCTCTTTTAAAAAGCCTGGTAATGGTTAAGATGGAAAACTGGGAAGCGCTAAGGGATTATTCCGGAAATCTTTTTCCCGGAAACGAAGAAGATTCTGAAAAAAAACAGATGCAACAAATTCTTCTTTTATTGCTTGAGGATGCCAATCATCCGCAGTCACTTGATCCCCCCAGAGCCCGGCTGTGGTCCACCTTTTTTCCGGGTGCAGGACAGGTGTATGCCGGCAGCCCGGGCAAAGGCGCCCTGAATGGTTTCTCGCAGCTGGTTTCGCTGAGCGGAGCGGTGCTTATGGCATATAATCAACTTTACATCAGTAGTGTTGTCGTGGGGTTGGGTCTTTTTCAGTCTTTTTATTTTGGTGGGATCAGGCAGGCAGGTCAGCTGGCCGAAGAAAACAGTTTCGAGCAGATGGCTCAATACAAGGATAAGCTTTCGGCCATTTTGATAGAAATACACAAGCCAGATCAAAACACACAATAGCATGAATAACTGGGCCAACAGATCAATTACCAATAGCTCCATATTTATTTTACTCCTTCTTGCCGGGCCCTTTTCTTCGTTTGCGAGCGAACCTTTTCGTGAAAAAATGGCCGCAGAAGAAATGAAACAAACCATGCAGGCATTGTATGCGTTTGACTTTCTCAGGGCAGATTCCCTTTCGACGGAAATGCTCCGGAAATTTCCAGGCCATTACCTCTCCCATTTTTCGCGTTCTCAATATTTGTGGTGGCTCATAATAACCCAGCCAGAAAACCCCGAACTTGAAAACCAGTACTATCAAACCCTGGCCCAGTCGCTGTCGGCCATTCAGGAATATATGGGCCCTGCCAGAACCCATGAGCAAACCTTTTACTTTATTAATATTTACGCCATGCAGGCCAGACTTTTTCTGAAAAAGAAAGAATACCTGCGAACCATTATCAGCCTTCGAAATTGTATCAGTGAAATTGAAGCGTCGCTTGGCAGGGAGTCTGATTACCCGCCTTTTAATCTGAGCTCGGGTATGTATAATTATATGTCGGAGTATGCAATAAAGAAATTTCCTTTTCTGACTTTGTACACGCTGCTTTATCCCAAAGGGAATATGGCCCTTGGTATGGAGCAGTTAAAAGCGGCCTCTTTAAGTGATCATTTAGTGTGGAAAACAGAGGCTACTTACCTGTTAATGAAAATTTATCTTGAACTGGAGCCAAAACCCGCTCTCGCCATTCCGCTGGCCAGCCAACTTACAGAAACTTATCCGCAGAACCTGATTTATCAGTGGCATTATTTACAGGCACTTGAGTCAATTCAGGCCACAGAAGAATCCATTTTGCTTAAGACTGAACTAAGAAAAATAACCAGGAACGCACCTGGAATTAACAGCCAGCAGCGAGCTTATTTCCTCTCCCTTTTCAGCCAATAAAAAAACCGGCTTTCCCGTTTGCTGCATTGGCAGCCGGAAAAGCCGGTCATTAGCAGAGGCAAAAACTACCACATAAAGAATTTCGGATTGTTAATGTATTTGCTTATATCGTCCTCAATCAGGCCGATCAGCAAAACGATCCAGTCAACAAAGGCCACGATACCACAGCCGCCAAGCGTAAGAATATATCCGATAATTACACCGGTTGTAGTGCCAAGGTATGCCCTGTGAATACCCAGAGGTCCGAGGAACCATGCAAGCACGAATGCCACAGCAGGGGTCTTTTCGCTGTAAAAATAGTCAGCTCCCTGGTTGCCGTTTACATTCAAAGGCGAAAGGGTGTTCAAGTTCAGGAAGTCAACCTGCTCGGCCTGTGCAAACATCTGGTCAACAGCACCCTGGTCAAGCCGGTACATGCTTGCTTCAGCATTGGTTGCCAGAATTCCTGCCAGAAAAATCACAAGAATAGATAGCATTTTTTTCATACAGTTCGGATTTTGGTTAAATAGTAAGTGAATAAATTGTGTTTACAAATATATTAATTAATTCAGGAATACTGAGTGTTTGATGCTTAAATAACATTTTCTGCAAATTTTTTATTTGCACCAAAAAAAAGCCGGCTCAAAAATGGCCGGCTTCTTATGAATTCGAATTGGAATTACTTTTCTTTTTTGAAGCACATAAACCAGTCGAGACAATAGGTGTTGTCGTCCTGGTTCTCAACGCGATCTTTTGCGGCTCCACATGATCCTGGAGGGGGGATGATTACGTCGTCGCCTGGCTGCCAGTTGGCAGGGGTAGCAATTTGTTCTTTATCAGCCTTCTGCATGGCAATGATCATTCGCATAATTTCGTCCATGTTACGGCCCATGCTGAGCGGGTAATACAAAATGGCGCGCACCTTGGACTCGGGGTCCATAATAAATACGGCACGTACCGCCTGAGTAGTACTGGCGTTTGGCTGAAGCATGCCAAATGCTTTGGCTACATCCATTTTCAGGTCTTCGATTACCGGAAAAAGAACCTCGACATTTTTCATGCCCTTGTATTCGATCTTCTCCTTAATAGTGCGCAGCCATGCAATGTGCGCGTAAATGCTGTCGATCGAAAGACCGATCAGCTCGGTATTCCGCTTGCGGAAATCTTCCTGCATGGTGGCAAAAGTCATGAACTCGGTGGTGCAAACCGGCGTAAAGTCGGCCGGGTGGCTAAAAAGGATGACCCACTTGCCCTTATAATCTTCAGGGAAATTGATGTCACCCATGGTTGTTTTGGCCTTAAACGAAGGGGCCAGGTCGCCAATCAGTGGCATTCTTGGTACTTCCTGCATTGGTGTGTTTTGTTCCATTATAAATGAATTTTTAGGGTTAATATTTAACATCCAGAAATATAAGACTGGAAAGATATTTTACCTGTCAAAATTAATGGGTTTACCCCGAAATAACAAGTTTATTTAGTCTTAATCTAAATAAGAAAATCGCGAAACAACTATTTTTAACAAATGTGATTTTTTCACTTTTTGGGGGAAGGGACTGACCGCGCGTCAAACTTCAGAGGGTAGGGTAGAAGGCGTCTTCGATATGGGTTACACGGTACTTCTCGCCTTTAAACAGCACGCTAATAATGTCGAAGCGCACCTCCAGGTCGAGGTTGTGTTTTGAAAGGTAATGATTGGCGGCGGCGATAAGCATTTTTTGTTTGTTCCGGGTAACAAACTCTTCGGGTTCGCCAAAGAAAGTGGTTTTGCGGGCTTTCACTTCTACCACCACCAGCAGATCGCCTTTCTGGGCAATAATGTCTATTTCCTTATGGCTCGATTGCCAGTTGGTTTCGAGAATGCGATAGCCATTTTGCCGCAGGTGGTCGGCAGCAAGGGCCTCGCCTTTTTTTCCTGTTTCGTGAAATTCGGCCATGGGTTCAGGTGTTTATCAACCCCGCCCGGCTCTTACTGGTTTTCGAAAAGCTCAAATTCGAAAAATTCCATAATGGGGTTTGCCAGCAGCTTCTGACAGGCAGTTTCTACCTTTTGGTGCGCTGCCTGGCGGCTTTCGGCTTCCACTTCCAGTGTAATGTGCTTGCCCATCCTCACATTGGTGATTTCGGGCAGACCCAGGTTCTTCATACTTTTGGTTATGGCTTTTCCCTGGGGGTCGAGCAGGGCTTTCAGGGGCATTACATTTATCTCAGCGCGAAATATCATATTGTTTTTCTTTTGGCTGGTTCAGGTTTCATTGTTCGGCGAAAGCCGCGTTTAACAACGACAAAATTAGGTAAAAAATTACTATCAGCGCAACGGCTTGCAGGCCGAATAAGAGCAACGAAAAAGCGATCAGGCCAACAAATATGTATCGGGTGCGGTTTTCGGCCCATTTAAAGTTTTTTATTTTTAGCGAAAAAGTGGGGATGGGCGACACCATGAGCCACGAGAACAGCACAATAATAAGCAGCATGGCTGGCACGCTTGCGGTAATCATGTCGACCCAGTGAAAAATAAAACCCTGCCTTCCGGCGAAAGCCAGCACAAAAGGCAAAGAAGCAAAAAATGCCGCGTTAGCCGGGGTGGGAAGCCCAATAAAGGAGCTGGTCTGCCGGGTGTCAATGTTAAATATGGCCAGGCGCAGGCCGGCAAAGGTGGCCACCAAAAAGGCGGCAAATGGCAAAACATTTTGAAGGGCTGGGTGGTTAATTGATGGTGCCGCCCCTTGCAGGTAGTAATACATTATGGCCGAGGGTGCCATGCCAAAACTCACCAGGTCGGCAAGACTGTCGAGCTGCTGACCCAGCTCCGAGCGGGCGTTGAGCAGGCGGGCCAGCATGCCGTCGGCAAAATCGAGCACCGAACAAAAAGCAATGATCAGGGCCGAGTAATGTGGAAGCCCTTCAATGGCAAGCACAACGGCCACCGAGCCAAGAAACAAGTTGAGCAAAGTAACGGCATTTGGCAAATGTTTCATTTTTGACAAAATTTTTTGAGTTGTTTTTGTATTCAAACCCGGGTTATGGACAGATCAGCATTCGAACAAGCCTCCTTTAAGGATAAAGTTTATATTGTATTGGAGCAGGGAAAGGAAATCTCAAGCCGGCAATTCTTGTTTTATAATATTAAACTATACAACCTTTCCGACTATTTTGCCGAGATATGGTATATCCCCTCTTCCAATAAGATCGATAAGGTGGAGGTGCTCAATATTGACGAGATGCTCCACATTTACCACAACGATTTCGATATTTCTTCCCTGCTAAAGTAAACAGATTTTTTTCGCGCGGCCCCTGTTTAGCCAATTTTTTGGACGGCTTTAAGCTGCCTGTTTGTTATTTTTTTCTTTTCCCTTGCGGGGAATGTTTTGTAATCCGCCCTAAACTGATATTTTTGTGGCCACCAAAGTTCAGAACAACCCCTTAAGAAAATCAATATGAAATACACAATGAGCAAAACCCTTGGGCGCATGCTGCTGGTATGCCTGCTGCTGGTTCCTGCCGTTCTTCTAGCCGGCCAGCCTTCCATAACCTTGGAGCAGATTTGGAAAGACCGCTATTTTATCCCTAAAACCATACGCTTGGGCAAGTCGCTGAACGACGGCCTGCATTACTCCATTGTAGAGAAGCAAACCGATATTAACATATATGCTTACGAAAGCGGGGAGTTTGTTCGCACGGTGTTTTCAACCGAAGGAAAACTTTCTGACGAAAGGGGCCGGCCTGCACGAATTGAGGCCTATTACTTCAGCCCCGACGAAAAGACCTTGCTCATAGGCATTGGACGTGAAGCCATATACCGGCGTTCATACCTGGCAGAATACCACGTGTGGAATTCCGAAAGCCAAACATTAAGCCCTCTTTCGGAAGACACCCGGCAGAGCCTTCCAACCTTTTCGCCCGGCGGAACCAAGGTGGCCTTTGTGCGCGACAATAACGTTTATATAAAAGACCTGGTTGCAAATATCGAAACAGCTGTTACTACCGACGGGCTGTTCAACCACATCATTAATGGTACTACCGACTGGGTGTACGAAGAAGAATTTGGGTTTACCCAGGGCATTCACTGGTCGGCCGATGGCAGCAAACTGGCCTATTACCGTTTCGACGAAGGCCACGTGAAGGAGTTTAACATGGTGATTTACGGCAGCCTTTACCCCGAAGATTACCGTTTCAAATACCCTAAGGCCGGCGAAGAGAACAGCCTGGTAAGTATACATATTTATAATGTGGCCACTGGCAAAACGGTTGCTGTTGATACGGGAAACGAAACGAATCAGTACATTCCCCGAATTAAGTGGACCCGTGACCCCAGCTTGCTGACAGTTATGCGTATGAATCGTCATCAGAACCAGCTGGAAATTCTGCTTGCCGATGCCGGGACCGGTGCCACTGAGGTGTTGTATTACGAAAACAACCTGTATTATATTGATGTGAACGATGATTTGACTTTTCTTGAAGATGGCAGGCATTTTATCATTAGCAGCGAAAAGAGTGGCTATAAGCACTTGTATCTTTACGATATGCAGGGCCGCGAGGTGCGCGCCCTTACCTCGGGCGAGTGGGATGTGCAGCGCTTCATGGGCGTTGACGAAGCCCGTCGTCTGGTTTATTACACCTCGCACGAAGAATCGCCCCTTACCAACAACCTTTACAGCGTGAGGCTCGACGGTCGCCGCAAAACCAAACTTACCAGCGGCACTGGCATGCACAGCCCCTCATTCAGCAATGGGTTCAGGTTCTTTATTAACCAGTTTTCTTCTGCCAACACGCCCCCGGTGTTCAGCATACACCAGGCCGACGGCCGCCTCGTTAAGGTGCTTGAAAACAACAGCGAGCTGGCGCAAAAAGCAAGCGAGCACGGCTTTGTTGCCCGAGAGTTTTTCAGCTTCAATACCTCCGAGGGTGTTTCGCTCAACGGCTGGATAATGAAGCCTGCCGATTTTGACAGCACCAAAGAGTATCCTGTGTTTATGTACACCTATGGTGGACCGGGCTCACAAACTGTAGTCGACCGCTGGGATGCCTCAAATGGGGTGTGGTACCAGATGCTCACCCAAATGGGCTTTATCGTGGTGTCGGTCGACAACCGCGGCACCGGGGCACGGGGCGAGTATTTCCGCAAAATGACCTATCTGGAGCTTGGCAAGTACGAAACCACCGACCAGATCGAAGCCGCCAAGTACCTTGGCAATCTGCCCTATGTCGACGGCAGCCGCATCAGCATATTTGGCTGGAGTTACGGAGGCTACCTCTCGTCGCTATGTCTGGCTAAGGGAGGCGATTACTTTGCGGCAGCAATTGCCGTAGCACCTGTTACCAACTGGCGGTTTTACGACACCATTTATACCGAGCGATATATGCGAACCCCGCAGGAAAATGCCAATGGCTACGACGAAAACTCGCCCATCAACCATGTAGAAAAAATTAAGGGTGCTTTTTTGCTGGTGCATGGCTCGGCCGACGACAACGTGCACTACCAGAATACCATGGAAATGGCCAATGCACTGATCGATGTCAACATCCCCTTCGAGCTGGCCATTTATCCCAATCACAACCACGGCATAGCTGGCGGTAACGCCAGGTTGCACCTTTACGAACATATGACACGCTTTCTGCGCAGCAATTTCCTGGAGAATTAATTAGAAAATGATATTAATTAAAAGAAAGTGCAAAATAAACACCTGATATTTTGATAAATAAAAAAGTCTTTTTACCTTTGCACTCCCTTTTGGAAAAGATCTTTACGAAAAGTATTTAACATAACACAAAGAAAGAGGTAAGCATGATCATTGTACCTATAAAAGAAGGCGAAAACATTGACCGCGTTTTGAAGAAGCTCAAGCGTAAATTCGAAAAAACCGGTATTCTTAGGGAACTCAGGGAAAGGCAGAAATTTACCAAGCCTTCGGTGAAGAACCGTGAGCAGCGATTAAAGGCCATTTACATCCAGCAATTGCAGGATCAGAAAGATTCCATGTAGTTTTCTCGCGCAGGTTTTTTTTAAGAAGAAATTTTTGCTTATGCTGCTTTTTTGGCATAACTTTAAGCAAAGATTTCTTCTTTTTTTGTTTGGTTAAATCATGGCGGTGAATACCGATAATTTCCTGCATTATCTTGAGCGCGAAAAGCGCTACTCGGCCCACACTATTCTGGCCTACGACACCGACCTGCGGCAGTTTGCCGCCTATCTTTCAGATCAATACGGTATTGAAGAACTTACCGGGGCCACCGCACCCATGATTCGCTCGTGGCTGGCTGGGGCCATGCAGCAGGGCTTGTCGCGAACTTCCATCAACCGCAAACTTTCCACCCTCAAATCTTTTTTCAGGTATGCCGTGCGCCACGATTCTGCCCTGCAAAACCCCATGGAAAAAGTGGGTAGTGTTAAAAAGAACAAAGTGCTGCCAGTATTTGTTGAAGAAGACGGAATGAACCGCTTGCTCGACCGCTCGGTTTTCGAACCTGGTTTTGCTGGCCAGCGCGACCGGCTTATGCTCGAAATTCTTTACACCACCGGGATGCGATTATCAGAACTTATTGGCCTGCAGCACTATGATTTCGATACTGAAAAAAATACCGTAAAAATTACGGGCAAAGGTGCTAAACAGCGTATTGTTCCCGTTATACAGGAGGTAAATGATCATTACGCCGATTATTGCCTTGAAAAAGAAAAGGAGTTTGGATCAGCGGCTAGCGGGCCTGTTTTTGTTACCAACAAGGGAGGTGAGATTTATCCTAAATTTGTGTATCGGCTGGTAAATGCTTACCTTAGTAAGGTAAGCAGCAGAAGCAAAAGAAGCCCCCACGTGCTGCGGCATACCTTTGCCACCCACATGCTTAATCACGGGGCCGACCTGAACGCAATTAAGGAAATTCTGGGTCATGCCAGTTTGTCGGCCACTCAGGTTTACACACATAATAGTATTGAGAGAATCAAGAATGTTTATAAACAAGCCCATCCAAAGGCATAAAAGCGGAGGACCAATTTATGAAAGTAAACATCAGTTCATTGCATTTTAAATCAGATCTTAAACTGGAGGAATTTATCAAGGACAAAACTTCCAAACTATCCAGTCATTATGATGGAGTATTGGGTTGCGATGTTACATTGAAGCTTGATGCGGCCCAGAACAACGAAAATAAGATTGTAGAGATGAAAGTTATGATACCGGGCAATGATCTGTTCTCCAAAAAACAGGCCCGTACTTTCGAAGAAGCAACCGACAATGCAGTGGATGCACTAAGGCGTCAGCTTCAGCGTTATAAGGAGAAAGTAAGGGGTGCTTAAACTGCCTGCGGGATTTTTTTCAAAAAAAATCTTTTTATCTTTGGTAGTTTTTAAATCTTTCGTACATTTGCAGACCTTTTTAACGAGGTCTGCATTTTTGTTGAAAGGCAATCAGCAAAAGGGTCAACAACAGGCAAACAAACAACTGCCGATGTAGCTCAGTTGGCCAGAGCAGCTGATTTGTAATCAGCTGGTCGGGGGTTCGAATCCCTCCATCGGCTCGAAAATTAAAAAGGTTCTGGGGGGATTCCAGAGCGGTCAAATGGGGCAGACTGTAAATCTGTTGGCTAAGCCTTCGGAGGTTCGAATCCTCCTCCCCCCACAAAATAAACAGGCGGTGAGTCTGGATCATGAGGCCAAAGGCCTAATAATCCTCCTTGCCTCGCGGAATTAGCGGAAATAGCTCATCTGGTAGAGCGACAGCCTTCCAAGCTGTAGGTGGCGGGTTCGAGTCCCGTTTTCCGCTCAAAATTGCTGAAAATACCAAGCCGACGTAGCTCAGGGGTAGAGCGTTTCCTTGGTAAGGAAGAGGTCATGGGTTCAATTCCCATCGTCGGCTCAAACAAAAATATGTTGAATCCCTTTTTTTAAAAACTTAAACACCCAGTTAGATATGGCAAAAGAAAAATTCCAACGCACCAAACCGCACGTGAATGTTGGTACCATCGGTCACGTTGACCACGGTAAAACCACGCTCACCGCTGCGATTACCCAGATTCTGGCCTCCAAAGGTCTTTCCGAGATTCGTTCTTTCGACTCGATTGACAATGCTCCTGAAGAAAAGGAAAGAGGTATTACCATTAATACAGCCCACGTTGAGTACCAAACCGAGGCCCGTCACTATGCACACGTTGACTGCCCCGGTCACGCTGACTACGTGAAGAACATGGTTACCGGTGCTGCCCAGATGGACGGCGCTATTCTGGTGGTTGCTGCTACCGATGGTCCAATGCCACAAACCCGCGAGCACATCCTTCTGGCCCGTCAGGTTGGTGTTCCCGAGTTGGTAGTTTTCATGAACAAGGTTGACCTTGTTGATGACGAAGAATTGCTGGACTTAGTAGAAATGGAAATTCGCGAACTGCTTTCGTTCTATAAATTTGATGGCGACAATATTCCCATTATCCGTGGTTCAGCTCTTGGTGGTCTGAATAACGAGCCCACATGGGTTGCCAAGATTGAAGAACTTATGGAAGCTGTTGATACCTTCATCCCGCTGCCCATCCGCGCAGTTGACAAACACTTCCTGATGCCCGTTGAAGACGTGTTCTCAATCACCGGTCGTGGTACTGTTGCTACTGGCAGGATTGAGACCGGTGTTATCAACTCCAGTGATCCTGTTGATATCATTGGTATGGGTGCAGAAAAACTTAAGTCGGTTGTTACCGGTGTTGAGATGTTCCGCAAGATCCTCGACCGTGGTGAAGCTGGTGACAACGTAGGTTTGCTCCTCCGTGGTGTTGACAAGGATGCCATTACCCGCGGTATGGTTATTTGCAAGCCTGGTTCGGTGAAACCCCACAAAAAATTCAAGGCTGAGGTTTATGTACTGAAGAAAGAAGAAGGTGGCCGTCATACTCCGTTCCACAACAGGTACCGTCCGCAGTTCTTCTTCCGTACAACTGACGTTACCGGCGAGATTTATCTGCCCGAAGGTGTTGAAATGTGTATGCCTGGCGATAACCTCACCATTACCGTTGAACTGATCGCTGAAGTAGCAATGGACAAAGGTCTGCGCTTTGCAATCCGCGAAGGTGGCCGTACCGTTGGTGCTGGTCAGGTAACTGAGATTATTGATTAAATAAATAATTAGCATGCAGGGAGCAGGTGGAACCACTTGCTCCCTTGTGCACACACGGGTGTAGCTCAATTGGTAGAGTAGTGGTCTCCAAAACCATTGGTTGAGGGTTCAAGTCCTTCCACCCGTGCAAAATATTAGAATTGAAATTTATCATGAAGAAAATCAGAGCCTATATCCGCGAATCTTACGATGAACTTGTTCATAAAGTTTCGTGGCCTACTTGGAGTGAACTGCAGAACAGCGCAGTAGTTGTATCCATTGCTTCCCTCATAATCGCAGTCGTGGTTTATCTGATGGATGTCAGCTTCAGCTCCATTCTTAAACAATTCTACCGTCTCTATTTGTAATCATTCGGCCATTGCTTGCGCTGTGCATTCTGATATTTTTCTGATTTTCGACCATCAGCAAAGCAAGCAGCCGGGATTTAAGTTTTTTACGTTAGTATGAGCGACCAGGTTAAAAAATGGTATGTGGTCCGCGCGGTCAGTGGGAGCGAGAAGAAAGTCAAGCAATACATTGAAAGTGAGATTTCTCGCCTCGGCCTGCAGGATTACGTATCGCAAGTACTGATCCCCGTCGAAAAGGTCTATCAGATTCGTAAAGGGAAAAAAGTGAGCGCTGAGCGCAACTATTTTCCTGGCTACGTGCTGATCGAGGCTGCTTTAGTTGGGGAGATTCCGCACATCATACGGAACGTTCCGGGGGTATTGGGTTTTTTAGGCTCTGGATTAGAACCCGCCCCGCTTCGCCCTGCTGAGGTTAACCGCATCTTAGGAAAGGTTGACGAACTCTCGGGCAAGGAAGAAGAACTGAATGTACCGTTTATTGTGGGAGAAACCGTAAAAGTGACAGACGGACCGTTTAACAGCTTTACCGGAGTGATCGAAGAGATCAACGAAGAGAAGAAGAAACTGAAGGTGATGGTGAAAATCTTCGGTCGTAAAACTCCACTGGAGCTGAGTTTCATGCAGGTTGAAAAAGAGTAAATGTGGTGTTACGCGCATTTGCATTAATCCGTATGATGTACTTCGATCCCCTTACTTGTTAAAAAAAATCGAAAAATGGCAAAAGAAGTTAGTGCTTTAATAAAACTGCAAATCAAAGGCGGTGCAGCAAACCCCTCGCCACCCGTTGGCCCCGCATTGGGTGCCAAAGGTGTGAACATTATGGAGTTTTGCAAGCAGTTCAACGCCCGTACGCAGGATAAAGCCGGGAAAGTGATTCCGGTTATTATCACCGTGTACAAGGACAAGTCCTTTGTTTTCATTACCAAAACTCCGCCGGTTGCCGTGCAGCTGCGCGAGTTTGCCAAGATCAAATCGGGTTCAGCCGAGCCCAACAGGACCAAAGTAGCTACTATTACTTGGGAACAGGTACGGGAAATCGCAGAATCAAAAATGCCCGACTTAAACTGCTTTACCGTTGAGTCAGCCATGGAAATGGTTGCCGGAACGGCCCGAAGCATGGGTATCAGGATTAAAGGAGCAAAATCCTAGTATGCTGATTATCTGTGGGTATTAATTAACTAAAAGCTTAACGGAATCTAAAATGGCTAAATTAACAAAAAACCAAAAAGAAGCTTTAGCTAAGTTTGATAAGGATGCGGTTTTCTCATTGGCTGATGCGGCTGAAGTCGTAAAAAAGGTCACCTATACCAAATTCGATGCTTCAGTTGACCTGGACATCCGCCTTGGTGTTGACCCGCGCAAAGCAAACCAGATGGTTAGGGGCGTTGTTACCCTGCCGCATGGTACTGGAAAAACCGTCAGGGTACTTGTTCTTTGTACCCCCGATAAGGAAGACGAAGCTAAAGAAGCCGGAGCTGATTACGTTGGCCTGGATGAATACGTTGAAAAGATCAAAGGTGGCTGGACTGACGTGGACGTGGTTATTACCACACCCAACGTTATGCCCAAAGTAGGTGCCCTGGGCCGTATCCTTGGACCCCGCGGACTTATGCCCAACCCCAAAGCCGGTACCGTTACCATGGATATTGGTAAGGCCGTGCAGGATGTAAAAGCCGGTAAGATCGATTTCAAAGTGGATAAGTATGGTATCGTTCATGCTTCCATCGGAAAAGTGTCGTTCGACACTCAGAAGTTGGTAGAAAATGCGAGAGAACTGATCCAGACCATCAACAGGTTAAAGCCTGCAGCCGCCAAAGGAACTTACGTGAAAAGCATTTATATGTCGAGTACCATGAGCCCTGGCGTTCAGGTTGAAACCAAATCAGTAACCATTTAAACTAAGGTGGCTAGTCACCTTTAAGATACTGACACTTTATGAAAAGAGAAGACAAATATCAGATTATCGAGTCGCTGACTGAGAAACTCAAAGGTCGCGAAGTTGTATATCTGACTGACACTTCTGATCTGGATGTAGAAACCATTAACAAACTCAGGAGGCTGTGCTTCCGTCGCAATGTTACCTTGCAGGTGGTGAAAAACACCCTGCTTCGTAAAGCAATGGAAGCCAGCGACAAGAACTTTGAGCCGCTTTTCGATGTGCTTAAAGGCGCTACCTCCATTATGCTGGCAGAAACGGCCAACGTGCCTGCTCGCCTCATTAAAGAGTTTCGCAAATCCAGTCCGAAGCCGATCCTTAAGGGAGCTTATGTGCAGGAATCTTTCTTCATTGGCGACAATCAGCTCGACACGCTGGTAAGCCTCAAGTCGAAAGAAGAACTCCTTGGCGAACTTATTGGATTGCTGCAATCTCCTGCCCGCAATGTGATCTCTGCCCTTCAGTCGGGCGGTAGCACCATTGCCGGAGTACTCAAAACCCTTTCTGAAAAAGAAGGCTAAAACTTGTTCAAACAGAAAATCAAAGAAGTAAAACCAATTTAAAACAATTATAAAAATGGCAGATTTGAAAGCTTTTGCAGAACAATTAGTTAACCTTACGGTAAAAGAGGTTAATGAATTGGCACAAATTTTAAAAGACGAATACGGCATTGAGCCTGCCGCCGCTGCTCCGGTTGCTATGGCTGCTGCTGCTGAAGCAGCTGGTGAAGTTGCTGAAGAACAAACCCAGTTTGACGTAATCCTTAAGGCCGCCGGTCCCTCTAAACTGGCCGTGGTTAAGCTTGTGAAAGAACTCACCAGCCTCGGACTTAAAGAAGCTAAAGAACTGGTAGATGGCGCACCTAAGGCTATCAAAGAAGGCGTTGCTAAAGATGAAGCAGAATCATTGAAAAAGCAACTTGAAGAAGCCGGCGCAGAGGTTGATGTAAAATAAACCTTCGCAAATACCTGAAGATTAGACTTCTGCCGAATTCAAAAGTTCGCTGTGGAAGTCTAATCTTTATTGCTGTTTATTTGTTTCTCTCCCTTTAGTTTTTTTTGTAACACAAACACCTCAAACCTTGGCAGCAAATATCAAAACCGTCGAAAGGGTAACTTTCTCCTCTGTAACCAGTCACTTTGAGTACCCCGATTTTCTCGAGGTCCAGCTGAAGTCCTTCCAGGACTTTTTCCAGCTAGAGACCACTCCCGAAAATCGTAAGAACGAGGGTCTCTTTAAGGTGTTCAGCGAGAACTTCCCCATTTCCGACGCCCGAAACAATTTTGTTCTTGAATTCTTAGATTATTTTATTGACCCCCCGAAATATTCCATACAGGAATGTATCGAACGCGGACTTACCTACAGCGTGCCACTCAAGGCGAAGCTGAAGTTGTATTGCACCGACCCCGAACACGAAGACTTTGAAACCATTATCCAGGATGTGTACCTGGGAATGATTCCATATATGACCCCCAGGGGTACCTTCGTAATCAACGGTGCCGAGCGAGTGGTGGTGTCGCAGTTGCACCGTTCACCCGGTGTGTTTTTTGGTACCAGCCTGCATGCCAACGGTACGCAACTCTACAGTGCCAGGATTATCCCCTTTAAAGGCTCTTGGATCGAGTTCGCAACAGACATTAACAGCGTAATGTACGCTTATATCGACAGGAAAAAGAAATTGCCTGTCACCACCCTGCTCCGTGCCATTGGCTATGAAAGCGACAAGGATATTCTTGAAATCTTTGACCTGGCCGATGAAGTAAAAGTGAGCAAAACCGGCCTCAAAAAATTTGTCGGACGCAAGCTTGCCGCACGTGTGCTGCGTTCGTGGGTCGAAGACTTTGTTGATGAAGATACCGGTGAGGTGGTTTCCATCGAACGCAATGAAGTGGTTATTGACCGCGAAACCATTCTTGAAAATGAACATATAGATCAGATTGTTGAGTCAGGCGCAAAGACCATTATCCTTCATAAGGAAGATGTGAACCTCAACGACTATGCCCTGATTTACAACACCCTGCAAAAAGATACTACCAACTCTGAAAAGGATGCCGTAGAGTTTATCTACCGCCTGCTTCGCAATGCCGATCCGCCCGACGATGAAACCGCGCGCGGAATGATAGAGAAGCTTTTCTTCTCCGACAAGCGTTACGACCTGGGCGATGTGGGTCGCTACCGCATAAACAAGAAGCTCAACCTCGATACCGACATGGATCTGAGGGTGCTCACCAAAGAAGATATTATCTCTATTGTGAAATATCTTATTAAACTGGTGAATGCCAAGGAAGATGTGGATGATATAGACCACCTGAGCAACCGCCGTGTTCGTACCGTGGGCGAGCAGCTCTACGCGCAGTTTGGCGTAGGTCTGGCCCGGATGGCACGCACCATTCGCGAGCGAATGAATGTTCGCGACAACGAGGTGTTTGCTCCAACCGATCTGATCAATGCCAAGACCCTTTCCTCGGTAATCAATTCGTTCTTCGGTACCAACCAACTTTCGCAGTTTATGGATCAAACCAACCCCTTGGCCGAGCTTACGCACAAGCGCAGGATGTCGGCACTGGGCCCGGGCGGTCTTTCGCGCGAAAGAGCTGGTTTTGAAGTGCGCGACGTTCACTTTACACACTACGGAAGACTTTGCACCATAGAAACACCCGAAGGACCCAACATTGGTCTTATTTCTTCGCTCTGTGTTTATGCCAAAGTAAACGAACTGGGATTTATCGAAACACCCTACTTCGAAGTGAAGCAAGGTAAGGTTGATTTTAAAGTCGAACCTATTTATCTCTCGGCCGAAGAGGAAGAAAATAAAATCATCAGCCAGGCCAATGTGCCCATGAAAAAAGATGGTCGTTTTGCCGAAGATATCGTTAAGGTGCGCTTCATGGCAGACTATCCTATTGTGGAGCCTGAAAAGATCGACCTTATGGACGTTGGTCCCAACCAGATCGCTTCCATAGCCGCTTCTCTTATTCCATTCCTCGAGCACGACGATGCCAACCGCGCCCTCATGGGAAGTAACATGATGCGCCAGGCTGTGCCCCTGCTCAACCCCGAAGCCCCCATTGTGGGTACGGGCCTTGAGAAGAAAGTGGCCACCGACTCGCGTGTGCTTATCAATGCCGAAGGCGACGGATTGGTCGAATATGTCGATGCCAACGAAATCATTATTCGTTATTCGAGAAATGACGACGAGAAACTCGTCAGCTTTGAAGACGATATAAGGGTTTACAAACTTATCAAGTTTGCCAAAACTAACCAGAGCACCTGCATTAACCTGCGTCCCATTGTGCGCAAGGGCCAGAAAGTTACCAAAGGACAGTTGCTATGCGAAGGCTATGCAACCAAGGATGGAGAACTTGCTCTGGGCCGTAACCTAAAAGTGGCATTCATGCCCTGGAAAGGTTACAACTTTGAAGATGCTATAGTAATATCTGAAAAGGTGGTAAAGGAAGATATCTTTACCTCTATTCATATTGAAGAATTCTCGCTCGACGTTCGCGACACCAAGCGCGGGGTGGAAGAGCTTACCAGCGACATCCCCAACGTGAGTGCCGAAGCCATCAAAGACCTTGATGAAAACGGGCTGATCCGCATTGGCGCCGAGGTCAACGAAGGCGACATTATTATCGGTAAGATCACCCCCAAAGGAGAAACCGATCCCACACCCGAAGAGAAGCTGCTGCGTGCCATATTTGGCGACAAAGCCGGCGACGTGAAGGATGCCTCGCTTAAAGCGCCACCCTCAACCAAGGGTGTTGTGGTTGACAAGAAACTCTTTTCGCGCGTATTCAAGGATCGCAAGGCCAAAACCAAGGAGAAGATCATCCTCGAAAAGCTCGATGATGAATTCAATGCCGAGGTTACCGACCTTCGCGCCAGGCTGGTCGATAAACTGATCATTCTTGTTAGCGGAAAAACTTCGCAGGGCGTTATGAACACCCTGAAAGAGGTGGTAGTAGCCAAGGGTACCAAGTTTACCCAGAAAATTCTGCACAACCTCGATTACGCCAACATCAATCCCAATAACTGGACCACCGATCGCGACCGCAACCTGCTGATCAAGGAACTGTTGCACAACTACTCCATTAAGTTCAAGGATATCCTTGGTGCATACAACCGTAAGAAGTTCACTTCTACCGTTGGCGATGAGCTGCCGGCAGGTATAGTGCAGTTAGCCAAGATTTACCTTGCCAAGAAGCGCAAGCTCAAGGTGGGTGATAAAATGGCAGGCCGCCACGGTAATAAGGGTATTGTGGCCCGTATCGTTCGCGAAGAAGATATGCCGTTCCTGGAAGACGGATCCCCTGTTGACATCGTGCTCAACCCGCTGGGCGTACCCTCGCGTATGAACCTCGGTCAGATTTATGAAACCGTTCTTGGATGGGCCGGTCAGAAACTTGGAAAGAAATTCTCCAGCCCCATTTTCGATGGCGCTACCATCGACGAAATCAACGAGTATATGCGTAATGCCGGATTGCCCGAAAATGGCAAGGTTTACCTTTACGATGGTGGCACCGGTGAGCGCTTTGACCAGCCGGCTACCGTTGGCGTAATTTACATGCTGAAACTCGGCCACATGGTTGACGACAAAATGCACGCCAGGTCCATCGGTCCATATTCGCTTATTACACAGCAGCCCCTTGGCGGTAAAGCTCAGTTTGGTGGTCAGCGTTTTGGTGAAATGGAAGTGTGGGCGCTCGAAGCATTCGGTGCTGCAAACATCCTGCAGGAAATCCTTACCGTGAAATCTGACGACGTGATAGGCCGCGCCAAGGCATACGAAGCCATTGTTAAAGGCGAAAACATGCCCACTCCCGGTGTTCCCGAATCATTCAATGTACTGGTTCACGAACTCAGGGGTCTTGGTCTGAATATCAAATTCGACTAGAACCATTATTCTGCCTGCAGCATCAGTCTGCAGGCAGAATATTTCATTAGCACCGCGTTTTGTCTGCTAATTGCTGCTAACGACTAAAATGTTTATTACACTTCTTTAACAATATCAACCTATATGGCTTTCAGAAAAGAAACCAACGTTAAAAGCAATTTCTCCCAGATCACCATCAGCCTGGCCTCGCCGGAGTCTGTATTGGAACGTTCGCACGGGGAAGTGCTTAAGCCGGAGACCATCAACTACCGTACCTATAAGCCCGAACGCGACGGTCTGTTCTGCGAAAGGATATTTGGACCGGTAAAGGACTGGGAATGCCATTGCGGAAAATACAAACGCATCCGCTATAAGGGGATCGTTTGCGACCGCTGCGGTGTGGAAGTGACCGAGAAGAAGGTCCGCCGCGAAAGGATGGGCCACATTAAGCTGGTAGTGCCTGTGGCACATATCTGGTTTTTCCGCTCGCTGCCCAATAAAATAGGCTATCTGCTTGGATTGCCCTCCAAAAAACTCGACCAGATCATTTATTACGAAAGGTATGTGGTCGTAAATCCCGGTATCAAGGCCGATGAGCTTAATTTCCTGGATTTCCTTACAGAAGAAGAATATTTCAATATCCTGGAGTCGCTTCCGCGCGAAAACCAGATTCTTGAAGACGACGATCCCAATAAGTTTGTAGCCAGGATGGGCGCCGAAGCGCTTAAAGATATTCTGCATCGTCTCGACCTCGACCAGTTGTCGTACGACCTTCGCCATAAGGCCAATACCGAAACCTCGCAGCAGCGTAAGGCTGATGCCCTCAAGAGGCTGCAGGTTGTTGAAGCCTTCCGCGAATCGCAAAAGACTATTGAGAATAAGCCCGAATGGATGATCGTCGACGTAGTTCCCGTTATTCCTCCGGAGCTTCGCCCTCTGGTACCACTCGATGGCGGCCGTTTTGCCACCAGCGACCTGAACGACCTCTACCGTCGCGTGATCATTCGCAACAACCGCCTCAAGCGTCTTATCGAGATCAAGGCGCCTGATGTGATTTTGCGTAATGAGAAGCGTATGCTTCAGGAAGCTGTGGATTCGCTGTTTGACAACTCGCGCAAAACCAACGCAGTAAAGACCGAATCTAATCGTCCGCTTAAGTCGCTCAGCGACAGCCTTAAAGGCAAGCAGGGACGTTTTCGCCAAAACCTTTTAGGTAAGAGGGTTGACTACTCCGCCCGTTCGGTTATTGTGGTAGGTCCCGAGCTGAAGCTGCACGAATGCGGTCTGCCTAAAGAAATGGCATCCGAGCTCTTCAAGCCTTTTATTATTCGCAAGATGCTCGAAAGGGGTATTGTGAAGACCGTAAAATCGGCCAAGAAAATCGTTGACCGCAAGGATCCCGTTGTTTGGGACATCCTGGAAAACGTATTGAAGGGCCACCCTGTTCTGCTTAACCGTGCTCCTACGCTTCACCGATTGGGTATTCAGGCTTTTCAGCCTAAACTGATCGAGGGTAAGGCTATTCAGCTGCACCCGCTGGTATGTACCGCTTTCAACGCCGACTTTGATGGTGACCAAATGGCCGTACACGTGCCCCTGGGCAATGCTGCCATTCTTGAAGCGCAACTGCTCATGCTGGCTTCCCACAACATTCTTAACCCAGCCAATGGGGCGCCCATTGCCGTTCCTTCGCAGGACATGGTGCTTGGCCTCTATTATATGACCAAGGCCCGCAAGAGCACTCCCGAACATCCTGTGAAAGGGGAAGGCCTTACATTTTATGGTCCTGAGGAAGCGATAATTGCACATAACGAAGGTGCTGCCGACCTGCATGCCATAATTAAGGTTCGCGTTCCCGTAAGGGAAAACGGACAACTGGTGGAACGCCTCATCGAAACCACTGTGGGGCGCGTACTCTTCAACCAGGTGATTCCCTTAGAGTATGGCTTTATCAACCAGCTGCTTACCAAAAAAGCGCTTCGCGACATCATTGGTGCCATCATGAAGGTGACCGGTATTTCGCAAACTTCGCAGTTCCTCGACGATATCAAAGACCTTGGGTTTACCATGGCATTCAAAGGTGGCTTGTCATTTAATCTGGGAGATATCCTTGTTCCGGACGAAAAACAGATACTTATTGATCAGGCCAACGAGCAGGTTGACGAAGTACGGGCCAACTATAGCATGGGCTTTATTACCAACAACGAACGTTACAACCAGATCATCGATATCTGGACACACACCAACGCCAAGCTTACCAAGGTACTGATCGAAAAGACCACCGCCGACAACCAGGGGTTCAACCCGGTGTATATGATGCTCGACTCCGGTGCAAGGGGTTCAAAAGAGCAGATTCGTCAGCTCTCAGGGATGAGGGGTCTTATGGCCAAACCGCAGAAGTCTGGCGCCAAGGGTGGTGAAATTATTGAAAACCCCATTCTTTCCAACTTTAAGGAAGGGCTGTCGGTTCTCGAATACTTTATCTCAACGCACGGTGCCCGTAAGGGTCTGGCTGATACTGCCCTTAAAACGGCCGACGCAGGTTACCTTACCCGCCGTCTGGTCGACGTTTCGCAGGATGTGATCGTTACTGAGCCTGACTGTGGTACCCTTCGCGGTTTGACTGCCACAGCACTCAAAAACAACGAAGAAACCGTCGAGCCTCTCTACGACCGTATCTTGGGCCGTACTACCCTGCATGATATCTATCACCCCACCACTGCTGAACTTATTGTTAATGCAGGGGAGGAACTAACAGAAGAGATATCCAGAGTAATAGAAGATTCGCCCATTGAAGCTGTTGAAATTCGTTCGGTACTTACTTGTGAGTCGAAGCATGGAGTTTGTGCCAAGTGCTACGGCCGTAACCTGGCCACCGGACGTATGGTTCAGAAAGGCGAAGCCATTGGCGTAATCGCTGCCCAGTCTATCGGTGAACCCGGTACGCAGCTTACACTTCGTACCTTCCACGTGGGTGGTGTTGCAGCTGGTCTGGCCACTGCATCCAAAATCAACGCCAAGTATGGTGGTCTCCTTGAGATCGATGAGCTTCGCAACGTGCCATTTACCAATGCCGAAGGGAAATCCTATCACGTAGTAATTGGCCGTTCGGCAGAAATGCGTATTGTGGACAAGAGCACCCGTATGGTACTTACCAGCCAAAACATTCCTTACGGTGCCAGCCTCTATTTCGAGGCAGGGCAGGAAGTGGAAAGCGGCGACCTGATTTGCGAGTGGGATCCCTACAATGCTGTGATTATTTCCGATATGAGCGGTAAGGTGGTGTTCAACCAGATGCAGGAAGGCGTAACTTATCGCACCGATTCTGACGAACAGACCGGCTACTACGAAAAAGTGATTGTCGAAAGCAAGGACAGGACCAGAAACCCCTCTATCAGCATTTTGGATAAGGATGGCGAAATCCTTCGCACCTACGACATGCCGGTAGGCGCACACATTGTAATATCTGAAAACCAGGAGATCGTAGCCGGTAAAACCGTGGCTAAGATTCCCAGGGCGGTGGGTAAGTCAGGCGATATCACCGGTGGTCTGCCAAGGATCACCGAGCTGTTTGAAGCACGCAACCCCAGCGATCCCGCTGTGGTTTCCGAAATCGACGGTGTGGTTTCATTTGGTAAAAAGATTAAGCGCGGCAACCGAGAGGTAATAATTACCTCTAAAACTGGCGATGAGAAACGCTATCTTATCGCGCTTTCGAAGCAGATCCTGGCACAGGAGAATGACTTTGTGAAAGCCGGCACGCCCATGTCTGATGGCCCGATTACTCCTGCCGACATCCTGGCCATTAAAGGCCCAACCGCCGTTCAGGAGTATATCGTGAACGAGGTGCAGGAAGTGTACCGCATGCAGGGTGTGAAGATCAACGACAAACACTTTGAGGTGATCGTTCGCCAGATGATGCGCAAGGTTACCATTGACGATCCGGGTGATACCCGCTTCCTTGAAAACGAGATCGTGAACAAGATCGAGTTTATGGAAGAGAACGACAATATCTTCGGCAAGAAGGTGGTCGAAGATCCGGGTGACTCCGTTCTCAGGTCTGGTCAGATTATTTCCGCACGCAAGCTCCGCGACGAAAACTCGCTGCTCAAGCGTAAGGACAAGGCCGTTGTTGTTGCCCGCGATGCCAGAGGTGCCACGGCACGTCAGCAGCTGCAGGGTATCACCAAGGCCTCGCTGCAAACCAAGAGCTTTATCTCGGCTGCTTCGTTCCAGGAAACCACAAAAGTACTTACCGATGCGGCTGTTAACGCCAAAGTCGATACCTTGGCGGGCCTGAAGGAAAACGTGATCGTTGGTCACCTGATCCCCGCCGGTACCGGCCTCAGGGAGTACGAAAACATCATTGTGGGTTCTATGGAAGAGTATAACCTGCTGATGGCCTCCAAGCGCAAAGGCGAAGAGGTAGAAGAAGATTAAATTTATTCATCATAAAAAGAAAGGCAAGTCATGTCTGAACAAAAAAAACCCGAAAACCAGATTAATATTGAGTTGGGCGAGGATGTAGCGGAAGGAATCTATTCCAACCTGGCCATAATTACCCATTCGCACACTGAGTTTGTGGTCGATTTCGTCAGACTAATGCCTGGCGTACCTAAAGCCAAGGTGAAGTCGAGAATCGTGCTTACGCCCCAGCATGCCAAAAGGCTTATGAAAGCCCTTAAGGACAATATCGGGAAGTACGAGGCGGTTCATGGCCCCATTAAGGATGTGGAAGCACCCAGCCTGCCAATGAACTTGGGTGGCCCCACTGCCCAGGCTTAAAAAACAAGAAACCCGGAGGCGAATCGCTTCCGGGTTTTTTTTTAAAAGAAGCGGAATGCCCGCAGCAGGTCTTCCTCATTGTCGCCATACCAGACCAACAGGAACTGGCCACGAACTTTTGCATCGTTCTTAACCTTTTCCCAGGTTTCTTCCATTTCCTTCTCTTCACCATCATCGCTGAAGGTTACATACCTTCTCAGATAGTCTTCCACCTGGTCGAGTGCCTCTCTGGGATCTTTCCCTTCTTTTACCTTAAAGACAAAAGCTTTCAGATTGGCGTCGTGATAAATCAGCAGGTCATTCACGCCAATCAGGTTCAACGCCATTTTTTCCAGGGTGCTATTGGGCTGACGGTACTCTCCGGTATAGCCCGCCGCCTGCATTCTTTCCTTTAGCGCATTCAGGTTGCCCGGCTCGCGCTGGCAGGCCAGAATGCCCACCATTACCAGGCTGAAAACGATTAGCTTGCGTAAGGTCTTCATAAGATTTGTTTTTGCGAAGATAATGCAAAAGATTATTTATGCGGTGGGGTGTTGTTTTTGTTGGGACGGAGTTGCAGGGACAGGTCGCGACCTGTCCCTGCTCAGCTTCTCGGATCGGGCTTCATTGGCAGGCGGGCCATTTTTTCCACGGTGAGCGATGGGAAGCCGAACTCTTGGGTTATGGTGCCCAGCAGCAGGTATATGCCGCTTCCGCGGAAAGGCCAGGCTTTGGATGCGCCGGGGAAGTGCAGCGTGTCGAAGAAGTTGCCATGCACATCCAGAAAGCAGCCAAAGTGCATCATTTCGCGCTTTACGGTGCGTACGTATTTGATGGTGACCAGCCATCCCACCATGCGCACCTTGCGCCCCACGTGCTGCAGCATATCGGTGGCCATCAGTTCGCCGCGGAAGCCGCTCTTTACCAGATCGAAGGGGCTCATCGACACGGTGAAGCCCAGCAGTTCCATTTCGTCGTAGGCATCCTGCACGGGGTCGGTTTCGGGTTTGGGAAAGTGGAAGGCCTTCTCCTGTGCGGCAAACAGCAGGGGGCTGGCGGCGGGTTTTTTGCCGGCGAGCAGATGCGCCTTCCACATGAGCTGCCCTTTGACAATGCCCGTGAAACGAAACGCGTTTACGCGGATGAGCAGGATGAGCTGCTTGAGCCCGGCTCCGGTGCGGCGGGCAAAGTCTTCCATGCCCAGATAGGGCCCGCTGGCTTCGCGCTCGGCCGTGATCTGTTGCGTCAGCTTGTATTCCAAGTTCTGAATGTGCACAAAGCCAATATAAATATCACTTCCGTAGATGGTGGTGGTGTAGTTGCTGTTATTTATGCAGGGCAACTCGATGTTGGCGCCGTAGCGGCGGGCTTCGTTGAAATAGACCGGGCTCTGGTAGAAGCCGCCGAAGTTGTTGATGACGGCGGTCATGAACTCGCGCGGGTAGTAGGCCTTGAGGTAGAGGCTCTGGTAGCTCTCCACGGCGAAGGATGCTGAGTGCGCCTTTGAGAAGGAATAGCCGGCAAAGGACTCGATCTGCCGCCATACTTCGCGGGTCAGGCTCTCGGGATAGCCTTTGGCACGGCAACCCTCGAAAAAGCGATCGACAATTCGCTGCATCTCTTTCTTTGAGCGGTACTTGCCGCTCATGGCGCGCCGCAGCACGTCGGCATCGGCCAGATCGAGCCCGGCAAAGTGGTGACACACCTTTATCACGTCTTCCTGGTACACCATCACGCCATAGGTCTCCTTCAGCTGCTGTTCCATGACCGGGTGCAGGTATTCGAAGCCGCTGGGGTTGTGGAAGCGCTGGATGTACTCGCGCATCATGCCCGAGCGTGATACCCCGGGGCGTATGATGGAGCTGGCTGCCACCAGGCTGATGTAGTTGTCGCAGCGTAGCTTCTTGAGCAGCCCGCGCATGGCGGGGCTCTCCACGTAGAAGCACCCGGTGGTCTCGCCCGAGCGCAGCAGTGTCTTCACCTTTTCATCTTTCTTGAATTGCTCCACCTGATGCACATCCACGCTGATGCCGTGGTTTTGTCTTACAATCTGCGCGCATTCGTTGATGTGGCCAATGCCGCGCTGGCTTAGGATGTCGATCTTTTCGAAGGCCAGCTCTTCGGCCGTGTACATGTCCCACTGCACGGTGGGCAGGCCCTTGGGCGGCATGTCGAGAGCCGAGTAGCAGTTGATGGGCTGCTCAGAGATGAGTACGCCCCCTGCGTGAATGCTGCGCATATTGGGGAAGTCGGCCAGCTGTTCGGCCATCTGGAAGATGCGCGCGCCCACGGCATCGGGCTCGCGGCGGGCTTCGTGGTTCGACACCAGTACGTCGATCTCGGTCTTGGGCAGGCCCAGCACCTTGCCCAACTCGCGTATCATGCTGCGGTCGCGAAAGGTGCTGATGGTTCCCAGCAGGGCGGTATGCTCATGGCCGTAGCGCTTGAAGATGTAGTCGAGCACCTGGTCGCGCTCTTTCCACGAGTAGTCAATGTCGAAATCGGGCGGAGTGCTGCGTTTGGGGTTGATGAAGCGCTCGAAGTAGAGGTCGAGCTCTATTGGGTCTACATCGGTGATGCGCAGGCAGTAGGCCACTATGCTGTTGGCACCGCTGCCGCGGCCCACGTGGTAAAAGCCGCGCGACATGGAGTAGCGTATGATGTCCCAGGTGATGAGGAAGTACGATGAGAAGCCCAGCTTGTCGATGACTTCCAGTTCGTGTTGCACCCGCCGCAGGGCTTCCTTATTGCGCTTGCCGTAGCGGTACTCCAGGCCGTCCATGGCCAGCTTGGTGAGCAGGGCGCGGTCGTCGGTTGGGTGGCCGGTAAAGGTCTTTTTGTTTTTTGGTGCGCGGAAGTCGAAGTCCATGTGGCACTGCTCTAGCAGCTTTTCAGCGTTGGCAATGAGTTGTGGAAAGCCCTCGTAGAGGCGGCGCATGGTGGCAGGTGAGAGGAGGACTTCGCCGGGATGGGCCGTGTGTTTAGCAGTCAGGCGGCTCAGCACTATGTTGTGGTCGATGGCGCGCAGATGGCGGTGCAGCTCAAACTCCTTTTTAGAAAGGAAGGTAACGGGCTGCATTGCCATGAGCTTCGCAGGGTGGTGGCGCAGGGGAGCGGTGGAGAGGCGGGTAAGTTCCCAGGGTTGTACGCCAATGTATTCGTTGGGGCCCGGGAGCGCCCCTGTGCCACCCTCCCCGAAAGGGTAAATGACAAAAGTATGCTCACACGCTGGAAAGCGCTCTGGCAGAGCGGTCTTGTCAATATTATGCTGACTCAGGAAGGCATTGATGCGCCTGAAACCTTCGGGGTTGCGCGCCAGCACGATGTACAGCAGGCGGTCGCCCTTGCGGAACTCCATGCCGGCTACCGGGGTAATACTTTTCTCGCGACACAGTTTCACGAAGTTGGGCATGGCCGTGGCGTTGTTTATGTCGGTCAGCGCCAGACGGTTGATGCCCAGCTCCCTGGCCTGTGTTACCAAGTCTTCCGGACTTATGGTGCCGTAGCGCAGGCTGTAGTATGTGTGGCAGTTGATGAACATTTTTTTGGATTACGGCGTCATTGCCACGCCGCGGTGCAGGGCGCTTTCGCCGTGCTTACGGCGCATGCGGTCGATGGCTTGGTAGAGACAGATGAGCTCGGGCGTTTCTTCGAACATATTGAGCTGCTGCACGCCGTGTACCAGGCGGCTGAACTGTATGCCCACCAGTCGTATGAGCATGCGGCGGGTGTAGAGGCGCCGGAACAGTTCCTTGCACACGGGGATGAGCACGTGGTCGAAGGAGGTATAGGGCACGGTTTGCTGCAGGGTGTGGGTGTCGAAGTTGGCGTAACGTATCTTCACGGTGACGCAGCCGGTGAGCTGCTGCTTCTTGCGCAGGCGGTAGGCCACCTTCTCGCACATACGCACCAGCAGGTCGTTGATGTAGGCAATGTCGATGGTATCGGTTTCGAAGGTGCTTTCGGTGCCGATAGACTTTCGCTCACTCCAGGCCTGCACCGGGCTGCTGTCAATGCCGTTGGCACGCTGCCATATTACCCGTCCGTTCTTACCCATCATGTTTTCCATCACCTCGGGCGGTATGCGGCTTAGGGTGCCTATGGTGGCAATGCCCATGGTGCGCAGGGTGTAGTAGGTCTTGGAGCCAATCATGGGTATTTTGCGGATAGACAAAGGATCGAGAAAGGGCCGCAGCATGGGCTGTTGCACCTGTATCTGCCCGTTGGGTTTGGCTTCGCCCGTGGCGATCTTCGACACGGTTTTGTTGAGTGACAAACCCATGGAGATGGGCAGCCCCGTTTCCTTTATAATGTATTGCCGCAACTCTGAAGCCCACTTGACGGAGCCAAAGAAGCGATCCATGCCCGTAATGTCGAGGTAATGCTCGTCGATGGAGGCCTTTTCGAACACCGGTGCCCGCTCGGCAATGATCTGTGTGACCATGTTGGAGTACTTGCTATAGCTCTGCAGATCGCCGCGAATGAACACGGCATCGGCGCAGAGGTTTCGGGCCAGCTTCATGGGCATGGCCGAATGCACCCCGAACTGCCGCGCTTCGTAGCTGCAGCCTGCCACCACCCCGCGGTCGCCCATACCGCCAATAATCACAGGCTTGCCAACGAGGCTGCTATTGTGCAGGCGCTCAACCGATACAAAGAAAGTGTCCTGGTCGAGGTGTGCTATGGTGCGGTTCTGGGAATCCATAAATATTTTTTGCTCAGGCGCTTGCCATTTCAGAAAATGTTTTAACTTTGATTAGAATATAACCAAAAATATGGTTATAATTTAATCAAAAAATAAACAGTGTACTGATCCGGATGGGATAATTTTAATGCGGGGCTTTAGCCCTGCCAAAACATAGCATTATGAGTTTCTTTGCATCGAACATCAAGCTTTTGCGCAAGCGGCGCGGCCGCACCCAGGACGATGTGGCTTTTTTGCTTAACATGAAGCGTCCCACCCTGAGTGGCTACGAGAACGAGGTGGCCCAGCCCGGGCTGGAAGCCCTGGTGGCATTTTCGAAGTATTACAACGTGTCCATCGACACCCTGGTAAAGGTAGATTTGTCGTTACTGGCCGAGAGCCAACTCAGGCAGTTGGAGCGGGGTTACGATGTATTTGTTACAGGCAGCAAGCTGCGGGTGTTGGCCACCACCGTCGACAGCGACAACGAGGAGAACATCGAGCTTGTATCGGAAAAGGCTAAGGCGGGCTACCGCACCGGCTTTGCCGACCCGGAGTTCATCAAAGTGCTGCCTACCTTCCAGATGCCTTTCCTGTCGAAGCAGAAAAAGTACCGCAGTTTCCAGGTCTCGGGCGACAGCATGCTGCCCATACCCGAAGGCTCATGGGTTACCTGCGAGTTTGTGCAGAACTGGAACCTGATACAGAATCGCCATGCCTACGTGATTCATACCCTCGACGATGGGATAGTGTTTAAGGTGGCGGAGAATCTGATCAGGACCGAGGGCAAGCTGCGGCTCTATTCGCTCAACCCGGCTTACGAGCCTTACGAGGTGCATGTAAACGACATTCGCGAGGTGTGGAAGTTCGTCAACTTCATCAGCAGTCAGATCCCCGAAGCCAATTCGCCCATGGAGCAGCTCTCAAATCAGTTTATCCAGCTGAAGAAAGAGGTGGAAACCATCAAGACTAAGCTAAAGACAAGACAGCCCAAAGGAAAGACGGGCAATCTTTTCGGGGATGAATAAAAAGGTTTTTACAGACTTTTTATCATTTCGGTGAAGACCACCGTCATGTTGCGCTCGGCAATCTGGGCCACGTTCTGCACTTCTTCGTGACTGGTGGGCTTGTCGGTGTCGGCAGGCTTGGCCAGATTCGTTATGATTGAAATGCCGAAGCATTCCATTCCGGCATGGCGGGCTACGATCACTTCAGGCACGGTTGACATGCCGGTGGCATCGGCCCCAAGCAGACGGAACATATTGTATTCGGCCGGGGTTTCGAGGGTGGGACCGGGGCTGCCAATATACACGCCTGATTGGAACTTGATCTTATTGTCGCTGGCTATCTTTTTGGCGCGGGCAATCAGTTCGGGGTTATAGGTCTGGCTCATTTCGGGGAAACGCGTGCCCAGCTCGTCAATGTTTTTCCCGCGAAGGGGGTTTTCAGGAAAGAAATTGATATGGTCGCGAATGATCATCAGGTCGCCCACCTCGAAAGCGGGATTCAGGCCACCGGCGGCATTGGATAGAAAAACCGTTTTTACGCCCAGGAGTTTCATTACCCTTACGGGGAAGGTCACCTCCTGCATGGGATAGCCTTCGTAGTAGTGAAAACGGCCCTGCATAGCCACCACGTTTTTCCCGCCAAGGAGGCCAAAGATCAGTTTGCCATCGTGGCCTTCGACGGTGGAAACCGGGAAGTTGGGAACTTCGCTGTAATCGAACGTATGCTTTACGTCGATGGCCTTTACCAGGCCGCCGAGGCCAGAGCCAAGAATGATGCCCACCTCAGGGGTGAACTGTGTTTTTTCTTTAAGAAATTGCGCGGTAGCTTTTATTTTTTCAAACATTTGTCAGAGGATTTGGTCGGATTGCTAAATTAGTAAAAAGTTCAGTAAGTCAAAAACCATTAAATTTGCGAAATTATGCCCTTTTCGACGAGCTGAACCATATTCCTGCTTTTCTTGTTAAGGGAAGTAATGGTTTACTCTGATGCACCGACCCTAATATGTAAAATTTTTCTCGATGGCAAATACAGGTAATATTTCCGGAGGCAGTGGAACTGACCACCTTTTTAAAGTTGATTTTCTGATTGTGAATGCCCTGGTGGTGACCATGGATTCGGATTACCGCATTATAGAAAATGGCGCCATTGCTGTGAAAGATGGCGAGATTATTGCCATTGGAAAAACAACCGACCTTCAGGAAAAGTACTTTGCTGCACAGCTTATCGATGCCACCGGGAAGCTAGTTTTGCCCGGCCTGATCAACACCCATACCCACTCGCCCATGACCATTTTCAGGGGTTATGCCGACGACCTGCACCTGAAGGAATGGCTCTACGATCATATTTTCCCTATTGAGTCGGAGTTTGTTACGCCCGAGAATGTACGCACCGGCACCCGGCTGGCCATTGCCGAGATGCTGCTGAGTGGCACTACCACCTTCAACGATATGTATTATTATGTTGATGAGATGGCCACAGTGGTAAACCAGGTTGGAATGCGTGCCGTTCTGACAGAAGGTCTGATTGATTTTTCTGTGCCCAACAATCCTTCGCCTGAGCATTGCCTTAAAATGAGCGAAGAGTTGATAAAAAAATGGGGGCATCACCCGCTGATTACCATTGGCACTTCTGCGCATGCTATATATAGCACGTCGCCGGAGGTAATCAAAAAAGGAAAGAAACTGGCTGATAAGTATTACGTTCCGTTCAACATTCACGTGGCCGAAACCCGAGGGGAATATGACCTTATACAAAAGGAATATGGCATGACTCCGGTGCAGTTTCTCGAAAGCATCGGTGTGCTTGGTGCAAATGTGGTAGCCGCCCATAGCGTGCATTTAACACCTGAAGATATTGATATCTATGCCCGCTACAAAGTTGGAGTTGCTCACAACCCGCAGTGCAACATGAAGCTGGCCAGCGGTGTAGCCCCTGTACCGGCTTTTTTGAAGGCAGGGGTGAAGGTGGGCATCGGCACCGATGGGGTAGCAAGCAATAACGACCTCGACCTGTTTGATGAAGTGCGCTCAGCTGCCTTCATTCACAAGCTAAACAGCAATAACCCGACAGTTCTTGATGCGCAGACCGCCCTTGAAATGGTTACCATTGGCGGGGCCAGGGTGCTGGGAATGGAAGACAAAATAGGCTCGCTCGAGGTGTGCAAAAGGGCTGATATTATTATTCTGGATATGGACCAGCCTCACGCACACCCGGTGTATAATATTTATTCGCTGATTATTTACTCGCTCAGGGGCTCGGATGTGGAAACCGTGATGGTGGATGGCAGGCTGATGGTGCAGGATCGAAAACTGGTTACCCTTGACCTGGACCGCCTTTATGATAAGGTAGATGCCCTGGCCAGGCAGATTTCCGAAGCATCCACAACCCTTGCCGCCCTGAATAACCGTTCGAAGAAACTCTGATTAGCCTGAATACGGATTCAGACGACGCATCATGGCTCCTTCAATGACCTTGAAAAGATCCATTGGAGTAAATTTTTGCCAGTTCACATCGTTGAAGTGCTTCCCAAAAGCAATGTAATAATCGATGTTGGCACTTTCGAACTCACGGATCACAAAGTCACGAAAATTTAGCGCCACGATCCAGCCATCGTCCAGTTCTTCAAACCATTCCTGGTAATAGCAGTCGTCGGATGAGTGGAAATTCAGGACGTTTTCGCCAATAAGTACGAATTTATTAATGCCATTCTCAATAAGCGGTTCAATGATATTGCGCTTCAGGTACATGATGTCGTTGTAAAGGCAATCGTTCCATTCGCCGATCATTTCAATAAAACAATAACCATCATCATAATCGGCATAGAGGATTTTTATGAAAAGAGTGGCCGAACCGATCTCATCCCACTGGGGATGAATAAGGTAGTTGTAAATGGCATGAGAAAATTCAAACTCTGAATATTCCCTTTTGTAAAAAGGGGAGCGTTCGTCATCAGAGGCAATATAGAGGTTTCGCCAGGCGTAGAATGGCTCGATATTGTGCATAAAAAAAGCAATAATCAGGGAGGAAACGTATCCTCCTGAATCAAAGTTAATAAAAATTATTGCGCGGATTTATGGCGTTCAGGCCGGATTTTTCACTTCGATCAGCCTTGCCGCGATGGACAAACCGATGATCTCCGGGGTTTTTCCCGGCAGCTTAATGCCTATGGGCGAGTCTACTTTCGCGAAAGCGGTTTCATCGAAACATTCTTTTTCAACAAGAAAAGCCTTTGCCTCGGAAATCTTCTGCCTGTTGCCAATCATGCCCAGGTAAGCCCAGGGTTTAATGAGCAAATGTGCCAGAATCTCAAAATCATAATCGTGTCGGTGGGAGCAGAGCACCAGGAAATGCCGCGGCTTTGTTTCAAAATCTTTGAGAAACTCCTTATGATTGGTTGCTTGGGTATTCAAACCTTCAAAGGCATGGTCACGGAGCATTTCGGGTCTTTCATCCACTACAGTAATGCGAAACTCCAACTTACGCGCAAAATATACCAGCGCCCTGGCCACATGTCCAGCACCGAATATCACCAATTCGCTGTCGGGCTGAAAGCTTTCGATAAAAAACCAAAGCAGTGTTCCCGTTTCAGGGTTGTTTGTTTCCAACGTGCCGGTTTTCATTTCTTTGAGGAAGGATTTTGCTGTTTCGATCACTTCCGCTTCCACCGGACCCCCGCCAATGGTTCCTTGGATGGTGCCATCGTCAAAAACCAGCATTCTGGCACCCACCGGACGGCCAAATGATCCATTCACTTTTGTTAGGGTGCAGAGGGCAAAGGTTCGCTGCTGTTGCCGCGCCGTCGATAATTGGCTGATCCAATTTTCCATTAGTATTCGGTTTTGTTTTCAAGTTTCAGCCACTGATCAAAGGGTTGGGCGGCTTCCTTCATAGCGATTTTTTGAATGGGAATGGAGCGTTGCTGGTGGGGCAAGGCAAACTCATCGTAAATGAAGGAATCATCAAAACCGGCTTTAGCAGCGTCGGCCTTGGTGGCAGCGTAAGCGACATGGTCGATATGAGCCCAGTAAATGGCGCCCAGGCACATGGGGCAGGGCTCGCAACTGGTATAGATCACGCAGCCATCCAGCCGGAAGCAGCCAATATTTTTGCAGGCATCGCGTATGGCTACTACTTCGGCGTGGGCGGTGGGGTCATTGTTATGGGTCACCTGATTTACCCCGCGTCCGATGATTTTGCCATCCTTCACAATAAGGGCCCCAAAAGGACCTCCGCCATTTTTTATATTCGCTGTTGCCATGGCAAGGGCTTCCCTTATAAACTTTTCGTCATCCATAGTATAAATTCCTGATAAACAAATCTACAAAATTATTCACTGTTAGAACAATGTAAAACTCCGAAGCATTAGCCTGTGCTCCGAATGGTTTTGGCTATCTTTGCTTTAATATGAAGATACCGGCCTTTCTTGATTTGAAACAATTGCTCGACGAAAAAGCGGCTTTCTACAACCGCCCCTTTTTTATCGAAACGGATCCCATTTCGGTTCCTCACCGTTTTTCCCGTAAGGAAGACATTGAAATTGCGGCCTTTCTGGTGGCCACTATTGCCTGGGGGCAGCGGAAATCGATCATTCAGAATGGCATGCGGTTAATGGAACTCATGGACTGGCAGCCGGCCGATTTTGTCAGGAATTTTTCGGAGAATGACCTTCGGCCGTTTGCCCGCTTTGTACACCGCACCTTCAATTATGCCGATCTGGAGTTTTTTCTTTTTTCACTAAAAAATATTTACCAGGAGTATGGCGGGCTGGAGCAATGTTTTACAAAACCGTACCTGCAAACCATGGATGTGAAGGATGCCATCACCGGTTTCAGGAAGGTGTTTTTCGACATTCCACATCTGTCGCGCACCCAGAAGCACGTGAGCAATCCCAACTCAGGAGCTTCGGCAAAAAGGCTGAATATGTTCCTGCGTTGGATGGTAAGGAAAGACGATGCCGGCGTGGATTTTGGCATGTGGGGGGGCATTGCCCCTGCGCAACTGTATTGTCCGCTCGATTTGCATTCTGGTCGCGTGGCGCGCATGCTGGGTTTACTTCAGCGAAAGCAAAACGACTGGAAGGCTGTGGAAGAACTCACCCAAAACTTGCGTAAATTTAATCCTGAGGATCCGGTTCTTTATGATTTTGCCCTTTTTGGAATGGGGGTTTTTGAAAGATAAGAAGATAAGAAGATGAGAAGATGGGAAGAAGGGAAGAAAGAAAAATGAGAAAGTGAGAGATGAGAGATGAGAGATGAGAAGTGAGAGGTGAGAAATGAATAATATAAATACTGGAATGCAACACAACGCGCAGATTCTTCTCGATATAATAAAAACGCCTATGCCTTTTGGCAAATACAAGGGCCGGTTGATTTGCGATTTACCGGTTTCGTACTTGGAGTGGTTTCAGCGAAAAGGATTTCCTGAGGGGAAACTGGGCATGCTTTTGAGGACTATCTATGAAATTAAAGCCAATGGTCTGGAGGATCTGCTCAGGCCTTTAAAAAAGAATTATTAGCACAGGCAACATTCGATTAGGTAACCATGGAAACGGCCAGACTGAGCGATATAAAACGGGCACTTTCAACCCTGACGCACAAGGAGATTATGAACATTTGCGTGCGTTTGGCAAGGTATCGCAAAGAAAATAAGGAGTTGACCTCCTATCTTATTTTTGATGCCGATGACCATGGCCTTTTCATTAAACAGGTAAAAGCGGAAATAGATCATCAATTCTCCCAGATGAATCTGTCAAGCATTTACCTGGCAAAAAAAACTGTCCGAAAAGTTTTGAGCACTACAAACAAGTACATTAAATTTTCAGGCTCAAAACAAATTGAGGTGGAGTTACTGCTTCACTTCTGTCAGCGCCTGAAAAATTCTGGACTTCCCTATAGGGAGTATACTGTTACGGAAAACCTGTATAACAGGCAGTTGCTGAAAATTAAAAGTGCAATATTAAGTCTGCATGAAGACCTGCAGTTTGATTATGGAAAGATACTGGAGAAACTTTAACAGAATTCCATAAATTTGTTGAAACCAAATTTCCCAAAACCAGATTCTATGCACCAACACATTAGCAAAGCATTATGCTTAATGCTTTTTATGGCTTGTTTGGCAACTTTTGATGGTATGGCCCAGTCGTACTACACGCCAAAACAGCTTGTCAGCGAATTTGAAACCCTTGCCAGAGGCAATGCAGGCAAGGCAAAGATTCACCAGATCGCCGTTTCGCCTGGGGGCAACCCGGTTATTGTTTTGGAGATAGGCACCGAGCTGAACCGGTCCGAAAAACTAAAACCGGCCATTTTTGTCGCGGCCAATCCGGAAGGGATCAATCCCCTTTCAAGCTATGCCTCGGTTTCTCTGGCAAAACAGCTTCTATCCAACGACAGGTCTTTGGATTACACATGGTACATAATGCCGGTGTTAAATCCAGACGCGCTGGCACGTTACTTCCACGAGGTGAAATGGGAGAACCCACGCAACGATATGAAAGTGAACGACGACATGGATGATGCCGTTGATGAGGATGGCCCCAACGACCTGAACAGGGATGGATTCATTACCGATATGCGCGTTCGCGACCCGCAGGGAGTATGGATCATTGACCCGGGTGAGCCCCGGCTGATGCGCAGGGCCGACCGGACAAAAGGTGAAAGAGGGGTTTACACGCTTTACCTGGAAGGCACTGATGATGATGGCGATGGGGAGTACAACGAAGATCCTCCCGGAGGTGTGAATACCGGGGTCAACTTTCCCCACCTTTTCAAACCATTTACGCCAACAGGCGGCATGTGGCCGGGAAGCACTCCTGAAGTTTACGGAACAATGAGATTTATCTTCGACCGGCCTGAGATTGCCGCTACCTTCACCTTTGGCACAACCAACTTTGCCCTGGTTCCGCCCGAGGGCGGCCGCAGAGGAACTGCCGATTTGGATAATATAACCTTGCCAGATAATGTGGCCGAGATGTTTGGCGCCGACAAAAGCAAGAAATACACCATGGATGAGATCATTGAGCTGGTTCAGCCAATGGTGCCACCCGGGGTGGAGTTAACCCCGGCCATGGTGGCCAGCTTTCTCGGCCTAGGAGGCGTGGTAAATCCGCTGCCCGAAGACCTCGCATGGTACAAGGAACTCTCTGAACAATACCTCGAGTACCTGAAAGACGCCAATTTCAACACCGACCGCCTTGAGCCAGAAAAGGCCAAGGATGGCTCATTTGAGCTTTGGTCGTACTATCACCTGGGCTTACCAACCTTCAGCTTTAACTTTTTTACCCTTCCAAAGGCAAAGGACGAAAAGGCAGAATCTTCCGGGATCACTATCGATCAGCTCGAGAATATGACTTCTGAAGAGTTTATCGGCCTTGGCGAGGATAAGATTAATGCTTTCCTGAAGGAGAACAATGCCCCGGAGCAGTTCAAGGCCCAGCAGGTAATAGGAATGCTCAGGTCAGGACAAACCAATCCCCGTCAAATGGCTGGCATGATGAAGAGCATGCCAAAACCTGCCAAGCCATCAGAAGTTGATCCTAAAATGAAAGCCCTGCTGGCCTACAGCGATAATGTGCTGGGCGGTAAGGGTTTTGTAAACTGGCAAACTTACCAGCACCCAACCCTGGGCCAGGTGGAAATCGGAGGTCCGGTGCCTTATGTATTCACCACGCCTCCTGCCGAAGCTGCTGATTCGCTTATCAATGTGCAACTTCCATGGATCTTCAAACTGGTTGAAAAGCTTCCTGCACTGGTGATTTCAGAATACAAAGTAAAAAGCCTGGGAGCAGATGTTTATCAACTGGAGATTTGGGTGGAAAACACAAATTACCTTCCTTTTCCCACAGCCATGGGCAAGCGCAACAATCAGCCCGCTCCCGCGGTGCTGTTGCTCGAGTCGGATGGGCTTGAAATCTTGCAGGGACTGAGCCGCACACCTATTCGTTCGGTGGATGGTCTTTCTTTTGTTAAGCTCTCCTTTGTTATTAGAATGACCAAAGGAAAAACCATACAAGCCAGGCTGGAGTCGAAATCAGTTGGCCACGACAGCAAGGAGATCAGGCTTTAATCAACCCGAAAAATGAAACAGATGAAAAAGATATTTGCAGCAATTTTGGCCATATGGCTTGCGGGCTCTGCAATGGGCCAGATAAGCGTTCCGCTAAGGTTTGACAAGTACCACACCTATTCAGAGGTGAATGAGGCCATAAAAGCCCTGAACAGGGCATACCCAAATATTACCAAAGCTATTTTGGTGGGCAAAACCGAAGAAAACCGTGAGATATGGGCGCTGGAGATCAACAATCCGCAAACGGGAAATGCGCTTGAAAAGCCCGGAGTTTATGCCGATGGCAATATTCATGGAAATGAAATACAATCGTCCGAAGTAGTGCTTTACCTGGCCGAGTATCTCCTGAAAAATTACGGCAAGATCCCCGATATTACCAAAACGGTCGACCGCAATGCCTTTTACCTGATTCCGATAGTGAACCCCGATGGTCGCTACCATTTCATGGAGGGGGGCAGCAGCATGAACAATAACCGGAGCCTTCGGATACCCCGCGACGATGACAAGGATGGCCTTTTCGATGAGGATGGGCCCAACGACCTGGATGGTGATGGAAATATCAGCCAGATGCGGATTCGTGACCCTCATGGGATGTATCGCACCGATCCCAATGAGCCCAGGCTTATGATTCGCGTTAAGGAAGGTGAACAGGGCGAATGGACTTTGTTAGGAAATGAAGGGATCGATGTTGATAAGGACGGACGCCTGAATGAGGATGGCGAAGGCTATGTTGATCCTAACCGCAACTGGGGATCCAACTGGCAGCCCGATTATGTTCAGAGTGGCTCCGGTAGTTTCCCCTTTGAAGGCGTCGGACTGAAGGCCATTGCGGAATACATGCATGCAAGGCCAAACATCATTGTGGTTTATGCTTTTCATAATTACGGCGGGATGTTTCTGCGCGGACCTGGCAGTAAATTCCAGGCCCCGTATTCTCCCATGGATGTTGCCATTTACGACATCCTGGGGAAGCATGCCGAGAAAATGGTGCCGGGCTATCGCTACCTGATCTCCTGGCAGGACTTGTATACCACTTATGGCGATTTTACCGACTTTACTCACAACACATTCGGTGCATACAGTTTTGTGGGCGAGCTGTATATGACTTCGCAAGAGACTTATTCGAAGGAAGTTCAGCAAGTTGAGGAGGGCTTTTCCTGGCAGGGCCCGGCAAACAACGAAAGGGAAATAGAGCGGCTGAAGTTTAACGACAAGCTTGCCCACGGCACCCTTTTTAAGGACTGGACGCCTTTTAACCATCCCGACTATGGTGAAATTGAGATCGGGGGCTGGATCAAGTACAGTACCCGCATGCCTCATCCGTTCATGCTGCAGGAGATGGCACACCGCAATGCTGCGGCGGTGATCTATGCCGCCACACAGACGCCCGAAATTGAACTGGAGCTTGTCAGGGTGAGAAGGCTTGAAGGAAGACTTTATGAAGTGGATGTGAGGGTTAAAAACAATAACGCCATTCCCAGCATGAGCTATCATGCAGCACGGCAAAAACTCTATCCCAGGGATATCCTGAAAATTAGTGGAGCTAAAGTGGTTGCAGGTGGTGAAATTACCGACCGGTTCAACAATAAAGTGAATTACAAAATTCACCGCCCGGATGTGCAATTCTTGCAGGTCCCTGGAAATGGAATCGCTGAGTTCCGCTTTTTGGTAGAAGGATCAGGAAATATCGACCTGACCTACGAATCGGTTAAAGCCGGTAAAAAAAGCCTGAAGGTAAGTTTGAGGTAGGCAACTGAATCAAAAATTGGGGCCCCGCTGGCTAAATGCCGGTGGGGCCGTTTACTCGATTGGCGGTTCATGTGTTAAAAATTGCCCTTGGTTTTGTTTTAGTCCGGTCAGAAGGGTTGTCCTCTTTGCTGTCATTGAACTTCAAGCCCGTTTTTTCCATACCTTCGCAGTCTGAAACCATGCTATAGAAAGTACCATGCGCATTGATATTCTGACGATTTTTCCTGAGATGTTCCAGGGTCCTTTTTCGCACTCCATCATTAAGAGAGCGGTGGAGAAAGGCCTGGCCGAAATACATATCCACAACATCCGCGATTACGCCACATCAAAGCATAAAAATGTGGATGATTACCCTTTTGGTGGCGGGGCCGGCATGGTGATGATGGTAGAGCCTATCGACCGCTGCATCTCCCAATTGAAAAGCGAGCGCGAATATGAGGAGGTAATATTTCTTAGTCCTGATGGGGAGAACCTCACGCAGCCCATTGCCAATCATTTGTCGACCAAGGGCAACCTGATTTTGCTTTGCGGGCATTACAAGGGCGTTGACGAAAGGGTGCGTGAACACTTTATTACCCGCGAAATCTCTGTGGGCGACTATGTGCTTTCGGGCGGCGAACTGGCTGCGGCCGTTTTAACCGACACCGTGATTCGGCTTATCCCCGGCGTGCTGGGCGATGAAACATCGGCGCTGTCCGACAGCTTCCAGGATGGACTGCTTTCGCCCCCGGTATATACCCGCCCAGCCGAATACAAAGGCTGGAAGGTACCCGATGTACTGCTTTCGGGCCACGACCGCAAAATACATGAATGGCGGCATGAGCAGGCAATAGAGCGAACGAAGGAGAGGAGGCCGGATCTTTTGATTGATGATTTATGATTGATGACTCAGGATTTTTGACCTTGGTGCTTGAAAAGAGGTAGTTGAAGATTATTGATTTAAGAACAAGGATTACCTTCGGTGAGCTCGCGAAGTGCTCGGTTAACGAATGCAGATTTACGAATTTCAAGAAATAACTGAGTACGAACTCCCCCTTTGGAGGGGGCTGGGGGGAGGTCTCTGATTTCAGATCAACGATTAACGATTAACGATTGCAGATTTTTGATTTCAGGTAGTTCTGAATGGGTGCCAGTAAAGTATTTCCAATGATTTTCAGAATAAATGAATAGATTTCAAAATAATTCTGCAGCGTATTTTTTTAATTGAAAATATTTCTCTAAATTTGCACTCCTTTTACGAACACAAGAAAAAATCTTAAATATACCGTACCGATGAACAAGATGGAATTGATCAACTTTGTGCAGGACACCCTGATTGAGCAGAAAGAACACCCTGCATTCAAAGCCGGTGACAACGTAACCGTTCATTATAAAATCAAGGAAGGTAACAAAGAGCGTATTCAGCCTTATCAGGGTGTGGTAATTCAGCGCAGGGGTGCCGGTGCTTCGGAAACCTTCACCGTAAGGAAAATTTCAGGCAACACTGGCGTGGAGAGGATCTTCCCCATCAACTCGCCCTCTATTGAAAAAATTGAACTCAACCGCCGTGGTGTAGTTCGCAGGGCCCGTATCTTTTACCTCCGCGCACTCCGTGGTAAAAAAGCACGTATCAAGGAAAAAAGGATGTAATTGCTCTTATATCCTCTATATATCTCAGCCCTCTCGCGAGGGCTTTTTTTTTGGTCGGACCAAACCCCTACCTTTGAACATTTAACCTTGAACATTAAATAAAAATTTGAATTAACCTCCCCCCAACCCCCTCAAAGCCTGCCTGCCGGCCGGCAGGGGGGAGTAAGACCCAGAACCTTGAACTCCAAACCCCAACCGAGCTGAAGGTGAGCTCACCGCAGGTAAACCTTCTAACCTTTTCCTTCCACGGTTCGTCTGCAATGATTAATTTCGCAAAACCATTTGCCATAAACCATAAAAAATAAAAACCGTTCAGTTATGAAGAAACTTATCGAATGCGTTCCGAATTTCAGTGAAGGAAGAGATATGGGCATTATTGGCCGCATCACCCAGGAGATAGAAGGGTTAGATGGCGTGAAATTGCTTGATGTTGACCCGGGAAAAGCCACCAACCGCACCGTGGTAACTTTTGTAGGTACTCCCGATGAGGTGATTGAAGCTGCTTTTCGTGCCGTAAAGAAAGCCGCCGAGCTGATCGATATGAGCAAGCACAAGGGCGAGCACCCGCGCATGGGCGCCACCGATGTTTGTCCGCTGGTGCCGGTTGCCAATATCAGCATGGAAGAGGTGGTTGAATACGCCCGCAAGCTGGCCGAACGCATTGGTAAAGAACTGAATATTCCGGTTTATTGCTATGAAAACGCGGCCCTTGAATCCAAGCGACGCAACCTGGCCAACTGCCGCAGCGGCGAGTACGAAGGCCTGCCCAAGAAACTGGCCAATCCTGAATGGAAGCCCGATTTCGGTCCGGCTGAGTTTAACGCCCGCACCGGCGCTACTGCCGTGGGGGCCCGCGACTTCCTGGTGGCCTACAACATTAACCTGAACACCACATCCACCCGCAGGGCCAATGCCATTGCCTTCGATGTGCGCGAAAAAGGTCGCGTAAAAAGAGAAGGCAACCCCATAACTGGTAAAATTGTTAAGGACGAAATAGGCGACCCAGTAAGCATTCCTGGCACCCTGAAGGCAGTGAAGGCCATTGGCTGGTTTATAGAGGAGTATGGCGTGGCACAAATTTCCATGAACCTCACCAACATTAGCATTACGCCGGTGCACGTAGCCTTCGATGAGGTCTGCAGCAAGGCCGCAGAACGTGGCATCCGCGTTACCGGTTCAGAACTGGTTGGTCTTGTTCCTAAAAAAGCCCTGATCGATGCCGGTAAGTACTTCCTGGGCAAACAGGAGCGCAGTTTGGGCGTTTCCGAGGCCGAGATTATTAAGATCGCCGTTAAGTCCCTGGGTCTGGATGAGCTGAAACCATTCAACCCCAAGGAAAAGATCATTGAATACCTGATAGAGGAAGCGGCTGGCAAAAAGCTGGTTGATTTAGACCTGCAGGCTTTCGCTGATGAAACTGCCAGCGAGTCAGTGGCCCCGGGTGGTGGATCTGTTTCGGCTTATGTGGGTGCGCTGGGCGTTTCGCTGGGTACCATGGTGGCCAACCTGTCCTCGCATAAGCGCGGCTGGGACGAGCGCTGGGAAGAGTTCAGCAAGTGGGCCGAAAAAGGCCAGGCCATTAAGGATGAGCTGATCTTCCTCGTGGATGAAGACACCCGTTCTTTTAACCGCATTATGGATGCCTTCGGTCTGCCCAAAGGCACAGAAGACGAAAAGAAAACCCGCAAGAATGCCATTCAGGCTGCCACAAAATACGCCATTGAAGTTCCGTTCAGAGTTATGGAGACTTCCTTAAAAGCCATGGACGTTATTGAAGCTATGGTTGAAAAAGGCAATCCAACTTCGGTGACCGACGCCGGCGTAGGTGCACTCTGTGCCCGTACGGCTGTGATCGGCGCTTACCTCAACGTAAAAGTGAACACCATGGACCTGGAAGACAAGGCCTTTGTGGAAGATATCCTGAAAAAAGCCAACGAAATACAACTGGCCGCCCGTAAAAAAGAAGATGAGATTGTGAAGATGGTGGAGGGGAGGTTGACAACCTGACAACAATGACAACAATTACTCTTCCCACCCTGATTGTCGACCGGGCCATTGCTACTGCCAACATTGAGCGTATGCTGTTGAAGGCCCGCGCTGCCG
>Ga0209498_1000008_pt1 | contig 113300 bp, 87 predicted proteins | sample WalLakDeSediment_FD_184131 | JGI IMG/M metagenome (GOLD analysis project Ga0209498, IMG submission 184131) | Lake sediment microbial communities from Walker lake, Nevada to study Microbial Dark Matter (Phase II) - Walker Lake 11/02/13 Deep... | ecosystem: Environmental > Aquatic > Freshwater >... | reverse complement strand
GCAGCGGAAGTACAATCAGATCGTAATCGCAACGGCTCTCTCCGGCCAAAAAGTTTCTTGCCTGCAGGGCATGGACCTCTACTCCACGTTCTTGAAACACCCCACCTGAAGCTTGTTTAAGTTCATTTTTTAACAGACTGACCACTGCACGGTTTTCAATAACTGCATCGATCTTTCCGGCGCCATTGGCCAGGGCATGCGACACGGCCACGCCGGTTCCGGCGTTAATGCAAAGTACTCGCTCCGGATCTGATAGCACAAAGGGGAGTTGCTGGGTGGTATAGTTGAGGATGTGCTCAAGGGGGTTCTCGGCGGGTTCCAGGATATGCCCAAAAAAGTCACCGTTGACGAAAATTACTTTGCCCCCGGGGATTTCGTCAGTGTAAGAAAAGCTTACCGCGGGTGCAAAGCGTTGCGCGGGCGAGTGCACCACCTGCACCAGTCCGTAAACCGAGGGGGTGGTCTGGGTAACAGTGGCCTCGGGCAGATGAAGGGCCATTTCAAGGGATTTGTATTCTGACAATTGGAGAAGTCCGGGAGCAAAGAATAAGTAAACAGTAAGCAGCAATCCAGAAATGCCAGCCGGAAGGGCCCATCTAATAATCCTGCGATCACTCAGAAGCAGTCCCGATAAGATGGAAAGCAGGCCAATGAACGCCGGAACCCTGAGCGGAAAAACGGCCGACATGAGCAAGAGCACCAGCAATCCGCCGGCTCCAGAACCAATTAAGTTGGAGAAATACAAAGACCCTATTTGACTGCTTTGCCTGATGAAAATTATGCCTATTGCCAAGGCGCCGAAAAAAAATGGCAAAAAGAAAACCAGATAATTCATAAGCAGGGCAAGCCAGCCGCCTCCGCCTGAAAAAAGCAGGAAAACATCGAACCTTAAAAACCCGGCACGGCTCAGAGGAAAAACCACCATCATGAGTACCCCGCTTAGCATCATTAGCAAAGGCACCAGCCAGTGAGAATGTTTCATGGTTTTTTTTCTTGCCAGCGCCAGGAGGGTGCCGCTGGCGCCAAACCCCAGCATGGCAATGGAAATAATCATATAAGCAAAATGATGCCACTGCACTATGGAGATCAGCTGCATCAGCGAAAGCTGAAAGGCAATTATAGCTGCAGAGTGCAATCCGAGGCTGACAAGCAGGCGGTTGCTGACATTTTCCCGTGTTTTTTCAACATCCATTTTATTCGCTCCTCCTGAAAGGGACAAAGCGCACCGGCATAAGGCTGCGGGTGGTATAGCGACGGCTACGCTTTTCTACCAGCATCAGCTGCTGGGTGAGGTAGGGTGAGCCCACCGGAATGATCATCTTCCCGCCTTCTTTCAGCTGTTCGATCAGGGGAGGAGGGATGGTTCCGGCCGCGGCGGTAACCACGATGGCGTCAAAGGGCCCGGCTTCTTCCCAACCGTGGTAGCCGTCGGCAATTTTTACGCTCACGTTGTCGTACAACTCATTGAGCAGGCGGCTGGCAGAGCGGCCCAACTCCGGAACGATCTCGATGGTATACACATGGTCCACGATTTCAGCCAGTATTGCCGCTTGATAGCCCGAGCCGGTGCCAATTTCCAGTACCTTGTGATGGGGCTTGGGATCGATAATCTGCGTCATGTAGGCCACAATGTAAGGCTGTGAAATGGTTTGCCCGTAGCCGATGGGTAGTGGCCTGTCGAAGTAAGCAAAGCGTTGCTGTTCGCGCGGAACGAATCGGTGGCGTGGCACCCGTTCCATGGCTTCCAGGGTGGGGTAGTGATCGATGCCGCGGGCACGAATCTGCTCATTTACCATCTGCTGACGGTTGGCTTCGTAAGGATCGCTTCCGGTCTGAGAGGCAAGCAAAAGAACCAGACTGCCCAGGACTAGAAGGTAAAGAAATTTTCTGCTCATAACGGTCTCCCTTAATGATGCATAAACCACAAATATAATGATTCAGGGGGGCTTTTGCAATTTGAAGAGGCTTACTTATTGACAATGGATCAGAAAAAAATAGAATTGCAGAAAACGAAAAACCTTTTGAAAATTGCCAAAATAATCGGATGTTTGAATTTTGTAATTATCTTGCTTAAAATTTGAAAACATTTGTTGTTAAGATATTTTGAACACTTTTATTTAATGAATTTAAAATGAAAAATCTAACAAAAACCATCCTTTTTTCTCTATTCTTTGGTATTACTCTCTCAGGATTCTCGCAGCAGTCCGCACGGGCATTGAAACTGCTTGAGAATTTGCAGCGTTTTGAAGTTGATTATCCGCAGCAGAAAGTTTTTTTGCATCTTGACAGGGGCGAATACCTGGCAGGAGAAAACATTTGGTATAAGGTTTACCTGGTTAGCGCAACAGATCATAAACCCGATACCTTCAGCAACAGTGCGAATGTTGAATTATTTAATATTGATGGGCAAGCTGTTGCTTTACAACTGGTTCGGGTGCAGGATGGAGTAGGTTACGGGCAAATAGCCCTGCCTGATTCACTACCTGAGGGAAATTACAAAATCAGGTCTTACACCAACTGGATGCTCAACTTTTCTGAACATCTTTTTTTCGAGAAGGATATTTTTATTCACAATCCTATAGAGGAAAATTTTATCAGACGGGCAGATATCAGGCGTAACAGGAATTTTAATCGTGATCTTGAATCGAGAGGCAAGGTTGTTCAGCTTGGCCTCTTTCCTGAAGGCGGACAAATAGTAGGAGGGCTGGAAAGCCGGGTGGCGATTTTTGCTGCCGATGGACAAGGAAGCCCCATTGCAGCAAAAGGAACGGTTGTGAATAATGCAGGAGAGCCCCTTGCTGATTTTCAGGCCAATGAGTTTGGGCTGGGCTTATTTCTACTTACACCTCAGGTTGGGCAGAATTATTTTGTTGAACTTGAAGTTCAAGGGCAAAGCCCTGAAAGATTTTCTTTGCCAGAGGTGCTCCAACAGGCTTTTAACCTAAGGGTTAACGCCAATAAAGATGAGATTGAGGTCGTGGTTCAGGCGGGATTCGATCCGGCAAATTTTAATTTGTCATCTGAAATTATGGTTGTGGCACAGTCAAGGGGAAAGGCATACTTTATAGAAGAGGGCAGCCTGGAAAACAGATCGTTTTCAAGTACCATTTCCAAAAGATTACTGCCTACAGGCGTTGCTCAGATTACGGTATTTGATGGCAATGGCACCCCTGTTGCCGAACGCCTGATTTTCGTAAACCATCATGATCAATACAACCCGGAGTTGGATATAAGCAGGGTCAGCCTTGGAAATGAAGGTGGATTTAAGGTTGATTTTGATTTAAACTTTTTTGAAGGAAGTGAGGAATGGGCGCATCTTTCAATAGCTGTAGAAGGCGCTGATCAGGATTTCAAGGCTCCTGCCCCAAGTATTTTTGCGGAATTACTGCTTGCCAACGATATTTCCCCGGGTTTATCAGGAATAGATTTTATTTATCCTAGCAACCAGGAGAATGAAGAAATGATTGACCTTTTGCTGTTAACACGGGGATGGAGGAGATTTCAGTGGAAAGATATTGTTCGCGGCAATTTTCCTGAATTAAAGTACAATAACCCCAGTGGATTAGTACTTTCAGGGCAATTGTCGGCAGTAGCCGTAGACAGAGCGGTGTCAAATGTTTTGATGGAAATTGCCATTCGTCAGGAAAGCCCTGATGTATACACTGTAAGAACCAATGAACGTGGCTTGTTCCGGATTGAGGGTCTTGACTACAATGGGTTTTATACTGCGGAGTTTACCCTGCCTAATGAGAGCAGGCCACGGGGATTCCGCTTAAGGCTGGATGGGTCTGAAACTTCCCCCCGATCTTTCACAATTAATGCTGCAACACGCACGCATGTAGTCGTAAATCGCGGTTCAAACTGGCAAAGAGTTTCAAATCCCAGTACTTATGTTACCAACGTCAGAGCAGTTGAAATTGCTCAGCGCTCTGAGAGTATCTATGGAACACCCGATCAAACCATTTACATGGATGAGGTTCCGTTAAACTACACTAACCTGGGTGAAGTATTCCGTGGTCGGGCAACAGGTGTAATTTTTGAGCGCGGTCAATTAAGAATTAGGGGAGAGGGAAGCATTGGGTCTAGTAATGAACCGCTATTTATGATGGATGGCGTGGTCGTCAACAGCGATGTTTTACTTAATACCCGCCCTGATGAGGTTGACCGGATCGAAATTTTGAAAGGCCCAAGTACGGCAATTTTCGGATCTCGTGGAGCCAATGGGGTAATTGTTGTTTACTCGAAAAGAGGAGGGACCCAGTCGCCCATTTTTCAGTATAACTTGCTGGGGTTTTCAACGCCAAGGGAGTTTTTTAATTCAAGAATTCATCTTGATTACAAAAGGAAACATGGAGTTGGTCATACCGTTTTTTGGGAACCGGGGGTATTCCCTGACGAGACAGGCAGATTCAGTATTGCTTTCCCTCAAAGGGAGCAGTGGCAATTCTTAAGAATCATTTTGCAAGGAATTCATAGTAGCGGAAAATTGATTTTTGCTGAGCAGGAAATAAATTAAGTCATGCTTTTTTCTAACTGCTCATTATTTATCTGTCGGGTTTTTTGAAGTTGCTTTTTAACCGTTTTGTTATTGAACCAGTTACCCTGATTTCGGGTTATATTAACAGAAGTTTCGGTTTTGCTTTTTTTCAAATAAAAACTAAATCACAAAATTGTGCCCGAAAAGGCTTAACTTTTCCCGGGATTTAAAGTGTTGTAACAAACAAAAGAAGGAGACAAAAAATGCGCCATTCAATATATCTGATAATTTCCCTCATGATTTTGGGGCTATTATCAACCGAAAAAACCATGGGGTCCTCCTCTGAAGAAATAGTTTCTGGTGAAGTACAAACCCCTTATCAAAAACTGGTTGAATTTTCCCGTTCATTTCCTCAGCAAAAGGTTTATTTGCATACCGATAAGAGTGATTATCTGGCAGGTGAGGTAATTTGGCTGAAATCCTACCTTGTTTCTGCCCACTCGCATAAGCCAGACACTTCAAGCACTAACCTGTTTGTTGAGCTTATTGATACGCGTAATGAGTTGATCAATTTTTTGGTTTTGCGCCTCGATGGGGGGCTCTCTGATGGGTATTTCAAACTGCCTGACTCCATTCAGGGTGGTAACTATCAAATTAAAGCGTATACCAATTGGATGAATAACTTTCACGAAGATTTTTTCTTCAGAAAAGATATTTATGTCCATAATATTGGTGAAGAAAATTATGCTACCAGGACAGAAATCCGCAGAAATACCCGCTTTAATGATGCACTGAATCAAAAGCAGGAAAAATTGCAATTTGCCTTTTTCCCTGAAGGAGGGCATTTGGTAGCCGGATTGGATAACCGGGTTGCATTTAAGGCAGCAAACGCTTTAGGTGAAGGTCAGCATGCCACTGGAGTGGTCTTGGACAGTCAGGGGAATGAACTTGCAACCTTCACTACTTCTCATGATGGCATGGGAGTCTTCGTCTTTTCTCCCAAGCCAAATGAAAAATATACCGCCCAGGTTGTCTTTCAGGATGGACAAAGGCTGTCCAGTGAACTGCCTTCCGCTCTTACCGAAGGTTATCTGCTTCAGGTGGATCATGATTTGGACAGTATTCGCTTAAGTGTTAAGGTTAACTTCAATCCGGCGGGTTTTAATATTTCTCCCGATATTTCAATCCTTGCCCACACGCGTGGGAGGGCTGTTTATCTAGAAGAAGGAAAAATACTCAACGGTGTTTTTAAAACGTCAGTTCCAACCGAAAAATTTCTTCCCGGGGTTACTCATTTCACTGCTTTCGGACCTAATAATACGCCATTAGCCGAACGATTGGTTTTTGTCAGAAGATTAGTAGACACAGAAGAAGGACCCTCCATTGCATTTGAAAAAATGGTTGGTGACAGCCTTGTGGTGGTTGATTTTTGGTTTGATCCGGAAAACAAGTCGTCTCCTTCTGAAGCCAGCTATTCTCTTTCCGTAATTGAAGATCACGGTAATAGTTCATCAGAGGAAATCAATATTGCCACCTATTTTCTTTTGACTAGCGACTTTGGGAAAACAATCAAGAACCCCTGGTATTATCTCGCCGATAATAGCCCTGAAAGACTTCATGCGCTTGACTTGTTAATGCTGACCCATGGCTGGCGGCGATTTGTTTGGAATGATTTGCTATCGGGAAATGACCCTGTAATTACTTTCAGAGAACGCCAGGGATTGGCTATTGTTGGACAAGTGTCTCCCATTTCCTCCTCCAGACCAACAGGAGAGTTGAGTATAGAAATGTCGATTGGAACTACCGAGGATCGGAAAATTATGCAAACAAAAACAGACCAGAACGGGCGTTTTGCCTTTTCCGGCCTGGAATATTTTGGTGAATTTTCTGCCTTGATTTCTGTGGAACGTGACTTAAGGGGCCGGATTTTTAAAGTTGAATTAACGACTGGTGAAAAAGAAAAATCCGGATTTAAAACTAGTCCATACACCCGGCTTCACCAAACAACCAGTCGCGGACCCAATTGGCAACAAAGAGATCGGCCAGGTTTTTTTCAGCGCTTATTCAGCAGCAAGCCAACCTCTCAGGATATCAAAAGCCCCAGCATGTTTGGAAACCCTGATCAGGTAATATATATGGAGGATCTTGCTGTTAACTACACAAATGTGCTTGAAATTTTGCGAGACAGGGTCACTGGATTAAATGTAATTGGAGGTGAAATTACCTTGCGGGGGCCAACCAGCGTTATGTTAAGCAGTGAACCCATTTTTTACATTGATGATGTGCAGGTAAACCGTTTTAGCTTTCTTAACGTATCAGTTTCTGAAATCGAGCGTATAGAAGTGCTAAGAGGCCCAAGCACAGCTATTCTAGGTAGTCGTGGGGCTAACGGCGCACTCCTGATTTATACCCGCCGGGCTATTCATCAGCAACAATATACCTATGAATACGAAATGATGGGCTATCACATCCCCCGCGAATTTTTTATTTCCAGGATTGAAATTAAAAAATTTGACGAAAGCCAGGTTCCGCGAACCGTTTTGTGGGCGCCCAATATTACGCCCGATGTGAACGGCAGGGTAAGGGTACGCATTCCATATTTCAATGGAGGCCAGGACTTGCGCTTCAGGCTCGAGGGGATCGATCGCAGCGGGCAGATTACTTTCCTTCAATTCTAGGAAGGCTTCAGGAAAAGTTTATTAGAAAGGCCATGGTGTCGATTCCGTCGGCATAATCCCATAAATCGGGTTGCTGGCTTTGTCCAAAGGGTACCGTAAAGGTGCCCTTTTCTTTTTCGCGTTGCACAATGCACTGAATGTTGCCGGCCTTTTTTTCAAGGTCCTTTTTCAGCCATTCCTTCGAAGTATATTCTTCGTAGTGGACTACCGAAACGGGCGATGAAAGCGAGGTGTCCTGCTTCAGCAAACAGAAACCGGTATCTTTATGGGGCGTGCGGTTCACAATGTAAATAGCCTTGAAATATTCGTAGTTGTTAAAGTATTTGTGGTTAAGTGCCACTTTTTCATAAGGCTTCCACGCCTTTTTCAATGCAGAAAAATCATATCCTTCGGGCACCAGCAGTTTGGAAACGTTGCGGCAGCCCAGCCCAAAAAACGAAAACACATCAGCGCCCAATTGCTGCAATTCCTCAGGGCTCTCGTCGCCCTTTAAAATCGCCACGGAGTTACGATTTTTTCGTATAATATGCGGATGCTGGCCAAAGTAATATTCGAAATAGCGGGCGCTATTGTTGCTGCCGGTGGCAATTACCGCATCAAAGCCGCTGATGGGGCTTTCGGCAAAGGTCACGCTTTCGTGGAAAGCGGGCTCGATCTCTGTAAGTAACTCGCCAAGAGCTAAAGGCAGCCTGGTGTCCTGAGAAGATAATTTTCCCAGAAACTGATGCCCCGCCATCAGCACGCACAAAAAGTCATGAAAGCCCACCAGGGGAATGTTGCCTGCCATGATCACGGCCACTTTTCGGCTGCCAAATTCTTTTGGTGTAAGTAAATCGGGATAATTGTCAGCCCATTTTTTCAGCTTGTTTTCTTCCAGCATTTCACCCAGGGCGTCAATAGCGCTTTTTATATTTTCGGCAGTAAACCATGGGTTTTGACAGGGTGCTTCCATAGCTTCGCGAAAAAGCTTTTTGGCAGCAGGCCCCGGCAACTGGCTTTCATTTCCGCTGTCTAGGGCGGTTGCAATGGTTTTTAAATCCTTTCCCAGAAGGGAAAAGGCCTTAATGCGCTTGTCGATGGTCAGTGGCATGTTTGTGGCTTTGAAAAGTATTTCAGCTTCTTATCTTTGCAACATGAAAACGAAGATAAGCGTTTATTCCTAAAAATTAAAAACAGGTCTATGTTGCGAAAATTATTGCAGTGGTTTTTTGTATGGTGCATTGCTGTGGCGCCAGCCTTTGCTCAGCAACAACAAGATGTTTATTTAAATGAATTTGCCGCCCTGGAGGATTCACTTCACCGGATGGCCATGTCGATCATCGAACCCAGGGATGATCAGGAACGTCTGGAAAGGAATGCCACTTTTGAGGCCGCCCTTCGCGAGGCTTTGCTGCTAGACAGCACGTTGACCAACCGCTTCGATTCGGTTCGTACCGTTTCGTTTTTATTCAGCCCCGATGGACATTTTCGGATGGTAAGTTGGTATGTGCCTCTGCTCAGCGGACAGTTTAAGTACTTTGGCTTTGTTCAGGTGGCTCCCTCAAGAAGACAGCCTGGTCAACTGGTTCCGCTCACAGATATGACCGCACTGCTTACCCAGGTTTCGGCCCGTGAACTTGGCCCCCACGAATGGTATGGCGCCTATTATTATGAGCTGATTCACTTGAGGCACAGAAGGCACGATTATTTCATCCTGCTGGGCTGGAAGGGCGATAATCCGGCTACGCGCAAAAGGGTCATTGAGCCTTTTAGAATTAACGAAAGCGGTCCAGTGTTTGGCGCACAGGTATTCGACAGCGGCGAACGCAAGCCTTACCGCATCATTTTCGAATATTCGGCCCGAGTGAGTATGAGCTTGAAGTATCACGCCGATTTCGTGGTGAGGCGCCGGCGTACCGTTCCCATGATTATTTTCGACAGGCTTTCGCCCACCCACGAGAGCCTGCGTGGAAATTTCAGTCAGTACGTGCCGGAAGTCAATGTTTTCGACGGGTTTAGGTTTAATGATGGCCGGTGGGAGTTTGTTCCGGATGTAGATGCCCGGGTTGCCATCGACCCCTCGCTCGTGCCCTTGAACCCTCCCCGAAACCAGTAAAGAAAAGCGATAAATATGGCCGTTTTTCTTTTTTGTATGGTTTAAATTTGCCAACTTTGCGGAGGAGATGACAAACCGGGTCCGTTGGTTTTGGGCCGCTGTTTCCTGTTAGTTTCTTTTGGTGATTGTTTTCTTTTTTTTTAGAAAAGGACGGATAAGGAATTAAATATTATTTTCCAATAAAACCTGTTTAAAAACACTCTAAAACCCCATTAGTAATGAAAAAGCATAATTTTAGTGCAGGACCCTCGGTATTGGCACGCGAGGTAATCGAAAACACCGCAAAGGCAGTTCTCGATTTCAATGGCAGCGGTTTGTCTATCATGGAAATTTCGCACCGCGGCAAAGACTTTCAGGCAGTAATGGATGAGGCTGTAGCCCTGTTCAAGGAAGTGCTTAATATTCCCGAAGGCTATCAGGTACTTTTCCTGGGAGGTGGTGCCAGCATGCAGTTTGCCATGGTTCCATTCAACCTGTTTGGGAAAAAGGCCGCTTATCTCGAAACCGGTGTGTGGGCCAAGAAAGCCATTAAGGAAGCAAAGCAGTTTGGTGAAGTAGAAGTGATAGGCTCTTCGGCCGACAAGAACTTCAGCTACATTCCTAAAGGCTGGACCATTCCCGCCGATGCCGACTATTTCCATATTACCACTAACAATACTATCTATGGTACCGAGATTTTTGAAGACTTCGACAGCCCCGTTCCGCTTGTAGCTGACATGTCGTCCGATATTTTCAGCCGTCCGCTCGACGTCTCGAAATACGCCCTCATATATGGCGGCGCCCAGAAAAACCTGGGACCTGCCGGTGTTACCTTCGTCATCGTTCGCGAAGATATCCTGGGCAAAGTAGAGCGTACCATCCCCACCATGCTCAACTACAAGACGCACATCGAAAATGGCAGCATGTTCAATACCCCGCCCTGTCTGCCCATATATACCTGTATGGAAACCCTTCGCTGGCTCAAGAAGCTTGGCGGACTGGAAGCCATGCAGAAAATGAACCAGGATAAGGCCAAATTGCTATACGACGAAATTGAGCGAAACTCAATGTTTATGGGTACCGCCGAAAAAGAAAGTCGTTCGCTTATGAACATTTGCTTCGTGTTCAAGCCCGAGTACGAAGAGCTGCAGGCCGAATTTCTTGCTTTCACCGGCAAAAAAGGCATGAGCGGCCTCAAAGGACATCGTTCGGTTGGCGGCTTCAGAGCTTCTACATACAATGCGCTGGAACGCGAAAGTGTCGTGGCATTGGTGGATGCCATGCAGGAGTTCGAAAAACTGCACGCCAAGTAATAAACCAGGCAAAATTTTTAAGCCGCACCTGAAATCTTTGTGGATTTTTTGCCTGCTTTGGGAGTTTTGTGAACTATTTCCTTCACAGAAAACCAGGGGAGGCCAAAACTCATAAAGTGGAAAAAACTGATGAATCACAAATCAAAATAAATAATTATGAAAAAAGTACTGGTTGCAACCGATAAACCCTTTGCCCCTGTAGCCGTTGATGGCATTCGCAAAGTTGTTGAAGAAGCTGGCTATGAACTGATGCTGCTCGAAAAGTACACAAGCGTTGATGAGCTCAAGGCAGCCGCTGCCAAGGCTGACGCCATGATTATTCGCAGCGACAAGGCCACCCGCGAGGTGATTGAAGCCGCTCCTTCGGTGAAAATTATTGTAAGGGCCGGCGCGGGCTACGACAACATCGACCTTGAGGCCTGCAACGATAAAGGTGTGGTAGCCATGAATACCCCCGGCCAAAACTCCAATGCCGTGGCCGAGCTTGCTTTCGCCATGATACTTTATTCGATCAGGGGCGCTTTCAGTGGCGCGTCGGGCACGGAACTTCGTGGGAAGTCTATTGGTATTCATGCCTATGGAAACGTGGGAAAATACGTGGCAGAGATAGCCAAAGGCTTCGGCATGAAAATTTTTGCCTTCGATCCCTTTGTGAAGAAGGAGGACATTGAGAAGGATGGCGTAACGGCACTGGACAGTGTGGAAGAACTCTACAAAACCTGCCAGTATATTTCGCTGCACATCCCGGCCAACGACAAGACCAAAAAATCGATCAATTACGAGTTGCTGAAGTTGCTGCCCAAGAAAGGCATGCTCGTAAACACCGCACGTAAGGAAGTGATTGACGAGGAAGGCCTGCTGAAGCTTATGGAAGAGCGCGAAGATTTCCGCTACGTATCAGATATTGCTCCTGATACCAGGGCCGACTTCGAAGCCAAATTCCCCGGAAGGGTAGTTTTTACTGCCAAGAAAATGGGCGCCCAGACTTCCGAAGCCAACATTAATGCCGGCCTTGCCGCTGCAAAGCAGATTGTGGCATTCTTCGAAAAAGGTGATGTGACTTTCAAAGTAAACAAGTAGTTAAACCAAAAATGTAAAAAAATAGATGGCGATTTTAAAACCATTCAAAGGCTTGCGGCCCCCAAGAGAGATCGTGAAAAATCTGGCTTCCAGGCCTTATGATGTGCTCAACTCAGCAGAAGCCCGCCAAGAAGCTGGCGACAACCCTTACAGCTTCCTTCGCGTGGTAAAACCCGAAATTGAACTTCCCGAAGGCACCAATCTGTATTCGCAGCAAGTGTACGACAAGGCCGTGGAGAACTTCAAAATGTTCCGCGAAAAGGGTTATCTGAAGCAGGATATTAAACCCAACTTCTACGTGTATGCACAGACCTGGGGTGAGAAAATTCAATACGGTATTGTGGGATGCGCCGGTGTGGAAGATTACCTGAACGACCGGATTAAAAAGCATGAGCTGACCCGTCCCGATAAGGAAGAAGACCGCATGAAGCACGTGCGCTTTGTGAATGCCAATGCCGAGCCCGTATTCTTTACCTATACGGCTGTAGCCGAAATCGATGCCATAGTGGCAGGTATTACCAAAAATGCGCCTGAATATGACTTCGTGACCGACGATGGCTTCGGACATACGTTCTGGGTAATTGAAGACGATGCCACCATAGAAACCCTCGAGGAAATGTTTGCCGAAGTGCCTGCCTTCTACGTGGCAGATGGCCACCACCGTACCGCTGCTGCTGCGCTGGTGGGGGCTGAGAAGGAAAGGAACAATCCCAACCATACTGGCGAGGAGGAATACAACTTTTTTATGGCGGTATTGTTTCCCGACAACCAGTTGACCATAATCGATTACAATCGAGTGGTGAAGGATCTTAACGGTTTGAGCAAGGAAGAATTCCTTGCTAAGCTGAATAAAGATTTTGTGGTGGAAGAAAAAGGCCACCTTGAGCTAAAACCTGAAAAGTTGCATACTTTTTCTATGTACATCGATGGCAAGTGGTATGGTATGGAAGCCAAGCCGGGAACTTACAACGATAATGATCCGATTGGCGTACTTGATGTGACCATTCTGTCAAATCTTGTGCTTGACGAGATACTGGGCATCAAAAACATGCGTACCGACAAGCGAATCGACTTCGTGGGCGGCATTCGTGGCCTGGGCGAACTCGAGCGACGCGTCGACAGCGGCGAAATGGCCGTGGCCTTTGCCCTTTACCCGGTAAGCATGAAGCAACTGCTCGACATTGCCGATACCGGCAACATTATGCCCCCAAAAACTACCTGGTTTGAGCCCAAGCTGCGCAGCGGGCTGGTAGTGCATACGCTGGATTAGAACAATTTGCAGATTAATTTAAAAGGCTGGCATTTGTGGCTGGCCTTTTTTTATTTTATTTATTTTTATCAACTCAAATTACATTTATTGCCTTAACGATTAATAATTCTTTTTTCTATAACTGCCAATTATATAAGACGATGAGAAAACATTATAAGCTAATTCTTTTACCAATAATAGCAGCGCTGGTATTCACAATGGCAAACTGCAAAAAGGAAAAGCCGGAAGTACCGCCTACTCTTACTACTTTGGATGTTAATAATATAACCTGGGTGAGTGCCCTAAGCGGCGGAGAAATTACAAACGATGGCGGCGGAGAAATATTTAGCAGGGGTGTTGTGTGGAGCAAAATGCCTAATCCAACCCTGGAGCTAAATAACGGTACGACCATTGAAGGCAGCGGACCGGGGCTTTTTCAAAGCAATATCCTGGGCCTTCAACCCAATACCACCTATCACGTGCGGGCCTATGCCACTAACAGCAGTGGCAATGGATACGGACAGCAGGAAAGCTTTGTAACCAATGACATTGGCGAACCTGGTGACGGTGTTACCGACATCGATGGGAACTTCTACCCCTCCGTAATTATCGGCAACCAGGAGTGGATGGCAGAAAACCTCAAAACCACACATTACCGTAACGGCAGCCCCATTGAATTCCCAGGAACAAATAACACAGCCTGGATGAACAATACTACCGGAGCCTATTCCTGGTATGGCTATGAACATATTGGTTGGAAGGACCTTTATGGCGGGTTGTATAACTGGTACGCAGTTAATAACAGCAATGGCTTGTGCCCCAACGGGTGGCATGTGCCCTCCGACGCTGAATGGACGGAATTGACAGATTATGTTGTAGCACAAGGCTTCCCCAACTCCGATGTGTTAAACGGTACAGGTAACGCCTTAAAGTCCTGTCAGCAGGAATCATCGCCATTTGGTGGATTTTGTGCTCCTTCAATGCACCCAAGATGGGATTCAGATACCACTCATTATGGCACGGATGAATTTGGTTTTTCTGCCCTTCCGGGCGGCACCCGCTATACCCAAGGATTTTATTGGGGTATTGGTAACTCTGGCTTCTGGTGGAGTAGTACCGAGGACGATGCAACCATGGCCTCGCGACAGGTCATAGGTTTTAATTTTGGCAATGTGGCCCAATACAACTTTTTTAAGGGGCACGGGCTTTCTGTGCGTTGTGTCCGGAATATGGATTGATTTGGTTTTTTCTTACTCCCTTTCCCGGTGTGATATTTAGATTTCTCTCCCGCAAAAGCGGGATCGAAATAACAGGCTGGCTAATAATAGAGAGAGGGCATTGGACGGTTCGATCCTCCTAATTGGTTTTGTCATTTCGACACCGCTTGCGGTGGAGAAATCTCCTTTTTCTATATTAGCTACAACAGCAGCTTGGTGAAATCTGGAGTGAGGAATCTTAAAGATTTCTCCGGTTCAAAAAAACTTTCCTCCCTTGGTTTTTTAATCAGAAAAATATTTTTATCTTTGCAGTCCTGAAAAAACAAGCATGTAGGCTTGTCAGGATCAAATAACCAAAAAAGCATTTAATCGGGCTGTTTAACAATAACTTTTGAAGCACTACAGCATTTGGGATTCAACACTTCAGGTCGCTGAAAGACTTCAAAGAACAAAAAGAATTATGAGAAAAGATATCCATCCTAAAGATTATCGTTTCGTTGTTTTCAAGGACATGTCGAACGAATACTCATTTGTAACCCGCTCAACGGCTTCCACCAAGGAAACCATTGTTTGGGAAGACGGCAAGGAATACCCCCTGGTGAAACTGGAAATTTCGCACACCTCGCACCCGTTCTACACCGGCAAGCAGCAGCTTGTTGATACCGCAGGCCGTGTTGACAAGTTCCGCACAAAGTACCAGAAACACCTCAAGCAGAAATAGTAAGAACATTTCTTCAGGATACTTTTTTAATCAGCCCTTTTTTAAGGGCTTTTTTTTTAATTATTTTTTCTATCTTTAGGCGTTTTTGAGCCATAACCTATTGACAAACTAACCATAATCACGATGAATTATATCCTTTTCGGTGACCAAACCCGCACCCACTTGCTCCCTTTTACCTTTATCCGCCCCATAGCCGATATTCGTGTTGGTATATTCACCATTCGCGAAAAATGGGAGCGTTACCTGGGCAAAAAAACTTCTTCTCTCACCCAGGACTACCTTAGCGTGAAATATCCCCTGGTGAAAGAAGAGGACAATGTGCTGGTCAACGCCAGCATTTTTCCAAATGAGAAGCTGATTACAGAAATCAAGAAACTGAAGCCCAACCAAACGCTGGTGACAGGCGAAACCCTGATTGCCCACAGGCTTCGCGATAAGGATATTGACAATCTGGATACCGATTTGCTTGAAGCCGTTGTGCCTATGGAAAGTAAGGCACCGATTATTAAACTTTCTAATCTTTGGGATATCGTTACCCTTAACGATCAAGCTATTGTGGATGACTTTGTGCTGATCACCAAAGGGCGCAAAAGCCAGCCCTTGGGCGATCATGTGCGGGTTATCGCCCCCGAAAATGTTTTTGTGGAGGAAGGTGCCGTGCTTGAAATGGCATTTATTAATGCTTCTGAAGGACCGGTTTATATTGGAAAAAATGCCCGTATTATGGATGGTGCTTTGCTACGCGGACCCCTCTCGGTAGGCGAGCATTCAAAGGTAAGAATGGGTGCAAAAATTTATCCGGGATCCTCTATCGGCCCGTATTGCAAAGTGGGCGGTGAAATGAGTCATTCGGTTATTTTTGGCTACACCAACAAGGCCCACGATGGCTTCCTGGGCCACAGCGTTATTGGGGAATGGTGCAACCTTGGCGCCGACACAAATGCCTCCAACCTGAAAAACAACTACGACGAGGTGCGCCTGTGGAATTATGCCGAAAACAGCTTTGTAAACACCGGGTTACAGTTTTGTGGCACTTTTATGGGCGACTATTCCAAGTGCGGCATCAACACCATGTTCAATACCGGCACCGTGGTAGGTATCAATGCCCAGATTTTCGGAGCCGGCTTTATGCGTAACTTTATCCCGTCATTCTCGTGGGGCAGTGTGGCAGGCTTCAGCAATGTGGATATCAACAAGGCCGTGCAGGTGGCCCAGCGAGTGCATGCCCGCCGTAACCTCGACTTCGGGGAAGTGGAAGAAAGCATTTTACGAAACGTATACAACCAGTCGTTCAATTACAGGCGACTGTAAAAGTGCTGATAGTAAATTTCCGGGTGCTTTGCCAAACCTGCAAAGCACCTTTTTTGTTTTACGGCTGACAATTTGATCCTTTTTTTTCCTTTAGTTTTAATGGCACGGCTGTTGTTCCTTTCTATGAACTTATAAAAGAATAGTTTGAGAAAATATTTGCAAAGCTTTAATATGCTGGTTTTGCAGTGTTTATAAGGTTTAAAACAATAAGGGTGCATGGCTGTTAATTTTAGACCTGCCTTTTTTTCATTTATTAATGACAATTTGACGTTAAAATTTTGATATGGATAATTTTTTTGAAAGAGAAAGCCTTCAATTTTCTGATATTGTGGATGCCGATAGTGAATTCATTCCTTTGCTTAGCTCCGAAGAGGAAGAGCAGATGGCCGCTGAGCAGATTCCAGATATTCTGCCCATACTTCCTTTAAAAAATACGGTGCTGTTTCCCGGGGTGGTCATTCCCATTACGGTGGGCCGAGATAAATCAATTCGCCTGGTTAAAGAAGTGTACAAGAAAAATCGCGTGATTGGGGTGGTGTCGCAGAAGAATGCCGATATCGAGGATCCGGAGTTCGATGACCTGAACCGCATCGGGACTTTTGCCCACATTTTAAAAACCCTGCAAATGCCCGACGGCAATACCACCGTTATAATTCAGGGCAAAAGAAGAATTGAAATAAAGGATCTGGTAACCACCGAACCTTACTTCAAAGCCAGGGTAGTTGCTTTTGACAGCAAGATAAAGGTGAAAAGCGATCAACGGTTCAAGGCTTTGATTGCTACCATTAAGGACCTTTCCATTCAAATTGTGAAGCTTTCGGCAAATATTCCCAGCGAGGCTGCTTTCGCCATCAAGAACATTGAAAGCCCTGCCTTTTTGGTCAATTTTATTTCTTCCAACCTGAATATCGACAACGAGCAGAAGCAAAAGTTGCTCGAAACCCTCGACCTTAGCGAACGCGCCAATATTGTGCTTGAGCACCTTACACGCGAGTTGCAGGTGGTGGAGCTAAAAAACCAGATTCAGTCGAAGGTAAAAGTTGACATTGACAAGCAGCAACGCGACTATATCCTTAATCAGCAGCTTAAAACCATTCAGGAAGAGCTGGGCGGCAATCCTTACGATCAGCAGATTGCTGACCTGAAAGTGCGTGCCAAAGGTAAAAAGTGGAACAAGCAGGTGCAGGAAGTTTTCGACAAGGAAATTTTGAAACTTCAGCGAATCAACCCCGCGGCCATGGAGTTCTCCATTCACCTCAACTACCTGGAGACTCTGGTGGAGCTTCCTTGGAACGAGTTTTCGAAGGACAAGTTCGACTTGAAAAAGGCCCAGCGCGTGCTCGACCGCGACCATTACAGTTTGGAAAAGATCAAGGAGCGCATTATTGAATACCTGGCCGTATTGAAACTCAAAGGGAACATGAAGTCACCAATTTTGTGCTTTGTTGGCCCTCCCGGGGTGGGAAAAACCTCACTGGGCAAATCCATTGCCGAGGCTGTGGGGCGGCAGTATATCCGCATGTCGCTGGGCGGCCTGCGCGACGAAGCCGAGATTCGTGGCCACCGCAAAACATACGTGGGTGCCATGCCCGGACGTATTATCCAGAACCTGAAAAAGGCCAAGAAAAGCAATCCCGTATTTGTGCTCGACGAAATCGACAAGGTGGGCTACCAGACCTTCTCGGGTGATCCTTCCTCGGCGATGCTCGAAGTGCTTGACCCCGAGCAAAATGTAGCCTTTTATGACAACTACCTGGAGGTAGACTACGACCTTTCCAATGTAATGTTTATTGCCACCGCCAACAATCTTTCCAATATTCAGCCTGCCCTGCGCGACCGCATGGAAATCATTCACCTGAGCGGGTATATCGTGGAGGAGAAAATTGAAATAGCCCGCCGTCATCTGGTGCCCAAGCAGCTGTCTGAGCATGGACTGGAAAAGGACCAGCTGAAGTTCAGCAAAAAAGTGCTCGAGAAAATTATCCAGGACTATACCCGCGAGTCGGGGGTCAGAACCCTTGAAAAGCGCATTGCAAAAGTAATACGTGCCAAAGCCCGCGAAATTGTCATGGGTGAGACTTTCGATCCCAGCCTGAAAGTTGAAGACATTGAAAAGATACTGGGTGCACCCGTTTTTACCCGCGATCAGTCGCAGCTCAAAGACCTGGCCGGCGTCATGACGGGCCTGGCCTGGACCTGGGCTGGGGGAGAGGTGCTTTACATCGAGGTGAGCATCAGCAAGGGCAAGGGACAGCTTACCCTTACCGGAAATCTTGGCGACGTAATGAAGGAATCGGCCACTCTGGCTTACGAGTACCTTAAGTCGCAGGCTCCCAACCTGGGGATCGACTCCCGCATTTTCGAAAAGTACAACGTGCACATGCACGTGCCCGAAGGCGCCACACCAAAAGACGGCCCCTCTGCAGGTATCACCATGTTTGCCGCCCTTACTTCGGCATTTTCCCAGCGTAAGGTGAAGCCCGGCGTGGCAATGACCGGTGAGATTACCCTTCGTGGAAAAGTACTACCCGTGGGCGGTATCAAGGAGAAAATATTAGCTGCAAAACGCGCAGGAATTCACACTATTATCCTATCGGCAGACAACCGTAAGGACGTTGCAGAGATTAACCAGCTCTACCTGCAGGGCCTCGAATTTGTATATATCAGGGAAATGATCGAAGTGGTCGATCTTGCCATGGAAAAGGAAACCGTGAAAAAGCCCATTCAGTTTGAGGTGTAAAAGTGCCTTAAAATCTGATATTTAGTTTGTTGTTTGTGTAAAAAATTCTACCTTTGCAGTCCCTTTTCAGGGCCTGTAATTCACTTATTGTTTAACCCGGTTTGTCTGGAGCAAGCATGCGAAACTCCGGAAAACCACAGTATTTAATCACCCTTTTTAAATGTCAGAAGAAAACAAAAATTTGAACCCTTCGGAAGAGCAGCCAGCAGAAAAGCCTGTTGAGCAGATCGAAAACCAACCCGAAGCTATTGAAACTCCCGCTGAAGAAGTGGTTGAAACACCTGCTGAAGAAGTAGCTGAAACACCTGCTGAAGAAGCAATTGAAACACCTGTTGAAGAAGCAATTGAAACACCTGCTGAAGAAGTAGCCGAAACGCCGGCAGAAGAAGTAGCCGAAACGCCGGCAGAAGAAGCAATTGAAACACCTGCTGAAGAAGTAGCCGAAACGCCGGCAGAAGAGGTTGTTGAAGCTCCCCAAGCTGAATCCAAGCCAGAAACCCCAAAAAAGAAAACCAGCGCATTTACTGCCCAGGTGGCAGGCGAATTTGATTGGGATTCAATTGGTAAGAAGCAGGAAGCATATTCTGCTGCCGAGCGCCAGCGCATGGAAAGCCTGTACGATGAAACCCTAAAGTCGATTGGCGAGGGTGAAGTAATCGATGGTACTGTTGTTTCAATGAACAACCGCGAGGTGGTAGTTAACATTGGCTTCAAATCCGACGGGGTCATTCCTGCCGCTGAAGTACGCTACAATGCCAATCTCAGTGTTGGCGATCCTATTGAAGTGTATGTAGAAAGCCAGGAAGATACCAGCGGCCAGCTGGTGCTCTCGCACAAGAAGGCCCGCACCCTGCGTTCGTGGGAGCGTATCAACGCGGCGATGGACAAGGACGAGATCATCAACGGTTTCGTGAAGTGCCGTACTAAAGGTGGTCTTATTGTCGATGTATTTGGTATCGAGGCCTTCCTTCCCGGCTCACAGATCGATGTAAAACCCATTCGTGATTATGATATTTACGTGGGCAAAACCATGGAATTCAAGGTGGTAAAGATCAACCACGAATACAAGAACGTGGTGGTTTCTCACAAAGCCCTTATCGAAGCCGAACTGGAGATCCAGAAAGCCGAAATTATTGCCAAACTTGAAAAAGGACAGATCCTTGAAGGAACTGTTAAAAATATTACCTCTTATGGTGTGTTTGTCGACCTGGGTGGTGTTGATGGTCTTATCCACATTACCGACCTTTCCTGGGGCCGCATTAATCATCCCGAAGAAATCGTTAACCTCGATGAGAAAATCAACGTGGTAATACTCGATTTCGACGAGAACAAGAAACGTATTGCCCTTGGTCTCAAGCAGCTTACTTCCCACCCATGGGATTCGCTTGACGAAACCATGAAGGTAGGCGACAAGGTAAAAGGCAAAGTAGTGGTTATTGCCGACTACGGTGCATTTATCGAGATTGCCCCCGGGGTGGAAGGTCTTATCCACGTTTCCGAAATGTCATGGTCGCAGCACCTGCGTACCGCTCAGGACTTCCTGAAGGTAGGCGACGAGGTGGACGCCATTATCCTGACCCTCGACCGCGAAGAGCGCAAAATGTCGCTCGGCATCAAGCAACTGATTCCCGATCCTTGGGAAAACATCGTGGAGAAGTATCCTGTGAGCTCCAAGCACACCGCCACCGTTCGCAACTTTACCAACTTCGGTATTTTTGTTGAACTTGAAGAAGGGGTGGATGGCCTGATCCATATTAGTGACCTTTCCTGGAGCAAAAAGATCAAGCACCCTGCTGAGTTTACCAAGATTGGTGAAAGCATCGAAGTGGTTGTTCTTGATGTGGACAAGGAAAACCGCCGCCTGAGCCTCGGCCACAAGCAGTTGGAAGAAAACCCATGGGACGTATTTGAAAGTGTTTTCACCATCGATACTGTTCATCAGGGTACTATTGTTGGAACTTCAGACAAAGGTGTGATCGTTTCGCTTCCCTATGGCGTTGAAGGTTTTGCACCTACCCGCCACATTGTGAAGGAAGACGGCAGCCCCGCTAAAATGGACGAAACGCTCGACTTCAAAGTTATTGAGTTCAACAAGGAAAGCAAGAAAATCGTTGTCTCCCATACCAAGGTTTTTCAAGATGTGAAGTCGGCCGAGAAATTTGCTGAAACAGCCGATCGTAAAGCCAAGGAGAAAACGACCAAGACCGCAGTGAAGAAGATCAAGGATAACATGGAGAAGACTACCCTTGGTGACCTGAGCGTGCTTGCCAACCTAAAGTCAGAAATTGAGAAGACCGAGAAAACGGCCCTCAAGGAAAAATTGGCTGCCATGGACGAAAAAGAGAAGGCTAAAGAAGAAGTCATGGAAGAGAAGCCCAAGGCCAAAACCACTCGCAAGAAGAAGGAAGATGCTCCTGAAGAGGAAGCCCCTGCTGCGGAGGAAAAGCCCGCCGTCGACGAAGCCCCTGAAGCCCCTATTGCGGAGGAAAAGCCCGCCGCCGACGAAGCCCCTGAAACCCCTGCTGCGGAAGAAAAGCCCGCTGCCGACGAAGCCGAAGAAACCAAGGAATAGCAACCCTTATTTCATTCAAATAAAAAAAGCCGCCCTGGAGCAATCTGGGCGGCTTTTTCTATTCTATATATTCTCTATCCTTATTTTCTTATATTTTTGATCTCTTATTTTCTCTTAAGTCACTTAAGTCTTAAAGGACGTTGCTATTTGCAAACCTCTTTTGCTTTTTTCCTTGCTTCGGCGTGTCCCAGACTTGCGGCTTTGTTCAGGTCCTCGCAAGCTCCGCCCAGATCGTTGGTTAGAATTCGCGAGAGGCCGCGCTGATAATAATTCTGGTCGGTACGGCGGCTAAAGGTGTTGATCAGCATGGTATAGTCGGCAATGGCCTCGGTGTACATTTCGGCCTGAAAAAAAGCCTGGGCCCGTATCTGGTAATTGTCGGCGTAGTCGAGGCCTCGATCGATGGCTGAACTCAGATCTTCGGCAGCTTGGGCAAACATTCCTTCCCTCATACAAATCTGGCTTCGCTCCAGCCGCATTTCGGCATGGTCAGGGTCGAGGGCAAGGGCATGGCTCAGATCTTCGTATGCCTTTTCAAAATTTCCGTTTTTGCTGAATTGCCTGGCCCGCAAAAAATAGGCGTTGGGGTTGTTTGGCGCAAGGTTTATGGCACGGTTCAAATCGGGCATTACCTCCCCGTTTCTTCCGGCTTTCTCGCCCAGCTCAGCCCTGAGAAGGTAAGCCTGCACCAGTGCAGAGTCTAATTCAAGGGCTCGGTTCAGATCTTTAAGTGCCTCGGCGGGCTGCCCTTTTTTTGCTCCGGTAAGGGCCCGGAAATAGTAAGCCTCACCGTGGTTTGGACGAAGAGCAATCACTTCAGTAAAATCACCGGAGGCCTGATTAAGCCGGCCTAACTCGAGGTTGGCCTGCCCGCGTTTAAACCAAGCTTCCTCCTGTGCAGGATTCAGTTCAATGGCTTTGGTAAAGGCCTCAATGGCCGCCTGGTATTGCTGGCCCGAAAAATGCTGAAGGCCCTTCAGCAGAAAATCGTGCGAAGTTTGTGAAAAGACCGAAAGGGATAACAGTATGGATGCAAAAAAGACAAGAAAACGAGACATGTAACGTATAAAGAAGAGATGAATGAATACTTTGAGGTTCAGGCATTTGCCAACACAAAATTACTGCTTTCCTGCGCTTAAAAAAGAAATAGCCCTGAATTATTTTCAGGGCTTCAGGGAATGCTTCTGCAGAAAAAATTACTGCCTGAGCAGCGATAGCAGCAGCACATCAACCGGGTGCAGGGCTTTTCGTCCGGTGCCATCCAGAATCTGGTGGCGGCAGCTGGTGCCTGAGGCGGAAATAATGGCTTGTTCAGGCGCCTGCCGGATGGCTGGAAGCAGCTTCAACTCTGCAATTTGCATGCTAAGTTCGTAATATTTTTTCTCGTAGCCGAACGAACCGGCCATACCGCAACAGCCGCACTCAATGCTGGTAATGTGGTTGTTAGGCGGTATCTGCATCATTTTTAATGAATAATCTGCTTTCGAGAGGGCTTTCTGGTGGCAGTGGCCATGGAAGTAGACCTCCCGCCTTTCGGCAGAAAAAAGGCTGCCATCGATACGGCCGGCTTCGTGCTCGCGGCAGATAAACTCTTCAATGGTCAACGTATTATTCGATAGCTTCATTGCCGGTTCAATCAGTTCCTCCGGGCAGAGGTCGGGGTATTCGTCGCGGAAACTAAGAATAGCCGAAGGCTCAATGCCAATAAGTGGCTCACCTTCACTAACCAGTTCGTGCAAAAGACTTACATTTTTTTCTGCCAGGCTGGCTGCTTTTTTCAGCAGGCCTTTCGAAATGGCTGCCCGCCCACTTTCGGCATGCTTAGGGATTTCCACTTTATAGCCCAGGCCATGAAGCAGTAAAATGGCGTTGATTCCCGTCTGTGCATCGTTGTAATTGGTAAACTCATCACAAAATAACCAGACCTTTTTGTTACCAGCCACCTTACTGTTTAGCTTTCCCAAGTTCCGGGCTGCCCATTTTTTCAGGGTGGTTTTTTGCAACAGAGGCATGCTTCGCTTTCGCGAAAAGCCCATTATACTTTTAATAATGCCACCGGTAATACGGTTTTTTACCAGTTCGTTGTAAAGTGCCGGCACCATGCTGGCCAGGCGGTTCATTTCCGCGAAAGCGGCAATAATTTGTGCCCTTACAGGGGTGCCGTTGGCAAGATAGTAATGCTGCAGCGCCTCTGATTTATAGCGCCCCATATCCACACTGGAGGGGCACTCGGCCTTGCAGCCCTTGCAGGCAAGGCAGAGGTCGAGCACCTGCAGGAGCTCCTGATGGTCGAAAGGATTTTTCTTGCCCGAGTTGGTAACGATCTCGCGCAGCACGTTGGCCCGTCCGCGGGTGGTGTCGGTTTCATTGAGGGTGGCATGGTAGGAAGGGCACATGACGCCACCCATTGTTGCCGGCTTACGGCAATCGCCCGAGCCATTGCATTGTTCTACGGCACGCAGGAAACCCCTGGTATTTCCATAGTTAAAGAAAGTTTTCAGCTTGCGTTCGGGCAGCCCCGGTCGGTAACGCAAAAAAGTCTTCATGGAGGGAGTGTCGGTAATCTTCCCGGGGTTGAAAAGGCCATTCGGGTCCCAGGTCTTTTTTACCTGCTGTAGCATGGCGTAGACCTTTTCGCCCAGCATGAGTGGAATAAACTCGCCGCGCAGCCTGCCATCGCCATGCTCGCCACTGAGGGAGCCGCGGTAGCGCTTTACCAGCAAGGCCGTTTCGAGGGCAATCTTGTGGAAACGCTCCACATCAGCGGGGTTTTTTAGATTCAGAACGGGGCGCAAATGCAGTTCGCCTGTTCCAATATGCGCATAATAGACGCATTCGAGCTTAAGCTTCTGCAGGATTTCGTTGTGCTCGTCAATAAACTGTGGTAAGGCCTCCACATGCACAGCGGCATCTTCAATAACGGCCACTGGCTTGGCATCGCCGGGCATGTTGGAAAGCACGCCCAGGCCCGCTTTGCGCAGCGCCCATACCCGGTTTATGTCATTGCCAAAAATAGCAGGAAAGTGATAGCCCAGCCCGGCCTTCCGCATTTCTGCCTCCATGGCAGCAGCACGTTGCAATATCTCCTCGCGGGTTTGGGTGGCAAACTCCACCACCAGTATGGCACCCGGATCGCCCTGCACGAAAAAGCGGTTTTGTCGCTGTGCAATATTAGTCTTGGTGCACTCAAGCACCATATTGTCGATAAGTTCGACCGCTACGGGGCCATGCCTGAGGGCGATCAGGTTGGCGCGCAGGGCTTCTTCCACACTGTTGAGGTGCACGCAAACCAGTGCCTGCTCTGGTGGGGGCAGGGGCACCAGGTTGAGCGTAATCTCTGTGAACAAGGCCAACGAACCTTCGGAGCCTGCCAGAAGCTTGCAGAAATTGAAGGGCTCGGGGCTTTCGTTAAACACCGACGACTGCATAAGCAAGTCGAGGGCATAGCCCGTATTGCGGCGTCTGAGCCGCACGTCGGGATACTGCTCATGAATTTCCTGCTGGTTCTCGGACCTGGAAAGCAGTTCGTACATCTGGCTGTAAATCCTGTTTTCGAGGTTGTTGCCAATGCATTTTTTCCGGAAGGATTCATGATCGATGGCCTCAAAAATAGCTTCACTGCCATCGGCAAGCAAGGCTTTTATGGCCAGGGTATGGTCGCGTGTGCTTCCATATACCAGCGAGTGCGAACCGCATGAGTTGTTGGCAACCATGCCGGCCATCATGCAGCGGTTGGAGGTGGAGGTTTCAGGGCCAAAAAAGAGCCCATAGGTAGCCAGGTAACGGTTCAGCTCATCGAGTATCACCCCGGGCTCTACCTTAACCCAGCGCTCTTCCACGTTCAGCTCTAGAATGCGCGTCATGTAGCGGGAAAAGTCGACTACCAGACCGTGACCCACCACTTGCCCGGCAAGCGAGGTGCCCGCCGCTCGCGGTACTATTGGCAAGCTATATTCGTTGCAGAAAGAAATGATCTTCTTCAGGTCGCCGGCATTTCTGGGGCGGCAAACGGCTGCTGGCAATTCCCTGTAAACGGAGGCATCGGTAGCATACAGCATGCGCCAGGTCTGATCGAAGAACAAGTCACCCTCAAGTTGCCGGGTCAGCAGGTCGAACGGAAAATGACCGGGGGTTGATGTCATACGAAATAGAATTGCCGCCTCACAAGCTTTGACTGCCGGCGGGTTTTACATACCGGGCTGTTTTTGGTAAAAGTTGGTGCTTTCGAAAATTTTGTCGGCATTAGCGGCAATAAAACCACTATATAAATTGCCGTTCTGGTCGGGATATCTCAGGGTAAATTCATAAAAGCAGGAAGGTACCTCAAAAACGCCGTCGGAAAACTCAAAGGGAATGATCTCGGCCTTGGTGGAGCTTTGCTCAAGCAACTCTTCAGGAGTACCATAAATCTCGCTGCCCCCAACCACATTCATCAGGTAACCGTTGTCTTGTACAAACTGATTGACCTCCTGCAGTGTGCTGAATTTTTTCAGTTTGTTCACTTTGATGGCAAAGTGGTTGACGCGGAATCCGTAAACCAGTGTCCAGGCGGCATACTCGCTTTCCTGCCGCAGTGCATCGTAGGTTTGGAAGGGAATTTTCCCCCAGATGCTTCCCTGGTAAACCAGCATGGGATCTTGGTAAACAGCCTGATCGATGGCGTCGAGGCTTTTACGGATGGTGTTTTGTACAAACTCGCTGCATTGTTCCAGCAGCAATTCGCTGATAAAAACCTTGGGCGCTTCAGGATCGGTTTTGTGCTCGTAGTGCCTGCCAAGCACCTTTTTGGCCTTGAACTCATAATTGCCTTTTTGCTCATAACCGTTGTCGGTAAAAATCCGGGCTATCACGTCAATATTTATGCGCGGATCATTGAAGGTGCGCAGGGCTATGTGATCGTGCACTACTTTTTCGCCCATGCCGTTAAATAACTCGTAAATATGCATGGCCGATGGGTTCTGGGTTGAGTAAGGGATCCAGAAGCGATTGAATATTTCGTGGGTTTCCATAATTCGTGGTTTTGGTTTCTTCAAAAGTCGTAAAAAAAGCGGTAGGTGCCAAAGCCTTTCCGCGAAAGCGGTAATTTAAATTAAGCTTCGTTGTTTTCCTCCCCGTCCGTGGTGAGAAGTTGCAGCAGGTTTCTCAGCATCGAGAGGGTAAGCAAAGGGAATGCAACGGTGAAAAGTATTTTCACCCAGGTCTTGTCGAAAATGCCGCTTAAAATCAGGGTCCAGATAATGGCCAGGAAAAGAAGATCGACAACAATGATCAGGGCGTTGCCGGGGTCTTTTTGCATCCATTGCGGAAAGGGCAGGGGGGTGGCTTGCCGCGAGGCGAACCTGATAAGCCTGTAGGTGCATAACACCCAAATTCCGGGCATTACAAAGCCGAGCAGCAGGCCCACTGCGTTAAAAGGGAGGAAACCCAGCGAATAAACCAGGCCCATAATAAGTTGACCCGAGAAGTTTAGCTGGTAATTGGCAGCTGTTCCGGCCGAGGCTTTTATTAAAGAGGATAATAATTTTGAGGGTTTTTTGGGGTCAAAAGTCATAACGAGTTTCAATAATATGTATAAAAGTGTATTTTCAATCCAAAAATAAAGTTAATTTGCAATTTGGTTTGAAAGGTTTTGCAGTTCTTTGAAATTATCCACTAAACCACATGCAAGAGATGAAAAAAACGGAAACCACTGGCAAGCTAATGCTTTTTGCCTTTTTTTTGGGACTTTCGATGGTGATATCCACCGGAGTGTATGGCCAGAGCGAAGACACCCAGTCTCAACCCCCTGTAAAAACGGGATGGAAACTTGGCGGAGTCTTGCCAACAATAACTTTCGACAGCGACCTCGGATTTCAGTATGGCGCCCTGGTCAATCTTTTCAACTATGGCGACGGTTCGCGCTTCCCTCGCTACGACCATTCGCTTTATTTCGAAGTGTCGCGATTTACCAAGGGCAGCGGCTACAACCGATTCTTTTATGATTCTGATCAGCTGGTAAAGGGCATACGAACAACCTTCGACCTCAGCTACATTACCGACCCGCTCTACAGTTTTCATGGCTTCAACGGCTACGAGTCGGCCTACTGGCCCGAACTGGTCGACCGTGACTTTGAGAACGGCGAGTTTGATTATCTCAGCCGGGCCTTTTATGCCCACGACCGCAAGATGTTCCGTACCAAGATCGACCTGCAAGGGAGGCTTAGTGGCGAAAACCTGAACTGGGTTTCGGGTTTTGAAGCGTACAATTTCTCCGTTGGATCAGTTGATCTTGAAAAGCTGAACAAAGGTAAGGAAGGCGACGATCTCCTGCCCGAAGTGCCGGGTATGTATGATCGCTATGTGGATTGGGGGCTGATTGAAGAAGGTGAATCAGAAGGCGGCTGGGTAAATTACCTGAAAGCCGGGGTTTCGTTCGACACCCGCGATAATGAGCCCAATCCGATGAAAGGCGTGTGGTCGGAAGCCGTAATTATGATGGCACCGGGATTTATGGTAACCGGTGACTATGGGCACGCAAAACTATCGCTTACCCACAGGCAGTATTTCACGCTGATAGAAGATGATCTCTCGTTTGCTTACCGTTTGGGTCTGCAACAAACCATTGCCGGCAAAGCCCCGTTTTATGTGCAACCGCTTCTTATTACCTCCTTCCTGCGTGGCAACACCAACGAGGGTTTGGGTGGCTCGAAAAGCCTTCGCGGGATTTTAAGAAACCGCATTGTGGGTGATGGCATCGCCATGGGGAACCTGGAGCTGCGCTGGAAATTTGTGCGTTTTAATATTGGAGCGACAAACGTTTATCTTGGTCTGAATGGATTTGTGGACGGCGGCCTGGTTTTTTCTCCGATTGAAATTGACATGAATAGCGTGACCCTCAATGAGGGAGAAACCCTTAAAATGTTCTTTGACGTGGACAATGACGCCCTGCACATGAGTGCCGGTGCAGGCCTGCGCATTGCCATCAACCAGAATTTTATTGTTGCCGTCGACTTCGGAAAAGCCTTCGATAAGCGCGATGGAAATACCGGGCTATACATCGGCCTGAACTACCTGTTTTAGGATTCCGGAGCATTTTGCTCATTTTTGTGGCTTGAAAAATCCTTTTGTTGTCAATTACTTTGATAACTTTGGGCTTTTATGGGTGGCCCCTTAATCTGGAGGCTTCCTGGTAAATTTTGTTGCTCCTCTTTTATTGAAAGAGCCTGAAAAAAATTATTTATGATTCGTGCGGAGAATATCCATAAATCTTACGGCGAACTGGAAGTGCTGAAAGGCATCAGCCTTGACATAGCGGCCGGCGAGATTGTTTCTATAGTTGGTGCCTCGGGTGCCGGAAAAACCACCTTGCTGCATATTATCGGTACCCTCGACGGTTATGATCAGGGTGAAGTGATTATTAACCAGCAAAGCATCAAGGGTTTTAACGATCAGCGGCTTTCAGACTTCCGCAACCGCAACATTGGTTTTGTGTTTCAGTTCCATCATTTGCTGCCCGAATTTACAGCACTCGAGAATGTTTGCATTCCTGCCTTTATTGCCGGCAAGGGTAAAGGCGAAGCCGAAAAGCGTGCCAAAGAATTGCTGGATATGCTGGGGCTGGCCGAGCGCCTGGAGCATAAGCCTTCAGAGCTCTCGGGTGGAGAGCAGCAGCGGGTGGCCGTAGCCCGAGCCCTGGTTAACAATCCGGCTGTGGTGCTGGCCGACGAGCCCAGCGGAAACCTCGACTCAAAATCGTCAGAGGAACTTCACAGGCTTTTTTTTTCGCTGCGCGAAAAACTAGGCCAAACCTTTGTTATTGTAACCCACAATATCGACCTGGCTGATATGGCCGACCGCAAGCTGACCATTAAGGATGGGGTGATTGTTAATAATTTTTAATTGTAAATTATCAATTATTTAGTGCGATAAGCTTGATTGTTTTTATTGCTTCAAAAGGGTTTCAAGGTCGTTTTCTGAAATGATTTTTACTCCCAGTTCTTTGGCTTTTTTGCGTTTTTCCGGGCCCATATTTTCGCCGGCTACCAGGAAGTTGGTTTTGGAAGAAACAGAACCAGTAACTTTTCCCCCGTGTTTTTCAATTAGTGTTTTGATCTCATCGCGAGAATAGCGTGAAAATATACCCGAAACCACCAGGTTGGCTCCAATGAGAGGCCCTTCTTTTGGTTCCGCTTCCTTTTGTGTTTCAAACTTTAGTCCAGCCTTCTTCAATCGTTGAATGATTTCCTTGTGCTCCGGCTGCTGGAAATAATCGATTAAGCTCAGTGCCATTTTCTCCCCCACTTCAGGTACGGCCGTCAGGTTATCAAAGCGGGCCTGCATAAGGGTGTCGATATTTCCGAAATGCCGGGCCAACTTTCGGGCCATGGTTTCGCCCAGCAGCCGAATGCCAAGAGCAAACAACACCCTTTCGAAAGGGACATTCTTTGAGTTTTCGAGGGCGCTGAGGATGTTTTCGACCGTTTTTTCGCGGAAGCTGACTTTTTTGGTTTTTAGAGTAATGGCGTTTGTTATGGTTTTTTCCAACCCCAGCAACTGCTCATATTTCAAGTCGTAGAGGTCGGCCAGGTTGCTGATTAGGCCATTGCTGATCAGAATTTCGACACGGCCCTGCCCCAGGGTTTCCACATCCATGGCGCGACGGCTTATGAAGTGCTCAATTTTTCCCTGAATCTGCGGTGGGCAGTGGTCGCCGTTGGGGCAGTAATTGGCAGCTTCCCCTTCGACCCTGGCCAGAACGGTGCCACATTCAGGGCAATGTGTGACAAACTCTACCTTTTGGGCGTTGGTCGGCCGAACAGAGTCATTTACGCCAACAATTTTCGGAATGATATCTCCGCCTTTTTCCACAAACACTTCATCCAGCAGGTGAAGGTTCAGTTCAGCCATTCGGTCGGCGTTGTAGAGCGAGGCTCTCTTCACAGTGCTGCCAGCTAAGGGCACCGGCTTCAGCACGGCCACCGGTGTAACGGCTCCGGTGCGGCCCACCTGGTAAATCACATTGAGCAGGCGGGTTGCTGCACGCTCGGCCTTGAACTTGAAAGAAATGGCCCAGCGGGGCGATTTGGCGGTATAGCCAAGCTGCTCCTGCTGCAGGTAGTCGTTCACCTTTATTACCACTCCGTCGATGTCGAAGGGCAGCTCGGGCCGAAGCTGCTCCATGGTTTCGATATAAAGGAATACTTCATCAAGGGTGCTGCATTTTTTTGTAAACTCCGACACTTTGAAACCCCAATCTTTGAGTGCTTGCAGGCTTTCGTAATGGGTGGCGAGCAGTGGAGTGCCGGTAAACAGCCCATAAACGTAACAGTCAAGGCCGCGCTTTGCCACCATGGCTGAGTCCTGCATCTTCAGGCTGCCGGCGGCTGCATTGCGTGGGTTGGCAAAGGGCTCTTCGCCATTGTTGATTTTTTCTTCGTTTAGCTTAAAGAAACTTTTGTGAGGCAAAAAAACCTCACCCCGCACTTCGAACTCGGCAGGCAGGTTTTCACTTTTCAGCGAAAGCGGCAAACTGCGAATGGTTTTGATGTTGATGGTAACTTCGTCGCCCTGCACCCCATCGCCGCGGGTTACTGCCCTCAGCAGTTTGCCATTTGAATAGGTGATGCCAATGGCTACACCATCGAACTTAAGCTCGCAAACATATTCAAACTGCTCCCCAATGGCCTTGCGGATGCGCTGGTCAAAATCCTGCAACTCCTCCTTGCTGTAAGTGTTGCCCAGCGAAAGCATGGGGTATTTGTGGCGCACCACCGGAAACTTTTTAGTGATCTGACCGCCAACGCGCTGGCTGGGTGAATTTGAATCGATTAGCTCAGGAAACTGGCTTTCCAACTTAATGAGCTCCTCCAGTAGCATGTCATAGTTATAGTCGCTCACGGTGGGCTGTGCCAGCACATAATAGCGGTAGTTGTGTACGTTGATTACTGCGGTGAGTTCCTGAATTCTTTCTTTGGCCTGTTGCGCGTTCATTGGGGGTAAGTTAATTTCATGACAAGCCATAAAATTAAAAAAAAAGCCGGTACGAACCGGCTTAAGTATTTGTGTTTGGCGCAGGCATCACGGCCCGCCAATAATTACTTTCAGGTCTTTAGAATTGATGCAAAGAACGGGGATCCCCTCTTTATTGTAAATGATCTTTTCTTCGGGTGAACCAAAGGGGTTCCAGGTAATTTTTTCAGGATCGGTGCTGAGCATTATGGCGTCGGCTTTTTTCTCAATAGCATGATTAATAATAGCCTGATCAAAACCCTTCAAAGCTTTGTGATAGGTTTCTGTATAAGGGATTTTATGCTTTTCGAGGATCTGGGTCACCTGTTTCAGGTCGCCGGCCATTTTGCGCTGAATGGGCCCGTCGTTGGGGAAATAAATCAGTATATGGAAGGTTGAACCCAGCGATTTGTGAAGTTCGAGGGCCCATTTTACCTTTTGCTTTGAGCCAAGCTCGGTGTCGAGCGGATACACAAAACTTGCAAACTTGTTGCTTTTGTTTGGCTTTTTAAAGACAAACATTGGCGCGGGCGAACTGGTTACCACCTTTAGGGCAAAGCTACCCAGCAGAAACTGCATTCCCTTTTTGCCATGGGTGCCCATAAAAAGGTAGGTGGCTTCGGTGTTTCTGGCAGTTTCTGCAATGGTAGTGAAGATGCTACCGGATGGGGCCAGATAATCGGCTTCTACACCATACTTTGCTTCAACTTTTTTGCAGATATCCAGCAGCCTGGTGCCGACATGGTCCAGGGTCTTTTTTTCTTTTTGCAGATTGCTCTTGGTGGCCTGGTTGACTACGTGAAGTATAATCAGCTTGGCTCCTGTGAGTCGTGCCATTTGTGCTGCATTGTCAATGGCATGATCGCCAATGCTGGTGAAGTCAGTCGCAACAAGGATTACTTCTTTTTTTTCAGGTTCCATATTTTGTGGGGTTAGGTTCCTAATGGCTTAGTGTGGTTAATAATAAAAGTCAGCCAATTTACAAAAAATTAACTCATAAATATAATTTCTTGTTGTAATTGACTTTTTTTATATTGATATCGGCTGAAGAGTCAATCAGATCAAGCAGTTCACGCACTTGTGAAAGGTTTTTTTTCTTCTTTTCGTCGCGTAGCAGGCGTGCCGAGCGGGTAAAAAACCCGTGGGTTTCCACAAAATCACGTTGTCGCTCATACCATTCCCTGAAGGTGATCTTGCGGAGGCTGTTTTCACTCCACTCGCGGTGCAACCGCAAGGCGGTAATAAAAAAGTCGTCGCGACCGATATAGTCCAGGTCGGCATCGCAAAGAATCTCTTCGAGCAGGGTCTGGGGTTGTTGCGGCATGGTGGTAGATTCGATGAGCTGGCAAATCAGTGCAACCTGCATGGGTGTATAGTTAAAGCCGGGAAGAGTTTCGCGGGCAAATCGACTGGCGAGGGGCTCGTTGTTGTCGTAAGACCAGATAAAGCCTGTATCGTGATATACGGCAGCCGTGAGCAACAGAAGCAATTCTTCCTCACTTACCTTTTCCATAATGGCAAGCGTTTCTACCGATCGGAAAACGTCGATGGTATGCTGTGCATTGTGGTAATAAAGGCTGGGTTTTAGTTCCCTGGAAAGTTTATGAAGGATGAACTCCTTGACACGGGCAAAATCCATGAGAGAATCAGAATAGTTGTAGTATAGCAGCGTTTGTAAACCGTGCATGCCCTGATATGGATATCCATTTACAGGCGGATTTTTCCCGTATTTTCGATCAAAAAATGCTAACATTCAAACAAATAAACGTCGGACAAACGCTCAACAAGGTTAAAACGTACATTTTTTTAATATCGTATGTGCGGGTGATTATTTTCTGAAAGGAAATTTATAGTAAACGGAATAATGCAGCATTACGGCGGAATTACCTTTGTTTCTGCCGAATCCGCTAATATAGTACGGATTCATTTCGGAGCCAGGATTTCGGGCCAGCATAAGGCGTAGCCGCAGGTCCCATCCCATGTAAATATGCCAGAACAGCCTGGCTTTGAGTCCTCCGCCAATCTCGGCCCAGTGGGCAGAATACCCGGCCCGTTCAAACGATCCTTCCACACTGCCCCAGTAAGGCTCATCGACCGTTATTCGCGGAGCCTCGTGGGAGAGGGAGCCAAAACCATAGCGAAACGAAAGGAAAATTTCTTCGCCCTGCATGCGCGGGTTGTCCTGAAGCAGGTTATAACTAACGCCGGCACGTAAAAACACCCCTCTGGCCTCGTAGTTGTGGGTTTCGCGTTCCACTCCAATGTTCATGCTTCCCACTTCAAGGGCGGCAATCCAGTTGGGGCGCCACTCATAGCCTAAGGAAGCTCCGTGCATAAATACTTCGGGCTCGAGCAGATTAAGCACCAGCCCCGACACATCGTAGCCCAGGCTGAGCGATGGCCTGAAAACCAGCGTGTCGGCTTCCTGTTGGGCTTTCGCCGTAAAGCTAAAGGCCAGAATCAGGATAAAGAAGTATTTTGATATGTTCTTCAAGGCTGTTGGTTACCAGGTTTTGATTGATCTGAAAAAAGCTGATGCGGTTGTTGGTGTGGCTTGCCTGTTCAATGTCAAAAAACACGGCGAAGCCGCACTCGGCCGAAATGAAGTTCAATTCGGTTTGATAGTCGATCCAAAGGGTGTCGGTGATATTTTCCGGAAAAATGAGTACAAAGCCGGTACGGTTGGTTGTGGGGTTGAGTGGCAGCTCAACGCTTCTCACTGATTTGCGGTTGTTGTAAATGAGGCTGTCGGGCCTGCCCACGCCATACATGGTAAGGCTATCGACGGTATAGGGGGTGGGGCTTCCGCTGGTGACAACCGGTGTGTAAAAGCCCATGCGCAGCCTGTTGGCGGTGGTTTCCTCGCATACCTCTTCGTTCTGGCAGCCGGCCAGGCAAAACAGCCCGGCCAGCAAAACCAGCAGCATTATTGACGGAAGTTTTGAGATGGCTTTCATACCCGGCAAAAATAACAAAAATAAGGTTGGAAAAATCCCCAAAGTGTTTGTTTAGGGCAGTTGAATTATAGAAGGCTTGATTATTTACTTCTGGTGAATGGAAAAGCTAATTCCCGCCCTCACAAAGCGCAGCGGCATGGGCCGGTTGGCAATAATGTGATAGCGTGTGTTCCAGATATTTTCCACCGTTAAATTAAGCCCCAGTCCATAATTGGCAAACCTTCGGTGCCAGTGCAGTCCTGCATCGCCCGAGTGGTAAGCTGTCAACGACTCGCTATTGTCGATGTTGGTAAAACGTTTTCCGCTGATCTCGTGGTCGTAGGTCAAACTCAGGCTTTTGTGAATAAATGCAAGATTCAGCCCGGCCCTGTTGCGGGGCACGTAGATCAGCTGCTTGTCGAGCGAAGGGTCTTCAGCTGCGGCTGCTTTGGTGTTGCGGGCAATGGTATGGTCATAGCGCACACCCCATTGCAGGCGGTTGTGCCCCTGCTGCCAGTGGCCGCCCAAGCGACTTTCAATGCCGTAGCTGCGCACTTCGGCCCGGTTTTCGGGCATCCATATCCAGGAGTCAGCTTGCGGCAACCAGATAATCCAGTTTTTGATGCTGCGGTGATAGCCACCTATACTGACATCCTGAAAAGGGCTGAAGTTTTTGTCGTTTTTACCATTCGACAGCTTGCGTTCCAGCCTCAGATCGCCACTCCAGCCCTGTTCAGGTTTTAGATCGGGGTTGCCGCCGGGGGTCCAGTAAAGATCGTTGAGCGAAGGTAGCAGGTAACTGTAGCCTGCATTGCCTTTTACGGCCCACTGCGGGGCTACCTTCCACGAGAAGCCCAAGGCAGGCGCAAAAGGTATCTCATAGTCTTTTACAAGTTCCTGCCGGCCACTCACCACCAACTCGAGCGATTCTTCAATGGCATCCCACTTGGCCGAGGCAAACAGGGCAAGGCTCCGGCGGCCTTCCTCCTGGTCGTATTCGTCGGCTTTGGCTTTTATGTCCTGCACATTTACTCCACCGTTCAAGATAATTCCCTTACGGGGATTCCAGCGTGCCTCGGCTTCTCCGGTCAGGGTAGTAAAGTAGCTGTTCCCAGCATAATCGAAATTGTCGGTGTAGTCAAGATGATCTTCAAAGCGGGCGCCCCTTAAAAAGAACAGCACTTTGGGCAGGCTCATCTGCCACTGCCCGCTCAGTCGAAGGCTCTGATCTTTTTGTCTGGATTCATAAAAGTTAAAATCAAGGCTCGGAGGGATGTCCCGGTCGTTGTCCTGCCACCACCAGCGCAGGTCGAACTGGTGGTTGTTGCCCAGCCTGAACCAGGTTTCGTGTAAAATACCCGTTTGTTTTATGCCTGCAAGGAGCTGCTCTTCAATGGGATTACCAGGCAGTGTTATGTTGGCAAAGCGATATTTATTGCTGGCGTTTCGGTTGAAAAGGCGCAGTGTAGTCGAAAAGTTTTGTAATCCGTAGCTCAGCTTCAGGCTTTGGCCCAGGTCGCCAATGCTGGCGGTGTTTATTCCCGCTTCCGCGGAAAATCCAAGCTGACGGCTGCGGTGGTTGTTTATGAAGATGGCCCCTCCCATTGCACCGCTGCCCCACAGGGCGCTGCCACCACCGTATTGAACTTGTATCTCGTCAGCAAACAATACGGGCATCAGCGCCAGGTCTGCCTGTCCGTTCATTGGGCTTTGCAGGCTAAAGCCGTTCCACATCAGTGCCGTTTGTCCGGGTTGGCCGCCGCGCAGGCTGGTGGAAGCCAGTATTCCGGGCCCGTAGCTCTTAATAAATATACCCGAATGCCGCCCCAGCAGGTAGCCCAGATGCTGATGCGATTGCTGCTGAAGGATGGTGCTGTCGATGGTAGAGGAGTTGTGGCCGGCACCGAAGTCGTGCTGCCGGCGGGCGCTTACCGAAACTTCCGACAGGGTAATGAGCGTGTCGGGTATTTCCGCGAAAGCGGCAAAAGAAAATAACAAGACAAAAATCAGAAAGCCAATGAGTGATTTGTGCATGATTTAGAAGTTTTGCTTCCGGCCAAAGACCGAAAAATGTTTACAAACAATTTTTTAAAATCATTTGCAACAAACGGCGAAACCAGGTGGAGAAAAATTGATGCATCAGTTTTTCTTCGCTTTTTTTCCCGAAAGCTACAAATACAAATGGTATGGCAGGTCTTCTGACTTACTCCTTGTTTGCCGCCTTCCCATCCCTCACGTGCGAGACAGTGGCCAAGATTGGCAAACAATATGAAAGAGCTTACAGCAGCGGGAACTGTTCAGGATTTACACCTGATTCCCTTTTCATCCGTTAAACCCTGTTGGGCTCCGGAACCAATACCAGCGGCAAAGATATATCTTTTTGTTATGAACAAACGAGTTGTTGAAAACTCCTTAAAAAATCATGGAGTAGAGCACCCCTCCAGCGCCGATCAGGGCCAGGGCGTATACGATCTTTTCAGGCATAATGCCATTTTTTTCAGCGGTTCTGCCAAAAATCCCAAACACCAGCGGGTGCACCAGGAAGGGCATGGCGAAAACAAAGGCAATGAGGCCGGCGGCTTGCGCTCCAAACATGCCTCCCTGTATGGCTGCGAACAGACCGAAGTGGGAAATGGCCGATGCGTTGGCCATAACGGCATCGCCCAGGCTCATGCCTGAGATGCTCAGAATGAGCAGTCCTCCGAAAACTGCCACCAATTGCCAGCCCAGAGAAAACAGCATGAGACCACGGATTTCAATTTTATCACTTCCGTTGGCCGTGCGCAAGGTTTTGAGGGACAGCCAGGTCAATGCCAGCCCAACCCCTACAACCATTAGGGCGTAGGGAATAAGCAGCCTGCCGGCGGTAGCACTGGCTGCAAGGATTGAGAATACGAATATGTGGCCGATAAACGGAATATTGATCATGATGGGTGCACGAACTGCTGCTTCAGGTCCCAGGTCGCCGGCCGTACAGGCACCCGTAAGGCCTGAGTGCGAAAGGGAACCTGCCATGCCGGGGGCCAGGTTACGAATGTGGTTGGCTTTTCCCAGTAAAATCAGAATGGCCAGACCGCCAAACATCCAGAAAAGCTGCCCGAAAAATCCAAATGATAGTACTGAGGTCATGCCTCCAAGCTGAAAAGCATCGGCAATGCGCGAGCCTCCCACCATGAAGTTGGCCGCCAGTACCACCGGAATGCCCGCAAAAAGCAGGGAGCGAATGGTGGGTCCGAATTTCCAGTGAACCATTATCAAACCAAGGCTTACCGACAGGATCATGGCGAAAAATATTTCGGGCAAGGCAATCAGGGGTTTGATCCACTGTGCGATATAATAGGAAACGACCAGCAGCAAAAGAATAACGGCTGTCTCAAGAACACCCTTACGGATATACACCGCTTTGTTTGATATTTTGGCGCGGTGGTCGATCAGGATAATGGAAGCTACCAGCCCCAGGTACCCCAGCAGGGGATAAAAATGGTCGAGGGCGTCGCCCGAGTCGTGACTCACAATCACCCGCTTCAGCGATTCAATGCCGATCAAGATAAAGAATGCCCTAACCAGGAACATAAACTGGGTTGCTTTGGTGCCGAGGAAAATTTCTTCGGAAGAAGGAACCACAATATCTTCAGGATCAATTTTGCGGTTGGTGATGAGCTTGCGTATCTCCTGTCCTCCCACAAAGAAGGAAGCCATCAGGGCCGTGATGGTAACACGGCTTCCCAGTTCCACAATAGGAAACTCCGGCAGGCCGGGGGAGGCGAGCCCGGTGTTGACAAGGATAAAGCCCATGAGCAGGCCAAAGACAACAATGATCAGGATGGGCGAATAGCGGGTGCCTGCCACAAAGGTGCGCGAAACCAGCACCATGCTGATTACCATCAGAAAGGTAAGCCAGAACTGGTTGAGGATGTGAACGCTGGCAAAATGGTCGTTAATGAATTCCATGGAGTTATGTTATTGTGGTTCAATAAGAAATCGAGGCGCAAAAATACAACCTTCGGAGCAAATGTTGAAGAAAAATCGTATGGCAATAATGCTTATTCGCTGAAGTAAAGGTCCAACCCCATTTCCAGGAGTTCTTTTACTGGCCGGCAGTCGGGTGAGAGCAAATGGCCGTGCTGATTTTTGGCCACCGAGCCACAACCACCACCGCATGCCAGTTGCAGGTTGCACTCAGCACATTTTTCAATGTGCAGGGTGTCGCGTTCCTGCCAGTCGCTTATGGCCGTTTCGTTGAGTTTCAGCTCAGGATAGAAGGTGCCCAACTCTTCACCGGGCTTGCCCACGGTGGCGGTGCAAGAATATACCTTTCCGCTGTAATCAAGGGCCCACTCGCTTTTGCAGGCAGGGCAGGAGTCGAACAAGGGGTCGGGCAGGCTGCCATTCTCGCTCAGGAATTTGGCGACAGAAAAGGCTGGCTTGTAAAATTCAATGATTTCAGGATGCTCTTTGATGAGTATGTACAACTCCTGGTATAGCTCCACGCGGCTGAAGAGCCTGTTGCGGGCATCCTGGCAATAGTGCAGCTCGTAGTTGCGCCCCAGCTGGGTTTTGAAATTGGGAAGACCGGACCAGCCCTTTTCAATGGCAAAACGGGCCAGGGCTGGCAGCCCCTGCAGGTTTTCACGGTCTACAACCGCTCGCAGGTTTACGGTATAGCCAAATGCAAGACATTGGTCAATATTTTCAACAATCTTTTTAAAGGAAGGCAGCCCGCCTTTGCGGGGCCGGCGGCGGTCGTGCAGCTGCTCCGGTCCATCGAGGGTCACCTGGATTTCGCGAACCCTCACCTTTGAAAGCAAATCGAAGTATTCGTCGAGGTGATAACCATTGGTTACCACGGCCAGTTCCAGCTTGTTTTCTGCACACCGATCAAAGAAATAAGCCAGGGAGGCCTTATAGCTTTTTCCACTAAGGAAAGGCTCGCCTCCAAACAGGGTAATGTATTTTTTGCGGCCCTGGAGCCGGGTTTCAATAAAAGAAAAAAAGGCATCGACCAGCTCGGGCGAGAGATTCTCGGGTGGGGCGGGGTACTCGCTCTGGTAGCAATAGCTGCAGTTGAAGTTGCACTGGTAGGTGGGCACAAAGAAAACCTGCACCTCTTCCTGGTCGCGTTTTTCAATAAAATCGATATACCTGAGGCGGTACTGTAGTATTTCCTGCGCCGGGTCGACCAGGTAACCTTTTTCGAAAAATTCGGGTGGCGCTTTTTCAAAGTCTCTTTCGAGGAAAACGGCTTCGATGGGGCTGAGCAGATCGGCCTGACCCGAAAGCAGGTTTACCACAAAATAATCGCGGCTGTCGTTCAGCCTCGAAACAATATTGAAACGCGAGGGCTGCATGGTTTGTATCCTGAAAAAAAAGGCCCGCTCAACGGGCCTTTTAAATTTTTTTAGTCGTGGCAGCCGGCCGGACTCGCTGATGTTTTTGCACAGCACTGGGCTTGCTTCACTTTTTCTTGAGTTTTTTCTTTTTTCTCTTTTTTGATAAAACTTTTCATGGTAATATGTTTTGTTATGGTTTAATGCCTTTTACGGTAAAACTGGCAACTTTAATTCCGCCCTTTTCGTAGGGAGTTGAATCCTCCAGAATCGAAATCCCGGCAAGCCCTGCTGCTTCTATGTTGCTGAGGTATTGCTCTTTGGTTTCGGCTCCGGCCCAGCACTCTGAAACGGCCACCGGGTCGTTACGAAATACTTCGGGCACAGGCTCCAGCGCATAAATGTCACTGATAACAAACTGCCCCCCGCTTTTTAGTATGCGCGCAATCTCTTGCCATACCCGTCCTTGGTCGAGGGAGTGGTTTATGGTGCAGTTCGAGATCACTACATCGGCCAGGTTGTCTTCAAGGGCGATGTTTTCAAGGTTCGACTTAATGAAGCGAACGTTATCGGCACGCATTATGGCCGCATTTTTTGCGGCGGTTTCAATCATGCCATCAGAAATATCCACACCGTAAACAAAGCCCCGTTCTCCGGCCATGGTAGCCATGCGCAGCACATCGTGGCCTTTGCCACTACCAAGGTCTACGCAAACAAAGCCGGGCTCGATGTTTGCCAAAGAAAAGGCACCACCGCAAGAAAGGCAGCAGCTTTGCTTCGAAAGCCCATCATATCGCATTGTTATGGCTTCTGGAAAGTTACTCATGAAATAATCAGCAAACAGTTAGATATTTTGATTTATGCAAATTTATAATTTTTTCCGTAAAGGAAAACCGCTGCTATCTAAAAATCAACAGCTGCAGGATAACCCAAATTACTGCAATTGAGTATGCGAATTTAAGCAGCGCACCGGCCAGCAGGCCTAGCAGGCTTCCAAAAGCAGCCCTGGTGGCAGGCCCCAGATCCTTGTTGTTGGAAAGTTCGGCTACCAGAGCACCCACAAAAGGTCCAACAATAATTCCTGCCGGGGGAAAGAGAAAGATTCCCACCACCAGGCCAATGGCTGCTCCGTATATGCCGCGCTTGCTGCCGCCGGTTTTTTTGGTGCCGTAAACGGGAAGCACAAAATCGAGGATGGTAATAATGGCCGCCAGAATGCCAAAGGTAATCAGGAGGTTGGTCGAAAAGGAATATCCATTTGTTAAATGGATGATAAGCATGCCGGCAAAGCTCAGCGGAGGGCCGGGCAAAACCGGAACAAAGGCACCCAGGGCGCCTGCTGCCAGCAGCAGCAAGCCCAGGGCAATGAGCAAGCCTTCGGCCATAATCAGGGATTATTTGGAGGGCACTATGATAGCCATGATAATGTAAAACAAAATACCTGCACCTGCCAGGCCAAACAGCACAAACAGAATCCGGACCAAGGTGGGATCCACATCAAAATATTCGGCAATGCCGCTGCAAACGCCGGCAAGCATCTTGTCACTTCCTTTGGTAAGTCTTTTTTGCATCGTTTTTTGTTTTGAAGTTACAACTTTGTGAGTTAGGATAGTTAGGGTCAGTAATGTTTAATCACAAGTTTTTCTCTTAAAACCCCCTGTGTGGTGTGTAGTATCAGCAGGTAAATACCAGGAGTGAGCTGACCAATGCCAACGCGCATTTCGCCCTGGTTGGCCGTTTGCCTGAGTACTCTTTTTCCGCAAAGGGAATAAATTTCAAAAGAAAGAGCGCCCTGCGGGGCATCGATTGTAAACCAGCCCGAAGCCGGGTTGGGATAAGCGGCTAATTTTTGTGCCAATGCTTGTATGCCCACATATGCCGCTGTGTCGCCCCAGATGCGGTCTACCAGTTCCGGGTGGTCGATAAACGGATTTCTGTTGCCCTGGATGTCGAAGATGGCTTGGTTGCGTAGTATTTCTTTCTGGCTCACCGGGTCATCCTGGTGCCACTGCATCAGCATTTCCATTGCCCATGGCTCTATGCCGGGGTAACGGTTGTTGTCGAGTATGGCTTGCCCGCTTTCGTTAAAGGTCCAGGTCTCTATCTGATCTTCGTAGCGGGTAACCATGTAAAGAAACCCACGTGCAATGTCGCCTTTGTAGGCATCGATGGGTTCGAAGGCGGTACCGTTATAACCTCCGGCAACGTTGGGCCCGAGTTTGCCTCCGTTTTGAGAAATCCACGTATAGTTATTTACTTCCCCGTAAGGGTAACTTCCCCGGCGGTTGTTTACCAGCTTGTCCACAGGCCATAGGTGAAACAGGTCGCTGTACATGGGGTAAATCTGTCCGCCAAACCATGAATTGGGCATAGAGTGTTCGCGGTTAAAAACATCGCCCTCTATGTTGCCGCCCGACCCGGTATCTTGATCTTCCACGAAAGTGAAGACATATGGCGGCTCATAGCAAGGGGTGTCAGAATACATATCCCAAACCTGTCCGGAAAAGGTGGCGTCAGTTTGCTCGAAATGCCCCCACAGACTGCTGTAAGTCTGGGTTTGATGGTTGTTGATAATATGGAAAAGCTGTGTTTTTAGGGTGCTTCCAATGCCGTAGGCGTTATTGTAATATCCGGCAGGTATGGTGCTTTCGATACCTTGTCCGCTGAGGCTTATGATGATAGGGCCAACACTACCGGCCTGGTGGCTAATGGTGCCTTGACTGGCGCCGTTGGTTTCGGGAAAGAAGCGCACATAAATTCGTGTGGAAGTAATAGTGCCGTTGGCGGGCACCAGGCTCAGGCTGTTGCCAAAATCTTCGTGGCAATGCAGGGAAATCCGGAAAGGCCCTTCCGCGCTGATCTCAAGATTTTGAGTCAGCTCGCTGCCATTCACATAATAAAACTGCACGTCAGAATAATGCTCAAGGTACACCCCCTTGAAATCGGGAAGCTGGCTGAAGGAAACATCGAAAGTGCCTTCAGAAAGGGCCTTGTTTGAGAACAAGGATAACATAAAGACCAACAAAAAAACAGGTTTGATCCGCAGGGAGGACATAGTTAGCAATTTCAGGATGACTGACAAATTTATGTAAAAAGGCGCAAGAAATAAAAAAAGCGGGGCAACACCCCGCTTTTTTATAATCATTTACTGAAAAATTTACTTCCTGATCAATTTTTCCACATGCTGTGATCCATCTTTTCCAATCAGCTGAATAAAGTACAATCCGGTTCTGAGGCCGGAGGTGGCAATTTCCACGTCGCCGCTGAGGCCGGTGTATTCCACAATGACTTGTCCGGTGCTGTTTACTAGTCGCATTGTCTCCACCTGTTCGAGATTGGTTACACGGAGAAAGTCCCTGAAGGGGTTGGGATAAATGCTTACGCCGTCCAGTTCAACTCCGGGCACGCTGGTATAAATTTCAAAATCGGCCAGACTGCGGGCGGTTACCTGAATGGTTGTGAGATACTGATTTACAAGTACATTTAGGTTTTGTGCCTGGGTGGGCACTGGAGTGCCAATATAGTCGGCATCGAAGAAAGAAGTGCGGAACACACCGGTGCCGTTGGCTGAATTAAGGTTGTAATTGGTTCCGGTGGCAAAATTGCCGGTGGCACCAGCAAAGGTTACGTTTTCAATCTTCAACAATTTGGCCTGGTCGTCGCTGTTAAGACTGGCGAGGGTACGAACTTCGGGAACGATCTGATTTTCTGTCGAGGTAGCTGCCCCGGGGTCGGCGGTGGGCACAAACTGCAGCATGCCGCTGTTGTTAGTAAGGTTTCCGGTAAGGCCGGTGATGCCATCGCCAATGTTGTAACTGGTGGTGATCACACCGTTGTTGTCGTCAATCAGAATGGCTGCACTGCCGTCCTGAATGTACTTCTGGTTGCGGTGGCTCTGCTTATAGGTAATGATTACCTCGCCAGATACCTGGTATTTTGCACCCAGATTGGCGGCGCGCAAGGCCTGTAGGTTGGCCACCTGGGTGGCATCATCACTCACTTCCGTAATGGTCACATTGTCGAGCTGAATATGGTTCAGGGCCGCATCTGTATTGCGCAACGAGAAGATAAACTCTGCAATGCTGGTGTTATTTGCTGCTGTAATATACTGGGTGTTTTCCTGCCATGTGGTGGAGTTAATGCTTATATAATCGTTATAGGTTGCATAACCAAAACTGTCACCAGGACGGTCATCAAACAATCCGGTACGGACATCACCCTTGCCTTTGAGCCAGAAAGTTATTTTGTAAACTTTGCCATTTTCAACCGTGGTTGCTTGCGAGGTGAACCGCTGGTGGGTCCCTTCTGTGCGGACAAGTTTTACTGCCGAGTTGCCCGATTGCGGGTTGTCGGTATACTGGGTAACGGAAGCAGCAGGCAAGTTTGATTTGGAACCATACCAGCATTCAGGTAATCCGCCGGTCCAGGTTTCAAAGTCGCCGTTACAAATCAGTTGGAATACAGGCTCTGCTTTTGTGGTAAAAGTCCAGTCGCCGGCAGCAATGGCCGCCAGCGCGTTGCCGCCCATGTCTTCGAAAGCGCCTGCATCAACCAGAATGTAAAACGCGGTCTCCCAATTCAGGTCATTGGCGGGAGCAAAATGCACTTCATTTCCATCCACGGTTACCAAAGCCGAAGTGGCCTCGATGCTTTGCACAAGGCTGTTGTCGCTGGCTTTGTGAATGATAATGAATTTGCCGGCAATAGCCCACAGGTCTTCATTGGCTACGATCAAAAAAGTTATGTCGGGGTCTACACCAGTGGTATTATTGGCAGGTACCAGGACGTGAATTTCGGGATCCTGGGTGTCGGTAAAGGTCACGGTTTCACTTTCGGTGAAAAAGGCCAGGTCGCTGGCGTCGCTAAGCCTGAAGTAATACTCGCCGTGGGCACCGTTTGGCAGGTTTTCCGTGAAAGTGCCATCAGCAGCCGGAATATTGGTGTACTCGGCTACAGGGGCAGTTAGGTCGGTTTTGTAAACATACAGGTTCAGCGTGATAATATTGGCTGAAGTCCAGGAAACTGTTATCAACTCACCGGTTTCGTATTCTTCCCCGCCAAGGGGAGCCGTAAATACAATACTGCGGTTTTCGTCGGTTAGGGTCACTTTGTAGTGCTTGGTGGTCACTTCGTCTTCAGCTACTACGGTAACTATCACCACGTCGCCCGAAGCTATTGGCTGGGCGGCCAGGTCGCCCTGGGCAACTGCGGTTCCGTTGAGGGTAACAGTGAAAGTTGCTGCCGGGTGTGTTGTGGCAACCACAATGCCTGCAAAATCCGAAAAATCAGTGACAAACAGAGTGGCGCCTTCATCCACGGCAGGGTCGTCAACCACCACGCCGCCAAGATTAAGGGCATTCATCCCGCCAAGGGTAAAAACAGACAGGCTGGCGTCGGTGCCGATCAGATCGAAGTTGAAATCGCTTTCAAACCTGGCAGTGAGGAAATTTCCTTCTGACCTGGCGTTGGGAAGCGCAGTGAGGTGGAATGTTTCTGCGGGGATTGGCTCGCCGATATAATCCATATCGAAAAAAGTGGTGCGGAAGTTAAAAGTGGCCGTTCCATCGGTAATGGCGTAAACAATTCCGTTTTCAAAATTGCCTTCTGGGCTTACAAATTCAACATTCTCCACAATCACCAGGCGCGATTCGAATGTGTCGAAATCGCTGGCGAGCTGGCTGAGTGTTACCATAACAGGCGTAACCTGGTTGTTGGCAGAGGTGGCCGGACCGGGGTTGGCAAGTGGGGTAAACTGTAACATGTTTCCGAATAAGGTCAGGGTTCCTTCCAGGCCAGTAATCCCATCGTAAAGGTTGTAGCTGGTGGTGATTATTCCTGCAGCATCATCAATAAGAATTCCGGCGGTCCCGTCTTCAATATATTTCTGGTTGCGGAAGCTTTGCTGGAATGTAAGAATGGCCTCTCCCGAAAGGATATAGGTTATTGTTCCTGTGGGCAGTTGCCTTAATTCTGCAATGGTTGCCACAGTGGTGGGGAATGAATAGGTTGCAGTAGCCACCATGCTGGGGTCCATTTCAGTTGCATAGGCGCGGGCCTTGATGGTGGTGGTAGTGCTGATGGTAATCGGTCCGGTGAAAAGTGTGCTGGCCTCAGTGGGCTCAGTTCCATTGAGGGTGTAGTAAATAGAAGCGCCTTCGGTGGTAGTGCTGATGCTTACATCAACAGGACTGGTATAGCTGCCGGGGGCCGGGTTGAAGGTAGGAGTGGTAACCGCATTGCTTTCGCCCAGGGCTTCAAAACCACCTACTCTAATGCGGCTATTATTGTTAGGCTCACCAATTATTCTGATCCAGAGCTGGTTGGCATCAAAACTTTGAGCACCCTCAGGGAAAGTGTACTCAATAATACCGAAGGAATCGGCTGGAATGTCATCGGGTCCAATTTCTCCAACTTGGGTCCAGTTACTACCCCCATCAATACTTAACATGATTGGTCTGGTCACTTTGGGGGTATTTCTCCAGTCACGGAGATAAAATCTGAAACCGGAAACATCATTTACTGCATTGAGGCTTTTTACGGTTAGATTTCCCCTGTTTCTGGCAGAATAACCCGATCCATCATAAGTAACATCAGTGTCCCTGATAGAATTAATGAATTCAAAGGTCCAGCCGCCTTCTTCATAGCCTCTGTCAGCATAAGCAGTACCGGTTCCATTAATCCAGTTGGTTTCTGTAGTAAAATTGGTATAGAACACATTTCCTTGCCCATAACTATTAAGGGCAAGAAGAAGTATTCCAACCAGGAGATAAAATTTCTTCAAAAAGGTAAATTTCTTCATGGTGAAAAAGATGGTTTATAATTTAACTGAAGGATTGTGTAATTATGAGAATAGCAAAGTTAACGATTCCCCAGGTTCTAAAAAAGCTGCAGACGGCAAATCCCAATTATTTTGATTTTTTGTTTGCTGAGCGTGGATGATATGAAAGTATTGCCTCGCGCAGGTACTCGCGGTCAAGATGCGTATATATTTCAGTGGTGGTAATGGATTCGTGTCCGAGCATATCCTGCACCACGCGCAGATCGGCCCCGCCCTCCACAAGGTGGGTTGCAAAGCTGTGCCTGAAAGTATGGGGGCTCACTGTTTTTTTTATGCCGGCCGCCTTGCAAAGGGTTTTCACCAGGGTAAAGATCATAACGCGGCTGAGCCGGCGTCCCCGCTTGTTGAGGAATAGAATGTCTTCAAAACTTTTTTGTGGTGGGGTTTGGTGGCGGCTGCCGTAAAGATACATCCTGATGTGCTTAAGGGCTTCGCTGCCAATAGGCACCAATCGTTGCTTATTACCTTTCCCGGTAACCATCAGGAAATCTTCTCTGAAATTTACATCGCTGATCTTTAGGTTTATAAGCTCTGAAACCCTGAGTCCTGAGCCATAAAGTGTTTCTATAATGGCCTTGTTGCGGGTGCCTTCGGGATTGCTCAAGTCAATGGCTGCAAGGATGCGGTCAATTTCGCTTAAGGTAAGTACCTCGGGCAACTTGCGCTGCAGCCGTGGTGTTTCGAGGGTGGCGGCCGGGTTACGGCTTATGGCATCTTCCAGCAGCAGGTACTTAAAAAAAGCCCGGATGCCCGAAACGATGCGGGCCTGACTGCGGCTGCTTCCCTTGTGGCTTCCAACCCAGCCCATAAATTCATCCAAATGGCTCTGGGTGATGGCTGAAGGCTGAAGGCTTACATGATGGGTTTCAATAAATTCAATGAGCTTGTCGAGATCGCTAAGGTAGGCCGCTACCGTATTCTCCGATAGCGAGCGCTCCAGCTGCAGGTAAGTCTTAAATCCCTTTTTCCAGGCATTCCAGTTCATGCTCGCAATTTATTGCTAATTTTGACGCCAGAGAATTGTTACGGAATAATTTTTTGTTATTTAATGTCATCAGAGATTTTTTTTGCCATTTTTCCCGGAATATTTATCCACCCTGGTCGCACCATGGAAGTGATTAGGGACCTTGAACTGAAGCCCCTACGTTTTTTTCTCTTTTTCGGCCTTCCATTTATTCTATTGGGATCTCTGGGAAGGGCACTTACCGACCAGAGCCACGATTTGTATGTGAACAGCTCTTTTGGCGCCTTGCTTTTTGTACACCTGCTTACCAATTTTATGGTGTTGCTTGCCGGCCCCTGGATGGTTGCACGCATGGCCGGAACCTATGGCATAGATCCCGGTTTTAATTATTCCATGCGACTGGCCATAACCGCCTATATCCCCTTTTTGCTTTCACAAATAGTGACCGCCATTGCCGCCGCCCTGTCTATTATTCCCATGGTCGCCCTGATCTATTCGCTGTTTTTATACTGGCATGGTGCCCCGGTGGTGCTTGGTATTCCGGTTAATCGCCTGACAGGCTTTACCCTGTTGTCATTCTTCATTTTTCTGGGTCTTGGCTTCATTGGCCTCTATTTGCTCAGAATGATTATTTTTACACCCGTTAGTCCAAGTTGAACATTCAAAACCTTCTTCAGTAATGATCGATAAAGTCCGCCCCAGGCTGATTTATATTCTTGCAGGACTTAGCCTATTGGTAATCCTTGTTTTCAGCATTCTGTATTATCAGCGTTCAAAAAGCCATCTTGAGGAAGGAGAAGTAGCTGTTGCCGAGCCCGAAATGTTGCTTGATGAGTTTGGCTTTGAGGAAGGGCAGTATCGGGTTCAGAGTGAGATGGTAAGGTCAGGACAAACCCTTTCGCACATCCTTGCTGCTTTTGATTTGTCGCCAATAACCATTCACACCATTGTCGACCGCATGCAGGAGGTGTTTAACCCCCGCCGCATCAGGGCCGGGCAGACCTATCACGGATATTACACTCCCGACAGCCTGGCAGCACTCAAATATTTCGTGTACGAGATTTCCATGCTCGAATACCTGAAAATTGGGTTTGGCGATTCACTTATAGTAGAGCGGGGCGAGAAGGAGGTAACCACGTTCTCGAGAACGGCCTCGGGTATAATCTCATCCTCTCTATGGAATACCCTGACTGCCCATGATCTGAGCCCGGAGCTTGCCATTCGCCTTTCGGAAGTGCTGGCCTGGGAAGTGGATTTTTACCGCATTCAGAAGGGCGACCGCTTTAAAGTGCTTTACCAAGAAAGTTTTGTTGGGGATAAATCGGCTGGTATCCCTCGCATTGATGCGGTGTATTTTGTGCATCAGGGCCGCGAAATTCATGGCTTTCATTTCGAGGCCGACACCATCAGCGGTTTTTTCAATCCCCAAGGAGAAAACCTGCGCAAAGTATTTCTGAAAGCTCCCCTGGAGTTTGTGCGCATATCCAGCCGTTTTTCGCACAGCCGCCTGCATCCCATTCTCAACCACCGCCGCCCGCACTATGGCACCGACTATGCCGCACCGCACGGCACGCCAATTCTTGCGGTGGGCGACGGGGTGGTAACCGAGACTGCTTACAATTCGGGCAATGGCAATTATGTCAGGATTCGCCACAACTCCGTTTACGAAACCCAGTATCTGCACATGTCGCGCTTTGGTGCAGGAATAAGGCCAGGAACCAGGGTTACACAAGGCCAGGTGATTGGTTATGTGGGTGCTACAGGTTTGGCTACAGGCCCTCACGTGTGCTTCCGCTTTTGGAAAAACGGACAGCAGGTCGACCACCTGCGCGAGGAGTTCCCATCGGCTGACCCCTTGCACCCCGATTACCATGAGCTGTTCTTTGAGATCCGTGACCATTTCACCAAGGAACTGGAAGCTATCCAGTTTACGGAAGAACTTCCGGTTTAAAACGTTTTAAAAAAGACAGAGTATGCTTAGTAGAAAAATTCCGATACTGTTTTGTCTATTGCTGGCGGGTTATCTTCATGCTGAAGATGTCACGATAATTGTCAGGTCAATTCCAGCCAACACACCTGATGGTGCTCAGATTTTCGTTGCAGGAAGCTTCAACTCCTGGAATCCGGGTAGTGCCAGTTATTTGCTTGAAGCCAATAATGATGGTGATCCTGAAGTGACAGTTTCGGCCACAGGAACCATCAGTTTTAAATTTACGCGTGGCAGCTGGGCAACGGTTGAAGGGAATGTCAATGGCGGATACCTGCCCAATCGCTCTTTTGAAATGGGCAGTGCGGATACCCTGTTGGTAAACATTCTGTCGTGGGAAGATACCGGCGGAACCAACAGCACGGCTGCCGAAAATGTGGAGATAATGACCACCGCCTTTGAAATGCCGCAGTTTGACCGTACACGCCGTATTTGGCTTTACCTGCCGCCTGATTATGAAAACTCTGAGATTAGCTATCCTGTTCTCTACATGCACGACGGGCAAAATCTTTTTGATCAGGCCACCGCATTTGCCGGCGAATGGGAGGTCGATGAAACCCTGAACGGACTTTTCGACCAGGGTAAGTCTGTGCCCATTGTGGTCGGTGTTGACAATGGCGGCAGCCACCGCATTGCGGAGTACACGCCCTGGGCCAACACCCAGTATGGAGGAGGCGATGGTGACCTTTATGCCGATTTTATTGTTGAAACGCTTAAGCCTTACATTGACGAAAATTACCGCACTTTGCCCGGACGAGCGCATACTGGCGTAATGGGAAGTTCGCTTGGCGGCCTGATTTCATTTTATATTGCACACAAACACCAGGATGTGTTCTCGAAAGCGGGGGTGTTTTCTCCTTCGTTCTGGTTCTCCGACGCTGTTTACACTTTTGCCAGCGAAACTGGGAAGCAGCATCCCATGAAATATTATGTAATGGGCGGTAACAATGAAAGCGCAGGCCTGGTTGGCCAGATGGAAGACATGGTAGACACATTATTTTCCATTGGCTTTGAAGAGAATGAGGTTGAGTTATCCGTAATTGCCGGTGGTCAGCACAATGAAGCATTGTGGCGCTCCCAGTTCGGGCAGGCTTATGAATGGCTCTTCCTGTCGTCATCAACCAATATTCCCGGGGCTTTGCCACAGCCCGATATCAGGCTTAGGCAGGGTGGTAACCGGATTTGGATAGAAGGAGAGAAAACCGGCCTGGGTGAAGGTTACACCTTGCAGATTTTCAACCTTGGCGGGCAAAAAGTATTTGCCAAAAAAATGACTAATGGGCAAGTGGTTAACTTGCCCGGTCATCTTAGGGGAATTCTGGTTGCCAGGATTATTGAGCCAGAGTGGCAACTTACGCAGAAAATATTGCTTCCCTGATTTTTAAAAGCTTTTCCAGTAAACCTTCCAGTTGATTGAGCGGGAGCATATTTGCCCCGTCTGATTTAGCGTTTTTTGGGTCGGGATGGGTTTCGATAAAAAGGCCGTCGGCTCCTGCGGCAATACCTGCCCTGGCCATGGTGTCAATCAGGTGGGGGAGTCCCCCGGTTACCCCGCTCGACTGGTTTGGCTGCTGCAACGAATGGGTTACATCGAGCACCACTGGTACTCCAAGCTCCTGCATAATGGGAATGCCCCTGAAGTCGACCACCAAGTCACCATAACCGAATGTAGTTCCACGTTCCGTAACAATAATCCGATGATTTCCGGTTGACTGTATCTTTTCCACGGCATATTCCATGGCCGAAGGGGAGAGGAACTGTCCTTTTTTAATATTTACTATCTTGCCCGTTTTGCCTGCTGCTACCAGTAAATCGGTTTGCCTGCATAGAAAGGCCGGAATCTGAAGTACATCTACGTGACGGGCTGCCATATAGGCCTCTTCGTTGGTGTGAATATCGGTTACTACTGGAATGTTGAATTCCTTTCCAATATGCTCCAGCATATTCAGGGCAATGGTGTCGCCAATTCCGGTAAAACTCTCTAGCTTTGACCGGTTGGCTTTTTTGTACGAAGCCTTGAAAATGTAAGGGATGTGCAGTTTTTTGGTTATTTCGTTGACCTTACGGGCTATCTCAAAGCCCATTTCTTCGTTTTCGAGCACGCAGGGTCCAGCCATCAGAAAAAAGGGTTTACCCTTTAGCGATGCCCTGTTAACAATGGTTTCGAGTATAGCATTCATAGCCGGATCGATTTTTTAAAGTTTATTTGAAATGAATTGCCAGCCAGATACAAGTCGGCGTTTTGCTGGTATATGCCACGCGGTGCCTTAGGCGGGCAGGCAAAAAGATATAGTCGCCCGGGCCCAGGTGCAGCATCTCTCCATTCTCAAACTCCAGGCTTGCCTTGCCCTGAAGCAGCACTACCCATTCGTTGTCTTCCTGGTCGTACCAAATATCGGGTGGGGTAACCTGCCCTTTACTCACAATGCGCTCAATGCGCAGGTTCTGATCGCTGCACAAGGTCTCGAAAAACTCCTGGTCGGTCAGGAAGGGCACCTGCCCAAGCGAAAGGATGTTTTTTGCCTGCATATAAATAGGTGTTGGTTTTTCTAGAGAATATCCTCTAACAGCCCTTTGCCCTGGCGAACCACCTCGAGCTCGTCGCGGGTGCAGTCTATCACGGTAGAGGCTTCGTTGTCGCCAAAACCCCCGTCAATAACCATATCCACCAGGTCCTTGTATTTTTCGTAGATCAGTTCCGGGTCCGTGGTATATTCCAGAATTTCATCCTCATCATACACCGAAGTGGAAATAATTGGGTTACCTAGCTCCCTTACAATATCGCGTGCGATGCTGTTATCTGGCACGCGGATACCTACCGTCTTTTTTCGGCTCTGAAATATGCGGGGTACCTGGTTGTTGGCATTCAGAATAAAGGTAAAAGGCCCGGGAAGGGCTTTTTTCATAGACTTGTAAACACTGGTGCTGAACGGCCTGGTAAAATCAGAGATATGGCTCAGGTCCTGACAGATTAGAGAAAAGTTGGCCTTTTCGGCCTTTATGCCCTTGATCTGGGCCACTCGCTCCACTGCTTTGGGCTGGTAAATGTCGCAGCCAATGGCATACACCGTGTCAGTAGGGTAGATGATCACCCCGCCGCTTCGCAGGCAGCCGGCAACCAGTTGTATATACCTTGAGTTGGGGTTCTCAGGATAAATTCGTAACAGCATAAAAGGTTTGTTAAAAAACTGCAATAAATATACGCATTTTTAACAGTTGTGAAGTACTGTTGGTGGTTTCTTAATGAGTGAAATACAGAAACCGGGGTCAGTACTTAAGGAATGTTTGCTTTGCAAAGCCTATTTTTGAACAACCTTAGGGTTGATTGGTTAATTCTGTGAATCATTTAATAAGTTAGCTGTTTTGAAATCTTTAAAAAAAGTCACCATTATATCGAATCTTGAGACAGCGCCAGGAGCCTATGTGCTTTCGTTCCCGCGCAGTTTCGAGTTTGTGCCCGGGCAGGTTATTGGTATTGCAATGGATCCAGCAGACAAGCCCAGGCTTTACAGCATTGCCAGCGGCAATTGTGAAAACGTGGTACGAATCCTCTACACTGTTAAGCCCGAGGGTAAGCTTACACCCGACTTGGCCCGGCTACATGCAGGGGACACCATTTATGTTTCTGAGCCTTTCGGCGGATTTGTTTGCGACGAGCAGGAAGCCGTATGGATTGGCACAGGTACCGGCATTGCCCCCTTCTCGAGTATGTTTTACTCCGGCCTGGCTAAAAACAAAACCCTTATCCAGGGTAACCGCTATGCCAGCGGCCTGTATTTCAGTGAAGACTTTGAAAAAGAAATGGGTCAACGCTATGTGCCCTCGTGTACCCGTGAAAAGGTGGACGGCATATTTTACGGGCGGGTGCTGAAATATCTTTCAGAAAAAAAAGACCTCGACACCAGCCTGAAATATTACCTGTGCGGCAGCGCCGAAATGGTGGTGGATGTGCGCGACCTGCTCATTGAACGCGGCGTGCCATTTGAAAACGTGGTGGCAGAGATTTTCTTTTAATTTTGGAGAATAATTCAGGCCGTTGCGGGCAAGCTATTTTGCCTGCCTGATTCTGTAATACAATAATTTTTTTGTCATGGAGGAAAAACGTGAAGCCCTTTTCGGAAAAACCCTCAGCCAGCTCGAAACAATCGTAAAGGAGCTTGAGCTACCCCGTTTTACCGCCGCACAGATTGCCGACTGGCTCTACAAAAAGGATGTAACCAGCATTGAAGAAATGAGCAACCTTTCCAAGGCAGCCCGCGAAAAGCTGACTACACGCTTCGAAGTGGGTCTTTCTGATACGGTTAAAGTGCAGACCTCGGTCGATGGCACCAAGAAATACCTTTTTAGGGCGCGTAATGGCAAGTTTATAGAAACGGCCTATATGCCCGAGCGGAACCGACATACTCTTTGTGTTTCCTCACAGGTAGGCTGCAAAATGGGCTGTCTTTTTTGCTTTACCGCCAAGCAGGGCTTCCAGGGAAACCTCAGTGCCGGCGAAATACTAAATCAGATACGCAGCCTGCCCGAACGCCATCAGCTCACCAATATTGTATATATGGGCATGGGCGAGCCTTTCGATAATATGGACGGGGTGATGCAGAGCCTCGAGATACTTACTGCCAATTATGGCTTTGGCATGAGCCCGCGTCGGATTACCGTTTCAACCATAGGCATTATTCCGGCCATGAAGGTGTTTCTCGAGCAGAGTACCTGTCACCTGGCCGTAAGCCTGCACTCCCCCTTCGAAGAGGAGCGCCGCCGCCTCATGCCCATCGAGCATGTATATTCGCTCACCGAAGTGCTTGAGGCCATTCGAAGTTTTCCCCTTGGCAAGCAGCGCCGCATTTCTTTCGAATATATTGTTTTCAAAGACCTCAACCACAGTCCCCGCCATGTGAAGGAGCTGGCCCGCATTCTCAATGGCATCCGCTGCCGCATCAACTTGCTGCGGTTCCATCCCGTGCCGGGAACGCCGCTGCAGGCCCCCGACGATGCCACCCTCGAGGAATTCAAAACTGCACTGGAGAATAAAGGCATTGTCACCACCATTCGCAAGTCGCGCGGACAGGATATTTATGCAGCCTGCGGATTGCTTTCTACCAAGGAGCAGCAGGTCATTTAAACGGAAAATAGTACCTTTGCTGTCAATATAATTCTATTGACAAGTGCCTTCGCGTTTTTACCTTCCCCTAAGCTTTTCAATCCTGCTGATTCTGGCATCCGTTACGGTTTTTTCGCAAAGCCAGCCTTTAAACTTCTCCTTCAGGCAGCAGGTGGAATTTGTGCCCAGCCCCAGTGCTGAGCAAAGAATCACCAACGATCTTTTACAGCACCTTGCCGATGGCAGTGGGCGCTTGCGTTCCATGGTCTCTTATCAAATTGAAGGAGGGCTTCAGCTTCGCTGGGCGCCAGGTGCCAACGGGAGGCAAAAAGTAAGTGTGGTACTTGAGAGCATTAGGGTGAACGGAGATATGCACTACCGCGACTTTAGCCTTGAAAGGGTGCTTTTCCCTGATCTGCTGCGTTTTGAATTAACGGTAAAAACAGTGGATGGACGTGTAGTACTCTCACAGTCGCCAACGCAGCTGCAGGTCGGTGCAGCAAGTGCCGAGGTCTTTGGTTTCGAGGCCAGCCGCATCAACGGAAACGGCCTTGAGGCCAACATTAGCAATATCCATTTTTCTTACAGCGAAGCCACCTACCAGCGCCTCGACCAGTGGTTCGGCTATCTTGAACAATATTACGCTGCTGCGCCCAGGCTCGAAGAGATTATTAACGATCTCAAAAAGATTGATTTTTCCGAACCTTCCATGCTCATACTCGATGAGTTTGCCCTGTGTGAAGCAGAGCGCAGCATAGCTGTGATGAGCCGGCAGGGATTTCTGACGGGTCTTGATGCAGCCTCAGGCGACCCGGAAGACGTTTTTTTGCGCTATGGGCAGGTGCTAAACCGGCTGGCATTTTTGCGCAACACCTTCAACAGCCGAATGGTTGTGGCCGATAGCCTGCTGTGGGTTTCGGGCAAAGAATGGCTTAGGAAGGGTAATGTGGCCAAGGCACGCGACTGTTTCGAAAATGCCCTGGTGTTAAATCCATTTTACGTGCCTGCGCACCTGGCCCTGGCTGAACTCGACTTTCATCAAGGGGGAAAGGATCTTTCGGTTCAAAGGATGGGGAAGGTTTTTTCAAAAATGTTCCCTTCCGGGGAATGGCGCAGACAGGCCCTGATACTAACCGACACGGTAGCGGCCAGTTTTTTTACCGAAGCTTTCAACCTCAATCGTGAAGGCCGCTTCAAGGAAAGCCTCGACATGCTTGCACCACTGGAAGAGTTTTGTGAGAAAACGGTCGGTTTTAACGATTGTCCGCCCGAGCTGGCTTTCAGGCTCAATCAAGCCCATCTGGGCATGTACCGCTCCTTCCTGGTGGTGGCAGGGCGCTCGCTGCGCAACGACAATCTGAACCTCTGTCGTCTGTATGCCGCCAGTGCCATCGAATACCAGCGCAACAACACCTGCTTCATTCTCGATGCGTCGGAAGGTTTTGATGTGCTGCAGCAGGTCATTAATCGCTACGTCGAAATAGCCTCCCAATATTTCTCTGATCAGGAATACCTGCGGGCCTTCGAAAACTATGGTTCAGCAATGGACCTCTGTGGCCAGTTCAGCGAACTTTATTGCCCGGCCAACCTGGAGCGTCGTCAGCAGCTGGCCCTCGAGCTGCACGAACGCAGGGGAGAACCAGCTCATACTCCTGTTGCTTACACCGCCGATGAGCCGCAGTTACTTCCCCCCTTACCAGGGCAGCACCGCGAAGAGCTTTTTGAAAAGCTGCAGGCAGGGCAGCTCATGGCCTGGGCAGGAAACCTGGAGGGCGCCCGTGAAATCCAGGCCGAAGCCACCACGATCAGCCAGCGCTTCAGACTGAGCGCCGATCCGGCAATTGCCCAGGAGTTTCTTAAGCTAAATAATCAGATCCATGATAAGGAATGTGAGCTTGCCGGGAGAGAAATTGCCGCACAACAAAGTCGTGGATTGGCCTACAGGCAATATGGCGAGTGGAGGCTGGCAGCAGAAGCAGGTGAAAAGATCACAACTTTTCTAGCTGCCAATTCACAATGCGGACTGCAAGTTTCCGATAGCTTGGTTTTGTTAACGGGTCTCAAGCCAGTACCTGAATATCTCGATTTAATGGAGGAAGCACGGTACGCATTCAGGCAATCACAATCAGGGCAATACCAGACTGCCCTTGAAAAATACCACCTGGCCGAAACTTACTTTAAGAATCAACGGCTTTCTGATCTTGGTCTTAGGCACCAGTCTTTGGCCGATTTTATTAACAGCTCAGGCAGCACTGAGTTTATAAAGGCCGGGATTACCTTTATGTCAGGCTACCCCGAACATTATTCCGGCGAAGTGATAAAATTGCTGATTGTGCTAAAAAATGCCGGCTTGTCGCGCAACGAAACCCGGTCCCTGCAGGACCTTGCCGGCCGAAAACTTGCCGTTTATTTTCGTTCAAAAAATCCGGGGCAGCGGGTTGAACCAATGGTGCTCAGCCTCACCGGCAACGATCCATGGTTTCGTTTTTTCGAGCAAGCCTTTGTGCGATACTGGAATGCTTATTAAAGAAAATTGCTGCCAACTGCTTCGGGTGCATTGCTTCGCTGGGCGACCCGGGGCTAAGCATCGTCGGTCCCGATTCGCAGCACGAAAGACTTCTTCCTGCACTATACTGTCGCCGCTAATCGGCTTTGTGTAGTGAATTTTTGTTCACCAAAAATCTATCCGTGATAATCCGTTTAAATCCGTGTGATCAGCGTTCCATACAGACACCACCAGAGAGGCACAAAAAACGCGGCTAAATTACTTCTTACTGCCTAGTGCTTATTGCCAACTTCGTTCGCGTCCTCGCTTCCTCGCTCCTTCGCATCCTCATCTTTTCCTGCCTCCTGCCGCTACTAACTAACGCTACCTAAAAGGCCCTGACTCCTGAGCTCTGCGCCAATAGCTAACACTATCTACTACCACTTCCTCCTACCGCTTATTTCTTGATAACCCTTCCCTGGTAGTATGCTCCAATAACCATGGCGCCGGTAATAAAAACAATGTTCTTGATGATGTACTGCCCTTCGAGGCTGGGAACGAGTGGCACCATGTGAAATGTTTCTTCGGGGAAAATGAACAGGGGTGTAATGGTCCCGGCCATTTGCAGGTACAGCAGCACAATGGTGGCCCGTAGAAATTTTCCCGTAAGAAATCCCAGCCCGATGAGCACCTCCCAGATAGCCAGTAAAGGCATGGAAATCGGATGACTCACAATACCAAAAGTAACTACCTCGATGGTGCGGGTGGCAATATCTTCGGCCGAACTGATGCCGGGGAAAAATTTCTGAAATCCAAACCAGAAGAAAATAATCCCTATGCTGATCCGCAGAAGTTTTACACCATTAATGGCCATCCAGTCGTATATGTTCGATTCAATGTATTCTATCTTTTTTAAATAATTCATGGTCCGTATTTTTATATTTTAGTGAAGAAATTTTTCTTTAATAACAAATAAAAACAGGCTTTTGTTTTTAGTTGGTGCCGGATTTCGAAATTCAGAAAAGGCTTAATTTATATTTATTTGATTATTAGCAAAATAAACAAACCAGCCTGGGTATATGGGCTGGTTTATTTAAAATAATGAAGAATTAATTCTTTTATTCTTCTGGATGGTTCTCCCTGTAGGCATCTAAAGCCAGCACCTGGTAAAGGTCTGTGCGGCGGTCGTTCCAATTGGTAACGGTGCCACGGTTGCGGTGACGTTTGAGCAGTTCCAGGTCAATATCGTTAATGATCACCGTTTCTACATTTGGGGTGCATTCTCCGGCAATGGCATCGCGTGCAAACGAAAAATCGGAAGGGGTAAAAATACCCGACTGTGCGTATTGTATATCCATGTTGTCGACCTGGGGCAGGTTGCCCACGGTGCCGGCAATGGCCACGAATATCTGGTTTTCAACGCAACGGGCCTGGGCGCAATACCTTACGCGCAAATAGCCCTGACGGTCGTCGGTGCAGAAGGGCACAAAAATGATGCGGGCACCCCGCTCCACGGCAATGCGCGCCAGCTCGGGAAACTCCATGTCGTAGCAAATCAATATGGCCACCTTACCCTTATCGGTGTCAAAGACTTCGAGGGCGTTGCCCGGCTGCACGCCCCACCACTTTTTTTCGCTGGGGGTAATGTGCAGCTTGTATTGCTTGCCAATTTCGCCGTCGCGCTTAAAGAGGTAGGCTATATTATAGAGGTTGTCGCCCTCAGGGGTGAAGTGAGAGCCTGCTACAATATTGATGTTGTATTTTATTGCCAACTCGCTGAAGAGCTCAAGGTATTGTTGTGTAAACTCCCCTATTTTGCGGGCAGCGGTGCCCGGGTTCTCTTTCGGAAATAGCGACAGCAGCTGTAGGGTAAAAATCTCAGGAAAAAGTACAAAGTCGCTTTTATAGCCCGAGGCTACATCCACAAAATATTCGCACTGTGTGGCAAACTCGTTGAAACCCCTGATGGGACGCATCTGGTATTGCACCACACAAATTCGCACAGGCGAGGCGGCCAGGAACTTACGCTCCTTTTCTTCCTTGTATTCGAAGTTGGTCCACTCCAGGTAAGTGGCAAAATTTGACGATTCGCGGTCGTCGTCAAGGTACTCCTTCATGATCTTTTTCAGCGAAAAGCCGTTGGAGAGCTGGGGGGTTAGCACCGGGTCGAAGATGGCGCGGCTGGTAACCCTGTCCACATATTGGCTGATGCTCAACTCGCTGCGGTGAGCTTTGTATCCGGGCAGGCGGCCACCCACCACGATGCGGCGCAGGTTAAGCTGCCGGCAAAGTTCCTTGCGGGCTTCGTAAAGGCGGGTGGCCAACTTCATGCCACGAAAGTCGGGGTGCACCATCATTTCCATCCCATAAAGGGTATCGCCTTCGGGGTCGTGGGTGCCGATGTTACCGTTGTCGCAAATCTCATCCCAGGTCATACTCATGTCGAAATCGCCTGAGTCGATGATCAGGCTTGAACTCGAAGCCACCATGCGGTCGTCGATCTCTATTACAATTTGCCCTCCTGGGAAACGCTCAATCTGGTGTTCGACATTTTGGCGCGACCAGACCTTCATCCCTGGGAAGGAGATTTTTTGCATGGCCACGAGCTGTTCGAAATCTTCCAGCATCAGGCTGCGAACCTTTAGTTTGTATTCAAATTCGTGAAGATCGATTTTTTCCATGAGATATCAATAAGAGTCTCGTATGTCGATAATGCCGCCGTTGCTGAATTCGTCGGAGAAGAGCAGTTTTGCCAGGCGTTTTCCAGCCACTTGCGGCGGAACCAGCTGCCCGCTTTCTTTCAGCTCCACAAACTTCTGTCGGTGTATGAACTGCTCTTCGGTGGTTCCCCTGATGGTGGTTTGCATTTCGGTGTCAATAATACCCGGGGCAACGGCCATGATCTCCACGGGGTAGTCGAGGTCTTGCTGCTCGGTTCCAACGCATTGTGTAAACATATCGATGCCAGCTTTGCCGGTGCAGTAGCTACTCCAGCCATGGTAGGGATTTTTGGCGGCCCCCGACGAAATGTTTATGACCCGTTTTTCCATCTTCCAGCCATTTGTGTGCTTGATAAAACCGGCGGTAAGGAGCATGGGCGAAATGAGATTTATTCGCAGGTGCTGTTCCACCTCTTCGGCAGGGCAGTCTTCAGTGCGGCCCACTGGCTTAATAACGCCCGCATTGTTTATCAGGTAAACTCCACTGGCCCTGTCGAGCGGAATGTGCTCAAACACCAGGCGGGCCAGTTCGGGCACGTCATGTGTCATGGCAAAGTCGAACGAAATAAAGGTAATGGGGCAGTTTTTGGCAGCGGCAAGCTTTTCTAGTTTCTCGCTCTTACCGCGCGAGATGCAGATCAAATGGTGCGATTCGTGCATCAACTCCAGGGCAATGCCTTCGCCAAGACCCTTGCTGGCACCGGTTATTATAATGTAGTTCATATGGCTTAGTTTTGGTGGGTTTCTTTTATTCTTCCTATTGATCGGATGGAGCCGGTGTTGGGATAAAACTCTACCTCAGCGTCGTTGGCCGGAAGGGTGGTGATGACCCCAAACTGGTTGATGAGTATGCGGGCGTTGGCTCTTACAATATTGCCGGTGCGAATTACCACGTTGGCATGTTCGGGAATGCGGTAATAAAATCCGCTGCCGGAGCTCTGCGGGTCGGTGTTGCGGTTTATGAAGGCGCCCAGCTGGCGGGTGGTTTCGTTGCGTTCGGTCGAAATGGTAATGGGCGTGCCATCACGGCGGCCTGCTGGCAGCACCCCCTCGCGCTCGCTAAACTGGAACAGCGAATGCGATGTGGTGCTCAGGTCGGCGTCAGGAATATAGGTAAAGCGGTAATGAATCTGGCTGGTGCTCTTCAGGCCGCGGAACAGCTGCAGATAATCCTCCTCCAGCTGACCCATTTCAGTGTACATATACTCCAGGGCCTCCTTAGAATAGGCGATTTCTGCAAAGCCATTGATAATGTCAAAACGCTTGTCACGAATTTTCAGTATGAAGTCGGCCACTTCCTTGGCCCTAATCTCGGGGCTTTTCTCTACCATGCTGCGGCGCAGGGTCTGGCGCTCAACGGTGAGGGTGTCGACTCTTACACGCTCCAGAATGGTGTCGACTCTTTCCTGCAGGTTGGTGTCAATGAAGTAGTTGAAGGTGCCATCAGAACCAAAGTATCCGTATTCGCGGGTTTCGCTAATACCCTTCAGAAACTCATCATTGTTGAAAGGTCGATTGATACTCTGAATCAACCCTGACTCACTAAGCGAAATTAAAAGGGGATTTTTTTCGTCGGCTTTGGGCAACTCCACGAAATAAAATTGGGTGGGGTCGGGTTCGGCGTAGCTATTTATTTTAATTTCAGAAATCTCGAAGTTAGTGGAGGGCTGGCGGATCACATTCTGCAGGCCAAGGAATCGGCCAGCGAATTCGGCGAAGGGTCCGGGCACCTGCTGGGTACGCACCACCGTCACATCAATTGTCACTACCGTTCGCGGCAGCACATAAAACATTCCCTGGCTGCCAGGCTTCATATCCATGCTTCTTACATGGGTCACCGTTAGGGGTTTCTGGCTCTGGCAGGCTGGTACAAGTATGGCAAAAATCAGTAGGGCTGGCAAAAGAATCCTTTTCATGGGTGGGGTCATTTTTTTAAGAATTTCCTTAATAACTATCAAAAATAGGAAAAATTATGGGAGAAAATTTCCCAAAATTTGCTTGTTAATGCCAGAAAGAGTTGGCATTTTGATGCTAATGCGCGAAGACTCCCTTATTGAACAGGGAAAACGCTCACGAATAACAGATTTATGAGTTGTTTGGCTGCTTCAGGAATTTAGAAGACCGGCTTTTCCCAAGCAGCAAAAGTACTAATAAGGACCCTAATCAAGAAACTTAACAGTGGTTCATTTGCAGAAGGGTGAAAAATATAAATGGTCTTGTCGATTTTTGAGACAGTTAAAGCTTTGACAAAGAATTGAATTTACTTATTTTTGTTTTACCTAAAAACCAAACACCATGCATAGCGAGAAAGATATACAGCAGTTAAAGGGAAAAGGGATCAGCTACGGGCAACTTCAGGTGCAGCTCGATCATTTCAAAAAGGGCTTTCCGCCTGTGAAGTTGCACCGCCCCGCAACACCTGGCGACGGCATCATTTGCTATGAAAGGCAAAAGGCACAGGAGCTGGCCGATTTTTTTACACAATCCGCTTCCGCGAAAAAAGTGCTGAAGTTTGTGCCGGCCAGCGGTGCTGCCACCCGCATGTTCAAGGACCTTTTCAGCTGGCGCGATAAGTTAAAGAGCGGCGTGCTGCCCGAAGAGCTGATGGAGAAAGACCCCGCCGCCAATCAGTTTTTTACCGAACTCAAGACCTTTGCCTTCTGGGATGAGCTTTCGCTGATTATGCACCGCGATTGTGTGAATGCCGATCATATGCTGGCCGACGGCCATTTTCTTACCCTGCTCGATTATATTCTTTTCGAGTACGGGCTCGACTACGCCGCCCTGCCCAAGGGCCTGCTGTTGTTTCACACCTATGGACATACTTCCCGCACGCCAGTGGAGGAACACCTTGTTGAAGGTGCCGACCATGCCCGCGATGCCGATGCCAGGGTACATATCCACTTCACCGTTTCGCCCGAGCACCGCAGCAAGTTCGAAAGTCTGGTTGAAAAAATTGCCCCCCAGTACGAGAAGGAGTTTGGAGTGAAATATCATATCTCTTTTTCTGTTCAGAAGCCCTCCACCGACACTGTGGCCGTCGACTTGGCCAACGACCCTTTCCGCGAAAGCGATGGACGCCTCCTATTCAGGCCAGCAGGTCACGGCGCCCTGATTGAGAATCTGAACGACCTGGATGTTGACCTGGTGTTTGTTAAAAACATTGACAACGTGGTGCCCGACCACCAAAAGGCCGAGACTTTTCTTTATAAAAAGGTGCTGGGAGGCTTGCTGCTGCATCTGCAGGCCCGGGTGTTCGGTTGGCTCAACATGCTCGAAAACGGGGCTTTTGATGATGAATTCTGCAGCCGGGTGTTCGACTTCGCCGTGAAGCAACTTAACCTCGATCCCGATGCGGTACATGGCAACAGCGAGGAGTGCCGTAAACAGCTTTTTGCTTTCCTGAACCGGCCCATTAGGGTTTGCGGCATGGTGAAGAACCAGGGAGAGCCGGGTGGAGGCCCCTTCTGGATCATCGACCCGAAAACCGGACGCAACTCCTTGCAGATTGTAGAGTCCTCGCAAATCGACCTTAATGATCCAGCGCAGGAAACCATTTTTAAAGGTTCGACGCACTTCAACCCAGTGGATCTGGTTTGTGCACTGAAAGACTATAAGGGAAGGAAATTTGATCTTCCTGGCTTTGTTGATCCGGAAACCGGATTTATCAGTCAGAAATCAAAGGATGGAAAGGATCTGAAAGCACTGGAGCTGCCGGGCCTTTGGAATGGGGCCATGGCCAATTGGATTACACTTTTTGTGGAGGTGCCACTGATTACCTTTAACCCGGTAAAAACTGTAAATGATCTGTTGCGGCCGGAGCACCGCTAATAGCTGCTGCTTGCCTCGCGCTGCATGTCGTGAAAGATGATCTCGTCGACTTGTTCTACGGTGATTCGCTTGGCAATGATCTTCTTCTCTTTATCGAGCAGGAAGATCATTGGTGTGGCATATAAGTCGTATTTTTCGCGGAAGCCCGAGCGGTTGGCAGGGTCGTTCACGTTAATCCAGGCGTTGAGGCGATAGCTTTCTACTGCCTTCAACCAGTCTTCTGCCTCTGCTTCGGTGTTTACGGCAAACACTTCCACCCCTTCGGGTTTGAGGCGCTCCGCTAGGGTGCGCAGCTCGGGGGTTACCCGCTTGCAGTGGCTGCATTCCGAATCCCAGAAATAAAGGATGGTATAACGGGCATTTACCTCGTGCAAACTCAGCCTGCCCTGGTCGGGCTTAAACATGTTAATGTCGGGCGCTACCTTGCCAAGGAGCAAAGGCTTTAGCTTCATGGCCCTTTCGCTGATGCGCTTCAGGTTTTCGGGCTCTACCCAGTGGGCCTCGCCACTCATGTAGTACCGCTCGATCATATGCACAAAAACGGCGTCGTGGCCCATAATTTGCGAGCGCTCAAAATGGTTGGTGATAAACCAAATGGTGTATTTAAACACCTCATGGCTGGCTCTCGACAAATCCACAATGCGTTCGGCTTCGGCAATGACGCTGTCGGGTATCTGCACCACCACATTGGAAAAGTATGTTCTGAGTTTGTTGTGATATACCGGAGTGCGCAGCAGGCGGTCGTCAGAAAAGTCGATGTTTTCCCAGTATTTCTTTTTGTAAAGGTGATAAAGAGCCTCTTGATCGGTGGTTCCGTCCTCTTTTATTGGCGCTTCAGACATTTCGGGCTCCTGCTGGGCCAGTAGCACCCTGGTAAATAGCCCGTTGGGGAAAAGGTTTGTGTACTCTTGCTGCCTTTGCTTCACGGCGGCATCTACGATTTCCATTTGCGAGCTAAGCTCCTGCCGGCGAGTATCGGGCAGATTTTCAGTGGCTAGCTCTTCGCGCAAAGCGCCGATTTGTTCACTCTGGTTGCGGATAAAGCGCAGATATTCGTAAAAAGCCGTATTGTCGGGCGAGTTTGTAAATTGTGTTTGTTCCACAAACTCATCCATGCGGGTAGTGATATCAAAGTGCTGGTTTTGATCTACGATCACTTCGAAAAACTTCTGACCGGGCACCACTACCAGGTACATGCCGGGGTCGAGGCGGTCCTCTTTTTCAAAAACAAAGAGGCCGGGCTGCTCCATTCGTGCGGTATCCTGCAGGTACTGACGGTCGCCAAAATGGTAGGCCAACAGCACATCGCCCTCGGGAAGTCCTTCAACTTTCACGGAAATTCGGTATCCCTTGTCGGCCATGGCGCAGCTCATGGTGTAGGTAACAAGAGCAAACAGGAGAAATATTCTTTTAAAAGTCATATGTCGTATTTTTTCAATTTTTGGAGTATACGCAATAGTCTCAGCAAAGTAACAAAAAAAGTGCAGTTTTGTTAGTATAGCCAATCATCGCCTTCCTCTTGAAACAGGTCGGGGTCGATCTGTTCACTATAGAGCAACCGGTGGACGGCCCCCAGGGCTTGCAAAACCAGCGGCCCCCAGTGGCCCGGAAACAGCGACCTTATTTGCGCCACGGCATTCTGCCTCGATTCCAGGATGTTTTTCTGGTACAGCATCACAAAATCTTTCATGTCTTGGTAAATGTCTGCCAGGTTGTCTGCCAGGCTTGCTTCCTGGGTGTCGTAGTTGTGGTCGTGTATATAGTAACGTTCTTCTGGCCCCAACTTGTCGCGAAGGGTTTTGAAAATATCTTCCCACTGCTCCTCGGTTACAAATCTTTCAGCGAAAGCCTCCTCGCTTACCTCGGGCACGGGCAGCAAGCTGCCTTTGAGGTAGAGCAGAGGCCCCAACCGGTGAAAGTAAGTGAGGATATCTGAGGTTTCTTGTTTTTCGGCAGTTTCAAAAAACAGGCAAAATTCGTTGGCCACGGTGAGCATCTCTATTACAGCCCTCGACCGGGTCAGGTCGTCCTGGTCAAATTCTTCCATAAATATTCGTTTAATGGTTTTTTCCAGTGCAAAAATACGCTCGCCCTGCATTTCGTTATGCAAAGGAAATCAAGTTTTTTGAGAATCTTTTCCGCGAAAGCGCAAGGTTTTCATAAAAAAACTTAATTAGAGACATTTATTCCTTAAAGAAGGAAGGGTCTGATTTGCAAGGATCTGTCATTTTTCTAATGTTAATTCTTCACAATTAACCACTCATTTATAATTGCTTTTAGTTGGTTGATGTACATTTGCACTGCATTAAACAAACATTTAAACACGAACAACCAATGAAAGAATTTAATATTGGGGGATTAACCATTCCTGTTCCTGTGATTCAGGGGGGTATGGGGGTTGGAATTTCCATGTCGCGGCTTGCCGCTGCCGTTGCAAACCAGGGTGGGGTCGGGGTTATTTCAGCCGCCGGTCTTGGCCTGGTGCATCGTAATCCGGCACTTGATTTTCTGGAAGCCAACATTGAAGGGTTAAAGAAAGAAATCAGACTGGCCAGGGAGAAAACCAAAGGGGTAATTGGTGTAAACATTATGGTAGCCATGTCAAATTTTACCGACCTGGTGAGTACCGCCATTTCCGAAAAGGTCGACATCATTTTTTCAGGGGCAGGACTACCGTTTCAACTGCCTGCATTTTTGCAATCTGACAGCAATACCAAGCTGGTGCCTATCGTATCTTCTGGCAGGGCAGCCAAGCTAATCTGCGACAAATGGAAGGCTTTGCACGATTACCTGCCTGACGCCATTGTTGTGGAAGGGCCCAAGGCAGGCGGGCATTTGGGGTTTAAAAAGGAGCACATTGAGGATTCGCATCATTCGCTTGAAGAGCTGATCCCTGAGGTGGTAAAAGAGGTTTCGTTCTTTGAAGAGAAATACCACAAAGAGATTCCTGTAATAGCAGCCGGAGGGATTTATTCTGGTACCGACATTTTCAACATTATGCAGAAAGGTGCCAAAGCAGTGCAAATGGGCACACGCTTTGTTACCACTGAAGAGTGCGATGCCTCCACGGGTTTTAAACAAGCCTATATCAATGCATCGGAAAGTGATATTCAAATCATTCAAAGTCCAGTTGGCATGCCTGGCCGGGCAGTAAGTAATCCTTTTATTGACAAGGTCAGGGCGGGGTTAAAACGACCCATTAAGTGTCCTTTTCATTGCATAAAAACCTGCGATGTTTCAAGCAGTCCCTATTGCATCATAAACGCCTTATTTAATGCTTACAAAGGCAATATGAAAAGCGGGTATGCCTTTGCAGGCACCAATGCCTTTCTGGCAACAAAGATTACCACCGTTAAAGAAATTTTTAATGAGCTTGCCGCCGACTTTCAGGCTGCATTAAAAAAGGCAGGGGAGTAGCCCTGCCTTTTTTATATTTATTGAGTTACTCTACCAGAATACCGTATAAATCACTGCAAGCAGCAGCATGATTATATAAGCCGCCACATTGAATGCTTTGGGTGTTTTGAAGGTTTCCTTCAGCAGCGGAATTCCTTTTGGATTGTCGTCGCCTTCGGCAGTAGTGAGGCTTACCATCAGGATTACCGTCATGGTAAGTACACAGGTGTAAAACATCTGATCGAGGAATGGCATTTCTATGGGCAGCACCTTCAGCAGTATGGCAATGGGAATGGACGAAAGCACACCCACAATGGCGCCTTTGGCCGAGGTCTTTTTCCAGAATAGACCCATAAGGAACACAGCCAAAATACCCGGGCTTACCAACCCAGTATATTCCTGAATGTACTGGAACATTTGCGGCATGGTGCTCAGCGCTGGTGCAAGAAAAATGGCAATAACCAGGGCTAGGATAACTGTAAGGCGACCAACGGTAACCAGGTTAACCTTGCTGTCTTTTTTTGCAAAATAGGGCTTGTAAATATCCATGGTAAAAATGGTGGCCGTGGAGTTGAGCATAGAAGCCAGCGAAGAAACGATAGCCGCGCCCAGAGCTGCCACTACCAGTCCTTTAAGACCCACGGGAATGAAAGTGCGTATCAGCCAGGGATAGGCCACGTCGTAGTTTACTCCTCCGTCGGGACGGGTAAAGGCGGTCTGCACATTGTCAATAATGGCTGTGCCGCCAGGCTGGGTAAACATTACATAGGCAATGATGCCGGGAATGACCACAAATAGCGGAATCAGCATTTTCAGGAAAGCGGCGAAAGCCAGACCCTTTTGGGCTTCGGGCAGCGATTTGGCCGCCAGGGCACGCTGAATGATATACTGGTTGAAGCCCCAGTAATACAGGTTGGCCACCCACATGCCCCCGATGAGCACCCCAATGCCTGGCAGGTTCATATACTCGGGATTGTCTTTTCGGAGAATCATCTGGAACTTGTCGCCGGCCACATCATACACGTGCGACAACCCGCTAAATATCCCTCCATCAGGCGTAACATGTTGCAGGGCTATTATAGTGGTGATAAAACCACCAATAACCAGCAGCACTACCTGTATCACGTCGGTCCAGGCCACGGCCGAAAGTCCGCCCCATATGGAATAGGCGGCAGCAAAGAATGCCAGACCAATAATAAACCAAATAATCATCGACCCATCGCCGTTACCCAGAATAGTGTCGAGCGCCTTGGCCCCCAAAAACAGCACCGAGGTAAGGTTGACGAAAATAAACAGACCGATCCAGAACACCGCCAGTATAGTTTTAAGCTGGGTGTTGAAGCGGCGTTCCACAAACTCAGGAATGGTATACAGGCCCTGGTTAATGAAGATAGGCAGGAAATACTTGCCTACGATAATCAGCGTGAGGGCCGCCATCCATTCATACGTGGCAATGGCCAGCCCAATGGCAAAGCCCGAGCCGGACATGCCGATAAATTGCTCGGCCGAAATATTGGCGGCGATCAGTGAGGCGCCAATGGCCCACCATGGCAGGCTTTTTCCCGCAAGAAAATAATCCTCGGTGGTTTTTTTCTGTCCTTTTTTGGTGCGCGAAACCCATAGACCCACCGACAGGATCAGGATGCCATAAGCGGCAAAAACAATATAATCGAGCGTATGAAAGGTGTTCATTGCCAAGACGTTTTTGTTTTGTTTACGAAAAGACCGGTTGGCGCAGGCCTGCGCCAAAGCCAGCAGCTAATTTACAACAATAATGTTTTGGGGATTTGTAATCTTAAAAAAAGTGTAAACCATTGAAAGTTTTTGTTGCAGGTATGAAAGATTTTTTTACTTTTGCCAGACCTTTTGCCCAGGTGGTGAAACTGGTAGACACGCTACTTTGAGGGGGTAGTGACCGTAAGGTTGTGCAAGTTCGAGTCTTGTCCTGGGCACCAGTTTTTAAGAATAAGAAAAGGGATCGTTCTGTATTTTTTTGCCCAGATGGCGGAATTGGTAGACGCGCTAGTTTCAGGGACTAGTATTGGTAACAATGTGCAGGTTCGAGTCCTGTTCTGGGCACTTGGAGAATTTAAAGCCACTGATATTCAGTGGCTTTTGTATTTTAGTAAGAATTATTCGCAATTCTTTCGCGCAATTAGAACGCTACCTTTTTCTTAAAATATCCATTGCGGTCATGTACCCGCTGAAGATCGATCCGGAAAATCCACCCCCAAATTTTCCCCAGGCCGAGGCGATATGGAGGTTGTCGGGCAAAACTGACAGGTATTCCGCAGATTTTCCGGGGTTTTGAGCAAATCCATATACCGCACCGGCCTGGTTTAAAGTGTAGCGCTTGATGGTTAAGGGGGTTCCCACCTCTACATATTCAAGGGCATCCCTGAATCCGGGAATAAGTTTTTCACATCTTTCAGTAAAAATCTCAGCCACTTCGGCTTTTTTCTTCAGGTAGGCCTTCCTTTCCAAACCTTCCCAGTCTGAAGCATAGTCAATACAGCATACCGCCCCTACACTTTTTCCGGCTGTTGCAAGGGCGGCGTCAACCTGACTGTAATCCACAAAGGTAAAACTGCGGGTTTTGAAGTCTGCATGGTTGTTGCCAATAATGTCCTTCTGTGAAATAATGGACGGATCAAAAACGAAGGTGGAATAAAAACGGTTTCCAACCTCTTTCAGTGATTTTTTGAAACCAAAATACACGGTAAGAAGCGAGGCCCCGATTTTTAAGTCTTTAATCTTTTCCGAAAGCACTTTTCTGTGGCTCTCGGGGAGCAGTTTTGCGGCCAGGCTGGGAACCGAGGCATTTACGATTATCTCTTTGGCATGATCTGAGAAAACCTCCTTGTCTTTCCCGCTTGTGTTTTCATATCGAACCCCAACCGGCCGTTTACCTTCAAAAATGATTTCTGTCGTAAGGCTGTTCAGCTTTACGGTTCCCCCATGCGCTTCGATCAAAGCCATAAGGGCATCAGAAAGCTTCTGCGATCCGCCTTTTACGAAACTTGCATTTCCACCATAGTAGCTGCCCTGGGCCACCAGGTAATAGTTAAGTGAGATAGAATACGGGTCGTCATGAAAATATCCAAGGTTACCCAATAATATCAATTTAAGGTCTTCATTGCCAATGTGCTCATCGAGGAAGTCGCCAAGACTCCATTCAGGTTTTCCGGCTAATTCGGCCAGGATTTTCCGTGAGTTGGTAACATAATGAAAATACGTTTTTATGCCCTGTTCGTCATCGGGAAAGAGCTCCAGCAGCCTGCTTTGCGTTTCTTCCGGGTTATGCGGGATCACCACGTCCTGCCGTCCGTTCACAAAGCGATAAAATTCAGGCAAGTCCAGCAGGGTTATCCGTTCGTTCAGCCCAAGGTCGCGAAATATTCTGACTTTTAAGTCTTTTGCATGGGGCCCATCCATTTCATGCAGACCAACCTCCAGGGTAAAATCCTTGCGTTGAAAAGTGGTGGCGCAGCCGCCCGGGCGGTCATGCTGTTCCAGTAATAAAACCCTTTTACCTTCTTTCGCCAGTTTTGCTCCTGCAGTAAGGCCTCCCAGCCCACCACCGATTATTATTATATCGTAAGTCATAAATATATAGCATTATTGGTATGAAAGAAAAGTCACTTAAAATTTCTCGGGAATGGGATACCTTTTAAACGGTTTATTACGGTCGAAAAGGTAACGGTAAGTTATGTAATGCTTAGCAGGTTCAGCCCCAATGGCGACCCAGATCTTGCGCATTTTTGGATTAAAGTCGGCCACCCATGAAAATTCAATCTCGGTATAATGCGGTTTTCTGGCCATAGCCTCTGCAACTTGCAAGGCCATTGCCGATTCAATGCCCAGGTTCTGAAATTTTGGTATTACGCCCATAAGCACTCCCCTGGCGCGGGTCATGGTTTTTTTCTTTTTCAGATACAGAAATTTCAGCATAGCCGGCAGGCTAAGCTTTCCGTTCAGTTTCTTCAGTATCTGGTTCACGTCAGGATACATAAGATAAATGGCAATGGGTTGATCTTCGTGGTATGCGATCCAGATGAATTCTTCATCGATGATGGCTTTTGCTTTTTGAATGGTCTTCTTAATGTAGGCCGGCTCAAGTGGCTCGAAATGCTCTTTAAAAGAGGCCCAGGCAATATTAAAAACTTCGGCAAAATCATCCACGAACTTATCGGTCTTTTTCCATTCGAAATGCCTGAAATGATAACCAGGTTTTTTTGCAACCCATTCGGCGATCTTCTTAAACTTTGGCGGAAGCTCTTTCTTCAGGTCCAGATGAAAACCTTCCTGTTTGTAATAGGTTTGAAAGCCATACGACTCGAAAAGCTCCTGGTAGTAAGGATGATTAAAGGTGATCTCATAGGTAGGGTGAGTGAACCCGTCCACCAGCAGGCCCCAGTATTTATCTGTTTCGCCGAAATTTATAGGACCGTCCATGGCTTCCATTCCCCTGGCATTCAGCCAGTCGCGGGCAGTGTCGAACAGTAAAAAAGCCGCTCCTTTGTCGTTAATGCACTCGAAAAACCCCATCCCACCGGTTGGCTGGTCTTGCTTATAAGCCATGTTCTTGTCAATGAAAGCAGCTATCCTTCCAATCAGGTGTTTTTCATCGTTGTAAAGCAACCACCGCGCTGCTTCCCCATGTTTATAATACACGTTTTTCCGGGGGTCGAAAATCGACTCCACCTCTTTGTCGAGCGGGCAGACCCAAGTGGGGTCGTTTTTATAAATGATGCGCCCCACTTCGTGAAAGGCTTTTCTGCTGCTGCGGCTGTTTACTTCTTTAATTACCATTTTTTGGAAGTTTTTGTTTCAGGATTATGTTGTCTTCCTGTAAATTTCTTCAAGGATCTCTTTGTATTTTGATTCAATGACCTCCCTTTTCAATTTCAGGCTGGCTGATAATTCGCCCGACAAGGGTGACCATTCGTCGGCTACAAGACGGAAACGCAAAATTTTCTCTGGCTCTGAAAGTGACTTGTTTAACCTTGCAATCTCTTGTTTGAAAACCTCCCAGACTTCGGGCAAGCAGATAAGCTCAGCATGGCCCTGTCCGGCAAATAACTGACGCGATTCGCACCACTCCTTCAGGTATTTGAAGTCTGGCAAAATGAGTGCACTGGCAAACTTCTGATGCTCTCCTACCACCATCACCTGGTCGATAAAAGCCGATTCCTTCAACTTGTTTTCAATGGGTTGCGGGGCAACAAACTTTCCGTTCGAGAGCTTAAAAATCTCTTTTTTTCTGTCGGTTACATTCAGGAATTTTCCATCCACCCAGGCACCCACATCCCCGGTATGGAACCATCCCTCCTGATCAATTACTGACCTGGTCAGCGCTTCATCCTTATAATATCCAATCATTAAATTTTCGCCGCGGGTAAGGATTTCTCCGTCGTCGTTAATTTTTACTTCCACTCCTTCGATCAATGCGCCTACCGTTCCCAGTTTGCAAAGGTCTTTTCCCTGGCGGTTAATGGTAATAATAGGCGAAGTTTCTGTAAGACCGTACATATTCAGGATTTTGATGCCCGCTGCCCAGAATACCCGCTCAAGCCTGGGCTGGAGGCTGGCCCCTCCACAGCCCACCAAGCGGGCACAGCCCCCAAGGGCTTCGCGCCATTTGCTGAAAATGAGCTTGTCGGCAATCTTGAGTTTTTGCTCATAAAACCAACCATTTTCGCCAAAGGGCTTATACCGGAGTCCAAGTCTGACGGCCCAGAAAAACAATGTTTTTTTAATGCCCTTCAGGCTTCTGCCTTTGGCCATAACATTGTCGAATACCTTTTCAAGAATCCTGGGCACAGCATCAAATCCAGTGGCCTTGATTTCCCGAAGGTTGATGGCAATGGTGCCCATATTCTCGGCATAATAAATACAGGCTCCGGCGTACTGGGTTTGGTAGTTGCCCAGTCTGCCACCCACATGGCACAATGGGAGTATGTTCAGGTAGCGGTCATCAGGGCCCAGCTGAAAAACCTTTGCGGCAGCCAGAAAATTACTGACCAGGTTTTTGTGGGAAAGTAAAACGCCCTTTGAAGTGCCTGTGGTTCCTGAAGTGTAAATTAAAGCCGCCGGATCGGAAGGTGCTATTTCTGTTTTGATTTGCTCCAGTTTTTCTACGGTTTCGGGCTTGCAATGCTGCCCTTTTTCAACCACTTCCATCCAATGTCTTGAATGGTCGGTATGGTCGAAGGTGTAAACAAACTCCACCTTTTGAACCTGATCGCAAACTGGTTTGATGCTGCTGAATAATTTTTTGTCGGAAAGCAGAACCATCCTGGCATCAGAATGCTCCAAAACGTGATTGTATTCATCGAAATTCAGGGACGTATATACGGGCACATGAATTACCCCAACCATTGCCATGCCCATGTCAACAAAATTCCATTCGGGACGGTTGTTGGTTATGGTGGCAATCTTGTCTCCCTTTTTGAACCCCAGCTCCAGCAGCCCAAGGGCAAACCAGCGGGAATAATCGTTGTATTCCTTTACGCTGTATTTTTTCCATTTTCCGTCTGACTTTGCCGCAAGTGCATCGGCATTGGGGAACTGGCTGAGGTTTTTGTCCAGTAAATCAAAAGTGCGGGTAGGTTCCATAGCTGTGGTTTTTTCTTTCAAAGATCAATTAACAAATATATGAAAAACAGGAATCTAAGAGATACTATAATGAAATTTGTGCACTAGTGTCAGTCAATAATTATATCAGCCCTGGTTAAAAGCTTCGCACAAACTGACAGTCAGCGTGCCTTTGCCATGGACAAAACGTTCCTTTAAATGCAAGCCGGTTTTTGAGAGCAAGCTGTCAATACCTCCGTTTTTCATATACTGTTTGAAGTTGCTGTAATGTTCTCCGCCGGCTATCCATTCAATGGTGCGGGCAAGCCAGCCATAAAAACCGGCATTCATGGGGAAGGCATAGTCTACTATAATAATCTTAGCTGCCACCCGCTTCATTTCTTTCAGCACCAGCACCCCTTCCGCAGGACTGAACTGGTGAATGGCCATAGAAATTAAAGCAGTGTTAAACTCATTGTCGCCGAAGTTTGAGAGATCTGTTGCGTCGGCCTGAATAAATTGTACACTTGTTGCCCCGACTCTTTTTCTGGTCTGCTCAGCCTGTTTCAGCTTGGCCTCATCCAGGTCGATTCCTTTTACATTTCCACCGTTTTTTTGGGCGATCATCAGGGCAAGGGTTCCATTGCCACAGGCCACATCGAGCACCTTCTCGCCCGTTTTCACCATTGAGGCTGCCCGGGTGTGCGAAGTATTCAGCATCGGGTCAATAAGGTTCTTATAAATCATTGTTTGAAAATTGTTTGAAAGCCAAATACTCTGTAATCGGTTTTTTAGTCAAGATTGCCAGCATTAAAGCCGGCTTTTGCAAACTTAAACTGTTTTTGTTCTTTTTAACAGTCTTTCGGTTTTAGTTTTGTCTTTTTTATTAATTCCTAAAAATTCTATCTTTGAGGAAACAAAGCAGGTTTGTTGCCTGCCCCAAAACTGAGAGCTATGAACAAAGTGGATGCTGCCGTGCTTAAGCGCGCCCAAAACTGGCTGGGCCATTCGTTTGATGAAGATACCCGCAACCAGGTGAAGACGCTGATGGACAACGACCCTATTGGGCTTACCGACGCCTTTTACCGCGACCTGGAGTTCGGCACCGGTGGCTTGCGTGGCATCATGGGCGTGGGCACCAACCGCATGAACAAATATACTGTAGGTATGGCCACCCAGGGACTAGCCAATTACCTGATGCAGTCGTTTCCCGATATTCCGCAGATTGCGGTGGCCATTGCGCACGACAGCCGCAACAACAGCGCTTACTTTGCCGAGATTTCTGCCGAGATCCTTTCAGCCAACGGCATAAAGGTATACCTGTTCGAAGGTCTCAGGCCGGTGCCGGAACTGAGCTTTGCGGTTAGAGAGCATGGTTGTCAGAGCGGTATCGTTATCACTGCCTCACACAATCCTAAGGAATACAATGGCTACAAGGTTTACTGGGACGATGGCGGGCAGCTGGTGCCTCCTCACGACAAAAACGTGATCAAGGAGGTGCAGAAAATCACTTCGGTAGATCAGGTGCGCTTTGGACGAATAGAGAACCTTATTCAGATGCTGGGCGAAGAGATTGACCGCATCTATTTGGAGCGCATGAAGACCTATTCTCTTTCACCCGAAAACAACCGGAGGCATAGCGACCTGAAGATCGTTTTTACACCCATTCATGGCGCGGCTGTGACGCTGGTCCCTGCCGCGCTTAAGGCCTTTGGCTTCGAAAAGATATACAATGTGCCAGAGCAGGATGTGGTTAGTGGCGATTTTCCTACGGTGCATTCGCCCAACCCTGAAGAGCCAGCAGCCCTTAAAATGGCCCTCGACAAGGCCCGCGAGGTAGATGCCGAGCTGGTGATGGCCACTGACCCCGACGGCGACAGGGTAGGGGTGGCAGTGAAAGACCTCTGGGGCGAGTATGCGCTGCTCAACGGCAATCAAACAGCTTCACTCGTGACAAGCTATATACTTAATAAATGGAAAGAAAATGGTAAACTCAGCGGCGATGAGTTTATTGTAAAAACCATTGTTACCAGCGAATTGCTGAAAAATATAGCTGAACATTACGGGGTTAAGTGCTTTGATGTACTCACTGGATTTAAATACATTGCAGAGATCATTCGCGAGCTGGAAGGCAAAAAGACCTTCATTGCCGGGGGTGAGGAGAGTTATGGGTTTTTGGTGGGCGACTATGTGCGCGACAAGGATGCCATAATAACCTGCTGCTTTGTGGCCGAAGCCACCGCCTGGGCACGCGAGCACGGCAAGAGCCTTTACGAGATGCTTATCGACTTATACGTGGAACATGGCTTCTTCCTCGAAAAGTTGATCTCTATTACCAAAAAGGGTAAAGCTGGTCTGGAGGAAATACAAGCCATGATGGAAGGCTTCCGCAGCAAACCACCTCAGGATTTGAATGGCATAAAGGTAGTGGAACTCAAAGATTATGGTACCTCCATTAGCCATGACTTTCTTGCCAAAAAGGAGAGACCCATCGAATTGCCCAAGTCGAACGTGCTGCAATTTTTCCTCGAAGATGGCAGCAAGATTACCATGCGGCCTTCAGGCACTGAACCCAAGATCAAGTTTTACTTCGGTGCCAAAGGACAACTTGGCAAGGCCGCTGACTTCGAGAAGGTGAATGAGCAGCTCGAAAAGAAAATCGAAGGATTTATTAAAGCCTTAAAGCTGAAGTAGTTGCCGACACAGAAATCACAAATATATAATCAAATTTTCCTCTTCCTACCTGAAAAGGCTACGGGCGGTTTTGAGTCGTTCTTCGGCCTGGGGGTCATCGGGGTTGATGCGGTAATTTTTGTAAGCTTCAATAAAATCAGGGTGTTTGCGGAAAAGCAGTTGCAAACGGGTGTCAACGGGTGTGATCCACATAAACAAACAGAACAGCCCCAATATGGCTGAGCGGCGGTAAAATTGCCGCAAGTAAGGCGCATCCTGTGGGTTAAGGCGGTGATAAACCAAGGTGAAGCTGGTGGCAAAAAGCACGAAGAAAAAGCCGGCCGCCAGCATAAAATTCATGGCCTGGTAAAAATAAATGCCATAAATAATTGAGATGGTGCAAAACGAATAAATCAAACCCATAAGGATGCCTGATGCCACCATGAAAGGCGTGAACTTACTGCGCGATTTAGGGGTGGCAAGGTCGCGCAGGGAGGCCCTGTTGAATATAAAGAATCCGAACCACATATAATAAATGGCCAAAAACACCAATGCGGTTATCAGCAAGCCGTTGAGCGCCGTGCCAAAGGCAAAGCGAAACGCCAGCAGGCCAATGGTAATCAGCGCCATGTAATTTTCAATCTTTTTAAAAATTGTCTTTTCGTTATCCATTGCTGGTCTGTTCTCCGGTGTCTGCACGCCAAATTACGAAAAATCTTTGCATTAATGGTCCGGCAAATGCATTTTCTGCATTTTTTCTGTCAGATGATGTTTACTTCGGTTTCCAGCTCCACACCAAAGATTTTTTTTACCGATGCCTTTATTTTCTCCGAAAGTGCTGCCAGTTCTTTGCCGCTGGCCTTTCCGTAGTTTACCAGCACCAATGCCTGCAGCGGGTGCACGCCGGCATCGCCTTGGCGATAGCCTTTCCATCCGGCCTGTTCAATTAGCCAGCCTGCAGCCAGCTTTATGCCGCCCTTGTCGGGGAAGGCCACCAGACCGGGGTGTTCAGCTCTGAGGCGTTGATAAGCTGCTTGTTTCAACACAGGGTTTTTGAAAAAGCTGCCGGCATTGCCTGTTACGGCCGGGTCGGGCAGCTTGCTCTGGCGTATACTGCAAACCACTTCGCGCACATGGGTAATGGTGGGCTGCGAAATACCACGCTGCTGCAACTCGGTCTGAATGGCCCCGTAGCCAAGCTTTAGCAAATGATCTTTTTTGCGAAGGCGAAAGCTTACCGAAAGTATCACATACTCCCCTTTGGCTTCCCGCTTAAAAATACTGTCGCGGTAGCCAAAACGGCACGCTTCCGCTGAAAAGTTCCGCAGGTTCCCACTGCTTTTCTCATATGCCTCAAGGCTTTCAAAGCAATCTTTTACTTCCACACCGTATGCGCCAATGTTTTGTATGGGACTGCTGCCTACCTGACCCGGAATGAGCGAAAGATTCTCGAGTCCGCCCCAGCCATGCAACACGCAGTACTCTACAAACTGATCCCAGTCCTCGCCTGCGGCGGCTTTAATCACCACTTCGCTTTCGTTTTCTTCAACCACATCAAGGCCTTTTAAATTGATTTTGATCACCAGCCCCTGGTAATTGGCCGTGAAAAGCAGGTTGCTTCCACCTCCCAGCAGCAGGTGGGGAGGGGTGATTTCGGCAGGAAAGCGTTCGAAAACCTGTCGCAGTTCTTCGGGGGTTTTCACTTCGGCAAAATACCTGGCAGAAACATCAATGCCAAAGGTGTTGAAGTTTTTTAAGGAATGGTTTTCTTTGATGAGCATGGGTGGATTATAAAAGGGCAGGGCACAAAGGTAAGGTTAACAAACAAAAAAACCGGGAAGATTCCCGGTTTTAGCAAATAGAGAAAATTCTTGATTATCGCGTAAGGATGATCTCCTTTTCGTTAATCATTTTCCTGAGGTTGATCAGGGCATAGCGCATGCGTCCGAGGGCGGTATTAATGCTCACATTGGTCTGCTCGGCTATGTCCTTAAAGCTCATGTCCTTGTAATGCCGCATTTTCAGCACCTCTTTCTGCTCTTCGGGCAGGTACTCCACCAGCCTTTGTACATCATTATGAATCTGTGCAATGATCAGTTTGTCCTCAATCGTTTCCTCATAAACCTTGAGGGTTTCAAACAGGTCGTATTCCTCACTGTTTTCGATAAAAGGCATACGCTTCGACTTGCGGAAGAAGTCGATAATAAGGTTGTGCGCTATACGCATTACCCAGGGCAGAAACTTGCCTTCTTCATTGTAGGCACCTGCACGCAAGGTGTTTATAACCTTAATAAAGGTGTCCTGGAAAATATCTTCGGCCAGATGTTTGTCTTTTACAATAAGAAGAATGTAAGAAAAGACTTTGCGCTGATGCCGTTTTACTAATTCTTCGAGCGAAGAGTGATCACCGTTAATGAACTGACGTATTAACTCCTGATCGCTGATTACGCGGTCATTCATCATAATTGCCTCCTGAATTTAAGAACAAGAGTATACGTCTATGCGATAATCAATCCTCCATTTTTAGTTAGACAACAAGCGTTTTGTGAAGAGCAGAGCAAATATAGGTTAATTTTTATCAGCATTCAAGAAAAAAATGCTTTTTTGTATTTTTAACATTAAATTTTTCTATCGATAAAGATATATTAATCTTCAACCAGAAAACCAATTGTAATTACGAGATATATACAGGTGTTTTCCGCTAAGTGAATGAGGCTGACAATGAAAAAATCAATGCCAGCCTCATTACGAAACTTAGTGGTTTTGTAGCCGTTTTACTCCTCAACAGTGTAAAGGAAGCGTTTGATGCTCCTTTTGGGTGTTTTCTCAAACTCTTCGGGGACAATCTTGATTCGACTCACGCTCATGAAGTTGGGCAGTTCGTGGTTAAGGTGCTTGCGATGGCCTTCCATGATATCGTTGATCTGGGTCTCACTTAGTCCGGCCTTGTTGGCAGCGTCCATATCAGGGTAGATCAGTGCTATCAGTTGTCCGTTCTTTTCTACTACTAAGGCTTCCTGCACATAAGGCATGTTGTTGTATTTGTTTTCAATCTCTTCGGGGTAGATGTTTTGTCCTGAAGCACCTAAAATCATGCTCTTGCTGCGGCCCTTAATATAAATGAAGTTATCCTTGTCTATCACGCCCAAGTCGCCGGTATGCAGCCAGCCATCCTTGTCGAGGGCGGCGGCGGTGGCTTCTTGGTTCTTGAAGTAGCCCAGCATAACATTCTCGCCTCGTACCAAAATTTCGCCCACTTCGTTGTAGGGGTCGGTACTGTCGATCCTAACCTCCATGTTGTCTACCAGTTTTCCGGCCGAGCCCAGGCGGGTCTTGTCCCAGTTGGCATAGCTGATCAGTGGCCCGCATTCGGTCATACCATAACCTATGCTAAATGGAAACTTGATCTTGTTAAAGAAAATCTCTACGTCCTTGTTAAGAGCCGCCCCGCCAATCACCACTTCGTGGAAGTTGTTGCCAAAGGCTGTGCTTAGCTTTTCGCGGATTTTATTCTTGATCACATTGTTGAGGATAGGCGTGTTCAGCAGCACCTTCATGCTGGGCTTGCTGATAACGGGCAACAGCTGCTTTTTATATATCTTTTCGACAACCAGGGGTACCGACAGAACGAGCCGTGGCCTGACTTCTTTGAAAGCCTGAAGAATAATTGCCGGGCTCGGGGTTTTTGTGAGGAAGGTGACGTGGCAGCCCAGGGTGAATGGCCAAAGAAATTCGAAAGCACAGCCGTAGGTGTGGGCCAGAGGCAAAAACGAAACGATTTTGTCGCCAGGTTCCAGGGGCATGTTGTTGTTGGCATAAACCACGTTGGCCGTAAGGCTGTTATGATGGATCATCACGCCCTTAGTAAATCCAGTGGTTCCTGAGGTATAGCTGATTTCGGCCAACTCTGAATTTGGAATGGGGTCGTAATTGGCATCTTCGGGCTTGAGTCCATCAGGGTATTTGGTCTGAAAGGCCTTTTGCGCTTTCGCGGAAATCTTTTCGCAATCTTTGTTTTTACCGCAGGCCAGCAAAGAGAAATCTTGCAACGAGAAAGCTCCTTCAAGGTTTTTCATCTCGTCCAGTTCCAGACTATCAAAAATGGAATCGGCGGCAAACATGAGTACCGAATCGGAGTGGTTGGTGATGTGGTGCACATCGTTGGGCTTAAAGTCGGGCAAAATTGGCACAATGACCGCCCCGTAAGTGATGGTACCCAAAAAGGTTACGCCCCAGTTGGCCGAGTTTTTCCCGATAAGGGCCACCTTGTTGCCCCTTTGCAGTCCAAAAGCCTCGAACAGGACGTGCAGACGCGCAATGCGGGTGGCAACTTCCTTAAAGGTAAGGCTCTCTCCCTTATAATCTGTCATCGATTCCAGCTCCCAGTTCTTGCGAATACTGCCGCTGATAAATTCTGTCAAATTCTCCTTCATCATAGCTTTTCGGTTTTTCTGTTTTGTTTGGCTTTGCCTTTTTGCGCAGGGAAAGCATTGCAAGGTACAAAGAAATATTTATACAATATATCAATTCCATTGTCCGGAAACTTGGCCGATTAAAAAATGATGACTAGTGTTGGCTTGGGGTAGAAGGATTAAAAGCTTAACTTTGCAAGTTATTTTTTTCTGAAATGAGTGCAAGCCCCCCAGTAAGTTCGTTCGATCCGAAGCAGTATGTAATAATTAAAGGTGCGCGGGTTCACAACCTCAAAAATGTGGATGTTGCCCTTGAGCGCAACAGCTTGGTAGTGATAACCGGCCTCTCGGGCTCGGGCAAGTCGTCGCTGGCTTTCGATACCCTTTACGCCGAGGGCCAGCGTCGCTATGTGGAGAGCCTTAGCTCTTACGCCAGGCAGTTTCTGGGGCGTATGCACAAGCCCGAGGTCGATTATATCAAAGGTATTTCGCCGGCTATTGCAATTGAGCAAAAGGTTAACACGCGCAATCCCCGCTCCACCGTGGGCACTTCCACTGAGGTCTACGAATACCTGAAGCTGCTTTTTGCCCGCATCGGTAAAACCTTTTCGCCGGTATCGGGCAACCAGGTGGTGCGACATTCGGTCACCGATGTGGTAGACCATATCCTTGCCCTGCCCCACGACACTATGGTGATGGTGCTTGCCCCCATAAACCTGAAGGCTGGCCGCACACTCGACCAGCAGCTTGGCATTTTGATGCAGCAGGGATTCTCGCGCATCATGCTCAACGACGAGGTGAGACGTATTGAGGACGTGTTGACCGGTCTGCACGACATCCCCGTTAGAAAAAAACCCTGTGTGGTGGTTGACCGGTTCAGCGTAAGTGCAGCGGACAGTGACCAGGCTTCGAGGGCCGCCGATTCAGTGCAAACTTCATTTTTTGAGGGCGAAGGCGAGTGCCTGCTGGAATATGATATTTCTGACCAGAAGAGGCAAATGTACTTCTCAAGCCGCTTCGAGCTAGATGGAATTATCTACGAAGAGCCTTCAGCTAACCTTTTTACCTTCAATAATCCCTTCGGAGCCTGTAAGGTGTGCGAAGGTTTCGGCAGTGTCATAGGCATCGACCCCGACCTGGTGATTCCCAACAAAAGCCTGAGTATTTACGAAGGTGCCATTGCCTGCTGGAAAGGCGAGAAGATGGGGCAATGGAACGAAGCTTTGGTAAAAAATGCCTATAAGTTCGACTTTCCGATACATAAGCCTTTTTACCAACTGAGCCAAGAGCAGAAAGAGCTGCTTTGGACCGGCAACACCCACTTCGATGGCCTCAACGAGTTTTTTAAAATGGTGGAGGCCAATACTTATAAGATTCAATATCGTGTGATGCTTTCGCGTTACCGCGGGAAAACGGTCTGCCCCGAATGCCTGGGTACGCGTCTGCGCAAAGATGCCAATTATGTGAAAGTAGCCGGAAAGTCCATCACCGAACTGGTGCTGATGCCCATCGACAGCCTTGCCAGGTTCTTTCAGACCATTACCCTCGATCGGCATGAGCGCGAGGTGTCCAGGCGACTGCTGGTCGAGATCAACAGCCGCCTCTCTTTCCTTACCGATGTGGGTCTGGGTTACCTGACCCTGAACCGCCTGTCGAACTCCCTTTCGGGGGGCGAGTCGCAGCGCATCAACCTGGCCACCTCACTGGGCAGCAGCCTGGTAGGTTCTATGTACATTCTCGACGAGCCCAGCATTGGCCTGCACCAGCGCGACACCTACCGCCTGATTGAAGTATTGAAAAAGCTGCGCGATGTGGGCAACACCGTTATAGTGGTGGAGCACGACGAAGACATAATGCGGGCTGCCGACCAGATGGTCGACATAGGTCCCATGGCAGGAAGCCATGGCGGAGAGATCGTGTTTCAGGGCCCTTTTGAAGACCTACTCAAACATAAAACTAGCCTCACCGCCCAGTACCTTGGCGGGAAGCTGGATATTCCGCTCCCAAAAAGCCGCCGTCGATGGAAAGAGTTTATTGAGCTGAAAGGGGTGAGGCAACATAACCTGAAAGGCTTCGATGTGAAGGTACCCTTGAAGGTTATGACCTTAGTAACCGGGGTGAGCGGCTCGGGGAAAACCTCGCTGGTAAAAACCATTTTGTTCCCCGCCCTTAAGAAGTTATATGGCGGCTATGGTGAACGCACCGGGCAGTTCGATGCCCTCGAAGGCGACCTGAAAAGTATTGCTGAAGTGGAATACATCGATCAGAACCCCATTGGCAAGTCGTCGCGCTCTAACCCTGTTACCTATCTCAAGGCCTACGACGACATCAGAAGCCTCTATGCCGACCAGCCCCTGGCCAAAACACGGGGGTATACGCCCGGCTTTTTCTCATTTAATATTGAGGGCGGACGCTGCCCCGAATGTGAAGGCGATGGCCATGTGAAGATCGAAATGCAGTTTATGGCCGACATTACCCTGGTGTGCGAAAGCTGCAAAGGAAAGCGCTTCCGCGACGAGATACTGGATGTAATGTTCGAAGGAAAGACCATTACCGATATCCTGGAACTTACCGTTGATGATGGAATTGAATTCTTTAATGCGGCTAAAAAAAACTGTAACGCCTGCAAGCGCATTGCTACCAGACTGCAGCCTTTGGCCGATGTGGGCCTGGGTTACGTGCGGCTGGGGCAGCCCAGCAGCACCCTTAGCGGGGGTGAGGCGCAGCGTATCAAACTTGCATCATTTCTTACCAAAGGCATTACCACCGAAAAAACACTCTTTATTTTCGACGAGCCTACTACCGGGCTGCATTTTCACGACATTAACAAACTGCTGGTGGCTTTCAACGCATTGATAGACAATGGCCACTCACTGGTAATTATCGAGCACAATCCCGAAGTGATAAAAAGTGCCGACTGGATCATCGACCTGGGCCCCGAAGGCGGTGAGGAAGGCGGAAACCTTGTGTTCACAGGAACGCCAGAGGACCTGGTGAAGTGCGAAAGGTCCTATACCGGGCAGTTTCTGAAAGGGAAGATTGCTAATGTTTAAGGCAAGGCAGGGACAGGTCGTGATCTGCCCCTGCTGGAGAATGGCTTAGATTGTCCGTCCAGGATACACCTTCAGGGCTTCTTCCAGCACTTTTATTGATTTTTTCAGGTCTTCCACGTTGAGCACGTAGCTGATACGTACTTCCTTCATGCCAGCGCCGGGGGTTGAATAAAAACCCGTGGCAGGTGCCAGCATTACGGTTTGCTTTTCAAACTCAAACGACTCTAGCAGCCACTGGCAGAACTTGTCGCTGTTGTCGATGGGCAGGCGGGCCGTTACGTAAAAAGCGCCTTTAGGGTTGGGGCACATCACACCGGGAATCTTATTCATGCCTGCCACCACGGTGTCGCGGCGGGCTTTGTATTCCTCGATCACCTCCACAAAATAGCTGTCGGGTGTGGCCATGGCGGCTTCGGCAGCGATCTGTCCCAGCGATGGTGGGCTCAGTCGTGCCTGGGCAAACTTCATTGCAGTGCTCATCACCTCCTTGTTGCGCGAAATCATGGCGCCGATACGCACGCCACAGGCGCTGTAACGCTTCGACACCGAGTCGAAAAGCACCACATGCTCTTCAAGGCCTTCCAGGTTAAGCACTGAGAAATGAGTGGTCCCATCGTAGCAAAACTCACGATAAACCTCGTCGGCAAAAAGGAAAAGGTCGTGTTTCAACACAATTTCACGAAGGGTTTCCAGTTCTTGGCGAGAATAAAGGTAACCCGTAGGGTTGTTGGGGTTGCACACCATAATAGCTTTAGTGGCAGGGGTGATGGCTTTCTCAAACTCGGAGATCGGGGGAAGTGCAAAGCCACTTTCTATGCTCGAGATAATTGGCTTTACCTTCACGCCGGCGCTGGTGGCAAAACCGTTGTAGTTGGCGTAGAAAGGCTCAGGGATAATGATTTCGTCGCCGGGGTTAAGGCAGGTCTGCACCGCAAAAAGAATGGCTTCTGAAGCCCCTGCGCCTACTATGATTTGATCTGGTGTTACATGAATGCCATGCTTTGCGTAATATTTGCACATGCTTTCGCGGTAAGAGAGAATACCGGCTGAGTGGCTGTATTCAATCACCTTGATGTCGAGATTGTGCATGGCGTCGATCATACTCTGGGGGGTAGGAATATCGGGCTGGCCGATGTTGAGGTGAAACACCTTGTTGCCGCGCTTTTTGGCCTGGTCGGCATATGGCACTAACTTGCGGATGGGGCTTTCGGGCATCAGACGTCCCTTTTCTGAAATGTTGGGCATAAACGATTGTAATTGTATGGTTGATAACTAGATTTTAACCGTGGTTTTGCAGGGCAAAGTTCCCAAATATTTTACTGATTTCCTAAAAATATTCAAAAGACTTTAATCTGTCTTTTCCCTTGTTTAGTCTGAGGGTTTTGTATTTGCAGGCAGCACCTCGCCTTTAATTGGAACGATGATGTTTTTTTGCCAGGCATTGGTATGTATTACAATGTTACGTTTAAAAGTACCGGGGCGAGCGGTGTCGTAACGAAATGAGATGGTGCCCTGCTCGCCGGGTTTGAGGGGTTGTGAGGGCCAGGTGGTGATTAGTAGTCCGCATGAGCTGCGCACCCTCGAAATAACCAAATCGTAACGCCCGGCGTTAGTGATGGTCAGCGTGCCCTGGGTCTGGCCTCCCGGATGCAAGTATCCCATGTCGATGCTGTCAGCCGACAGCAAAGCGTAAGGAAACTGGCTGCGCGCCTCGGGCGGGTCGGCAGCCACAGTCAGCTGAGAAATACCCGGAATTATTAAAAGGGAAAGGAGATAAAAAAAAGTTCTTAACACAGCAATGGTTTCATAAAATTTGCCGGCTAAATTAGGAAAGTTTTGACAATTGGGTTGCGAAAATCGCTAACGATGGCCAAAAGGCACTGCTATCCCGAGCCAGGGTATGGCAATGAAGCTGTCCATTCCCTGAAACATTGGGATGAGAAGGCCATAATCGAGACTCATTGCCCTGAAGTCAAAGCGACCGCCAAAAAATGAAATCAGGTTAAATTCATCAACACCGCTTACGTAATAGTTCTCGGTCATAAGGTGGTGCCTTTGACCGGTTCTGATCATCCCGCTGATGGAAACCAGTGGACTTTGGGCCCAGTCGTTGCCGGCATAGCCATACCCCAAACCTATGCTGAGATTGTTGCTTCTGTTTCCAAGGGTTGCAGTAAATGTCAGAAAACCTGCAGTACCATCCACATCTTCCCCTGCTACAGTGGCAATAAGGGCATTTACACCAAGCGAAAAGTTATCCCTGGAAACAGGAATGGTAACGGAGGGCACTATCCAAATGGGTGAGGCAGTTCCTGCAAAAAGAAACAATGGGATAATACCGGCGCCAATGGAAATGTTGTTGGTTATTCCGTAATGAGCCTGGTTGAAGAAAATCCAAGAGTTCTGGTAGTATCCGCTCCCCTTGGGAATGCCAAGACTGTTGGATAGGATAAAATAGCGATTGCCATGAAGGTTATCGATTTCGCCACCGCCTGAAACCAGGGTTTGCCGCACAATGTTTCTTCTCAGGATGGTGAGGTCGCCCAAATTCTCAGTTCGAAACACGATGGTATCGGTGGTCTCTGAAACAATAACACCGGTATACACATTCCGATCAGCAGTTTCTATTCTATAGACGGGGGACCTTTCCTCAGTTTGCTGGGCAAAAACAGTTTGGCCCGCAAACAAAACAAATAGTAAACTGATAACAATGATTGGAGCTTTCATGGGTTTTTGATTTTAAAATGAAGAATATCAGGAAATAAGACTTTCAGGTTTAGCTGGGCACTAAATATTTCAAATTTATTAAAAAATTCTCAATTTGTTCTAAGAGAATAACAGAAAATGGCTATTGCTTATTGCTGGGGGTTAACATGCGGGGTAAACCAAAAAACCGTATTTTTGCTTTCTTAATCAAAATGCCGGGGATATGAAAACTCGTCTGATTGTTGTTTCTTTAATTATTGCAATGACTTTTGTAAGCTGCAAGCCCCAAGCCGGGCAGGATACCTATCCGATTTACACAGGCAATGACCTGGGAGTAACCTGGAGCGCCGAAAAAACCACCTTCCGCATCTGGGCACCTACTGCCGATGAGATTTTTTTAAGAATTTATGACCAGGGCCACGAAGGTGAGGTACTGGAGACCTTTTCCCTGGAAAAAGACCGCAAGGGCAGCTGGCTGCTCGAACTTGAAGGCGACTGGAAAAACCGCTACTATACTTTCCAGGCCCGCTTTGGTGAGGAGTGGAACAACGAAGTGCCCGACCCTTATGCCAAAGCGGTGGGTGTGAATGGCAACCGCGGCATGATCGTCGACTTCAGCCAAACCAATCCTGTAGGCTGGGACAACGACGTTCGTCCACACCTTGACAGCCATGCCGATATTGTGATATGGGAAATCCATGTACGCGACTTCAGCATACACCCCAGTTCGGGTTCAAAATATCCCGGAAAGTATATGGCTTTTACCGAAAGGGGAACCAAAAGCCCCGATGGCCTTCCCACCATGGTCGATCACCTGGTGGAACTGGGCATAACCCATGTGCACCTGCTGCCAGTGTACGACTTTTTTACCGTGGATGAGACCCGCCTGCATGAGCCGCAGTTCAACTGGGGCTACGATCCGAAAAACTATAACGCACCCGAAGGTTCCTACTCGACCGATCCCTTCGATGGCCGGGTTCGCCTCAGAGAATTCAAGGAAATGGTGCAGGCCTTGCACAATGCCGGCATTCGTGTGATTATGGACGTGGTGTATAACCATATGTATGATGCCGTGGCTTCGCCATTCGAACAGTTGGTGCCAGGCTATTTCTTCCGCCGATGGGACGATGGCAGTTTCTCCGACGGATCATATTGCGGTAATGAAACAGCCTCCGAAAAGCCCATGATGCGCAAATTCATGATCGAATCGCTGCGCCACTGGGCCACCGAATACCGTATCGATGGCTTCCGCTTCGACCTAATGGGGCTGCACGACATAGAAACCATGAACCTGATCCGTGAGGAAATGGACAGGATCGATCCCAATATTTTCCTTTATGGAGAAGGCTGGACTGCCAACGACACCCCGCTGCCGCTTGAAGACCGCGCCATAAAGGCCCATGCCTCCAGGCTGAATGGGGTAGCTGTTTTCAGTGACGACATCCGTGATGGCATTCGCGGTCACTGGTACGACGAAAAGGATCAGGGATTTATGGTAGGAAGAGAAGGCGTAAAGGAAAGCATTAAGTTCGGCGTGGTGGCTTCTACCAAGCACCCCCAGATTGACTATGCCGCTGTGAACTATTCCGATGCGCCTTATGCCGACAACCCGCTGAAAACCATCACTTATGTTACCTGTCACGACAACCCGGTGCTATGGGACAAGACCGTGTTTACCTGCAACGACTGCAGCAAGCAGGATATGCTCGACATTCAGAAGCTTGCAAATGGGATTGTGCTTACGGCCCAGGGTGTAGCTTTTCTGCATGCAGGCGAAGAGATTGTGCGCACCAAGTTTGGCGAACACAACAGCTACAACCTGCCCGACAGCATCAACCAACTGGTGTGGACCCGCAAAGCCGAATACTATGATGTATTTGAGTTTTACCGTGACATGGTGGCTTTGCGAAAAAACCACCCGGCCTTCCGCATGCCTACCACCGAGATGATTCAAAAACACCTGAGCTTCTTCGATTTGGAGCACCCGTTGGTAATTGGTTTCCATATTGGCAATAATGCCAATGGCGACGCATGGAAAAATATTGTGGTATTTTACAATGCCGATGCCGGCAGGGTAGAAGCTGATCTGCCGGAAGGCGAGTGGCGAGTGGTGGCAACAAAATACGAGATAAACGAAAAAGGAGTTAGCACACCCGGCTATGATGCATCCGTTGCGGGGAAGGTGGAAATTCCGTCGCGCTCAATCATAATTTTAGTGGATACGTCCAGTATCTGACAGTTTTAAATCCCGAATTCAGGTTCCATATCGCTGGGAAACACAACCCTTGAATTTTCTTCCCGCTCGCCCAGATCGGGTTCATCGGAGGGCGATGCATAATGGGTGCCGCCCGGGGGGTCTTTTTCCAGCGATTCCAGCCAGGCCAAGTATTCTTTCACAGAAGCATATCCGTGCTCCCAGGCTTCTTTTATCAGGTGTTTCATATATAGGAGTTTTTTAATTAGTCGAAGACTATTGTAAGAACGTCTTTTAAACCTATAATATTACAAACAAAAAAACAGAAATCAAAGCTTCTGGGCGAAAAGATTTCACCTTTTCCATGGTTTTTTTCAACAATTTATTCTTTTAAAAAACTGGGAGCATCGTTCAAGATGGTGTTGCCTTGCCTGGTAAGAGCATAGTCAAAGCCCGGATGAATGCAGTAGGCACCTGTTTGGCCGCTTTTGTCGATGGCAATGTAACCGATCTGGTATTCTTTAAAATCCGGAATTTTATTCACAATTCTCATGACGGCTTCTTCGCAGGCTTGCTGGGGGCTATAGCCATTGCGCATCAATTCCACAATCAAAAAACTGCCCAGGGTTTTCATTACCAATTCGCCCTGACCTGTAGCTGCAGCGCCGCCCACCTCGTTATCGCAATAAAGGCCGGCACCGATAATGGGAGAGTCGCCCACCCGCCCGTGAAATTTGTAAGCAGCTCCGCTGGTGGTGCAAGCGCCTGAAATGTCGCCTGCGGCATCGATGGCAATCATGCTGATCGTGTCGTGGTTTTCTATGTTTATCACCGGCTTGTATTTGGCTTCCACCAGCCACTCCTCCCACATGGCTTTGGCCTTGTCAGTCAGCAGATTTTCCTTTTCAAACCCGTTTTCAAGGGCAAAGTCGAGCGCACCCTGCCCCGAAAGCATCACATGGGGGGTTTTCTCCATAACCAGCCTTGCCACCGAAATGGGATGCATGATGTGCTCCAGGTAGCAAACTGCCCCGGCATTGCCTTTCTCGTCCATGATGCAGGCGTCGAGTGTAACACGCCCTTCGCGGTCGGGATGGCCACCATATCCTACGCTCATAACTTCCGGGTCGGCTTCTGAAACCTTTACCCCAGCCTCGACAGCATCCAGGGCCCGGCCACCATTTTTTAATATTTTCCACGCAGCCTCATTGGCTTCGAGCCCATGGCGCCAGGTGGAGATGACAACCGGCTGGCCATTGATAGTTTGGGCTGGACCTTTTGCCCGGCTACACGCTGAAAAACCAAGTAAGCTGACTCCAGCCCCAAGGCTGAGCGTCTGAAAAATGAAACCCCGGCGATCGATCATAATATTAAGTTTATTGCGATTATTATTTACTTTTGGATTGACGTTCCGAAAGTATAAAAAAATGAATAACCAACAAACCATAGTTCTTGAGGCTTGTGTAGAAACCTATGAACAGGCTATGGCAGCCGAAAAAAATGATGCCGGTCGCATCGAACTCTGCGACCGCCTCGACCTGGGTGGCATTACTCCGCCCGTCGAATTGATCGAAGCACTTTTGGAAAACCTGAAAATACCCATTATGGTCATGGTGCGGCCCCGCGGCGGCCACTTTGTTTATTCTGAGACTGAATTTCAGCTCATGAAAATAGATGTCGGGCTTCTGAAAGATATGGGCTGCCATGGGGTGGTGTTTGGCCTGCTGACTTCGCAAGGAGAGATTGACGTGGAACGCACCAGGGAACTGACTGAGCTGGCCCGGCCTATGCAGGTCACTTTCCACAAGGCCTTCGACGAATGCATCGACCTTTTTGGGGCTCTTGAAGACCTCAAAAAGACTGGCGTTGACCGACTGCTGACATCCGGAGGAAAAGCCACCGCATTGGAAGCTTCGGAGTTGCTTAATCAATTAATTGAAAGGTCCGAAGGAAAACCGCAACTGATTGTGGCCGGCAAGGTGATGCACAAGAATATTAATGAGCTTAAAATGTTGATTAAGAGCGCAAAAGAATTTCACGGCAGAAGGATTGTTCCAGGCTTATGACGAAGCAATCAATTGTTTTCTTAATTTTCGGACTTAATCTTCTTCAAATTTTTCTATATGGCAATAGAAGTGCGCGAACTCAAAGGGAAAAAAGATCTCAAGACTTTTATCTTCCTTCCGGAAAAGATCCACAAAGGTCACCAAGGTTGGGTGCACCCCCTTTATATAGACGAGTGGGCTTTTTTCAGCCCATCAAAGAACAAATCTTTTGCAAACTGTCAGACCATTCTGGCGCTGGCCTGGGCTGGCGATCGACCGGTTGGAAGGATCATGGGTATTATAAACCCCAGATACAATGAAATTCATTTTGAACGAAATGCCCGTTTTTTTGCCCTGGAGTGCTACCAGGACATTAAAATCGCCCGTGCGTTGATCGAATTTATTGGTGAGTGGGCGCGCGAAAAAGGCATGGCAAGGCTGGTAGGCCCCCTGGGCTTTTCCGACAAGGACCCGCAAGGCTGCAAAATTGAAGGCTTTGAGGCTCCCCCTGCCATCACTACACCATGCAACTTCCCGTGGATGAAAGACTTCTATGAGGAATTGGGTTTAAGCAAAGAAGTTGACCTTGTGTCATACAAGATTATTATGCCCGGACAGGTGCCTGAGTATATTGAAAGGGTATCAAAAAGGGTGATTGAAAGCAATGGCTATGTTTTGCACGAATTTAAGAGCCGCCGCGAGATGCGCCCCTGGATCGTGCCTGTTTTCAAATTGGTAAATATTACATTTACCCATATTTATGGCTTTATTCCCCTCGAAGAGAAAGAAATGCAGGAATTGGCAGACCGTTACATTCCAATCCTTGACCCCCGCTTTGTTAAAGTAATTACCAAATTAGATGGAGAGCTTATTTCCTTTGTCGTAAGCATGCCCGAACTCAGCCAGGGAATTAAACGCGCCCGTGGCCGGTTGTTCCCCCTGGGTTGGTACCATATCCTTCGCGAAAGCCGTCGCACCAGAATGCTGACCTTGCTGCTGGGTGCTGTGAAGGAAGAACATCGTGGCAAAGGTCTTGACTCCCTTATGAGCCTCCGGCTTCTGGAGTCGGCTATAAATGCCGGGATGGAATACATTGACAGCCACCTGATACTTGAGCACAACACCCTTATGCGTGCCATGTGCGATCGCATCGATGGAGAAGTCTACAAACGCTTCCGAATTTTTTTCAAGGAATTGTAAATAGCCTCTGGCTGCCTGGTATTTTTCTTTCTTTCTTTTCCGGGGAAAATTTATGCCTTGGCATTGTATGGTAAAAATATTTGCCTTAGGTTTGCTCATTCAAGCATCACTCCTTAAACCCAACACCATGCTATCACGATCCTTTACCGCCATAGCGCTGCTATTGGTCGCAATTTCAGTCACTTTCTGGCAATGCGGAAGCCGCGAAAAAACAGGAAAAATTGTTGAACCTGCTTTCAATCCGCATATTTCGGCCTTTACCTCGGGTGTTATTTCCAGCACATCCACCATAACCGTAGTGCTCAGCGAAGACTACCAGGGCGAAATTACCCTGCTTGAAACCTTGGGTGAAAAGCTGTTCGACATTACTCCAGCCATAAAGGGAATAACTTATTGGACCGATAGCCGCACCATTGAATTCAAGCCAGACGAGCGCCTCCCAAACGGAAAAAATTTCTCAGTTAAGTTTTACCTCGGCAAACTGAAAGATGTGCCCAAAGACTTGGCAACCTTCGGGTTTTCCTTTCAAACCATCCCTCAGTCTTTAAGCATTGATGCCAATGTGTTTGAGCCTCTCGATCCTGCCGATGGCGAGTGGAACCGTCTTGGCGGAATCTTGGTGGCCGCCGATATTCTGGAGCATGATCAGGTTATAAATTTGCTGAAAGCAAGCCAGGACAAAAAGCAGCTTAGTATTTCATGGGAGCAGCAGTCTGCAGGAACTTCTCACCCATTCCGCATCGACAGCATCCAGCGCAGGGAGAGCAAAAGCCAGGTGGTAATCAGCTGGGATGGTAAGCCAGCCGGCATCGAGGTGAAGGATGAAATGACCATCGAAATACCCGCCATTGGCGATTTTTCCGTGATGGACGTGAGAGTAATTCAGCAGCCCGAACAGTATTTATCCGTTCGCTTTTCCGATCCCCTGCGAAGGAATCAGGACCTTAGCGGCCTCATACGCATTCAGGATGCTGAGCGCCTGCGCCTGCTCATCGATGGCAATGAAGTGCGCGTATACCCCGAAGCGCGCCTCTCAGGCAGCCGCACGCTCACAGTCGAAGAGGGCGTTCGCAGCCAGCGCGGATACCGCCTGGATGAGTCCAGGACCTTCAGCATTGCCTTTGAAGACATCAAACCGGCTGTGCGTCTCACCGGAAAAGGGGTGATTATTCCCAATAGCGACGGCCTTATTTTCCCTTTCGAAGCGGTGAATCTTAGGGCTGTTGAAGTCAGGATCATCAAGATTTTCGAAAACAATGTGGGGCAGTTTTTGCAGGTGAACCAGCTCGATGGGGGCGATCAGCTAAAACGGGCCGGGCGTCTAATACTTCAGCAAACCATAAAGCTTACCTCCGAGCGACCTGTTGACTATGGCCGGTGGAACGCTTTTTCATTTGATCTCTCCAAGCTCATCAGTGCCGAGCCCGGTGCCATTTACCGAGTGGAAATAGGCTTCCGGAAAGAACATTCCACCTATCCCTGTCCCGGCGCTGACCAGGATCATGACCTGGCGCAAATGGGTAATGCGGATCAGGACGCTTTCGAAAATGAGAAAAATTTCTGGGATACTCCAGATGGGTACTGGGATTCTTATTCTCATTTTGATTATTACTATGATGACTTCGACTGGCAGGAGCGCGACAACCCCTGCAGCGATTCTTACTTCGGCCGCCGGCAATCGGTTAGCCGCAACGTGCTGGCCTCCGACCTGGGTATTGTAGCCAAAGGCGGCACCGACCAGGGTATGTTGTTTGCCGTCACCGATCTGCGTAATGCAAAACCGCTTTCTAACGTTGCGCTTGAACTTTACAACTACCAGAACCAGCTTATCACAACCCTTACGACCGACCGCGATGGCATGGCGCGTGTAAGTCCGGAAAACCGGCCATTCCTGCTTATTGCAAAGCAAGGGCAGCAACGCGGCTATCTCAGGCTCGACGACGGCTCTTCGCTCTCGCTGAGCCGTTTCGACGTGTCGGGCAATGTGGTGCAGCGAGGCATTAAGGGTTTTGTTTATGGTGATAGAGGTGTTTGGCGCCCTGGCGACTCACTGTTTGTAATGTTTGTGCTCGAAGACAAGCAAAAACTTTTGCCGGCCAACCACCCTGTATTATTTGAATTTTTTAATCCCCTGGGGCAGTTGGTTCAGAGAATGACCCGTACCAGCAGCCAGAACGGATTCTACAACTTCAGCACAGCCACCAGCCCCGACGCACCCACCGGAAACTGGTCGGGAAAGGTAACAGTTGGTGGTACGAGCTTTTCAAGGGTGTTTAAGATTGAAACGGTGAAGCCTAACCGCCTGAAGATTAATCTCGATTTTAGTGCCGACCGCCTCTCGGTCGACCAACCCGATGTGTCGGGTCGCCTGAAGGTGAACTGGCTGCACGGAGCCCCGGCCCGCAACCTGCGTTCCACCGTGGCAGTGACACTTAATCAGGGCACCACCCGCTTCGACCGTTTCCGTGACTTTGTGTTCGACTTCCCCGGATCGGATTTCCGGACGGAGGAAGTCACTATTTTCGATGCAAGGGTGAGCCAGGATGGCGAAGCCACGGTTAAACCTGCCCTTTCGGTAAAAGGCAAGGCACCCGGCATGCTCAACGCAGGCTTTGTGGTGCGGGTGTTCGAAGAGGGCGGCGACTTCAGCATCGACCGCTTCACCATGCCTTATTCGCCTTATCGCAGCTATGTGGGAATAAAAGTGCCTCCTGGAGAACGCTACAGCGGAATGCTGGTAAACAATACTGACCACAAAATTGAAGTGGCCACGGTTGATTCTAAAGGCAATCCCATTTCGCGCAACGACCTTGAAATAAACATCTACAAGGTGGAATGGCGCTGGTGGTGGGACGCTTCGGAAGAGAACCAGGCCTCTTTTATGGGTAACACCCACCAACGCCCGGTGCAAAGCTTTAAGATAAACGCCACTAATGGCAGCGGCAGTTTTAACTTCCGCATAGCGCATCCTGAATGGGGCCGTTACCTTATACGCGTGTTCGATCCGGTGAGTGGTCATACCACAGGAAAGTTCGTGTATGTTGACTGGCCGGGCTGGTCGTCGCGCGCCGCAGCAAGCGATCCGCAGGCTGCCGCCATGCTTACTTTCGCAACCGACAAGCAGAAATACCAGGTAGGTGAGCAGGTGCAGGTAACGCTGCCCACCATGCAACAAGGAAGGGCCCTTGTTAGCATTGAGTCCGGATCAAGGATTATCGATGCCTGGTGGGTGGAAGCCAAGGGCGAGGAGACCCGCTTTTCCTTCCCCGCCACCGCCCAGATGGCGCCCAATGTTTACATAAATGTTACCCTGGTGCAGCCTCACGCCCAGACTGTAAACGACCTGCCCATACGCATGTACGGGGTAATTCCCGTGGCAGTGGAAGACCCGGCCACCCGCCTGAGCCCTCAGATTGAGATGGCCGAGGCATTGAAACCGGAGGAGAACGCTACCATTAAAGTGAAAGAAGCCAACGGCAAACGTATGACCTATACCCTGGCCATCGTGGATGAAGGCCTGCTCGACCTGACCCGCTTTGCCACACCCAACCCATGGACTACCTTTTATGCCAGGGAAGCTTTGGGCGTTAAGACTTGGGATATGTATGATTATGTGCTGGGCGCCTACGGCGGGCGTATTGAAAGGATTTTTAGTCTTGGGGGTGATGAAGAAATTGTTGGCAAGGCCGAATCACAAGCTAACCGTTTCAAACCCATGGTGAAATTTCTGGGGCCCTTCACCCTTGAACGTAACCGCACCAGTAATCATACTTTCATGATGCCGCAATATGTGGGATCAGTAAGGGTGATGGTCATTGCGGGCGATCAGGGCACCTACGGCCATGCCGATAAAACCGTGCCGGTGAAAAAGCCACTCATGGTGCTTGCCACCCTGCCCAGGGTGCTAACCCCGGGCGAGAGCGTGAAACTGCCTGTTACCGTTTTTGCGATGGAAAACAGTGTGCGCAATGTTAAGGTTGAAGTACAAACCAATGAACTGCTGCCTGTAAAAGGCCCAAAAGCCAAAGAGGTGAGCTTCACCCAGGTGGGCGATCAGGTGGTGAACTTCGACCTTGATGTGGCCAAAGCCATAGGAGTAGGCAAGGTGAAGGTAATTGTAAGCAGCGGCCGTGAGCGTGCCGAGTACGACATTGAGATCGCTGTGCGCAATCCCAACCAGCGCATCAGCCAGTTTCTGGAGGCCGTGATTGACCCCGGTCAGGAGTGGCGTTCGCAGTTTACTCCACCGGGGATGGCAGGCACAAACACCGGAGTACTCGAGATCTCTTCCATTCCGCCCGTCGATTTCGGCCGTAGGCTGAAATACCTGATCGGTTACCCTCACGGTTGTGTGGAGCAGGTCACTTCGGCCGCCTTCCCGCAACTTTTTCTGGGAACCGTAATGGAAATGGATGCGGCCATGCGCAACCATACCGAAAATAACATCAGGGAGGCCATCAGGCTTCTGGGCCGCTACCAGCAGCCGGATGGCGGTCTGGCATACTGGCCTGGCGTAACGGGAGCAAGCGACTGGGGCACTTCCTATGCCGGGCATTTTATGCTCGAGGCCGAAGCCAAAGGTTTTTCCCTGCCGGTGGCCTTCAGGGATAACTGGATCGGCTATCAGCGCAACCAGGCACGCAACTTCAGCCTCACCCAGACCAATCAGCGTTTTGGTGCGTGGACACAGGCCGACCTGCTTCAGGCTTACCGCTTATATACCCTGGCCCTCGCCAAAGCCCCTGAGATGGGCGCCATGAACCGTCTGCGTGAATACAGCCGCATCTCGCCACAGGCACGCTGGCGACTGGCTGCCGCATATGCCCTGGCTGGCCAGCCCGAAGCCGCACAAAAGCTGATCGATGGTGCCACAACCACTATTGGCGAGTATACCGCATTTAATATGACCTACGGCTCGCGCGAACGCGACCAGGCCATGATCATTGAAGCCCTGGTACTCTTGAATCGCCGCGATGAAGCAGTTCCAATAATTAAGCAACTGTCGGAAGTGCTTACCAGCCAGCGCTGGCTCAGCACCCAAGCTACGGCTTATTCGCTTTTGGCCATTTCAAAGTTTGCCGGAGGCCAGACCGCCGGCCAGGAGATTCGCTACCGCTACCAGATCAACAATGCCAGGGAGCAAAGTCTTACCTCGCTATTGCCCGTTAACCAAGCCGAAATACCTGTTCCTGGTGCAAGCCCGGGTAATGTCAGGGTGAAAAACGATGGCAATACCATTCTCTTTGCCCGTGTGTTGCTGAGTGGGATACCCGAAGTGGGCGAAATGACTGCTCAGCAAAGCGACCTGCAGCTGAGAGTGGCTTACCGCGACATATTGGGCAATCCCATTGATGTTAACAAACTCACCCAAGGTACCGACTTCATTGCCGAAGTAACTGTTTCGAACCCCGGCCGCTTTGGCAATTTGACCGATCTGGCGCTGACGCAGGTGTTCCCTTCTGGTTGGGAAATACACAATACTCGCATGGACGGTTTCGAATCGGCCCACCAGGCCAGCGTGCCCACCTATCAGGACATTAGGGATGACCGCGTGCATACCTTCTTCGACTTGCCACCGTATCAGAGCAAGAAATTCGTAGTGTTGCTCAATGCCGCTTACCGCGGAAAATTCTTCCTGCCGGGCGTATTCGCTGAAGCAATGTACAACGACCGCGTCAACGCTCGCCTGCCCGGACAATGGGTAGAAGTGGTGATGCCCGGGGAGTAACTTTAGAGATGAGAGGTGAGAAGTGAGAAAAAGCAGTAGTTGCTCAGGGCGGGGATTTTTGATTTATGAATGATGATTGATGATTAAAAGTTGTCGGTCACTTTGAGCTTTGAGCATTTAACCTTTAACCTTGATCCTTGAACCCCAAACCCCGAACCCCAAACCTTAAGTGCCGCTTCCTGCTTGCGGCGCTCATCCTGTTTTTGCTGGTTTGGTTCTTCTCGCTTCCGCGGAATTTGTTTCCCGACCAGACGAGTACGGTAATCGAAGACCGCGAAGGTGATTTGCTTGGCGCTCGCATTGCCGCAGACGGGCAGTGGCGTTTTCCGCCCATTGACCAGGTACCCAAAAAGTTTGAAGTAGCGCTTATCGCATTCGAAGACAGGCATTTTTACCGCCATCCCGGGGTAAACCCGCTTGCCATCGGACGGGCCTTGATACAGAACATTCGCGAAGGACGGCGTGTGAGCGGGGGCAGCACCATCAGCATGCAGGTCATTCGCCTTTCTCGCAAGGGCAAACCAAGAACCATTAAAGAGAAACTGGTAGAAATGGTGCAAGCCACCCGGCTCGAGGCGCGTTATTCCAAAAGTACCATCCTCTCCCTTTATGCTTCGCATGCCCCTTTCGGGGGAAATGTGGTAGGGCTCGATGCGGCCGCCTGGCGCTATTACGGCCGCTCACCCGAAGAACTCAGCTGGGCCGAAGCCGCTGCACTTGCCGTGCTGCCCAATGCCCCATCGCTTATCTTTCCCGGAAAGAATCATGAAACTTTGCTTGCCAAGCGCAACCGCCTGCTCGATGAGCTTATGTTGCGCGGCCGCATCGATTCATTGAGCTGCCAGCTCTCAAAGCTGGAGCCCTTACCTGGGCGACCTTATCCCTTGCCCCAGCTAGCCAGTCACCTGCTCGACAGGGTTTATCTCAGTAGTCGCGGAGCGCGGGTGCAGACCACCATCGATGCGCATTTGCAGCAAAGGGCCGTCAGCATTATTCAGGAAAATTACCAGATGCTGAAGGCGAATCATGTAAATAATGCCGCCGCAATAATACTAGATGTGAATTCGGGCAATGTACTTGCTTACGTTGGCAACACGCAAAGCCCCGGTAACCAGGAACAAGGCCATATGGTGGATGTGATCACAGCGTCTCGCAGCACCGGCAGCATCCTCAAGCCTTTTCTTTATGCCGCCATGATGCAGGAAGGCGATCTGTTGCCCAACACCCTGGTGCCCGACATCCCCACCCAGATAGCTGGTTATTCCCCAAAAAATTATTTTCTGACCTACGACGGAGCGGTGCCAGCCAAACGTTCGCTTGCCCGCTCGCTCAATGTCCCCTCCGTGCGCATGCTTCGCGAATACGGTGTGGAGAAGTTCCATTTCATTTTAAAGCGCCTGGGCATGAGCACCCTTGTTTATCCGCCCGGACATTACGGATTGTCCCTGATTCTTGGCGGGGCAGAGGGCAGCCTGTGGGAGATCAGTGGCATGTTTGCAAGCCTGTCGCGCGTGCTGCGCCACCATGCCGAATATTATGGAAAGTACGATCCTGTTGATATTCATCCACCCAATTTTGTTTTTCAGCCCCTTTCGGGGGGAAAGCCGCCTCTGCATGAGCGGAGCGACCTGCGCGATTATGGCCCGGTGAGCGCTGCAGCCGTTTGGCTTACCTGGGAGGCGCTGGTAGAAGTGAACCGCCCTGATGCCGAGTCGGGCTGGCAGTTAATGTCATCGAAAGGCAGGGTTGCCTGGAAGACCGGTACCAGTTTTGGTGGACGCGATGCATGGGCCGTAGGCACTACACGCGACTACGTGGTGGGCGTTTGGGTGGGTAATGCCAGCGGCGAAGGACGCCCCGAGCTAACTGGCATTGGTGCCGCAGCACCCATTCTGTTTCAACTATTCGACCTGTTGCCGGCTTCACCCTGGTTCGAACAACCTTACGGGGAAATGGAGCAGGTGGCTGTATGCCGCGAAAGTGGTCATCGTGCCGGTATGCACTGCCACCCAATCGACACCATGTGGGTGCATGCCCGTGGATTGCAAACACCGCCTTGCCCATACCACGAATTGATCCATCTTGACCCGAGCGGGCAGTATCGCGTTAGCAGCGACTGCGAAGCGATTTCCAATATGACTGCGGCCTCCTGGTTTGTGCTGCCCCCTACCATGGAGTGGTTTTACCGCTCGCGCCATCCGGCCTACCGGCCATTGCCGTCCTGGCGCAGCGATTGCACAGGCGGGAGCGGTCCTCAAGTGATGGAAATGATTTATCCGCGCGAAGGCATGGCTATTTATGTGCCACGCGAACTGGATGGCGCACCCGGCAGGGCGGTATTCGAGGTGGCGCACCGAAAAGACCAGGTAAGTATTTTCTGGCACCTCGATGGCGACTATCTGGGCGAAACCCGCCATAGCCATCAGTTGGCCCTGGCACCTGAGCAGGGCTTTCACACCCTCACCCTGGTTGATGAAGAGGGAAATACCCTGATAAGGGTATTTGAAATAGTAGGGAAAAGGTAGTTTTTACAGTTCCAGAATTGCTTTAAGACCTGCTTCGGGCAGATCGAGCAATCCGGCGGCCGGCAGACGGCGGGTTAGCTCACGCCAGCTCTCAGCAGCCTGAAAAATTTCCTTGAAAATCGGCAGGGCTTCGTTGAGCCGTCCGCTGTTGGCCAAGCCAATGGCCTTCCAGTATTTCATTTCGAGGTTGTCGGGGAACATTTGCTCTGCCGCGGCATATTCCTCCATGGCCAGCTGCATATCGCCGGCCTCCATTGCCAGGTCGCCCCGGTTCATGTGGTCATAGGCACGGTGCACTTTTAGCAGTCGTTCCAGCTCAGTAAGAGGCTCGGCATGATCATCCACCCGCAGGTCAACCAGCTTGTCCATCCAGGGGTGGGGGGCCGGCTTCCCGCTTACTACCAGCAAAACCGCAGATTGCTTACCACGAATGTCGCCCCCGGCGGCTTCGGCTGCCTTCATGGCTTCAAGCACCCGCTCGGCCAGCGGCAAGTGTGCATTTGCCTCATAAGCATTACGCATGGCCGGAACCACTTTATCGTTGAGCATCATATTGGCCTGCACCGAGAAGTTTTCTCCTACATAATGTCCGGCCGAGGCAATGCATTTGGCCCCGGTAAAGGCATAGACATTTCCATGGACGTCAAGAAAAGCCACCTGCCGGAAGTCGCGACCTTCATCGGTAGCCACAAGTTCCTTCAGGGCCGAGGTCGCATCCATTCCTTCCTCCATGAGCTTCAGCCCGTCAGGACCAAAGGCAGGGTTTACAAACGACTGGGTGGCGATCACTCCAACGCCGGATTTCCCCCAGCTAACAATGGTTCCCACCGAAAACCAGTGGCTTTGCACCGCCACAGCCATTTCGCCGGTTTCGGCATCGCGTGCCACAATGGAATAGGTGTGGGCAAGGGGTTCGCTTTGTTTGAAAACTTGTCCAAAAACATGACTGCTAAGGGCTATCAGCAGAATTAAAGCTGGTATTATTCTTTTCATCAGTATAAGTTTTATTTTGTTCAAAGCTATTGAAATTTTGGAATAATTATGATCTGAAGCGAAATAGGCCTAAATAATTCAAGAAAGAACCATGGTACGTTAATTTTATCAGAATAAACTTCCATATTTTGCTAAAAAATGGAGTTTGAGAAATGAGGCAAATGTTTAGGCTTTGGTTGTATTAGTTTAACCTGTCCTGAAATCCATTGCCATTCGGTTCAGTTGCTCAGTAATGGTTTTGTTGTTGCGTTTAAGCAGGATCGAATCCATTTCGGAGATCATCTTTGGACTTACTTTATTGCTCACTTCTTCAGATGAGTCAATTTGTCGCAGATGGTTTTTAAGCCGCATCAGCGTCAGCCACCTTTTATCTCCTGTTCAATGAAGAATGTCTTTAACCAGACTGGTAACCGTTGCAATAATAGTGTAAAGACGCCTGGAGGTGGTTGTTGAATCTTTGGCGCTACAACGAACCCTCAAAATCAAAACCCAGCTGTGTATAAAGATCTGAGATTTGTGATAAGGCGGCTTTTAGCGTTGCCTTTTCCAAATTGCCCAATTCGTCCGGGCGAATAAGATTGTCAGGGCTTTTATTGGCAAGGATATTTGTTGTCTGTAACCGGAATCTGAGAAACATAAGATACTTATATGCATGTAGTATATCTTCAACAAAAGATCTGTTCATCTTTTTTGAGGCAATAATGTGTTCCAGCCTGTATATGGTATTTGTTTCATTGACATTGTTTTTCAGAGCATAAAGACGGGCAAATCCAACCACCGGAAATAATGCTTTCTTTAGATCCAGTGTTTCTAGTTTTTCCGAAAAAATAACCGCTTTCATGCGATGCACAGATTTAGCCAGGTTGGTAAAAAAAACAGCCTGAGAATCGGTAATACGTACGATCTCATCTTTTAATTCTTTGACGAGTGTCTTGTCGCCATAAACAAAGCGCAGATCAAAGAATATAGATGTGTCCAGAATATTTTCCGGATCACTGTTCTCCACCCATTCCCTGAAATATTCTTTCCATTTTGAAACAGGCTGACACCACTTGGGATTGCTGGCCATCACCTTGCCTTTGCAGAATTCATAGCCGATATCATTCAGCCATTTATTGATCATTCCCCCTAGTGAAAGGAAATAATCATTCACCTCACCTGATGTAGTTCCTGCGTAAATAATGGCGTTATCCTGATCGGTTTTTAATGTCTGTTCTTCCCGGCCTTCGCTGCCCAGCGCAATGAAAGCAAAATCCACAGGAGGGGGGCCTGTTCTTTCGATGGCTAGCTCAATCACCCTTTTAGTGATGGCATCGGAAACGGCAATCGATATCTGTACTATATTCTGGTAGTGTGAGTCGGCACTGAGAAGTACCGATAATATACCGGGTAATTTGTCATACAACGACTGCAGCTGGTCAACCAATTCGGCATTTTCAATTTTCTTAACCAAAAGCAGGGATACATTTTGGTGAGCCTCCAGAAGATCATTCTTTTTTACGAATCCCGTTGTTTGCATTTGTTGATTTCTTACCGACAGGTAATCTGTTTTTTCCCTTTCCATGATAAGTAATGCTTCAAAAAGCATGAGGTTTTCCTGTACATGGATAACAGGCGATTTCATAATCTGAAAAACTTTTGTTTTTTGATTCGCTTGCCCGCTCATGGCTTCCTTAACAAAGACATCATTGTTCAACACGCCAACAATGTCTTTATTGTTTTTGGTGACGAAAAGCCATTGTGTTTGCTTTCTGATCATCAGCTCAGCGGCTTCAGGAACACACTGGTCCATGTCGATGGTTTCATGCTCACGAACAAATAATTTCATGGGAGCGTTCATTTGCAAGACCGATGTTCTTAGTTCTTCCTGAAGCATCTGTGTTGACTTGTCTCTGATCAATTGCCGTGTAACCTCTTTGATGATAAAGATAAAGCCGCGTTTTTCACTAATATCAATACTGGATATTGTGAGCACTACACCAACCTCCCTGCCACGTTTGGTAATCAGCATGGCCTCGATATTCCGGCTCTGATCTAAGGTATTGGTTATATCTGACAGAAACCCATTCTGTACCACAAACAATTCATCCATACCCTTGTTAAGAAGTTCTTCTTCTGTGTATTCGGTTTGATTGAGAATTGGTTGGTTAAAATAGTTCAGTCTGCCTTCCAGCCACATCATGGTACTTTCGGTCGACGCCTCCACAAGCATTTTGTATTTCAACCTTGAATGCTTCAGTTCTTCCTCGGCATCAATTCGGCTTCGTTCAATAATCAGACTCTGACGGGTGATATAGAAGATGATGATGGAAATAAGAATGACAAACAACAACGTAATACGCACAATCGTTCCCCTGATTGCTTTGATTTCTTCCTTCACATCCTCCAGATAGATGCCCGTAGCCACAATCCATCCCCAGGGTTCAAATCCTTTTACGTACGAAAGTTTTGGGACTATGCGGGTGCTGTCGTCTTTCCATTGCCACCAGTAATCAATATACCCGTCGCCGCTTTCTTTAACTTTACTTACTGCTTCCGCAAAAAGCCTTGTTCCCTGGGCGTCCTTATAATCGGAAACATCCGTGCCGTTTAGATCTGAACGGTAAGGATGCATCATCATTTTGGTATCCATATTGGTGATCCAGAAATAGTCCTTTGCCTCATCACCGTAACGAATGGATCTGATTTTGTTGATGGCCATTTCCTGGGCCATCTCTTCGGATAGGTTTCCCCTTTCAGTTTCATGGTAGTATTCATCGATCACACTCCATGCAGAATTGGTTAATTCCCTGATCATTTCTTTCTTGCGATCCAGGAACCCCTTCTCAACCATTGGAAGGAAAATCACGGAGAAGGAGATGACGAAAAGTACGATCACCAGAATCGCAGGTACGATAATTTTTAAAAAAAAGACGCCTCTCATCTGAATATGTTATTTAGAAAGCATGAGACCACCCTATACATAACCCTAAATCCTGACGAAAAAATAAAGATGCCTCTGCGACTCCTTACTTTATCCTGATTGCCATAATTTCAAAACTCCTGGTGTCAAAAACCGTTACGCCGTTTTTATTTGTTCCTCTGGCTACTGGGGGTAAACCAATGAACGACTCAGTCATCCTTAACCTCATCTTTTTAAAACCAAATTCCCTGACACCCATAATATTAACAACTTCGAAACCTTCTTTATGCATATGTCCGCCAAACGACAATTTACAACTATTTTGACGCATAAACAAAAAATGATCCTTATAGTCATAAATGTCGTCAATTCTTTTCGTCAGAGATCCAGATACGTCCGGGTAAAGAAAGTGTGTGAGCAGGATGTTGCAATCATCAATTGTCAGGATATGGTATTCGGGCAATTCGTTTAGATACTGTTTATTATCTTCGGTTAATGCGGGAGTGACTTCATTCTCGTAAAACCAGATCTTTCCTTTCATCAAATGCATCCGGACACCTAATTCCATGCTGAACCAGTTGTCAGGATATTCAATGCCGGCGTTATGTGCAGGAATCCTTCCTGCTGAAAAAAGGTCATGATTGCCGGGCACTACAATGGTACAGTGTTCCCTAATAAGATCGATGCAGGCATTGGCATCTTTGGTTTTAGTATATGGGTAATAGGGGTTGCTAAAACCAATGATATCTCCAAGACAAATTATTTGATCACAATTTTCTCTGTGTAAAACGTCAAACCCTTTTTTTAGTGATATAACGTCCTCATGAATGTCAGATACAAACCCAAGCTTCATTCAATTTCTTTTAGTAATTATATAAACAGGTAAACACCCAGCAACAACCGCAGGTTGGAGACATCCTGAACATTTACTGGTATCCCTTTTCTGTTTTCTGTTGTATTGACTGATCCAAACTTTGCTCCGGTATATTCACATTCCAATGCAAATCGCGCCTTGCCTGAATTGAAAATGAGTCGGGGCGAGACCCGGTAAAGAGACTTGATGTCTGTCCCCAGTCCTATTGTGTTGCTGCCAGCCACCAGGTCTTTCGTCGCTCCAAGGTTTTCAGACATGCCAAAGAAAATACCCAATTGAAATGCCTGTCCGTTGGTATGAACGTCTAACCAGTAGGCATTGGTCCGCAGGGGAGCATATTCTACCAATCCTTTTGTCTGGTCAGAGATCTGGCTGATCCCATAACCACCGATCATGAGCAGGTCGCTGACATTTTGTCCCATCAGGTATTGTGCTTTTATTGTAACAGGTTGCAGCATTGCCCTTACAAATCCCATATAGGTTATCCCTTTTACAGTGGCGTTTGTTTTATAGTTTTGGGCGGTCACAAGTTCCGGGACAATTTTCTTGTAGGCAGCGCCACCACCAAAAATAAATTGTGGCCCGGCATCCGGATTGCTGATTGAATAGTGTGCATGCACATGCATATCGGGCATGGCTGCATTGCGCAAATAGGAGGAGCTTGTTCCCTGTGGACCAACATTGGCAAAGTCACGTTGGGATAATGCCGCGGCAATTATTTTGAAATTGCCGGCGGTCTTCGTATAACGTATCTGCGGGTTCCTCGAAAAGGCCTGAAAAGGACAGCCTGTATTAAATGATACTACATCAGGGAATGTTGAAGTCACAAACAGTGGATTCCAGAATTGTCCGAACAAGACTTCTGAACTCTTCCATTCAAATTTAACAAACGCATGCCGTAATCTGAATCCGTTGATATCTGCGTTCGAATGGCCAAAAAATGCTCCTTCAACATGGCCGGTGGTTTTGACACCATATGTGACCGGCGCCTCAATAGTGAGATTCAATCGGGTTTGAATCGATAAGAAATTAAAACTGGAGACGTCATTAATGTCATTGTTTTCTATATCCAATGATGGTTTTGCAGGCCATAAAAGAAAATGTCCCTCTCTGGCGGTAACGGTCTGGCGGGTGTCATAAAAAAAATCATTTTTTATAAATCCTCCCAATTTAACTGTAACATCATTGTTTTCTTTTTTCTGTGCACCAACCCCAAAAGATATGGCAGATAAGATCACGAGCAGCAAAGCTTTTCTTTTCATAGAATACAACATTTAATTTGTTTAAACAGGGGATACCGCTACCTTTCTGGTGGAAATAATTTTCTTAGGACACTTTGTTTTTCAATGGGTTCTCCAAACAAGATATTCATGTTGTTTCTGGCAACATGATTCTGATCCCACAGCTCAAGGGCCTTGATATAATAATCTATGGCTTCTTCCGGCTTATTTTCATGACGTCTTATTATGCCCAGATTGGTGTAGCTTACAGATATTCTTCTGGGCATTTCAAGCTGTGCCGTCCTGATTTCTTTTACCCTGCTGCGAATGATGGCATCAAGGTTTTTATTCTTGCTTAATGAACCGTCTGCCGAGAATTCTTCATGAACACAGTCTGTTATCTCCTCTTCTGACTTATCTCCAAACAAATCGATCCAGCGTGTGTAATATGACATGCTCTCGTTCAAATGTTTCTCCGAAAGAGAGAAATAATACTGTCTTATCTCTTCCACAACGGAATCTGAGAGGGCCCTTGTTAGAAACACCGAAGCACGGTTATTATGCACGACACCCATCTCGTAGGAGTCCGTGTAATGTGGTACAGATAAATAGATGTCTTCGATGCTGTCTAACAAAGCAAGTACCATCTCAGCATTGTTTTCAGAAGCATACACATTATACCTTCCATACATCACATGAGCCTGTCTGACACGGGGGTCGACCGACCTGTTTATGTTGCCGTAATATACCCATGCGATGGCTATGCCAATAGCACCAAGAACAACCATTACACCTATGATTATCCTTGTTCCTTTATTTATTGAAAAAAGACCCAATTTTAAGAATGTACTTTTTCTATTAAGAATTTTCTGATTTCAAGGGGTGTCTCCGGAGTAAGTTTGGATACAATGATATTGGTCGCAATGGCCAGAGGTGCTCCAATCCATGCAAAATACCAGGCCCCGAGATAATAAGTGATAAAGCTGTTGTAAGGCAGCATCCAACCGGCCCTCGCACCGATCAAGTAGGTGAGGGAAATCAGTGTTATGGTGCCCCCTACGATTAATCCGGCTTTGGCTCCGGCGCGGTTTGAACCACTCCACCAGATGCCTAAAAGAAATAATGGGAAAATGGTACAACCTGCCATAGAAAAAGCAATCGCCACCAGTTGAGCAATCAGTGCCAGATCCAACATGGCAATGGCTGCAATGATAATGGCCATGAGTATGGTGCTTAAACGGGCAATGGTCATTTGTGTTTTCGGTCTGGCCGCAGGGTTGATCACCTTTACATAAAGATCATGAGCAAAAGCCGAAGCTCCCGCAACCAACAATCCTGAGGTAGTAGAGAAAGCCGCTGATATGCCACCCGCTGCCAGAAGTCCGACAATCAATGGGTGGACGTTTCCCAGTTGAGCGGTATATACCACAATGGCATCAGGTGAAAGCAGACCGACTTCAGGGTTTGCTGACAATATTTTTCCAAAAGCAGAATATACGGGGGCACTCCAGTACAATAAACAAATAAAAAACAAACCCCATACCACTGACCATCTGGCATCGCGTGCCTTGGGAACAACATAAAACCGTTGTATCACATGGGGCAGGCCGGCTGTTCCGATCATCAGGGAGAATGCTATTGCCATCCACTGGAAGAAAGTCTGCCCGGTAGAGGGATCCCATGGCATGGCGTATTCCGGACTCGGTACAAGGGCGAAATGGTGCCCGAGAGAATTAAACATTCCTGCTTTATCAGTTAACTGCACGCCATCAACAATATCTTGAACCACAGAGCCATAACCCAGTTGAGGGATTAACCAGAAGTAATCAAATTTCGCAGTCAAAATAAACAGTGGAACCATAAACGAGGTGATGATGATCACATATTGTATCTGCATATTCTTGGTAACACCAAGCATGCCGGAGATCAGCGTATATGCGAGAACCACTGAACCTCCAATAATAACAGCCAGGGGATAGTTGATGCCCATAACCCATTTAAACATTAATCCGATTCCGCCAAATTGTCCGACAGCATATGCAATTGATATGACAATGGCTATTACGGCTCCGATGGCACGCAGTGATTTTGAATAATACCTGTCACCAATAAAGTCAGCAGCAGTATATTTTCCATACCTTCTGATCTGGCCGGCCATTAAGATAAGCAGCAGCACATATCCGCCAGTCCACCCAACCACATAGGATAAACCGTGATATCCTGTGCCATACATGAGGGCCGCCATTCCAAGGAATGAGGCCGCACTCATCCAGTTTGAGGCTATTGCCATACCGGAACCTATGCGTGACACTCCGCGACCAGCCGCATAATAGTCGGTGGTATCTTTGGCACGGAATACAATACCCACAAGCACGAATAAAGACAAAATAAAGATCAGGATGATGGCAGGGCCGACTTTGAAACTGCCTTCCAGTTGCGTTACATCATTGGCAGCGTTTGCCAAAAGCGGCAAAAACAAGAAGATGAGGATATATAATTTTTTCATTTTGATGAGGATCCGGGGTTAATAGATGCAATAATTAATCAATCTTTTCCAATTCCAGGAAGTTAAGCCTTGCATGCAACTTATCGGTCTTGTAACAATAGAACCAGCACAAGCCAATAAAAAATAGCAACAGGAAAACTGATGTATAAAAATAATGAAAAGGAAATCCGAGGAAAATGGTGTCGGTGAGCACAGAACGGTTATGTGTCATGTATAAACCCATAATGTCCGGTATCCTGGATTTGTTCTCGTCCGATATTTGCATCAATTCCCCATCAAGCCCTATTGCAAGGAGCTGGGCAAGCAATGTGCCTTGGTCTATGTCAAGCGCAGGGGCAGCTTTCGATATGATTAACTCTTTTGCTTCCAGATAATCTTCGTCTCTGAGGGAGGTGATCTGTTCTCTCAATGCGCTCAGGCGGTGAACGTCTTTTTGAAGGTCATCGAGTTCATCAGCAGGATAAACATTGGCTAGCATCCAGCCCACTCCATCTTGCAAGGCACTGTATTCATGGGCCTTTATAGTTGATTTACCCATAGCCTGCACCATCGACTGCCCGGCAGAAACGTAGTCGGCAGCATCAGCATTTCCTGATTTGACCTTTTCCCAGGCGGCAGAAAACGCAATCAATGCATCTTCGGGTACCGGCTTTTCAAGGATCTTTAACAAAATCTGAAATCCGAAAATAGCAATGGCCCAAACGGTAAATAATTGTATAATCAGATTTCTGTTTTTCAGGGCTTGTTGCGTGGTGGGCTTAAAAAGACTAATTCTGTATTCTTCTTCTTGCACGGGTTAGATATTTAAAGTGAATAAAAGATATTGGCAGCAAAGAAACAGACTTTTTTGTCAAGTTTCACAAGGTTGTTTAAGAAAACCTGTTTCATTAGTATTTTTCAAAACTAAAATTTAATTTTTGAATTCAAATGGTTTTTGTTTAAAAATTTCCGGGTTCATATCAAACCATTCTTCAATAGCCTGCAAAAACAATCATGCCGTATATTCTAAGGCAGGATGCCGCCGAGAGGTAGTCGCCGGCAAAGGCAATACCGTTCACGCCATAGTGTATGGTGCCTCCTGCGGCGTAATAACTGGCTGCAGACTTGGTGCGCGAACCAAAATAGAAGGATAAACCCAGTACCAGTGCAACAAATAAAATGAAAATCAGTATGGCGTAAATGGAAACTTCGTAGATCATACCTCACGCCCTCCATTCATTTGTTCTTCCATGTGGGTGCAGACCAGACTGTAAATAAAGCCCATGACTATGGCCAGAAGTATCAGTCCAAAACCGTAAACCACGGCCAAGTTCAGCCCGCCTATCACGATCATGCCAAGGGTATCGATAAAAAACAGGCTCGGAAGCACAAACACGATACAGATAAATACGTAAACTAAAAACAGGATCAGACCCAGACGGGTCTTTCTTTTGGAGGCATGGTCGGCACCCAGCTCCACGGCGGGTTCATGTAACATCTTTCAAATTATTGGTGGTTATTGAGTGATTGGATTCAAAGAGCGTTAAGGCAGTAAGGCCAGTAAAATATTTTTTTAACACTAGGCTAAAATACAGTATTTTATTTTTTATACATCGGGTTAAAGAAATTTTTTGGGAAAAAGATTTGGATAATTTATCCGGGGAGGGAGGATCTTTTCTTTCTAAAATAAAACTTTAACTCTATTCCGGGTTTTTCTTCCTCGCACCTTTTGTTTTACAACCACGGATTGTGTAACATTGCAATCCCTTTACCATTTTTTTCATGAAACTGCTTGCTGGTATCACAAGGCGAATTTTAAGGTTACCCTTTTTGCGAAGGCACTATTTTGGCATTTATAAAAAGTTGCTCAAGCCGCTGGGGCTTTTCAGGAACACCTCGCTGGTTCATCCCTACGATGAGGGCCTGAAAATAAGACTGGATATCGGCGACTGGCTGCAGCAACAGATTTATCTTTTTGATGCCTTTGATGAGCGGGGATTGCTTTTTCTGAAAAAGAACCTTAAAGAAGGCGATGTGTTTGTGGATGTGGGAGCCAATATTGGTTGCTACACACTGGTGGCGGCCCGACTGGTGGGGGATGCCGGGAAAGTGATAGCTTTTGAGCCGGTGAAGGATATTTACGATCGCTTGTGTTTCAATATTCAGCTCAATAAATTGGGTAATGTTTCGGCTAAAAAACTTGCAGTTTACAAAGAGTCCGGCACCCTGACAATGCACGTTTCTGACCGGGAAAACATGGGTATGTCGAGTATTTTTCACCACGACACCGAGAGCGGCCAAACAGAAAGGGTGGAGGCTATTGCCATGGATGATTACATGGAAAATGCCGGCATAAAAAAGATCAAACTGATAAAAATTGATATTGAAGGCGCCGAGCTGGAGGCTTTACAGGGAATGCAGCGGATACTCCGGGACCTCAGGCCCATAATTATTGCAGAGATCAGCGATGAGGTGCTCTCTCACGACCCCACCCGAAAACAGGAAACCTTTGATTGGTTGAAGGGGAATGGTTATGATAGAAAATGGCTGGGTATCAAAGGCCAGCCGATGACCGAACCAGACCAACATGCAAAACAGTATTTTAACTTTGTCTTCTTTCCCGGCCAAAGCCTTTGATGTTGACAGCCAATCTTTTGCACTGGAAGGCCGCCAGTTTTTAAAGCTAATAAAATAGCCCGTTAGTATTTGAAACACGTGGCCCCGCTCAGGGCAATTAAACTTTTCTATGCGGTGCTGAACCTCTTTGAGTCTTGAATTGTTGAGTGCTGTCTGAATATTTTTTTGGGGCAATGAGAAATGAAAAAAAATCCTTAAATTTGCAACAAGGTTGCAAATATTCCTGCTTTTATGAATGAGATTTTTTCCCTGCTGGAGAAAAACAAATTGTCGCGTACGCCCTGCCGCCTTGAAGTACTGAAGACCCTGAAGTATTCGGGTTCGGCGCTTTCAGAGGCAGAGATCCGCGAAAAGATCGGCGATCACTACGACCGCACCACCGTGTACCGCACCCTTCGCAACTTTCTGAAACAGGATGTAATCCACAGTATTTCGCTCGATGGGGGAGAGGTGCGCTACGCGCTAACGCCCCAGAAAGACATGGCTCACAGCAGCCATCATGTGCATTTTTTTTGCAACGATTGCAACGGTGTGTTCTGTATCTCGCACCAAGCCTTCGATACGCCCCGGCTGCCCGCTGGATTTAAACCCGAGAGCTTCGACTTGCTCATACAGGGTCGCTGCGGGAAATGTGGGAAGTGAGAAGTGAGAAGATGAGAGGTGAGAGGTGAGAAAATGAGAAAATGAGAAGATGAGAAGGTTTGTAAATTAAGAAAATTGAAAATTGAAAAATATGAGAAAGAGAGATTTTATGAGATTGATGGCTGTTTTAGCCATAATGCATGGAGTTATGGCTGGCTGTGGGCAAAGGGAAAGGAAAGGAGCCGTAGTTTCGGTGAGCATTTTGCCGGTACAGTATTTTATTGACCGGCTTACCGACAATGCATTGGAAGTGAACGTTATGGTTCCGCAGGGGTCCAGCCATGGCACTTACTCGCCCTCGGCGCGGCAGATGCAGCGGCTCTCTGATTCGGGCATTTACTTTCGTATCGGGTACCTGGGTTACGAGCAGGCTTTTATCCGCCGGCTCAACGAGCTGAACCCCGACATGAAGGAAGTGAATCTTTCGAATTACACAGAGCTGATTCGTGGTATGCCCATCGATCATGGCGACCATGTGCACGAAGGCGGTATCGATCCCCACATCTGGACCTCGCCCGCTGTGATGCTCAACCTGCTGCCGGTCATTAAAGCTGCCCTGGTTGAGATATACCCTGAGTTTCAGGAAACGGTGGAGGCCAATTACCCGGCCCTTTATGCCGATGTGGAACGGTCGCACCTGCAGATGCAGGAAATCACCCAAAATATCACGCAGAAGCGCTTTATGATCTTTCACCCGGCCCTAACCTACCTGGCTCGCGACTATGGCATGGAGCAGGTTTCCATTGAGCATGAAGGCAAGGAGCCCTCTCCCGGTCAGCTCAGCCAGCTTATCCGCCAGGCCCGTGCCGAATCTATTCCCGTGATCTTTATACAGGAAGAATACGACCAGCGCAATGCTGAGCTGGTGGCCGACGAAACCGGTGCCAGTATCATACAGATCAACCCCCTGTCGTACGACTGGCTGAAGGAAATGAACGACCTGATGGAGGTTTTTAAACAATACCTGCAATGAGCAATCCCCTAGTAAAGCTTAGCGGAGCCAGCACCGGTTATTTCTCGGAAACGGTGCTGCGTAACGTGAACCTTGAGATTCATGCCAGGGACTTTATCGGGATCATTGGTCCCAACGGAGGCGGGAAAACTACCCTGGTAAAGGCCATACTGGGCATACTGCCGCTGTTCAAAGGCAAGATCACTTTCCCGCAGGGGAAGGTCAGGATGGGCTACCTCCCTCAAATTTCAGCCATCGACAAGAGTTTTCCCATCACCGTAAAGGAACTGGTGGGCTCGGGACTGAAGGCGAAGAACCCCTGGTTTCCCCAACTTACCCGGGAACAGAAAAAGCAAGTCAGCAACCTGATTTCCGAAGCAGGTTTGTCGAGCCATGCCTATAAACCCATTGGCGAGCTGTCGGGTGGGCAGATTCAGAAAGCCTTCCTGAGCCGCGCCCTGATCAACCAGCCCCAGTTG